>Ga0182018_10001199_pt1 | contig 30231 bp, 20 predicted proteins | sample 812P2MmetaG_FD_120490 | JGI IMG/M metagenome (GOLD analysis project Ga0182018, IMG submission 120490) | Permafrost microbial communities from Stordalen Mire, Sweden - 812P2M metaG | ecosystem: Environmental > Terrestrial > Soil > Wetlands > Permafrost | place: Sweden: Stordalen | collected...
CGCGACGGCGATCTCGAAAGCGCTATCGATCAGGCCAGCGGTCGAAATCGTTTCAAACCTCGTAGTCCCGCCATCGCAGATTGTGCCTCGGATTTTGTAACGCGATCATAGCCGACCGCTCGCCACATGACGCTCGTAGTATTTCCTCCGCGGATGGGAATACTAGATTCGCACGAACCAGGCGCTTGTGTATTTTCGAAAGTTTTTTCAGAAAATTCCGGCGAGCCTTGAGTTCGGATTCGGTGGGAACATCTTGCTTAACCAAGGCTGTTATTTCCGCAGCGATCGAGCTGCGTCGTTCTTGGCGCGTTTGCGAAGTGCGGCATACAACTCGTCCGGGAAGTTTTCGACGTACAGCGTGGCCATAGCAAATTCCTATCCTATGCCTAGGGTGACCCTAGGCATGAGCAGGTTCAAGCGGCAAGATTCGCGCCAGGTTGCCGATTTTCCGGCACCCGCTACGCGGCTCGGATATAATCCGCGTCTAATTAGAAATTATCTTGGGGCAAAGATGACAAGACTCTGTTTTGTGCTGTCGATTGTTCTGGCGGAAGCTTTTTTGGCGTTCCCACCGGTTCGCACGAAGGCTCAGACTTTATCCCCTAGTCCCGGTCTTCCGAGCGAGACGCCGACGCAGTTGCACCCGGTAACCGACACTTTCGAATATGAACGGCGCGACGTGATGATTCCGATGCGCGACGGCGTGAAGCTGCATACGGTGATCATCCTGCCCAAGGGAGCCAAGGGCGCGCCGATTTTGCTGACGCGCACGCCTTACGACGCGACCGCGCTGACCAGCCATGCGCCGAGTTCGCACCTCGGTCCCATCCTGCAGGGATACGACAACGCGACCGAGACGATCGTGGAGGGCGGCTACATTCGCGTGGTCGAGGATGTGCGCGGGAAGTACGGCTCGGAGGGCGACTACGTGATGAATCGGCCTTTGCACGGGCCGTTGAACCCGACGCCGGTAGACCACGCAACCGATACGTACGACACCATCGACTGGCTGGTGAAAAATATTCCGGAGAGCAACGGCAAGGTAGGCATCCTCGGAATTTCTTACGATGGATTTACGCCCTTGATGGCGCTGGTGAATCCGCACCCGGCGCTCAAGGTGTCGGTGCCGATGAACCCCATGGTGGACGGGTGGATGGGCGACGACTGGTTCCACAACGGCGCATTTCGCGAGCAAAACATGCCGTACATCTACGAGCAGGAAGGCACGCGAGACAACAAGATCCATTGGTGGACGAGCTATTTCGACGACTACGACATGTACATGGCGGCGGGTTCGGCGGGCGAACTCGGGCGGCTGCACGGACTCGAACAAGTCGGCTTCTGGAGGAAATTGCTGGAGCATCCCAGCTACGACGCCTGGTGGCAGCAGCAGGCCATGGACAAGATCCTCGCGGCGCAACCGTTGAAGGTTCCGGTGATGCTGGTGCACAGCTTGTGGGACCAGGAAGATATCTACGGCGCAATGGCGGTATACAAAGCCATCAAACCGAAGGATACCGGGAACGATAAAGTTTTCCTGGTGATCGGCCCGTGGCACCACGGCCAGGAAATTGATGACGCCAGCTCGTTGGGGGTCGTGAAGTTCGACAGCGACACCGGCCTCTATTTCCGCACCGAGATACTCCGTCCGTTTCTGGACCAGTATTTGAAGGATGGGGCGCCGAAAGCGGGCGTCGCGCCGGTCATGGCTTTTGAAACCGGAACGAACAAGTGGCGGCGTTTGAACGCGTGGCCCAGCGGTTGCGCGGCGGAGTCCGGCTGCGCGATCCGCACGACGCCGCTCTATTTAGGTTCGGGCCTCACGCTGAGTCTTGCTTCGCCGAAAAATAGCGACGCGGCGTTTGACGAATACGTCTCCGATCCGGCAAAGCCGGTGCCCTACCGCGCACGCCCGATTCAGTCGATGGGATACGACATTGGCATGACCTGGTCGCAATGGCTGGTCGACGACCAGCGGGAACAGTCCGGGCGCGGCGATGTGCTGGCGTTCGAGTCCGAGACGCTGCGCGCGCCGCTGAAAATCAGCGGGCAGCCGATTGCCAATCTGATCGCTTCGACCAGCGGTACCGATTCTGACTGGGTCGTCAAGGTCATCGACGTTTATCCGGACGAAGTCGCCGGCCAGCCGGGAATGGGCGGATACCAACTGATGATTTCTGCCGACATTTTCCGGGGCAGGTATCGCGAGAGCCCGCAGACCCCGAAAGCGATCGAGCCGGGCAAACCTTTGCTGTACAAGTTCGCGCTGCCGAATGCCAACCATGTGTTCCTGCCCGGGCATCGGATCATGGTGCAGATCCAATCCAGTTGGTTTCCGCTATACGACCGCAACCCGCAGACTTTCATCCCGAACATCTTCTGGGCCAAGCCAGGCGACTATCGCAAAGCCGTGCAGCGCGTCTATCACGCCCCAACCGAGGCGAGCTTTGTCGAGTTGCCGGTGGCCGGGAATTGACTTATCTCATTGCTGGGAAGCGGGTTGACGGGTTAGAATAAAGGGCTCGGAGGACTGATTTAGTGTTAATGATTCGGTTGTCTCGGATTGGCAAGAAGAAGAAGCCGTTTTATCGCGTGGTGGTGATCGAGAAGACCCGGCCGCGGAATGGCCGCGTCGTCGAATTGGTGGGGACCTATGATCCACTGAAGAAGCCCGCGGAGCTGAAGCTGGATGCCGACCGCATCAAGCATTGGCTCGGAGTCGGCGCACAGCCGAGTGATACCGTGCGCAGCTTTATCCGCTTGCAGAAAATCGCCTAATTGTGGTCGCAGTGCGCCCGCCCGTAGACCCCGGCGCTTGCCGGGGTCCGAAGTTGTTCAGCTTCCGGTATCCTCTCGCTGGCCGGAAGCGTCTTTCCAATATATGTGTTCGCTGACGAAAAGTCGGGTTCGTGAAGGTGCTGCATGAAGGAACTGGTCGAATCGATCGCCCGGGCCCTTGTCGACCATCCTGACGATGTGCAGGTGAATTCCATCGAAGGCGCGCAGGCGACTATTCTGGAGTTGCGCGTCCATAAGGATGATCTTGGCAAGGTAATCGGGCGGCAGGGCCGAACGGCCAAAGCGGTGCGCACACTGCTGGGAGCAGCTGGCGTGAAAGTCCACAAACGCTTCACCCTGGAGATTTTGGAAGATTGAGCGCGGAGCCGGAGCGCTGGGTGATGCTGGCGCGTGTTTTGCGCCCGCGCGGGAACAAGGGCGAAGTGGCCGTCGAACTCCTCACTGATTTCCCCGAACGTCTTAAGGGTGTGCGCGAAGTGTTTTTGCGCGACGGCGCGGGCAAGGGCGAGCCTCGGCGGGCGGACGTGAAAGCGTTCTGGATGGACCAAAATCATCGGGGACAAGGGGTCTACCATTTCGAGGGTTGCGCTTCGATTTCGGAGGCGGAGAAGTTTCGTGGGATGGATGTGCTGATTCCCATCGAGCAGCGGGTGACTCTGCCTGCGGGGAAATATTTTGTTTCGGATTTGGTGGGTTGTTCGGTGTTTGAGAGCGCGGTTGAGCCGCCGGTCGTTGCTTCCTCACCTTGTTCGTTGACTACGGCTCCCGCGTTCGTCGGCAAAGTTAGCGACGTGCAGATGACTGGGGAAGGTGTTGCGGGCACGCCGTTGCTCATGGTGGATACCAAAAACGGCGAATTGTTGATTCCTTTGGCTGAGGATATCTGCACGCGGATTGATCCTGCGGCTCGGCGCATTGATGTGATTCTTCCTGAAGGTTTGCGCGATTTGAACCGCGGTGCGTAGATTTGGTTTCCAACGATCGAACAGTAGAGTCGGAGGCTGTGTGGATTGGCCTGGGCGTTTGGAGCGCAGGAGTGCTGCGCCCATACAACCAACACCTCGGAGCCGGCAGGATGCCGGCGCTACCAAGCGGCTGGATATTAGTGAACATCGATGGTCGTGACGCTCAACGCGGGTAGCGTGATGGTCAGGCTTGAGCCAGTGGCTGGCATTGTGCCGGCAGAGACCGGTTGGACTGGATTTCCGCCTGTGGATTGGGTTTGGGCTGAGGTGGCGGTCATTTGGTAGAGGTACGCGGTGCCAGAGAGGGATTGCCCGGAGATCTCGGTTACCTGAGAGGACGTCGAGCGATTGATGGCTACCAAGACTACGCGGCCCGGCGTGGTGCTGTCGGTACTGGCGTAGACGACTACGTTTTGCACGTTACTCGAGGTGGATTGCAGCGAGGTGTCGCCGAAGCTGGCGCTGGCGCCGTCGAAGCCGCGGAATGCGCGGAAGCCTCCTAATGCATAAGAATAGGTGCCATTGGGAGGCCAGAAGCTGGCGGCGAAAAGTCCTTGCGCGCCGAAGATGCCGAGGTTGTCGGCCTGGGCGATGGTTCCGGCGATGTGATTCCAGCCGCCACTTTCGTATTCGGTCATGGAAATTTTCATGCCGGGATTTTCGGCTTTAATTTTGGCCTGAAGGCGGCCGAGAATGTTGATGGGCGTGTTGCCGAGTTCCTGATAGATCCACGGGTTGCTGTTGCCAGCGTCGGTGTAGGTGGGATCCCAGAGATTACGCGGGCTCTGCACGATGAGCTGCACTTGCGCATCGGTGAGCGTCGTGCTGGTCAGGTCGATGATGCGTGTGCCGTCGACGTCGTAGTCTTCGGCGTACCAGTGGAAGTCATAGACGTCGACCAGCGGTTTGCCGTACGTGGTCGAAGCCGTGTGGATGGCTTGCAGATATTTGTCCGGAAACCAGTTCGTGCCGCTGGGCGTGGCGCTTAGTTCTCCCTGCCAGTTGTAAATGCCTTGAAAACCATAGTGGACGGGCCCGAAAATCAGCACATTCGGGAACTGGTCCTTGATGGCTTCGGTAAGACCGATGGTCTTCGTGATGTAGTTGTCGGAGGTGACCGGGTTGGGTCCTTGAACCTCGAGGTGTGTGCTGTTCCAGAGTTCCGGTTCGTTATCGAGACTCAAGAAGGTCGGCTCGGCGGGATTTGTGCCGAAGATGCCCGGGAGCTTTTGGTTCAGCGCCCAGACGAATTCATCCATATAGACGTTGGCATCGGTGGTGGGCGGCGTGATGGTGAAGGGCACGGCGGATACCGAGCTTTTCATATCGACGACGGTCTTGAAGCGCGAGAGGTCGGGAGGATTGGCGACACTCACGGGTCCACTTTCGTCGCCGGCGACGAGACCCTGAAGTTGCACGGTGACCAGGCTGGCCATGTTCGCGCCTTGATCCTGCGCGATGAAGCTGCGGACGGCTTCGGCAGGGACGCTGCTGCTGCTGAGGTAGTCATCGTTTTCGTAGAGGTAGTCGCTTCCGGCGTTGGAAGCGTTGGTCTCCCAGTTGTAGGCGGTCCAGCGATTGCCGCCGTCACGGTCAAAGGTGAGCAGGGGAGGCGGAGCAGTTTCACCGAAGTAGAAATTGAGGCCATAGATGTAGGGAGAGATCGAGTGCGTGACGGCGGGATTGATGGTTACCGTGACATCGACCGGAGTATTGGCAGGGGTGGCGCTGGCTTGTGCGGAGTTAGGACTTTCGCCGACGGAGTTCAAGGCGGAGACGACATAGAAGTAGGTCGTGCCATTGGTCAACCCGGTGTCGAGGAAGCTTGGGACGGTGACCAAGGCGACCTGCGTGTACGGCCCGCCGGTGGTGGTGCCGCGTTTGACGTTGTAGCTGGTAGCGCCGGAGCTGGCAGTCCACGTCAGCGAGACCTGTGCGTTGCCGGCCGTGGCGGTCAAGCCAGTTGGCGCGGCGGGAGCCTGCGTGGGGGCTACCGGCGTAGCGCTGGCCTGCGCGGAGTTCGCGCTTTCGCCAGTCGAATTAACGGCGGAGATGACATAGAAATACGTGGTGCCATTCGTCAAGCCGGTGTCGGTGAAGTTGGTTGCGGTGGGCGAAGAGATTGTCGTGTACGGGCCGCCCGATGCGGTGCCGCGCTTCACGTTGTAGCTGCTGGCCGTCGCGCTGGCGGACCATGTCAGGCTGATTTGGGCGTTCGCAGCGGTAGCCAGGAGTCCTGTTGGCGCGGCGGGGGCTTGCGCGGAGGCGACCGGCTTGGCGCCGGCTTCCGAGGAGTTGGCACTCTGGCCAGCCGAGTTTACGGCGGAGACGACGTAGAAATAGGTGGTGCCGTTGGTGAGGCCAGTGTCGGTGAAACTGGCCGCGGTGGGCGAAGAGATGGTTGTGTACGGTCCGCCGCTGGTGGTGCCGCGCTTCACGTTATAGCTGGTGGCGCTTGCGCTAACTGCCCAGACCAAGCCGACTTGCGCGTTTCCTGGAGTGGCGGTAAGTCCGGTAGGGACGGCTGGGGCGGTCGAGCCGCTCGGGTTCGAGCTGCTGCCTGGGTTATTGGAATTGGTGCCGGAGCCGGTCGAGCCAGCACAACCCGCCCCGAGCGCCGCCAGGAAAAGACACGTGCACAGCAGCAGTCCAGGTCGAGTTGTTACTGTTCTCGTTATCCCACCGCCCCTAGGTTTTTCTGCAAGTATTGATTCGAAAGGCAGACCAAGTGTTTTGTTTTGATACGCTCTGACAAGTGTCGATAGCTGCAGGAGGCGGAAGGAGTAGGGGGCAGCCGAGAAACACTGGAACGCCGGCTCGCCGCGGAATGGTTGGAGGCTGCGATACGCACTGCTTTGCGCTCGTTCCCCAAGGGAAGATGTCATGATCGAACTCCGCGTGCGCCCCAGAATGCAGCGGCTGCGATCCGGAGTGAGGATACGTCTTTTCTGGAATGGGGCAAACTGGCCTCAGGTACAGAATTGGTGTTATGCCTTCTGCTTGTTGCTATTTCAGTTCTGCTCGTAAGCTCGTTTTTGTAGCTGCGTGGAGGTTCGGTCGGCGGGGAAAGAGGGTAACCATTGAGGGTTGCTGGCAGCTGGCAACTGAGTTGACTACAATTGCGTGCTATGCGGTTTGATCTGGTCACTATTTTTCCGGAATTTTTTGCGGGGCCGCTTGATCATGGGATTGTGCGGCGGGCGCGGGAGACCGGGCTGATCGACGTGCAGATGCTGGATTTGCGGATATTTACGAAGGATCGCCACCGCACCGTGGATGACCGGCCGTTTGGCGGGGGCGAGGGAATGGTGTTGAAGCCTCAGCCCTTGTTCGAGGCCGTGGAATCGCTGCTGGGTCACAGTGTGGGGGATGCGGCAGGAGGGAATGCTCTTCAGTCGAAGACCGCGATCGTGTTGATGTCTGCTGCAGGTAAATTGTTCACGCAAGAGACGGCACGGCGTTACGCGGGGCTGGAGCGCGTCATCTTTATATGTGGGCGGTATGAGGGTGTTGACGAACGCGTCGCGGAGCATCTGGCTACGGAAGAAATTTCGATTGGGGACTTTGTTTTGAGCGGCGGAGAGTTGCCGGCGATGCTTGTTTTGGACGCGGTCACGCGGTTATTGCCTGGAGCTTTGGGAAATGAGGCTTCGTCGCAGAATGAGTCGTTTAGCGGGGCGGGTGGCGTGGCCGCAGCGGGCGGAGCCGTTCGAGGCTCCGGGTCAACAAGCCCGGCACCTGCAAACGCAGGTGAGAAGGACGGCGTGTTGCTGGATTTTCCGCATTATACGCGGCCAGCGGAGTTTCGCGGTTGGGGCGTGCCGGAGGTTTTAATTGGCGGGAATCACGCGGAAGTGGCGAAATGGCGGCGGGCGGCGGCGCTCGAGAAGACGCGGCGGAATCGTCCCGATTTGTTGGGCTGAGGCCGGGACAGCGCCTTCCTTACGTGTCTGGGTGATCTGGCCGGAATGACAATCGGAGCGGTAACTGGAAATCGGGGTATGGACATTCGTCGATTCGAGGTAAAGGACGCGGACGCTCTGTGGCGGTTGAGGAGGACGGCGCTCGAAACCGATCCGTGGTCGTTTGCTGAATCGGTCGAGGAACTCCAGCAGGTTTCTGTGGAAGAATATGGCCGGCGGATTGGGTCGGGCGGCGACGGGAATTTTGTGATGGGGGCTTTCGAGGGCGCTCGTGCCTTGGGGATGTGCGGCTTTTACCGGGAGGCGCAACTTAAGCGCCGGCACAAAGGGCATTTGTGGGGCGTGTTTGTTGTGCCCGCGGAGCGCGGAAAAAGATTGGGACGGGCTTTGGCGGAACGTGCGATCGAAACGGCACGGACGTTGCCGGATTTGAAGTCGATCCAGCTTACGGTGTCGATTACCCAGCACGCGGCGCGGCAGTTGTATCGCAGGTTGGGATTTCGCGTTTTCGGAGTTGAGCCGCGGGCGCTCGGGATTGGCGGCGAGTTTGTGGATGAAGAGCATATGACATTGGAGCTGGACGCGCGGTGAGCGGCCGAGAAGATGGCGAGTGGAAAAACCACACACGCAGAGGCGCGTGCGGGGCCCCCTTGCAATGTTGGGTGGTTGTGGCCCCTACGGGATTTGTTGGTGAAAAGCATCGGGTGAAATGTCGGAGACCGAAAGCATGAGCGACGTCGGGAGTGAGAACGGGGATGCCACGGTGAAGCCGATTGCGATTTATTACGAGCAGCCGAATTGGTTTGTGCCTTTGTTTGCGCAGATGGACGCGCGCGGGGTGGCGTGGAAGAAAGTGGATGCGCGGTATCACTGGTACGATGCGGCTTCGCCGGAGCAGGAGTATTCGCTGCTGTTTAACCGGATGAGTCCTTCGGCATGGCAGCGAGGCGTGGGACATGGGGTTTTTTATACGCTGAATTATTTGAAGCACCTGGAAGACAAAGGCGTTCGCGTGGTGAACGGGTATAAGGCGTTCACTACCGAGACCTCCAAAGCGTTGCAGCTTTCGTTGATGGAACGGCTGGGGTTGCTTTATCCGAAGGCGCGGGTGATCAATCATCCTTCGCAGGCTTTGCGCGCGGGGGAGGAGATTGGGTATCCGCTGATTCTGAAGCCGAACATTGGGGGGAGCGGGGCGGGGATCAAGAAGTTTACTTCGAGTCGCGAGTTGAAGGCCGCGGTGGACGCGGGCGAGTTGTATTTCGGCATCGACAATGTGGCTTTGGTGCAGGAATGTTTTACGGCCCGGGACCGAACCATTACGCGTGTCGAGGTTTTAGGCGGGAAATATTTGTATGCGATTCAGATTCACATCACCGGAGAGACCTTTGATTTGTGTCCGGCGGATATTTGCAAGAGCACCAAGGGCGAAGAATTGACGCGGATTGCTTGCCCGGTGGACGCGCCGAAGACCGGGATGACCGTCGAGGCTTACCAGGCGCCGCCGCGGGTGATTGCGAATGTGGAACGGCTTATGGAAGGCGCGGGGATCGAAGTTGGCGGCGTGGAGTATGTGATTGACGATCCGACCGGGCGATTGCTGTATTACGACATCAATGCGCTTTCGAATTTTGTGGCCGATCCGGAGCGGATTGTCGGATTCAATCCTTATTCGCGGTTGGCGGATTACTTGATCGCGGAGGCAGGGAAGCATTCGCAGCAGCGGGGTTCCGCTGGCGGGGAGCCGGCAAGGATGCCGGCACTACCAGGGCTTGGAGAGCGGGCATGAGGTACGGATATTGGCTGCCGGTGTTTGGGGGATGGTTGCGGAATGTGGCTGACGAAGGGATGGAGCCTTCGTGGGCTTACGTGAAGCGGCTGGCGCAACGTAGCGAGTGGATCGGATTTGATGTGACCTTGATCGCGGAATTGAATTTGAACGACATCAAGGGAGTGGAAGCGGCTTCGCTCGATGCGTGGTCGACGGCGGCGGCCTTGGCGGCGGTTACGGAGCGGATCGAATTGATGGTGGCGGTGCGGCCTACGTTTCATTTGCCGGCACTGTTGGCGAAGCAAGCGGCGAACATCGATCACATCAGCGGGGGACGGTTGACGCTGAACGTGGTGTCTTCCTGGTGGGCGGACGAGGCGCGGAAGTATGGAGTTTCGTTCGAGCAGCATGACGACCGGTACGCGCGGACCAGCGAGTGGCTGGATGTGCTGGACGGGGTGTGGTCGCAGGATCATTTTTCGTTTTCGGGGAAATACTATCGCGTCGAGGATAATGTGCTGGAGCCGAAGCCGGTGTCGAAGCCGCGGCCTTGCATTTATGCGGGCGGCGAATCGGAGGCGGCGAAGGACCTGATCGCGGAAAAGTGCGACGCGTATTTGATGCACGGCGATTCTCCGGAGCGGGTACGGGAGAAAATTAGCGATCTGCGGGCGCGGCGGGCGCGACATGGCGGGCTGGCGCCGATGAAATTTGGCGTCGCGGGCTATGCGATCGTGCGGGAGACCGAGCGCGAAGCGCGGGAGGAAGTGAAGCGGATTACCGACGTGCAGCAGTCGGCGGCGGGGTATGCGAATTACCAGCAGTGGTTGGCGGGGACGCAGCTGGAGCGGCAGGTTTCGCTGGAGGATTATTCGGTGTCGAACCGCGGATTGCGGTCGGGATTCGTGGGAACCTCGGAGCAGGTGGCTGAGCGGGTAGCGGCGTTTGAGGCCGCGGGAGTGGATTTGGTGCTGCTGCAGTTTAGTCCGCAATTGGAAGAGATGGAGCGGTTTGGGCGGGCGGTGATTGGGCGACAGGCGGACATAAAGGTAAGCCGGACTTTGTAGCTTATAGCGAAGTTGGTGATTATTCTTGGCGGGCTGTTCGTCCTTGCTGCAATTTTTCCCTGGGGGCATTTGACCTTTCTTTAGCAAGCCGGGCGTAGATCGGGGCAGGTAAGAGGTGGCCGCAGTAGGTAAATGGAAGGCAAAGTCCTAGCAGAATTGCAACAGATTGGGTACAATCGGGGTTTGGGTTTGTTGTGCTGGCCCCGCCCGAGTGGGTCTGCAGGGAATAATGACATGAATCTGGTAATTGCAAAACTACATGAAGCGCAACTGCGCAAAGATTTGCCGGAGTTCCGGCCTGGCGACACCGTGCGCGTCAACGTGCGGTTGAAGGAAGGCGAAGGCGAGAAGGAAAAAGAGCGTTTGCAGGCGTTTGAAGGCGTGGTGATTTCGAAGAAGGGCCGGGCGTCAGGCGCAACATTCACCGTACGGCGGGTGAGTTTTGGCGTGGGAATCGAGCGTATATTTCCTTTGCACTCGCCGATGATCAGTTCGATTCAGGTGGTGGGCAAGGGTAAGGTGCGGCGTGCGCGGTTGTACTATCTCCGCGATTTGAGGGGTAAGGCTGCGCGCATCAAGCGGGCCGGGCGTGAAGAGAGCGAGGCGCCTGCTGCGGTCGCGGCCGCGGCGGGTGTGGAAAGCCAGAGGTAATCGACAATTGAAAGCCGCCCGCCACGGTCGGCGGCCGCTGCAACGGCTGAAGAGAAGGAAAGACAATGAGCCCCGCACTAGCGGGGCTTTTGCTTTTAAAGGTGCTTGACGTGAGAGCCCGGGCAAGCTGGGACACAGCAGTGCTGCGCCCCTACAACGTTGTCGCGAGAGATCGAGCAGTTGTTACGTGCTGCGAAAGCGGCGCGTCGGGGCTTCACTTCAGATGTTGATCCATCCAGTCGGCCCAGCGGCGGTAGACGTCCATTTGGCGGACGGGGTCGCCGGGCGAATGGCCTGCTACGGGATAGGCGAAAAACTTCACCGGCACGCCGTTGTCTTTTAGGGCGTGGAACAGGGCGTAGGACTGCGTGATGGTCACGCGGGCGTCGCCGGTGTCGTGCAGGATCAGCGTGGGCGTCTTCATGTTGGCGGCGTAGGTGATCGGCGATTGGGCGCGATAGTCTTTGAGGTTGTCGCCAATGTAGGGCGAGCCTTTGAAGTTGTAGCGGACGCCGACATTGCCGTCGGACAGGTTGTACTCGTCGTACATGTCGGTGACCGGCGCGCCGGCCATGGCGGCTTTCCAGAACGAGTAGTGGCCGATGAGCCACGACGTCATGTAGCCGCCGTAGGACCAGCCGGAGACAGCGATGTTCGCTTCGTCTACGTTGCCTAATTTTTTCAGGGCGTCGAGCCCGGCGATGACGTCGCGGCCCGGTCCGTCGCCCGCGTCGTTCCAGATGGCGCGCTGGTAGGCGTTGCCGAGGTTGTCGCTGCCGCGGTAGTTGGGCGAGAAAACGATGTATCCCCGAGCGGCGAGCAATTGCGGGAAAAAGCCGAAGCCGGTGATGGAGGATGCTGTCGGCCCGCCGTGAATGTAGAGCACGAGCGGGTATTTTTTCGCTTTGTCGAAATCGGGTGGATACACGACCACGCCGTCTTCATTGAAATTGTCGGGGCCCTGCCACTCGATCTTTTCGGCTTTCCCCAGCTTCAGCGCGGCGATTCCCTGATTGAAATTTGTGAGGCGGCGCGGCGTGTCATTGGCGGAGGACATGTAGTAGAGCTCGGACGGTTGCGTGGGCGTGGAGCCGGTGAACGCGATGTCGCTCTTGCGGCCGACGAAGGCGTCGATCCAAAACAGCCACGAAGGGTTGACATCGCCAAGGGCGAGTTTCTTTGGCGCGCCATTCAGAGGTTGCAACCACATCGAAGTCTGGGTGTCTTCGTGGCCACCTACCAGAAGCGAGTTGCCGTCGGGCATCCAGATGACGCGAGCAAGGTTGTGGTCGATGGCTTTTGTGGCCGACGCTCCATCGCCGCCCGAGGTTTGGGTGACGAAGATTTCAGTTTCGTTGTTGGGGTCGGCATCGCGTGGATACCAATACGCGATTTTCGAGCCGTCGGGAGAGAACAAGCCGAAGCTTTCGAACTTTTCATGGGTGGTCAGCTTGCGAATCGCGCCGGATTCGACGTCGAGGATTTGCAGCGTGGTGAGGTCGGCGTCGCCGTTCTCCGGGTGTTCTTGCCGGGTGAACACCAGAAATTTGCCGTCGGCGGACCAATTGATCGGTGAAGCCGGAGGTCCGGGCGGGGCACTTTTTGCCAGGCTCCAGGCACCGGAGGTTAGGCGGCGGGCCTTTCCGCCTTCGGCGGCGACGATCCAGAGATGCGACGGAGTTTCCGGGCCGGTGGCGAGGTAATCGTTGTCGCCAATTTCGAATGCGTCGTTGTGCTTCTCGATTTCCTTTTTGTTTTCCGGCTCGTCGGAGGTGACGTAGGCGATGTCCTGTCCGCTGGGGCGCCACGCGAACTGTTCGACGCCGTTGGGCGTGTCGGTGAGTTTTCTGGCTTCGCCGCCGATCATGGGCAGGACGTAAAGCTGGAGCTTCGGATCTTTTGCGGTGGTGTCGACGGCTTCAAAGGCCAGGCGGTCGCCTTCGGGCGACCAGCGCGGCGAGCCGACCCCTCTGCGGTCGTGCGTGAGCGCGCGGGGAACTCCGGAAGCGATGTCAATCAGAAGAAGATCGCGATCGCTGCGATCCTGGTCGAGATTCGGACGGGAAACCACAAAGGCGATCGATTTTCCGTCGGGAGAGATTTGCGGGTCGCTGACGGAGGTAATTTTCAGGAAATCATCGAGTTGAATGGGGCGCGCTTCCGGAGAGGTCTGCGCGGATAAGGACGCTGCGCACCCGGCGAGCACAACGAGCAAGAGCAGGAATAACCGTCCGGCCGATGCGGGAGCCTGAGGCGGAGCAACAGCTTCGCGGGAATTGAACGGAACGATCATAGTTGGCGGACTCCTTCGGGCCGATCCCTTTCCATTTCAGCAAGTTGTAGAAAATGGTGAGCGTATGCTGCCACGCCGCGCAAAGGCTCGTCAACCGCGCGGGACCTTCACGCTGTGGAAATGCGACCGGCGGGCGAGACCGGCGCGGGCGAGCTTTGTCGAAAGAAAAATGACGACCTGTTGACAATCAACAGGAAGGGGCATAGGCTCCTGTTGTTTATCAAAAGGAGTGACGTAATGACGCCTCCGCGCGGAGAAGTATTGCAAGGCACGCTGGATTTGATCGTATTGAAAACGCTGGATGCGATGGGGCCGCTGCATGGCTACGGAATCGCGCAGCGCATCCAGCAGGTGTCCGAGGATTTGCTCAAGCTGAATCAAGGCACGCTCTATCCGGCGCTGCTGCGGCTGGAGCAGCGCGGCTGGATCAGCTCGAAGTGGGGCGTGTCGGACAACAATCGCAAAGCCAAGTACTACTCGCTGACGCGCTCCGGCCGCAAGCAGCTGACCAGCGAGGCCGAAAGCTGGGAGCGCATGGCGGCGGTGATTGCTCGCTTGCTGGGAGCGGAAGGGGTTTGACGATGAACGCCCTGCGCGTGCTTGCTTCGCGCCTGCTCGGTTTGTTCCGAAAGCGGCGCCTGGACCAAGCCCTTGACGCGGAACTTCGCGCTCACCTGCAACTGCTCACCGACGAAAATATTCGCCGCGGAATGAATCCGGAGGAAGCGCTTTTTAAAGCCCGGCGCGAACTCGGCGGCGTAGAGCAAATCAAAGAAACGTATCGCGATCAGCAGAGCTTGCCGCTTGTTGAGAGTCTGGCGCAGGACCTTCGCTACGCAATCAGAATGGTGCGCAGGAATCCCGGCTTCACGGCGGTCGCGGTCCTGACACTCGCGCTGGGCATAGGCGCCAACGCCGCGGTTTTCAGCCTCGTGGACGCCGTATTACTTCGCCCGCTTCCTTACCGTGACCCAGATCGACTCCTTCTTCTTTCGGAAACACTGCCCAAGCAGGGACAGGACGAATTGGGCGTATCCGCAGCGGAATATTTCGACTACCGCGACACGAACCAGGTCTTCTCCGAGGTGGCCGCCTACCAAAGCGCGGGTTTCAATCTGACCGGGGGCGCAACCCCGCTGCGCGTGAATGCCGCGTCACTCAGTGCTTCGGCATTTCCGCTTCTGGGCGTCAACCCGATCCTTGGCCGGACATTTTCGGAGGACGAGAATCGCGCAGGGGCGGCTGGAGTCGTGCTGCTTTCGAGCGCGCTGTGGAAAAATCACTACGGCGCCGATCAACATATCGTCGGCAAGGTCATCCAGCTGGACGAAAAGCCATACACCGTGATTGGCGTAATGCCGGCATGGTTCAAATTCCCGTTTGATGGAAGCCCCATATCGGAAAGCGCTGATCTTTGGGTGCCCGAATCTTTTTCGCAGGATCGCCTGAAAGATCGAACCAATGAATTTGGAGTCGGATTCATCGGGCGGCTGAAGCCGGGTTTCACCACGGGACAAGCGCAAGCTGACGTCGAGGGTATCGCAGCGAATTTCATGCGGCAGTATCCGGAGAGCTATCCGGGGACGGTGCGGGTAGCGCCGCGGGTTTTCGAATTGTCCATGCATTCCGTTGCGAAGGTCAGGCCGCTGATATTTCTGCTGCAGGGCTCGGTACTCTGCGTGCTGTTGATTGCGTGCGCCAATGTCGCCAGTCTTCTGCTTGTGAAGGCCGGGCATCGCCAGAAAGAGATGGCGGTGCGGAGCGCGATCGGCGCCGATAACGCTCGTCTATTGCGGCAGTGCTTTGTCGAGAGCTTTTTGCTGTCGATCTTGGGCGGAGTCGCCGGCATTTTCCTGGCGGCGTTGTTGTTAGCGGGCGCGCAACGATTTGGTCCCGCGGATTTGCCGCAGCTTCAGGATCTGTCGCTCGATGCGCGCGCATTCGGATTTACATTCGTGCTTTGCATGCTGACAGCCATGTTGTTCGGTATGGGTCCTGCGTGGCGGATGTCGCGCGTATCGCCCCTGGCGGGCATGAAGGAATCGGCACAGATCGCGGGAATGCGCGGGAGTCAACGACTGCAGAATGCATTGAGTGTCACCGAGATCGCCATAGCTCTGGTGCTTCTCATTGGCGGCGGCCTGCTCGTCCAAAGCTTTCGGCGGCTGCTGGAAGTACCGATGGGATTCCGCTCGGATGGCGCGGTGATCGTGCGATCTCTGTTCGATCGCGTGCGCTACTCCGATCCGCTCAAGCGAGAAGCCGTGCAGAAAGAAATCCTCCTTCGCCTCCGAGCTCTGCCGGGAATCAGCGAAGTTGCTGCAGCGAGCCACTTGCCGTTGAGCGACATTCGTCAAATCGGTTTCCGGCCCGAGTTTGCGGCGGCGGACGACTACCACTGGGCGGAAAATTCTCTGATCAGTCCTGGATATTTCGCGGCGATGGGGACGCCGCTTTTGCACGGGCGCGACTTCAGCGAGAACGACGGAAGAAACGCGCCCAGCGTGGCGATCGTCAACGAAACACTCGCGCGGACGTATTATTCCGGGCGCGTTCCTGTCGGCGAGCGCTTCTACTGGGGCGACCGCGGCATTTTTACGATCATCGGTGTCGCCGCCGACGTACACATTTCGGCTCTCGACGCCGATCCGCCTCCCATGATTTACAACTCGATGTTTCAGGTCGAAAGCGGAGCTAGCGATCGATGCGCATTTATCTTGCGACTGATCAATTCGGGCGAGTCTGCCGCGCAGGAGATCTTCCCGGCGGTGCGACAGCGAATCTGGTCGCTCGATCAGGACCTGCCGCTTTACGGCGAGACGACGCTGAATGCACTGGTATCGGCGTCGGTCGCGCAACGGCGGTTCACCATGTTGCTTATGGTGGGGTTCGCCGCAATCTCGCTGCTGCTCGCTGTTATCGGATTGTTTGGCGTGGTGTCTTATGTGGTGGCGCAGCGGAGCAGAGAACTGGCGATTCGCATGGCACTTGGCGCGGATCGCACGCGGGTCGGGTGGATGATCCTGAGGCAAGCGGCCGCGCTCGGATCGGCGGGTTGCGGTATCGGGCTGGGACTATTCGTTCTAACTTCGCCGCTGTTCGCGGCGAACCTGTACCACGTCCATCGATTTGATCCGCTCACGATGTCGGCCATGCCAGCCTTGTTGCTGGCAGTCGTAATTCTTGCGGCGTACGTGCCGGCACGCCGGGCCACACGCGTCGATCCGCTCGTGGCGTTGAGGTACGAATGATGAGCGCGCGTGATTCGCTGAATCGGCTTCGAGCTGCTTTCGCGCGAGTCTTAGGAGCATTTTCGAAGCGCCGGCGAGATCGCGACCTGGAGGAAGAGCTGCGCTCGCACCTCGATGCGCTCATCGAAGAAAAGATTCGCCAGGGGATGGCCCCAGACCAAGCAAAGTACGCGGCACAACGCGAATTCGGTGGCCTGGAGCAGACCAAGGAAGTGTATCGCGACCAGCGTGGCCTACCTTTTCTGGACGCGTTGCTGCAAGACTTGCGCTTTGCCCTGCGCGGCCTGCGCCGCCAACCAGGATTTTCGCTCGCCGTCGTCCTGATCTTGGCGCTTGGAATCGGCGCCACGACGGCAGTATTCAGTGTGGTGGATCGCATCTTGTTCCGCAGTCTTCCCTATCCGGAGGATGACCGGCTCGTATCCTTTGGAGTAAAAGCGCCGTTTGAAAACCTGGAGTTCATGCTGGCGCCGGAATATGGCGTGTTGCGGAAGCAATCGGTTCCGTTTGAGGCGATGACGTCGCTGATGACTGGCGGCGGCGATTGCGACCTTACGGAAGAAAACCCCGTCCGCCTAAGTTGCGTCCTGGTGGAATCAACGTTTCTATCCACTTTGGGCCTTCACCCGGCATTGGGTCGCGACTTTGTGCCCAACGATGACCTTCCCAACGCGCCTCGCGTTGCCATCTTGTCCCATGGCTTGTGGCGCGCACGATACGGGAGTGACCCGCGAGTCATAGGGAAAATCCTGAACCTCGACGACAAGCCCGTCGAGGTCATCGGCGTGTTGCCCGCCGTGTTTGAGATGCCGAACCTGAGCACCGCGGACATGCTTTTGCCGGAGGCGCTCGACGAGTCCGCACTGGATAGGAACAATCCGCGCATCTTGCTAAGGGCGTTTGCGCGGCTGCAGCCAGGTATCAACATTCCACAAGCCGCCGCCGCTTTGCAGCCGTGGTTTCAGGACTCGCTGCGATTTGTGCCGCCGCAGTTTCGCGCCGAAGTCTCTTTGCACGTGCGCTCGCTCCGCGACCGGCAGATGGCGGACTCCCGAGTTGGCGCATGGATTCTCCTTGGAGCCGTCGCCGCCCTGTTGCTGCTGTCGTGCAGTAACGTTGCCAATTTGCTGCTGACCCGGGCCGCCGGGAGAAAGCGAGAATTCGCCGTTCGCACGGCGCTGGGCGCTGGCCGGATGCGGCTTGTGCGGCAGACCCTCACGGAGAGCGTACTTCTGGGAACGATCGGTGGCGTCGCGGGAGTTTTTGTGGCGTACGCCCTGCTTCGCATGTTCGTTTCCATCGCGCCGGAAGGAATCCAACGCTTGCAGCAGGCGTCGCTCGATGCGCGCGTGCTGAGCGTCGATCTGGCCGTCTCGATCGTTTGCGGAATTCTGTTCGGTATTGCACCGGCCATGAAGAAGCCGTCGCCGCAATCGCTCACCAGCAGGGACTCGCGAGGTTTCGGTCGCCTGCTGTTCCGTCAAACTCTGGTCTGCTCACAAATTGGAGCATCGGTGATCTTGCTCGCCGGCGCAGGCTTACTCTTGCGAACGCTATGGAATATCCAGCGAGCCCCGCTCGGCCTTGACCCGCAACGCGTCGTCATCGCGCACATTTCGTTGGGAGAGCATCGCTATCCCGACACCCCGCGACAATGGGCCTTCTTCAACCAGCTTCAGGACCGTTTAAAGCGAATTCCTGGCGTGACCTCACTCGCCTTGAGCAACAGTCTTCCTCCGGCGGGAGGCGTGCAAGCAACGTTTTTCGCCTCTCTCGAAGTTTCTGGCCGGCCGCGACTGGCGCAAGGCACCGGTGGCATGGTGGACTGGCGAACCATTACGCCCGGCTATTTCCCGGCCCTGAACATCCCCGTTCTACGCGGTCGTGGTTTCACGGAAAATGACCTCGCTCCAACCGAGAATCCGGTGGTCCTCAGTGCCACCCTAGCCGCGAAGCTTTTTCCCGGCCAGGACCCGCTTGGCAAAACGCTGCGGTTTAATTCCTTCGACACGCAGGGTCCGTGGCGGACCGTCGTCGGAATCGCAGCGGATGTGAAGAACGATGGACTGACGGCCTCCACGAGTCCGGAATTTTATATCCCGTGGAAAAACGAACCTGAAGCGCACATCCGGCGCAGCTTTGTCATCCTGCGGAGTTCGTTGCATGACGCGACGTTGGTTCCCTGGGTTCGCGCCGAGATTGCCAATGTGGATCCCACGCTACCGGTGGAGTTCACGACGATGGATCAACGCGTCAGCAAGCTGGCAGAGGGCCCGCGCTTCGACGCGGTCTTATTGTCGTTGTTCGCGTTTCTGGGAGTGCTGCTCGCGGCGATCGGCATCTATGGCGTGGTCGGCTTTCTGGTCGCGCAGCAAACGCGCGAGATCGGCGTTCGCATGGCGCTCGGCGCCAGCCCGCAAAACATATTGAGAATGGTGCTGTCGAGCGTGGCACGCTGGACGCTAGGTGGAGCAGTTCTCGGGATTCTCGGCGCCTGGTTCTGCACGCGCCTGCTGGAATCACTCCTGTTCGAGGTGAAGTCGCACGATCCGGTGCTCCTCTCGGGAGCGGTGCTGCTTTTACTGGCCGCGGCGTTTCTGGCTGCCTGGATTCCGGCGCGCCGCGCGATGCGCGTTGACCCAATGGTCGCGCTCCGCTACGAATGAGGGAATCGGCGTGCTAGAATCGCGGACGGTCGCCGGAAATGGCGGCCACCGAGCGATCCGATAAACGAATGACACGCCTGTGCTCCTCCCGTTTCGAGCGCGAGGCGCGAAAACTGGGTTGGACGCGCATCGCAGGCCTCGATGAAGCTGGCCGTGGTGCACTGTTCGGTCCGGTGGTCGCGGCCGCGGTCATCCTCAATCCCAAGCGGCGCATTGTCGGTCTGGACGATTCGAAGCAGCTGGTTCCCGAGCGCCGCGCGCAGCTTGCCGAACGCATTCACGATCATGCCCTGGCTTGGGCCGTGGCCGAAATCGATGCGCAGCGGATCGACGCGTGGAACATCTATCAAGCGAGCCGTCAGGCCATGACTGCCGCGCTCCTGCAGTTGGCCATGCAACCGGACTATTTGCTGATCGACGCGATGCAGCTCGACGTGATGATCGAGCAGAAGTCTCTGATCAAGGGGGATGCTCGGAGCGTCTCGATCGCGGCGGCCTCCATTCTGGCAAAAACTTATCGAGACGCTCGAATGGAGGAATGGGACACGGTGTATCCGCAGTACGGTCTCGCCCGTCACAAAGGGTATGCCACGCCCGATCACCTGGAGGCGCTGCGCCGGCATGGGGCTTCGCCGCTCCATCGGCATTCCTTCGCGCCGGTTCGCGACGCAGGTTGCTGGGCGACGGGGGCCATCCAAATCGCGCTCCTTCCGGACCCCGTTGCGCCCTGAACTGATCCAGCGAGCCAACCCCCATTTTTCGTGGCATAGGCTGCCGGCTCTTTGGCTCATCGATCGAAAAAAAGCCGGCTGGATGCCAGCGCGAACACCTTGTTACCTCGCGCCGGGCCGGTGAGATTTGCCTTCGCCATGTTTTCGCTGCCGAGTTTCCTGATCACAACGGGGATAACTGGCTGCTCACATGCTCCTCGGGGTTCGTTGACTTGTCTTTTCTCCGCCTGCTAGCGTAGTCAAGCAAGACTTCTGCCGGCCTTTGCCGCTTGGGCGCTGAAACCAAACGCGTTCCTGCAGCAAGTGGCGACGGCGCATTGTCTGAGCCCGCGAATGGCCTATAACAAAAGCAAGTTCGTCGAAGCCGCTCAAAAACTTCTGAACCAGGGCAAGGTCGCCCAGGCTATCGCCGAATACCAGCAAATTTTGAAGCACGAGCCGCGCGACCAGGTCACCTTGATGACCATCGGCGAGCTGTATATCCGCCAGGGCGAAACCTTCCAGGCTATCGACTATTTCGAACGCCTTGCGCAACTGTTCGTGGGTGACGGCTTCCTGACCAAAGCCATCGCGGTGTACAAGCGCATCGCCAAGCTGGCTCCCGAGGAAATTCGGCCGCTCGAGAAACTTGCGGACCTGTATGTCCAGCAAGGAGTGATGAGCGAGGCCCGACCACTGTTCTTGCAGCTGGCGGAAATTCACCTGAAGAATAATCGCCAGCCCGAAGCGGTGGCTTTGCTCAAGAAGCTGCTGATGGCGGAGCCCGACAATCTTCGCATCCAGGTGCGCCTCGCGGATCTGTATCAGGCCATGGGGCAGAACCGCGAAGCCATCGATGCTTACATTTCCGCCAGTCAGCGGGCCCTCGCGCGCGGCGATCAAGCGGAATGCGAAAAGCTCGCGGATAAGGCCCTGAAGCTGGAGCCCAGCAATCTCCCCGCGCTCATCGTCAAGGCGCGCGTGCATTCTTCGCAAGGCAATTTCACGCAGGCGGCCGAGGTGCTCGAGAAAGTTCCAGACCTCGAAAAAGGCGGAGAGCAGGCCGAGCTGCTTCTCGATCTTTATCTCAAAGGCGTCAAGTGGGATCAGGCGACCGATTTGGCTTTGCGTATTTTCGATACGGACCCCAAGAATTTCGGCCCGGCGCAAAAGCTGGTGGAAGCGCTGCTGGGATCGGGCCAGGGCGATCGCGCCATGGCCGTTCTGGACCGCACGCGAATTCCCATGATCGATGCCGGGGAGCACGAAATCGTCGGGAAGCTCTTGAACGAGCTTGCGGAACGTTTACCGGGACGCATCGAGCCGCTCGAGTGGCTTGTTGAGACTTACGGACGGACCAGCGATTCGTTCCGCTTGCCGGATGCGCTCGCTCACCTGGGCGACGCGCTGGTCGCGGCCAAACAATACGATCGGGCGAAGCAAGTTTTTGAACAACTGGTGGATCGTGAACCGGAGAGCGACCCTGCGAAGCGCAAGCTGAACGACGTTCTTCGCAAGATGGGGCTTCTGGCGGCGGACGCCTCTCAACCGGCAGTCGAAGAGCATGCGGCAGTGGAACTAGCCATTCCGCCGGCCCCGAAAGTACGTCCTGATCTGGAACCTCCTGCTCCGGAGGTCATCGCAAAGCCGGTAGCTCCGTCCGTGCCGGTGGAAGCGGCTCTCGATGAGGACACGCAGAAATTCATCGCGCAGTCGCTGACCGACGTCGATCTCTTCGCCAGCTATGGACTGACGCAGAAAGCGATCGGCCTGCTGGAAGCCATCCTGCGCCGCGCGCCGCGTCATACGCCGACCCTTGAGAAGTTGCTTGATTTCGTGCTCGGCGCGGGCGACGACCGCCGCACGGCCGAGCTGGCGGCAAAGCTGGAACAGATTTACAGCGAGCGTGGCGATCCCCGTGGCGCGGAGCGCTTTGGCGAATTGCGGCGTCGATTCCAGCGTGCCGCCGGCCTTTCCGATGAAGAGTTGGCAGGCCCGGTAGCGCAAGCGAATACCCAGGTCCCTGTCGCGGAAATCGAACCCGAGGCCGAAGCGGTAGCCGAACCGTCCTTGCCGGAAATTACCCCCGAGCCTTCCATTACCGAGTTTGCTCTCGCGGAAGAGTCAATCGAGAGCAAAGCCGCCGAGCCGGAGCCAGCCACTAGTTCCGCAGCGGAAGGAGTCCACGAAGTCGATCTTTCCGACGAGTGGGCGTCGATGCTCGAAGGGACTCACCCGGCCGAGGCTCCCAAGGCGGAGACCGTTTCGCATGCCGAAGCACCGCCCGAATTCGAACTTTCTGGGGACGCTCCTGCCGAAGCCGAGCCGACCTTAGAGGAATTCTCTATTTCCGAACAGCCTGCGATGGAACCGGCGGCGGCCGAGTCTGCGCACGCTGACTTCGAGACTCCAGCGGAAACGCCCGCGACCGAAGAGGCCGCGGCTACCTATGAGCCGGCACTCGAAGCGCCCGAACAAGTACAGGAACTTCCAATCGCTCCCGAGGAAGCGGCCGCCCCGACGGCCGCCGAAGAACCTGCGGTTCATGAAGCCGCGCCTGAACCCCCCGCTGAGGAGCCGCAACACGCACCAACAACTCCCGAGCCGCCGGCAAAGGTCGAGGAACCTGAGTTTGAGCTTGACCAGGACTACGAGCTGGTTCTCGATCCCGAATCACTGGTCCCGGCGTACGATCAGAAACCGCCCGAAGCTCCCGTCGCGCATGGCGAACCCGAGACCGAACCTGTCGCTCGAAACACCGCTCCGGCCAACGGCTTTGCTTCCGACCAGTTCTTGTCGGACCTCGCCAACGAAATCGACCAGCTGGGAATCGGTGAGCTCTCGCCCGGATTCTCCGACTCGACTCCGGCTTCCGAAGCCGCCGCGGCGCATCGCAACGCAGCCAAGGCATCGGAGAAGACGGCCTCGCCGACCGAAGTCGGACCGCTCAAGGAAGTCTTCGACGAATTCCGAGCCGAACTCGGAGAGATGGGCGCCGAAGACGAGGACATCGAGACGCACTACAATCTTGGCATCGCTTTCCGCGAGATGGGCTTGCTCGAAGAAGCCATCAGCGAGTTCCAGAAGGTCGCGCAAGCCAGCGAGCGTGGCCGGCCGTTCCGCTACCGCATGCAGTGCTACACGCTTCTGGGTTTGGCATTCATCGATCGCGGGCAGCCTTCGATCGCCGCGATGTGGTACGAACGCGCTCTGCGTCTTCCCGACATCGAACCGGAAAGCGAGCTCGCCTTGCGGTATGATTTAGGTATGGCCCAGGAATCAGCGGGCGAGTCGGACGCGGCACTCAAGAGTTTTTCTCAGGTCTATGCAGTCAACATTGACTATCGCGACGTGGGCGATCGCATCGCCGCTCTGCAAAAGCCAGCTCGCTGACGCTCCGCTCTCACTGAATCCCGGAGATTTCTCTTACCGATGAATCGGATCTTGAGCGCGGTTTTGGTCGTGGTCTGCTGCCTGATGGGCGCCGTCCTGTTTTATCTTCCGTGGACCGGCATCTGGGAGCAAAACTATTTCCTGAGCCATTTTCCATCGATGATGCGCATTTTGTTGCATCCTTCGTTCCGTGGCGCGGTCAGCGGCCTCGGCATTCTCGACATTTTTCTGGCTATCCGCATGATTGCACCTGGCGCCGAGACTACGGCGGCTCCCCGTGTCCGTCCTCAGTAAGTCGCTGGCCGCTCGCAAGACCCCGATTTTGTGCTACGTCACCGACAGCAAGGGCTTGTCACTCGCAACGCCATCCGATCTTTCGTCCGCTCTGATTCAGACGATCGCAACACTCACCTCAGCGGGCGTCGATTGGATTCAACTTCGCGAGAAACATATGCCGGCCAGAGATCTGTCCAACCTGGCACGCGAGGCATCTCGCCAGGCGGCTGCCCAACCCGGCCGAGAACGCGCCAAGCCGTGCGTTATCGTTAACGATCGCCTTGACGTCGCGATCGCCGAACGCGCAGACGGAGTGCATTTAGGCGAGAACGGTTTATCGGTAAACGAAGCGAAACTGTTTCTCGAATCGCGCGAAGCCGAACAAACAGCACAAGCACTCCTGTTTACCCCGACCGTGGAGGGGTCTGTGACGGCGGTGCCCACGCCCAGGCCGCCTGCAACCACCCAGCCCGGGCCAGTGAATTTTCTGCTGGGTGTCTCCTGCCACTCCCTGGAAGGCGTAAAGTCCGCCGCGCGCGATGGCGCGAGTTACGTTTTCTTCGGCCCGGTCTTCGCCACACCGTCAAAGGCCGGGATGGGCGAGCCCCAAGGCATCGCTCGTCTAGCCGAAGCGTGCCGTTCTGTGTCGATTCCTGTGCTCGCCATCGGCGGCGTCACACTCGGAAACGCCGCCGCTTGCATCAAGGCCGGCGCCGCCGGCATCGCTGCCATTCGCCTCTTCCAGGACGCGCCGGATGCGGCCGAAATTGTAAAGGAGCTGCGCCAACTCACTGCATGAAACTCAAATTGCCACCCGGCTCATTCAAAGCCTATCTGTTCGACTGTGACGGCACCGTCGCCGACTCCATGCCCCTGCACTACATCGCCTGGAAGAAAGCTCTTTCCGAATGGAATTGCGCGTTTGACGAAGATCTTTTTTATGCGTGGGGCGGCAGGCCCATAGCCGAAATTATCGCGACGCTCAACGAAAGTCACGGACTCGATATGCCCGTGGAAACCGTTTCGGAACGCAAGGAAATGCTCTATGTCGAGCTCCTTCCGCAGCTCACCGCCGTTCCCGAAGTTCTCGAACACATCGAAGCCCAGCACGGCCAGATTCCCTTCGCAGTCGTGTCGGGCAGCACCAGAGAATCGGTGACCGCCTCTCTGACCGCGCTCAACATCCTTGATCGGTTCGAAACTCTGGTCTGCGCGGGAGAATATAAGAAGAGCAAACCCGACCCGGAAGCCTTTCTGCTCGCAGCCGCGAAACTTGGAATCGCGCCGGAATCCTGCCTGGTGTTTGAGGATACCGAGATCGGCATTCAAGCAGCAAAGGCCGCCGGAATGGCTTCGGTAAAAGTTCCTCCGCCCCGGGAAAGGCGCGTCTCCTTATCATCGGCGCACGTTCATCAGTCGCCGCAAAAGCCGTATCTGCCCCGCTGATAAACGTCGTGAAAGGTGAACCCGTAGAGTTGCCGCAGCAGCTTCGTGTCGCGCGGTGTAGGCTGTGTTTTCGCAATTGCCGCGTACAGCGCGCGATGCTCGCGGTCCAGCCAGCGTGCCGCGCCGCTTCGTTAATCCGAAGTGGCCGATCAGATTAAAAAGATCTCATCGCAATCCGTAAGAAACCAGATTTCCTTCTCTGCGGAGCCAGATGCCCGCTAAAAGCTGAACTTCGCCCCCACTTGCAACAGCCGGGGCGGCGCCGCGCTGAGCACCTGGCCGAAGCTCGAACTGTTGATGTTGCCATCCACCGCCGCCGGCCCAAAGAACTGCGCGTGGTTGAAGACGTTGAACGCTTCCAGCCGGAGCTGTAACGACTTCGATTCCGTCAGCTTCAAATTCTTGAGCAAAGCCATGTCGTAGTTGTTGATCCCTGGCCCGTAGAAAAAGCGTCGCGCCGAAGTTCCCGGCGTTCCCAGCGGCTGGAGGCTGAAAAGCGAGGTATTAAAATAGGGCTGCCCATTGCGCGGATTGCTGTTCAGCTTCAATAGCCCGGGGGTAAAGTCCGGCTCGTCCACGCCAAAGTTGTTCACCCCATTGGGTTCCGCGCCGAGCAGCGAATTGTCTCCCAGATTGACCAGCGTGACCGGGAAGCCGCTGCTGAAGCGTGTGATCCCAGACAACGCCCAGCCTTGCGTCCACCGGTTCGGTGCGCGGAACAAGCGCTCGAAAGGAATCTGGTAGCTATAGCTGGCCACGAAATTGTGTTTCATGTCGAACGCGGAAATCGCCCGGCTCAAGCTGGGATCAACCGGATTAATCTGCTCGCCCAGGCTCGACGATTGATCGATCGACTTGCTGTAGGTGTACGCCGCGAACAACTCCAACCGTCGGCTGGTGTGCCGAACGCTCAATTCCAGCGCGTTGTAATTGGAATTGCCGATCGTCGCCTGGTTGGTGTTGCTTCCGAAATTGGGACCCAACGGGCCGCGCGTTCCATTGATCACCTGGCCGGTGGCCGTCGTGAATACATTGCTTTCGTTGAACGGGCCGCACGGAGTTTGACCCGACGCCAGGTTCGCCGGATTGCTCAGAAACAGACACAGCGCCGGATCGCCGGGATTCGCTTCCTCGAGCACCAGCAGCCGGTGCGCTTGTGTTCCCACATAGCTCGCGCTGACCACCGTGTTGGCGTCAATCTGGCGCTCCAGCGACAACATATATTCCTCGGTGTATGGAATGCGATTGGTGGTCGGATACGCCGGGATGCCGCTGATCGGTTCATATTGCGACCAATCAATGCTCGAATCCGGGTTGTTGATCGAGGTGTTCAGCGGCGCAAGCTGCGCCGGGAAATGCTGGCCCAGGTCCTGCCCGGTCGCCGCGGTGATGAACGGAGTGGCAAACAGCGGCGGCGCGGGGCTGGTATAGGTTGTTCCGTAGGGCGCGTTCGCGCTCGACACTCCAATCGTCAGTGCCTCGATCGCCGTGTAAAACATGCCGAAGCTGGCTCGTACGCTCGTCTTGCCTGGACCGCCCAGAATTTTGCCCCAGGTCGTGTTCTCTTTGCCGCTCGGTGAGTAAGCCAGCCCGATCCGTGGCGCGAAGTCACGATTGCCCGGGGGCGCGAGCGTCCGTGAAACTCCTGTATCGCCCGGAAACACGATCCCTGCCGGCGCGGTGGGGAAGACCGCCGATTGCTGCCCCGCCGAAAACACTCCCAGCTGGTTGTATTTCTCATACCACGGTTCGATGCGGTCCCAACGCAAACCATAATTCAGCGTCAGGCTCGGTTTCAGCCGCCAGCTGTCTTGTCCGTAAATTCCCGCGTACTTGTTGCGCCCATAAAATGATTGCAGTTCGCTTTGGTTGTATTGCGTCGGGACACCCAGTAGAAAGTCCGCGAAGTCCGAGCCCGTTTCGCTGCCGAAGAACAAAAAGCTGCCGTTGAACTGCGCGATCGCGAAGGTGTTCACCTGGTCGTAGTGAAACTCCGCGCCCACCTTCAGCGTGTGCGCACCCAGCACTTTCGAATAGTTGTCGAGCAGCTGATAGGTATTGTTGACCTGCTTCAGCTGGTTCGGATTGGTTCCGATCGTGAAGCTGTTGAAGGCGACGCTTTCAACACCTTCGATCTGCGGCGCCAGCGGAACGATGCCGGCCGTGCCCGGTCCCACGACAAAGCCCTGCGAGGGCAGGCTCACGCCAACGCCACCCACCGGCTTTCCCAAGTCCGTCAAATCGCGCAGATAGCTGAAGTGGAATTCATTAACCGAGGTTGCGCCAAGCGACTTGGTGTCGCCCAGATTCAACAATTGCGCCCGCCCCAGATTAAGGGCATTGAAACCTGGCACATTCGCTCCGCCCTGCGCCGTTGGATAAGGGTTGTTCAGCGAAAAATCGTCGATGAAGTAGTACGCGGAAAGCATGCCCCAGCGGCTGTCGTAGTCCAGGCGGTACGCGCCTTTGTCATCGCGCAGCAACTCGTTCGCCCCGGAAGTCGAAAACGTGTCCGTGGCCACATTGGGCTGCGGAATATATTGCAGCAACTGCTGCGCCGGTGCCGACCACGCTGCTGCGGGAATGATCGCGCCCGGAAACACACAGCCATTCGCGCTCCCGGCGTTGCTATTCGTGCAGGTCGGTGAGTAATACGGTTCTCCCGCGGCCACCGTATAGCCCAGCTTCTGAGAGAGTTGCGTCGCCCAGGATTGACCGTTGACTGACCCTGTTAGGGAACTCGCCAGGTCCGACAAATCGCCGGTGCGGTCCGCCGCCGACGGCACCGGGATCAGTCCCGTGTCCACTCCTTGCTTGAGCCGCGTCCCCTGATAGTCCGCGAAGAAAAACACCTTCCTTCGCACAATCGGCCCGCCCAGCGTGCCTCCGAACTGGTTCTGCTGAAAGATCCCTCGCGTCGGTGAAAAGAAATTGCGCGCGTCCAGGTCCGTGTTTCGCAGGAACTCAAAGGCATTGCCGTGAAATTCATTCGAGCCGGATTTGGTCACCACGTTGATCTGGCCGCCGCTGAACTCGCCGTATTCCGCGTCGAAATTGTTGGTCAGGATCCGGAACTCCGCGATGGAATCCAGGTTCGGGATGATTGCCGTTCCCATGTTGACGTCTTCTTCGACGTCGCTTCCGTTCACGATAAAGGCGTTGGCGAATTCCCGCTGCCCGTTGATCGAAATCGTCCCGGGATTCAAATCGCCGGACGGCGAAAACGCCGTGGCTCCCACGTCTTGCACCGTTTCCGATGTAATCGTGGTGGCGGCGGCTACTCCCGGCTGAAGCGCCAGCAGGTCCGTATAGCTCCGCCCATTCAACGGCACGGTGGTCATCTTCGTGCCGGTGATGACTTCTCCCATTTGCGTGTTCGTGGTCTCGACATGAACGCCGGAATCGTTCACCGTGACGGAGTCCGTCTTTTCTCCCACCTGCAGCACCGCGTCCACGCGCAGCGCGCTGTTGGCATCCACCGTGATTCCGGTTCGTCGATAAGGTCGAAAGCCCGCTCCATTGAATTCCAGATCGTAGTGTCCAACGGACAAGACTGGGAAGGAATAGACGCCTCGATCATCCGTCGTAACCTCTTGTCGGACACCGGTGCCGGCATTGATGGCGGTCACCGTAACCTTCGCGACCACCGCCCCGCTGGAATCTTTCACGGTCCCGGAAATAGCCCCTCCCGTCCCAGCCCAAGCCGCGGCGGCGAAGATAGAAAGCAGCAAACTCAAGAGCAGATAATTTCGCTGTAATCTCCCGCAGCGCCCGGGCACAACTCCGAGCCTCCCCACCATCCCAGCTGTCATCCCTCAACCCTCATGCTTTGGAAGTAAACACTGTGCGACTGTTTCCTCGAAAGACGATTCGCAAGCGGCGCACTCGGAGAGTCTGCCCTAGCTGATAATCGTTTGCAACTGAAATCAGACTAATCTAGTCGTATTTCATTCCGGTGAATATTCCGCCAAATATCAATGACTGGGAACCTACTGGGTAGGGGCACGGCATCGCCGTGCCGGTCCTAGCGATCAACCGACACCAGGGCAGCACACGTAAATACCTTTATTTCCAACGGCTCAGCCGCCTGGCCGGATGCGCTAACGCGCCGTGCTTGCCGCTTCGTTCAAGATCATCGCCAGCCGCACGCCGGCCTGCTCCACCCGGCGCTCCACAACCGGCGCCGCCTGCCCTTGATACGCTTCGCCGAGCGTAATGTGCTCCTGGAGCAGCCGCTCCCCAATCTTGTTGTCGTCCGAGCAGCTGTGTACGGGGACGTTGGGTTCGATGGCCACCTTTGGCGTCAGGTCGCCATAGACCGTCGTTTCGGCATCTTCGTGGCTTTCCCACACCCAGTCGTCCACATGGACGCCAGCCTTCTGCCATCCTTCGATCGTTCCGCCGAAGTTCGCCTCCAGCATCTCGGCGTATTCCCCAGGGTCGGCGCCTTCGGAGTCTCGTTCGAGGATTGCCGAATCCCAAATGGAGTGGAGATTGGGTGAATAACCATGTCCCCGCTCGTGGGCTTGCCGCCAAAAATATTTCACCGGCACGCAGTTTCCACCCTCGTCGGCGTTCGTTGTGGAATGCAACGGTTGGTGCAGGTCCCCGACGAAATGAATGATGTAGCGCACCGCATCCGCGCGTTTTGCGCCGCTCGCGTTTTTATCCCTTAAGATTGCCACCTGTTCTGCAATCGCGCTGACCACGCAACCCTGTTTGCCACAAAACGCTTCCAGCGGACCTCGCGGCGCACCACGCGGAATGTCGATGTAATGCCAGGGCCCGTTTTTTTGTTCGCCGCGAACATCGTCGGCCCAGTTCGAAGCGTCTCCCATCGGGTCGCTAACCGCCGTGCCACAGTAGCGTTTCACCTGAGGATCGATCGGATTCGCGCTCAGTAAACTGAAAACGAGTTCTTTAGCTTCCGGTGTTAAATGTTTTTCCGCGATCAGCGCGACCGTCTGGTGCCCTTTGCATCCCCACGCAACAGCCGCGGGCGCCGTTGCCAGCGCCGCGA
>Ga0182018_10001200_pt1 | contig 30217 bp, 28 predicted proteins | sample 812P2MmetaG_FD_120490 | JGI IMG/M metagenome (GOLD analysis project Ga0182018, IMG submission 120490) | Permafrost microbial communities from Stordalen Mire, Sweden - 812P2M metaG | ecosystem: Environmental > Terrestrial > Soil > Wetlands > Permafrost | place: Sweden: Stordalen | collected...
CTGTGCGCGCCGCGTCGTCTTCCCAAATTTCTCAAAACCCGTCAGTGTCGTCTGCTTCATCGGTATATCCGTGTGACCGGAAACGCATGATAAGACATCATGGGTAAATCAGAGATTCCCTAAGCTAATTACGCTGGCCATTTTATAGTTTGTTCGCCCCGCGCTCCTCAAGTCATCCACAATTGCCGATCGCAAGTCTCGCCGAATTCCCTAGCTAGCTGCCCTTCGCTCTTGACCGCCACCGCGTTGATCCCGAGCTCTGTTTCCGCCCAAACAGTACCTCCCGCATCGCTACTCTGGGGACAGAACCTTGACGACGTGGCCGCAAGGCCTTTTGAGCATATCGCGCAATTCCGTTCCGCCGCCGACCTCCCTCAACAATTTCAGTCCATGATCAGTCTTCAAATAGAAGCCGACCATATTACGGCCGTCTGACATTGTTCGCCCAATTTGCAACACACCGTTTTCCTTAAGTGATCCAACAATATTGGAGAGCGCGCCTTGAATTTGACTCGATGAAAAGCGATCAAGGTTTAGTAGATTCATACAGCGCACGAAGGTGAATAGCGAGGCCGTCCGGGTCTCAAAGACGTCATAATCGATGTGCTCGATCAGTCCTCGTTCAATGTGCTCAAGCACCTGCGCATCGAAAAGAAAGAACACTTTTGTTCGGTTGTGGACGGCAACATCGGCAAGTAGCCAATACAACAACCGGGTCAGAAAAAAGTATTTTGAAACATTACGTTTTGCAAGAACACCACACGCGTACATTTCAACCAATGTCCCATCCGCATCCGCGATTCTAACCAGCGCCCGTCCCGTGGCACCGTATCTTGCGTATTTATCAGATACGCGGAAGCTGGTGGGCAGGCCGTGACTATGAAGCGTCGAGTATAGTTCCAGGGACGTGACTCCGCTTGATACAGCAATATCATGGACTACATTCATTTTGTCCTTATGCGCAAGTGAGACGATGATGTCATCGAGATCTCGAAAGCGACCGACCGCCGTCTGCTTTGTAGTACCCCCTCCAGTGGCTAAGCGCGAATAAACATAGTCGCGAATACCCGGGGCCTTGAGATTGCCGATCGCATCCATCCGGCACTTGAAGAATTCTCTAAGCAACGGGACCCGCGCCGTGAATATCAACAGACGCTCACTTCTAAGGGCAAATTTGAGTATCGCGGTTATCCTCGATAGGGAGTCACGATATGTGCTCCACGATAGCTTTCCTATTCTGGTCTGCCAACGGTTTTCCCACTCCTCCCGCGCTGTCGTGGCCGTAGCAGGAATTCTGTATGATTGGTCGACGTCGCCGGACGGAGACACTGTGACATGCGCTCATCTGAGTTGGATTGCGCTCGCTATGCCGAGCCACATGGCACCCGTATGGTGAAGTACGGCGGAGCAATAGACGACATCGAACTCGCCCAAGCTATCTAGATAGCCGCTATAGCGCGCCGATTCCTCTTCAGCGCGCCGGGCACTGTAGCTCGGAAAGTAGGTACGCAAGAGTTCCTGCGTTCATGCAACCGACTGCGATCGAAATCGAAGGAGAGCACGGTCGCTCCGAGGCCCTCGCGTGGCGAATCTGCAGAGTCCCGCGCTACGACCAATATCCAGAGAGTGCCTCTAAATCGGCACCAACCTTGAGACTCCTGTCCGACTTCCATTCCGTATTTGCATCCTTTTGCAATGCGCTCATTCAGGTCGAGCATTCACTTGCGAGTGTTCAGCGAGCGGCAGAAGACACTCCTCCCACTGCGCGATGATTAAGTCCTGCCGAAATCGCTCTCTTACCTTCGAAGCTTCCAACCCGAGGCGTTTTCGGAGATCTTGACTCGACATTAGCTCGGCCATGGCCTGCGCCAGGGCCGCAACATCGTCGACAGGCACTAGACGTCCATTGATCCCGTCTTCTATCAAGACCGCGGGCCCCGAAGGACAATCGGCGCTGATCACCGCTGCCCCCATTCCCATTGCCTCCAGCACTACGTTCGGAAACCCTTCGAATCGCGATGGCTGCACAACCAGAGCGGCGCGCGCCATCCAGGTCGCAACATCCGCGCTTTGACCGGGGAGCTCCGCGCGATCCGTAAGCTTCAACTCGGAGCGCAACAGCAGCAATTTGCCACGTTCGTCCCCTTCGCCGATGATCACGAGTCTCCAGCCATCGAAGGCGGATGCGACCTTCGCAAAAGCTCGCAGAAGCACATCGAAACCTTTTTGGTGAGCAAGTCGCCCGACGGCAATAATCAGCCGCTCCCTCTCCGCCGACGCAACCGGCAAAACCCGCAAGGCATTCGGAATAACCGTCGCCTTCTTGCAACAGTTTCGCTGGATCCAAAGCGCCGCCTCTTCGGTCTGCGCAACCACAGCGTCGGACCAGATGTAAAGAATCCTTCTCAACGTTCGCCACGTCCCAGGTAACATCAAATGCACGGCGGGCTGCACTCGTTCCGACACGACAGTCCGTATTCCGAGGCCCAAGCTTCCAAGTATGGTCAGCACGTTGCTCTCCGTCACGAAACTCAAAACCGCGTCGGGCCGCGTCCTTGAGAGGAGCTTTCGCAACTTAAGAACACGCTGGAGGTTCGTACGAACGTGTGGAAACAATGCGGTGCTTGCGATGTCCACGTTAAGAAAGACCCGGCGCACTCTGCTATCGAGACTGTAGAAATCATTAACCGATGGTCCCATCCACGTCGCAAAAATCACTCGCATTCCGTTTCGCGCCCAATAGTTGGCCATATCCGACAGTTGGCGCTCCGCGCCACCGCCTTGCAGGCTGCCTATCACCAATACGAGGCAGGGTGACTCGCGGTGCTCGGAATCAGTGCTTCCCATGAACAGCAGTTGCGGATCTCCACGTTCGTAGGTCAGCGAGTCGGTGGCGCAGTCGCCTGTGTCCAAAGACGTGATCGGCAGCCATTCGGCCCGCACTCGATCGCAAAACAAGCTGGTGCCGTATTGGGCGAAGGCGCTTCTGGATCACTAGCACGACTAGTGCGCAGACCGTCGGGCAACAACTAGAAAGGAGTGTCCGCAATACTGATTAAGCGTAGTGAAGATGGCCAAGCGTGCGAGACGCTTCACAAGTGAGCCGCGCGAATTAAGTAGCCAACGCGTCTGCCGCTGGAAGAGGGCCATATCATCCCTCATCGAGATTTCAGAGACTCGACCGCGCCATCGCAAAACACGAAATCCGTGCCGCACCAGTTCACTACAAACCTCTTTACGGCCCAGCGCAAACTGATAGAAACCGGCGGGTTCACTTGAAAAGTCAGCACGCGGATAGCCGCCGGTACGCGCCTTGTGCTTCCTGTACGGAGACAACCACGGTGCGGTGAGAAAGAGAAAGCCATTTGGCTTTAGAACCCGTGCAGCTTCGGCCATTATCGAGGCGTACCCTTCCCAGAAATGCTCGATGACGCCGATTGACCAGTACCCATCGAGCGAGCCATCCGGGAACTCAAGCGAGCGGACGTCTCCCTGACGGATGTCGAGGTCCGGATAGTGGAGCCTTGCCTGTTTGACTGCATCGGGGGCGAAATCTAGGCCGATAGCGCAGAAGCCCGCATCCGCCATCGCCTTGACCTTGTTGGCGCGACCGCACCCGCCTTCAAGAATCCGCGAGCCGCGAGCAAGATATTTCCTGCTGACAACCACTACGTCATCGCGCGGACCGATGGTAGGAGGTTTGCCCTCGGCCTGCCAATGGGAATCCCAGAATTGCGGCGTTGCCTTCTCGTCGAAGTAGATGAGTCGATCTGTCTGTTCCCAATAAACGACCCGCCTCATGTCTGCGCAACCGTCGCGGGCACTGCAGCTCGAGACGAGCGAACCCGTTCTGGCCTAAGGAGAGCGCTGCTGATCGCGATAAACACTGCTAGATGGTAGCTATAGTGCATCGTTCCAGACAGCGAAATAAAGATGTAGCAAACTAGCACCGCCAACAACAGTGCGCGAAGATTGCCAAGACGCTTATAGCGCGTTTGTTGCAATCGCCAGGCAAGCGAGGCAAATATACTGTAAAAAAGTGTAAGTCCGATGAGTCCGGCGTTGTACAGCAAGTCGATTGGAGTCGAGTGCGAGGTGACTCCAAAGTCGTCCCGAAATGCCTCAACGCCATGCCCAAATAACGGGTTTTCGAGCCAACCCGTAATGCCTTCCGCGCCCCAGTTCTTTCTGGCCCCGAACTCCGTGGCTCCGGTCTGATCGTCCCTGGCGATCAGGATCTTGGCTCCCGCGTTCACGCGATCGAGGCCGCCTTGGACCGTCTCGATAAAAACTTCATTAGACGCAACCGCGTACACAATAAGGCCCACAACAAATATAAGCGCAATCGCGTTACGTCGAATGATGGTCATGAAGTGCTTGAAGTAAATAAGAGACGCCGCGGCCCCTCCGAGTGCCACGCCGAGATTTGTCTTGATGGAAGTGGTGGCGGCGATGTGCACCATAATGACCAGCCCCAGCGCGAGCGCGAGTATCCTCATTCTTGTGGCCCAGCCAAACATCAGGGTAATGAACAATCCAAACAAAAACATTCCCGCTATTGCATTATAAGAAAAGTTATCAGGACGGACGAACGGGAAGCCATGCGTTAAGTCGTAAAATGCGGCGCATACCAAAAACCCAGCAAGCATGCCGGCGAGCGTCGCGCGCAGGTTATGGTAGGTTACGAGCGCGGCGACGAGCATCAAAATTAGAACGCAGTCCAAAGTCGGCAGCAGACTATTCGTTGCGAGGACGACATCGTTCGTCCAAAGAAGCGAGACGAGCATGTACCCCGCGAATGCGAAGTAGAGGGCAAGTTCTCGGCAGTAAAAAAGCCGTGGATATCTGAGCAAATGCAGCCCAAGCAGGATGACCAGTATTACTCCCAGCCGTGCCGGATTGAACGATTCGATAAAGTTGCCGACCAAGAGCGCAATCGCCGCAATAGCCGACATTACAAACGTGCAGAGCAGATTGAATAGGTGGTTCGTCCAGCGGCCTAGCTCTGATCGTTCGCTTGCCGCAACCGCGCGCGCCGTCATACGCTCGTCTCCATCGAATTCACCGCTGCCGGATCACGCGTGCCGGAACGCCCGCTACGGTCGCCCCTTCCGGAACTGACTTTGTTACAACACTGCCGGCGCCAACTATCGCGTTCATCCCTATTCGGACACCGTCCAGGATCCGCGAACCTGATCCCAGCCACACGTTTGCCCCAATATCGATGCCCTTCGCACTCGTCCCCGACTTATGCAGCGGAGTCCCGTCGTCCGCGACGTTGTGATTTGCAGGAATAATGACCGTATGCGCGGCAATGCGAACGCCATCGGCGATACGAACGCCGCCGTGCCCGTATACGATCGCGAACGGATTCACGCTACAGTCGTCGCCAATTTTAATGTCTCCTCCGTAGGTCAAGATCATCGCGAAGTCATGAATGGTGCAGTTTCGTCCGATTGCGATCGAGCCACCGCTCGTTACACGAATTACGCAACGGGACGAAATCCAGGACGAAGCGTCAATTCGAATGGGTCGCCCGAAATATTGGATCCCGAAACGGATCTTCCTGTACGAATACCGTATGCAGGAAAGCAGCCATAGAAGCCTGCTCTTAAGGGATCGCTCGCTCAACGCACTATTCTGAGTTTGTTTGTATGAATCAGCCTAGCTTCCCGCCGACCGATCAACCGTACACACGTCATTCATCCGTGGCGGCGCGCATGCATCTCTTCGGAGGATATGGCCAATGCTGAAAACAATTGTACATACGCGTCGATTTGTGGCTCCGTCGGTGCTAATGACCAGTTGTTGGGCGAGGCCGGAGAGAACGGGGCAATAAAGCGCGTCAACGCGTCGACGATTTCGCTGCGGTCCGGTTTTCTCTGATTGAGCTTGTCGCGTACCAATCTTGGTAAATCGGGGATTTGTCCCACCGTCGAGACGGAGGGGAATACCTTCACGGGTGAATCGCCAAACATCACCACGGGCTTACCCATAAGTGCACCTTCCAAGCCAATTGTTCCCTGAATGGAAAATATCAGATCCGCGTTCTTTATGAACTCATAGGTATCCGCATAGGGTGATACCAACTCCACCGCTGGAAATCGACACAGCGCTGCAAGAGCTGCAGCGGAGTAATTTGGCGCATCGCTCTTATGGAGCTTTACCAATAGTCGGTGGGTAGGCGGGATCGATCTGGACATTAATTCAATGACCCGCACCTGATTGCTGAAGAAGTGCGCAAAGACATCGATGGATGATTCGGGTTGCGTGTGAAGACCGAAGAATGCGTATCGACCTTCGCCCGGAGTGTTGAGAAGCTGCTGCCGGCTAAGTCGCCAAATATTCTTCCGGAGCCGGAACGCTTCTGCGAACAGCCGTGCGATCGAATAGGAATTTGGCGGATCGGTAAATTTCAAATACTGCCTCAGCCTACGCCTCAAGGTAGTCTGGTATAGAGCCTTCAGTTGCGCCGGAATCTGTCGGATTACAAACGACGTTGACAGCACTTCTGGCGGAATGTATGCGGCAGCCTGAATTTTGCGCTCCTCAAATTCTTCCAGGAGCCTTTCCGCTCGAAATCGCAACTCGCTTTTCGAACGAGACCCGAGTGTGACCATCGATGTTGGCGACAGATTAGAGCAGATTGCGACTTGGCCGATCGGTATCGAACTGAAGAGCAATGCACACCAAGGAATGTTTAGCTTTTTTGCCACCGCGAAGGCTAAACTCCCGTGCAGTGCGTCGAAACCGCCTATTACCACAGACGGTTGAATTTCCCTGTAGAGCGTGAAGAGGCGTCGGGTCAAGAGGGTCGCATAGCTCAGAACCTCCTGATAGGGGAGGTTCGACACCATTCGGTCGCTCATGATCATATTATGGACCGTCGGGACGCCGTCTCCCTCCAATGATTCCAACAACCCGCGATCCGGAGACGGCATTGGCAATCGCATATCTTCGCGCAAAAAGTGTACTTTCTTTGAAGACGCCGTGGCGCCCCATGATGCGCGATCAAAGCTCGGATGAACGATGTGTGATATCGAATAGGCGCCCCTCGCCGCGATGCGATCCCAAAGGTCCCGGACCAGCCCCGGCGACGTGCCAACCGTAACGAAGTGAAATGAATCAATGTGGGCCATATTGAGCTTTCAGACGATAGCGCGACCCAGCACGAATGCCTCCGCTGCGATAACGCCAACTGACGCGCCACGCCACTTCGCAAGCGACTCCACCGCTTCAAGCGAGCGCGAGTGAGGCCACGGTCTCATTTCAGAGGCATAGGCAGACAGCGCTCGCTTTTTAACTTCAAGGGTCGCGGATACTTCCACAAAGTAGTTCGGGCTGAAGGCCACTGGACTCGCGACGCGCCATTCCGTGCTGGATGCGACTTCGAACATCAACAGCTGCTTGATCCCACACCCGGGAATCGGCCGGCACGCAACCTGCACGGCGTCACTCACGATTCGATGGTCTATGTTCAGGTCGTCGGGAAAATGCGTATAAATCGTCGCAGGAGCCAACTTGCCGAGAAAAGCCTCGATCGGCTTAACCACGTCGAGTAGATCGACGCTATCTAGCCGGTTGTCCGGAAATGCCAGCATTTCGAGGCTGGCCGACCCCAGAATTGAGTGGGCATTGCGAGCACTCATCGCAAGGTCGGAGAGTTCGACCTGCGCATTGGAACGACTCCGGACGGCATCGCGGCTCGTCGCACCCTCGGACACGATCAATATGTGGACTTGGTCTCCAGCGAGTGCGTGGCGTGCAATCGTCGCCCCACATCCGAGCACCTCGTCATCGGGATGCGCAGCGATGACGGCAACGGTCCGGCTCACGCTCTGCCCGCCACGAAGTTCCACCACGCCATGCGGCTCTGTCCCTTTGGAAGTACGACGTCGCTCTGCTTATGCTCCATGCGCTCAACATCAAAGCCTGCATCAGTCAATATTCCCATGAGGTGCCGCTCGTCAGAGAAATGAACTGTTCCAACATCCTTGAACTGCCCGCTTGAGAATCCGCAACGAGTGTATTGGTCATCCAATTGCGCGCCGCTCGCGAAATCGGCATGCGCGGTCGAGAACCAATCAATACCGATGAATTTAGCTCCCGGCCGCATGCACAACCTTAGCCTTCGCAGACAGTCGCGGATAGAAACCGTACTGTTATGTGTCAAAGAGCTGCGATCCACGATTAGATCAAATGGGCCGTCGAAGGGGATTGACTTCGTGAAGTCACAACACGCCAAGTGAAAGTTTTGTGCGCCTGCGTGGCGCTTGAGAACGTTCGCGACCGCCGTCGCACTCCCCTCAGTGCCGAAGTAGTGGACACCGATTGAAAGCAAGAAGGGGATATTAGCCCCGGCACCAAACCCGAGCTCGAGTACCCGAGACGAACGCGTAAGAGATGCGTAGCGCATTACATAGCTGACGAGATCACTCCATGGCCAGACGCTGTTTTGAGCGCCCTGTTTGTATACCTCTTCCCATTCATTCGCAAACACCACGTCATGCCTCCCGCGCCTTCACCTGGGGCCTTGCGCAAACATCGGCTCGTGTGTCATTCCCTGATAGGAGAATATCCCGGCTGCGCGGACCTTCGTTGAACAGCAGATCTATTGCCGACATGTACGGAAGGAATTCTCCATGCAACTGCCCATAGGTCGGGTGACGATAATCTTGAAAATACGGCTCGACACCCGCAGCCAGAAACTTTCCCACATCCGCGTAGTCACGCCCTTGCGAGCCGAATATATATACGTCCGCCTTCAACTGCCGACACATGTCAAGCACCAAATCTGACTTGGTCCCCTGAAACGTATAGTCGCTTGCCTTGACTACGGGGGTTTCAATCCCGAGGTGGCGCATCAAGAATCGAAGAATCTCAAAATTGAGTGCCGAGAGGGTGCCGAACGACTGCCCCACTAGAATTGACTCTAGTTCGGCGCTGTAATCTCGGAAGTACAATGCTTTCTGGTACGCGTACTGTATCGATTTAGCATGCTTGCGTTGCCAGCCGTTCTGCACGATACGGATGTCACCCACACTCTTTTGAAGATGCTCTTTGGATTCCACGGGCACCGATAGCCAAATCTCGCCAGCGTGAGTCTTGATTTTATTGCGATTGTTGTAATCCTTTGTCTGATACTGCACGACATCAAAATAGCAGAAGAGATCCGCTACCGCGATCTTATGCAGCAATCCAAGCCATGGCAGATAGACAGGCTGATGTGCGGTGAGGATCACTCTCTAGTTTCTCGCGGCGCGGCGCTCTGCCGAACTAATCCAGCTGGATGAATGAGATGTTAGGCTCATACTCTAACGACTCGAGCTTGTGTTGTCGGAGCTGCAGCGACTCCAACAGTGCCAATGTCTCCCCCGGCCAGTGTGGATTATTGACCTCATCAAATGCCACGATGCCGCCCTTTGGGATGCGTGGCAGCAACTGAGTTAGAGCCGTAACCGTTGGCTCGTAAATGTCAAAGTCGAGATAGAGAAGCGAGACCAGTAAGTGAGGGTTATCGGCAACATAGCGAGGAATCGTGAGGTTGGCATCGCCCCTGACCAGCTCGATTTTCTGCTTCTGATTGATAAACCGGTTGCTGTCAAATTCGGCGATCGAGAGCGATAGCTCTGTATGAGTATCATAACCCTCGCCGAACGCACCGACGTGGGCGTGCTCGCCGCTCCCATCTTGACTCGCGATGCTCGGGAAACCCTGGAACGTGTCGAAGCCAATGATTTTTCGATGATAATTATAGGGTTCCAGGGTCACGGAAAACTGCGCCCAGCTCATGATGCCGCCGCCGTGATGCACACCGCATTCCACAATACTGCCCTTGATATGCAGCTGGCGCTTGAAAATCTCGTAGTGGCACAGAAATCTGGCGATGTCCTGACGCCGCACGTATTTTGGGAAATTGCGCAGTTTGTCGAAAATCGGGCACGCGGATTCTTGGAACAGGGTGTCTACACTCATATGGGTTTCAGTTCACCGTGGTAGTCAAATCTGGAGGCGCCGGCAACAATGTGGGTCACCTCGCCAGCCGTGAGCGCGGGATAAATTGGAATCGACACCGTGCTGCGAGCAAGCGCAGCAGCGCGCGGGAATGCCGCAGCGTCTGCGAGGAGTTCCCACTCCTCAATGGGAACAATGGCGCGTATTCCTTCCCGCTCGAGGTGCTTAATCGCGCCAAGTGGGTCCGCAACGCGAAGAACTGCGCGGTAATGGCACGGCTCGCACCCGGCGCAAGTCTTGCGGGGCCACAGCGGCAATCCGGCAGTGGCATAGCTTGCAAAAATGGCTTCGCGCTTGGCAATGAAATTGGGCAACTGCGACAACTGGGCGCGCCCGACTGCAGCCTGCAGATCCGTCATCTGTAGATTGAAGCGTGGAACACGGTCGCGCCGGCAATCGAATTCCCGGTAATCACGTACCGCATCGATCAGTGCCCGATTCGAGGACACAACCATCCCACCTTGACCTCCCGAGGTCAGCATCTTCGTCGCGTAGAACGAAAATACGCCGACAGTACCATTCAAGCCCACGACTCGACCGTCGATCCGTACCCCGAACGCTTGAGCGCAATCCTCGATTATCGGAATAGCCATGTTCGCAACGCGCCAACGGCTCGGAACACCGAACATGTGAGCTGCCACCACGATGTCGACCCTCTGGCGCACTACTTGATCCACTTCGATATTAGGCGATCCCTCGCCAACATCGACGGGGACCGGTTCCCCGCCTGCCATGAGCACGGCGTTACGCAGAGCAGCGCATGAGTAGACTGGTATCGCGATGCGTTTGTCTTTCGCATCCAATACCCATAACGCCAGGAACAGTGCCGCCGTACCGCTTGAGAGCGCTACCGCATGACCGGCGGCCAGCCCAAGGTATTGGCACACTTCATCTTCGAACGCTTGGACCTCTCTGCCCTGCGCAACCCATCCGCTATCGAGCACCCGTACCGCTGCCTCGCGTTCCGCTTGGCCCAAGGTGGGCTTGTTGTGCGGAATCACGGATCCCTTGCGATCTGACTGCGGTAGTACCCCGCCTTAACCACCATTGGATTTCCGATGACGAGCGAATATGGAGGAATTTCCCCCGGTCCGACGATGGCTCCAGCCGCAATGACCGAATGGTGACCGATGTGAGTGCCTCCCTTGACGACCGAGTGCGATCCTATAAAGACGTGGTCCTCGATATGGATATCGGCGCGCGCCACAGACTGCTCCAAGCCAATGCATCGTCTATGCGAGTCGGCGCAGTTGATGCTTACAAATGACGCAATGTCGCAGAAGTCCCCGATCACGACCTTCGCGCCGCGCGCATTGATCTCTGAGAAGCCTCCGATGTAGACCCCGGCGCCGATTTCCGGCTCACCGACAAGCCAGACGAAAGGATGAAACGGATTCTCCTTCAGACCGGTCGCCGCACTCAGATTCTTCTTGAATTCGACCAGGTCTGTCATTTCATCACGTCTCCGAGTGTCAACACACCCCCCGCTGGAATGTCGCGCGACGCCACGGCGCCGATGACTTGTTCTAGGTAGCTCGGCTGTAGCCCGTGACCCGGGCGACGAGCGCCCACGTTTTTCAAATTGAATGTGTCCCCTTTGGCAATATCCGTCAATGCAACGAGACTGCGCCGCGCGATCTTTCGCATCTGCAATTCGTGTGTGGTGGGTCGAATCAGGTCACTTCCCAACATTACCGTCGCTTCGCGAATGCTTGCGACCCACTGTGCGAGGCTCTGCGGGTTCTCCGAAAACCAATGATCGGGCCCCGGCAGATCATTATCTAGCGTGAAGTGCTTTTCAAAGATCACCGCTCCCATCGCCACCGCCAGCGAGGAAGCCAAGGGCCCTTGCGTATGATCGGAAAATCCGGTCACGAGCCCGGGAAAGGCCGCTTGCAAGGTTTTCAACTTACGGATATTGACGTCCTGCGGTGGCGTTGGATATTGCGAGGTGCACACAAGGAGTGCTATTGGATAGCCATTGAAGGCCCCTGCAGCGTCGAGCGCCTGGTGGACTTCTGCAAGATCGGCCATGCCACAGGAGAGAATCAGCGGTAACCCAGTTTCTGCGTAGCTTCGGATCAGTGGCAGGTTTGTGAAGTCGTCCGACCCGACCTTCACCGCAGGTACGCCGAGCTCGAGGAGCAGGTCGAGATCAGTGCGGTTCTGCGGTGTGGACATGAAAATGATGCATTGTCGGCGGCACTCCTCATTGATCGCATCCCACGCCTCGCGCGACAACTCATAGCGCCTGAACATGCTGAGCATGGACTCAGTGACTTCCCTGCCTTGCGACCGATAGGTGAACATCTGCTGCGGATCGCCCACGAATTCGGCCGCCTTGAAGGTCTGGAATTTGACGGCGTCCGCTCCCGCCGATTTCGCCACCTGGATCATTTTAATTGCTTTTTCCAGCACGCCATTGTGGTTAATGCCAACTTCCGCAATGACAAACGGCGGATGACCGAAGCCAATCTGCCGACCATTAATGATTAGGTCGTTCATTCACGCTAGGCTCAGTGCAACCGTGCCGCCACGCGCTCGGCTCCCCGGCCATCGCAAATCGCAGCGGCCGCTGCGGACATCGCACGTAGGTTAACCGGAGTCAATGCCGCAATCGAACCTGCATAGTCTGCGGCGATCAATTCGCTGTCCCGTCCAAGGATCACCTGGGCGCCCGCCTTGGCGACAGCCTTGGCAATCGCAAGCTGATCATCGGACAAAACCGTCACGAGCGCCGGCAAACCTAAGCAGCAGCGTTCCCACGTCGTGCTACCGCCAGCGGTGATGGCGCAGTCTGCTGCGAGCATCAGTTCAGCCATTTTCGCAGTCTGGACATGCAGACTGACATTTGGCAAGCGTGCGCATGCGTCTGCGACGGAATTCATGTGTGGGTTGCTGCCACCCACCACGACGTCAACTGTCCATTCGGACTGCCAACCCGCCTGCAGACCCTCCAATACCTTGCTCGTCTCGTTGCCGGGATCACTTCCACCCATCGATACCAATAGGCGCGTAAGCGACCCGTCGCGTCGACGCAGAGCCTGCGTCCTGAGGATGGGAAATTCCGGACGCACGAGTGCAAATTCCGACCCGAGCAGCAGTTGTGCTTCATCGTTCAGCGAGCGCCGATAGAGAGCATGGACCGAGTTGTGAAAGTTCTGATCGAGCAGAATGTCGCAGCGATGCGCGCGCCCGATGTCATCAATTACTAAAAGTCGTGCCACGGCTGATTTGATCTCACACTCCCATTCGAGCCCGAGTTGATAGTGATCTACGATAAGCCAGTCGGGATACAACCCGCCGATTGCGGAACGCGTCCGCGCCGCATCTGCCGCCCAATTCCTGCCAACCTCGCTCGCGTCATCCGACACGGCGTAGAGCGCGTGGCCACGCGCGCGGATGAGGTCGAAAAGATGACCCGCCTGCAGCCGGCAGATGAAAAGGCACGCGGCGCCTTGGCTCTTCAGGACGTCGGCAAGGGCCAAGCAACGGATCACATGGCCGGTACCGATGGAGATCGATGCGTCGGCGCGCATCACTATATTCATAGTTCGACTAATTTAACCGCTTGAATCCGGCATGACAGACGGGACCCTCGAGGAGGTCGTCAACTGATCTCCCCGATTCGCACTCCTTAATCAGCGCAAACAAAGGATTAAGTGCATCGAAATACTGATCGACTACCGGCTGCGTATGTGCAGTGCAGACATATACTGACGTCGCGGCCAGGAATCCGCGTTTCAACATTTCCTGGGTGATAAGCGTTTTGTACTTGAGCATATCCGGCACCCGAAAGCTAAAACCAATCAATGCCGGCAATCCGCTCAGCTCAAGGGGTAAATCGTATTTCTTGGCAAGCGCCTGCCAACGCTCCCCGATGTGACGACCGGTCTGAGTGATTTGCTCCCAGGATCTCTCCCGCTCCATTACCTCCAACGTCTTCAGCGCCGCCGTCGGACCGATGCGTTCAGTCCAGAACGTGCTGCTGATAAAAGTGGTCTGCGCTGCCTGCATCAGCTCGCGCTTGCCGATGACGGCCGTAATTGCGTAGCCGTTGCCAAGTGCCTTGCCAAACACCGCCATATCGGGCTCAACGCCATAGAGCTTGTGCAGGCCGCCGAAGGTTTGCCGAAATCCGGATGTACACTCATCAAAAATTAATACTATCCCACTGTCTGTAGCCACTTTACGCACGTTCTCCAGAAAGCCTTCTTCCGGACCCATATTGCGCGAGACCTCCATCTTGATCACGCCGATATCGTGCTCCTTGACCAATGCTTGCAGCTGCGGGAAATCGTTGTAGCGAAAGGGCAGAACACTGCCGCGCAGATTCAGCGGCACACCCTTGGGCTCCAAGCCAGGCGGCAGGTGACCAGCAAGATTTTGCTCATCGCCAATGTTGGCGGCCAAGTACCAATCGTGCCAACCGTGGTAGCCGCAAATGGCGACCTTGTCTCGCCCTGAAGCCGCACGCGCGATCCTGATGGCGACGGCGTTCGCTTCGCCCCCGGAACGCGCGAATCGAGCCATGTCCGCCCATGGATGCAGGGCAATCAATCGCTCGGCAAGATAGACCTCCTCTGGGCAGTTGAGCGAGGACATGTTTCCGGCGCTAATAGCCTGAAACACCGCCTGATCCACTTCCGGGTTGCCGTAGCCCAGGATATTGGTGCCAATACCCATGATACACATGTCGATGTACTCACGACCGTCCAGGTCCCAGACACGACAGTCCTTCGCCTTGCTGAAATAGGATGGCCATGCGTCTGGCAAGTACATCTCCGCGCGTTTTGAAAGCAGCATATTGCCACCGGGAATGATTCGCTTGGCGCGCTTCCAGAGCTTCTGGCCGATCCCGAGCTTCATTCCGTCGTGGCGTTTCAGATGCCGATTCGCCTCAAACCAATCCGGCCGCGCATGGCGCAGTGCGAGCACTTCGAGCCAGCCGAAGTCGCGGCGCGGATGAAAGTGCTCGAAGACCTTTTGCACGACCGCGAAGTCCTCCGGCTCGTCTACCGTCCAACGCTCGCTCGATTCATCCGTTGCTTGGGAGTAGTTCTGGCGCGTGAATTGCTGCGATTCAGCGATGAAGGGCGTCACATGCTCGCGTTCGCGCGCGGCCTTCGCCTGAGTCCAAGCGGCCTTGAGCGCTGCAAAAGTGAACACCTCAGTATCCAAACCATTCGGATAAGTCGGCGGGTAAACGTTCGAAGCGTAGTCGACACCAGATTCGATGAACATCGCAATCACGGCGTCAACCACGGTTGGATCGATCAGCGGGCAATCCCCCGTGACGCGAACGACGGTGTCGGCCCGAAACTTCTCCGCAGCGCGGTAGTAGCGGTCGAGGACGTCATTTTCGCTCCCCCGGTACACCTCATAGCCTGATTCGCGAACCAGCTGCGCCAAAGGATCATTGACCGAGCTCTCCGGCGTAGCGACGACGATTTGGTCAATGCGTCTAGCTTGTGACAAGCGTTGCAGCAGAAGGCTGAGCATCGGCGTATCGCATATGGGCCGCATGACCTTATTGGGAAACCGGATGGACCCGAGACGAGCCTGAACAATCGCAACGGTCTTCAAGCGCCACTCCACAGGCGGGGGTCGATCAACTTCAGATCCTCAGTCATTAGCGCATGCGGCGGCATTTCCAGAACGGTATCAGTGGCGGCCAGTATTGCTTGCAAATGCTCAAGACTCTCGACACCGACCAAGACACGGTCAACGCCGACTAGCGACAATGCTAAGCCCATGCACGCTTGCAAAGGCGTCAAGCGCCGTTGCTGTAGCCAGCGCTGCCATTCATCCCACAACAAGCCCTAAAAAAACGGAGCGAATGTGCACTTCACATTCGAAATCGTGCAGCCGCGCCAACCAGCCCGAAGTTGCGAGCCGACGATCCACAACATTGAACGGCGCTTGTATTAGATCGAGCGGAAAAATTGGCCACAGGGCGCCGAGCTCGGTCGGCTCTGCAACGCCGATTTCACCCAAGTGTTGCTCTGTCGCCATAGGCAATAGCGCTGTCGAGGCTGACGAGTCCTGCGGCGCGCGCATGCGCCAAGACTGCAGTCACGTCACCTTGGCTCACTCGGCCGGTCTCGGTGACAACCCCGTATGGGGGCCGAATTGTGCCGGGCCAAGCACGATGCGCGCTATTTGTGCTCGGGTGGCGTCCGCACCGTAAGACTCTTGTGATCCACTCCTTGTGATCGCAGCTGTAGTCACAGGTCGGTGGTCGCAACGAGCCGCGTCCCTTAACGCTATCGCGCTAGTGCGAGGCGTACACAGCGCACGACTTCATCCTGCATGCAGTCCGTCAATTCCGAATAGAGCGGCAAGGTAAAGGCATCATTCGCGTAGGCTTCGGCATGTGGATATTGCCCCTCCGCAAAGCCAAGTTCACGGTAGTAAGGCTGCAGGTGCACGGGCTGATAGTGAAGATTCACGCCTACGCCTCTCTGCCGTAGCTCACTCATAACGTGCCGCTGCGTTTTCGCGCTGGCACCGGTTTTCAACCTAACCACGTAAAGGTGAAAAGCCGAACGGTTTTCCGCGCGTACAGTCGGCAGCTGCAGCGGCAGGTCTTGCAAGGCGATGTCGTAGCGTTCGGCCAACGCATTGCGACGCGCAACATTTTCTTCCAGACGTCGCAATTGGCTGACTCCTAATGCAGCATGGATGTCGGTCAAGCGGTAGTTGAATCCGAGTAGCTGCTGCTCGTAATACCACGGTGGCGGATCTTGGCGGCGCAGGCGCCCCGCATCGCGCGTAGTCCCGTTACTGCGCAGCATGACCATGCGCTCCGCCAGTTTGCCGTCATTCGTCAGCGCCATCCCGCCTTCGCCGCTTGTAACAATCTTAACGGGATGAAAACTGAACACAGTGATATCAGACCAGCGGCAGCTGCCCACGGGCTCACCATGTCGCGACGCTCCGATTGCATGCGACGCGTCTTCTAGCACCTTGAAACCGTATGTCTGCGCCAGGTCCCAAATCTCCTCCTGGTCGGTTGGCTGGCCCGAAAAATGCACCGGTACCAGCACGGCGGGTAACAGGCGTTCGCGTTTCGCCCGTTCGAGTTTCTCCCGCAATGCCGGAACGCTCAGATTCCAGGTGAATGGATCGATATCAACGAAATCGACGTCCGCGCCGCAATATCTGCCGCAGTTTGCGGACGCGACGAACGTATTGGGCACGGTCCAGAGCCGATCGCCCTTCCCGAGTCCAAGCGCAATACAGGCAACGTGCAGCGCCGAGGTGGCGCTATTGACGGCGACGGCGTGGCTGGCACCCACGGTTGAGGCGACCGCTTGCTCGAACTGCGCAACAGCGGGGCCCTGCGTGAGGAAATCGGAGCGCAGTACCGCCACCACCGCATCAATATCGGCTTGCGTCACATTCTGGCGACCGTAGGGGATCATCCGATCTCCAAGATCGGCTTCCAAGAGGCAATGTGCGCCCCGAACGCAGCTTTGAATCGTCTATCCAGTAATCTAGTCCTGAGGCAATCACCGGGCCAGATTTCGATTGCGGCTAAGTCAATGTCGTCGCTAACGTGTTGCCTGTAGGGGGAAATGAATGCGCGAGACATGCCATTCCTACGTCAGCGCGGCCCCACGTTCTTCTCGAGCAGAAACCATGTGATGTCGTCCTGCGGGAATATCGGATCACGCCGATACACAAAGCCGTAATCGACGAGCTCCAAATCCGAGAACATATCAAGCATTTCCCCAGTGAAATCGCGCTTGAACAAGCGATCACTGTGATCCCTATAGGGAATTGCAACCGGCGTGGGATTGTAATACTCGCACACGAGCAGCCAGCGGGTCGACGCCTCGTAGAGCTTGCGATAAGTCGCCGCCAACATGTCTGGATTGATATGAATCAGCAACCCCATGACGAGCGCAAGATCGGCCGGCACAGTCACTTGATAGTCAAAGAGCGATCCTTGATACACTTGCGACTCGCCAATGTGATCCGCCAGGATCCGAGCGGCATCGGGATTGATCTCGATCCCAGTCTGGGTCATCTGCGGAAATAGCAATTTGAGCGCGCGCAAGTTCAAACCAACGCTGGCGCCAAATTCGATGCACGATCCAATACGGCTCGCCCTGCGTAGAATGTGCGCAAAGAAACTCAGATTGGAAGCCAGTGCGGCGCCGCCGTCGTTGCGACGCATGTAGTCAGTGCCGAATTGTCCGGCCCAGAATGCCTCCTGCTCCGTTCTAAACGCCATTACGCCACCTCTTCCTGACCAAATACATTACAAGCCCAGCTACTCATCCTTCTACTGCGCGATTCAGTGCCGTGATCTGCGCTAGATCGAGGAACTGCGAATTCTTCCCCGAGTGGTATTCGAACCCCGCGTCAACCGGACGCCCCTTCTCGCCCAACCCGTTGACAGCGAAGTTGTCATCGCCTGTGAATTGTATGGTCGGTTTGATCACATAATGATCAGCAAATTCCAACGTCAAGTGCGAGTCGTCGGCCGGACACATTATCTCGTGCAGCTTTTCGCCGGGGCGGATGCCTATGATCCGATGCGGCAAATTGGGCGCCATGGCTCGCGCGAGGTCCACCACTTTCACCGACGGAATCTTGGGCACAAAGATCTCGCCACCATGCATGCGTGCAAAATTCTTCAGCACGAAGTCGACCCCCTGCTGCACCGTGATCCAAAATCGCGTCATCGACGCATCGGTTATCGGCAAGTGATCACAGCCGTTAGCGATCTGCCTCTTGAAAAACGGCACCACCGAGCCGCGCGAGCCGACCACATTACCGTAGCGCACGACCGAAAATCGCGTCCTATGACCGCCAGCAACATTGTTGGCAGCCACGAACAGCTTGTCAGATACAAGTTTTGTTGCGCCATACAGATTGATGGGATTCGCCGCCTTGTCGGTCGAGAGCGCAATCACCTTCACGACGTCGTTCGCGAGCGCCGCGTGAATGACGTTCTCAGCGCCATGGATGTTGGTCTTGATGCACTCCATGGGATTGTATTCAGCCGCCGGCACCTGCTTGAGGGCCGCCGCATGGATAACGTAGTCCACGCCATTCATGGCTTGGATGAGTCGATCGCGGTCGCGCACGTCGCCCAAGAAAAAGCGCATGCAGCTTTGCGGAAAGTCCTGCTGCATCTCGAACTGCTTGAGCTCGTCACGGGAATAAATGATGAGCTTGCGAGCCTGATAGCGCTGCAGAATCGTCTTGACGTATTGCTTACCGAAGGAACCCGTGCCGCCGGTAACCAGGATCGATTTGTCGTTGAACATGATCTTGAGCGATGTCTGTTAGGTGCTCTCGGTTGCATGCGCCATGCGCCGAAAGCTCTGGCTGCATTGAAGCAACTCTTCGTACGGGGCCTGCGCAACTATCCGGCCGTCCTCGAGCTCCGCGATTGTGTCGCAGTGCCGCACCGTGGTCAGCCGATGTGCAATGAGCAAGATAGTGAGATCACGCTGGAGTCCTCCGATAGCTTCCATTACTGATCGTTCGGTTTCGTTGTCGAGCGCGCTCGTCGCCTCGTCCAAAACCAGTACGCTGGCACGCTTGTAGAGCGCGCGGGCAATGCCAATGCGCTGTCGCTGGCCCCCCGAGAGGCGCACGCCGCGCTCGCCGACATGGGCTTCGTAGCCCTCCGGGCGGCTTTCGATGAAATCGGCTATTTGCGCCTGACGCGCTGCATCTTGCACCCGCTGCAGATCGATCGCGGCGCGGGGGATACCAAAGGCGATGTTCTCGGCCACGGTCGTATCCGCAAGATAGATGCTCTGTGGCACGTGAGCGATGCTGCGCTGCCAGGCGCGCACAAGATTGCCGGTCATGGGTTGCCCGTCCACTAAGACCTCGCCCTCGGTCGGCGCCAACAGGCCCATGAGCAAGTCGAGCGTGGTGCTCTTGCCGCTGCCAGTACCGCCCACTAATCCGATTCGCGCCCCTTTTGGAATAGTGAGGTCGAGCCCATCTAGCACCCACGGGCTGTCACTGCTGTAACGGAAGCGCACGCCACGGAGACGGATGCCAACGCGAAAGGGCATCGGTGCGGGGGCGGGACGCAGCAGCTCGACGGGCAGCGGTTGATCAAGCAGCTCGATTGTTGCAGCGAGCGAGGCGTGGCTGCCGGCCATGCTCGCCCAAGCGCCGTAGCCTTGCTGCAAGGCCGGAAGTAGACGCTGTGCGCCCAGGGCGAGCGCGCCCAGAACAGGAAGCGCCGTTGCGGCACCGTGGGCCTGGCGGCTGAGGACGTAGGCCAACGCGGCGATGAGCACCATGCCAAGCGCCTCCATCGCAAAGCGGGGACTTTGTCCAATAAAAGCGTTGTCACCCTGGGCACGCCGCAACACGTGATCCGCTTGCCGATACACCTCGCAATAGACGGGTTGTGTGCCGTCCAACAACACGTCCCGAATTCCACCCAAACCCTCCTGCAGAGCTTTGACAACGTGCGTGTATTCATCGGCAATGCGCTGGCTGTTACGATGCAAGCGGCGACGCGACAGCCAGGTGATGACCGCGTAACCCGTGCCAAAGCCGGCAGTAGCCACCAACGCGACAAGCGGATCAATAGCGATCAATGCCACAGGGATCGCCACCAGCAACATGCTCGAGCTGAGCAGAGTCATCAGCGGCAGCAGCACACCGAGCACCGTGCCACCCACCTTATTTGTGATGCCGCTGATCACCTCGCTGCTGTTGCGCGCGACGTGCACATAGTACGGCTGATAGAGGGTGCGCCGATAGACTTCGATGCTGAGGTCTGCGCCCGTGGCGAAAGTAAATCGTGTACTGACCCACAGCAGCAACAAGCGAATTGCGCCCGCCAACAGGGCAATGGCGACAAACGCGACCGCCAACGGTAACAGCAGCTGATGGGCTGTGGTAATGCCCGCCGCATGCGCCAGGCGCGCAACAATGCGATAGTTGAACACTGCTTCTGGTGCCGTGAGTATGCCAAGAAATGGCAGAAGGGCGCCTAAGCTTACGACCTCGGCGAAGGCGCTGAGCAGCATCAAGCCCATTATCAGCAGGAATTGATGCTGACGATGTGGACTAAGGTGATGCCAAAGGCGGCCGAGCAGAGTCGTCAGGGCGGCCGTCGAGCGCTCGGCATTCACGAGGAACTAGTGTCCGGCGGCCGCACGTTTTCTAAGAACTTTATTGCGCATCCACGCGCTAAAAACGCCGATGAGCATGCCGACGGCAAGACCTGTGGCCACCATGAGTGTTCGCTTAGGACTGACGCGTACTGTTGGGACCGCCGCTGGGTCCACGACGGTGAAGGCATACTCCAACCGCGCATTGGCAAGCATGAGTGTCTTGGTTTCGGACTCGACGATGTTGTACAACACACGCCGCAGCTCGACCGAGTTGGTCTTGGCCACCTGATCGTTGAGATAATCGACATTGCGCTGCGCATCCTCGCGTGCCTTGGTGCGCACGAGGTCGTTCGCCACTGCAACGAAGCCATTGGCCCAGCTTGCCGCGATTGCAGGATCAGGCCACTCCATGCTGATAGTGGTAGTGCCTTTGATCTTGTCCTCTTCGATCTTGAGCACATTCCTCTTGAACTTCTCGACGGCGATCCACAGACCCGACGGTTGCCCCGGCTTGCCCTGCAACAGCGGTAGCACTCCATTCCTCTTGACAAACTCCTCGATCAAATGGCGTGACTCCAGCACGGCTTGGTGCTCGCGGTCTTGGCCGCCTGATCCCAGGTTCACACCGGCCAAGCTCGCAAGTCCGCCGAACTGGTTCGCGAGCGACTGCGCACCGCCTATGTTTGAGTCCTCGACAAGTGTTACAACCACATCAGCGCGATAGCTTGGGATCGCGATGAGCGCAAGTACCAGCGCTATCAGCGCCCCAACGAGTGAAGTCGCCCCAACGAGGTATTTGTAGGCCCATGCGACGCGACACAAATCGACAAAGTCGAATTCATAGTCCTCGCCCGCTTGCTCGTGTTTACTGGAATTCACCTGTCACCTGTTGGCACTCTTGCTGGAGCGCAAATTACACAATGCACCGGAGTAATCATAGGCTTCACGCACGCTACCGCCCTGCAATGGGCTCCTTGGCCCCTCGCATGTGTCCAACTGCCAGCACCTCGCGCCCGCGCTTGGGCGCTGCGCCCCGTGCACGCGGCGCGCGCCGCGCTACGACGGCTCGCGTCGTTCCGCTTCGCGACGAATCTGCTCGATCTCCACGCGCAGCTTCTCGTACTCGCGCATTTTTATGACCAGAAACTGCAGCGTCAGGCGGCCTTTTTCCTCCAGGCCGCGCGGCGTCAGAAGGTACATATAGGCAGCCTTGTGATGGCTATTTTTGAAATTCGTGGCCTTGATCCAGCCTTTGCGCACGAGCGCCTGCAGGCAGTAGTTGACGCGGCCCAGGCTGATGCCAAGCGAGCGCGCCACATCGCGCTGGCTGAGCTCGGGGTTCGCCTCCAGCAAGCGCATAACCTGGTAACGCATTTCCTCGGAGAGCATGGGTGCTGCTATGCCGCGTAGCCGGGCAGCACAAAATCGGCGTGCACGCGCACCTGCGCATCCTGGCCGAGAAGATTGAGCAGCACGACCACCCGGTCGCACCCCGCCTCGCGCTCGAACACGCCTTCGAGGCCCTCGAAGGGGCCGGTGGTGATGTGCACCGCCGCACCGCGCGTGAGGTGCGGCCGCTTGATGAGCCGATGCAAGCCCGTTTCCGGATCCTCGCGCAGCCGCAGTTCCCGCATGATCTCGTCGGCAACGATCGCGTAGCTCGCTCCAAAGCGCACGATGCCGGCGACTCCCACCGACGAGCGCACCGGGCTCAATGCCTGGCGGCCTTCGTGCAACTGCAGGAACAAGTAACGCGGAAAAAGCGGGGCGATGGATTCGCGCCAGTGTCCGGCGCGGCGCACAGAGTGCACCATGCGGGGCAAATGCACCCTATAGCCCTGACGGCGCAGATTCTCCTCGGCAAGAGCCTCGCGCGAGGGCTTGGTGTGAACCAGGTACCAACGCAACATGCATCCAAACCCATTGGCGCCGATGCGGCATGCGTTCATCCACTGAACGCAGGGAGTGTATGTATGAATCCCCGCGCTGTCAACGAGAGACTCCCTAGAACGAGTGCACGGCCGCTGCGGCGATGGCGACGTTATAGATAATCTGCGTGACCGCCTGCCACAGCGGCAGGAGTGGCAGATGTTCGGCATTCAGAGGCACAACGATGGTGTCCCCGGGTCTAATCTGCACCGTACTGCTGCTGTACCAGCGACTGCTTTCGTTGATGACGACACTGCCGTTGGCACGCACGACATAGATCCGGCCGGTATCCGCGCGGCGCGTCACGCCGCCGCTCATCGCGATGTAGTTATCGCGCGACAGGCTCGGCTTATAGAGATGGGACGTCACGTTCTGCACTTCGCCGATGACGGTGACCTCCTGTTCATACTTCGGAACGAGTAGCTCATCGCCGTCGCGAAGAATGACGTCGCTGGTTGAGTCCATGGGCTCGCGCATGGTCGCCGTCAGATTGATGACCAATCTGCCGACTGCCTTCGTGGCCTTTAACTGTGTCAGCAGCGACTGACCGACCTGCAGCGACGTTCCCGCCTGTGACTGGTTGGCCGCAGCACCCTCCAGGGCGACGAATGTAATGTCGTTCTGCATTTTCGCCGCGAGCATGTCGAGCTGCTTCTGCTCGCGCTCGCGCAGTTCCTTGCGCGTAAATACCGCGCCATCGGCAAACGCATAGCGTGTGAGGCCGCCGGCGCGCTCCAGGACCGACTTCAGTGTCTCGCCTGGCTGGATCGTATATTTGCCCGCAAATCTGACCTCCCCCCGCAGGTTGATTTCTGCAGGCAGCGCCCACAACTGCACTTCCTTGATGCTCAGGATATCGAAAGGCTCAAGACGCAAATTGCTGGCAGGATCGCCACGCAGCGCGGCCGCGAGATCAATTTGCAGAACAGCGGTCTTGCGCGTCTCGCCACTGACGACGTTATAGCGGGTGAGTTCCGCCTGCCCACCGTAGGCGGCATCCGTCAAACTGCCGCCCGCTCGTACCAGATCCCGCACCGTCATCCCCGTCTCGAGAGGATATTCGCCCGGCACCTTGGCGTGACCTTCGATGCGCACGACTTCGTTCGGCCGCTGGATATTCGACTGCAGCTTCAATTCGTCGAGCAGTGGCTGAATGACACGGTCGCGGCTCGACCGAAGATCAAAGACCATGATGCGGTCACGGGCCATGAGCGGAATATCGGCAGCCGATCCAGGCGCGCGCAGCGCAGCCGCGAGATCAGCTGACACGACGACAATGTGCCGATCCGGGGGCAGTTCGCGGCGGATCAGCAGATAGTGAATGTCGGCATTCGGCCTCAGATCATCTATCGAATGCACTGCATCGCTCAGGCGCATCCCGGCGTGGTACGCAAATGCACCGGTCGAGTACACGTAGCCTTCCACGAGAACGCCCGCATCCAGCGATGGGCGCAGCCGCGAGATGCGCAGCAGATCACCGTTGCGAGCGCTCTGCGCCTTTGCGCCGGCGCCGGATAAATCGACGCGCAGCACCACACGATGCTGGCTGCTATCGATACGCGTGAGAGCGGCGTTCGTGAGGTCAGCCTCCGGCGCAAGGCCGCCCGCAAGCTCGACCACATCCGCAAGCGAAGTTTCGCCGCGCGTCTCGTAAATGGCCGGACGCCGCACTTCGCCATCGACGCCGATGGTAGGCCCGACCGGTGGAATGAAGATGACATCTCCCGGCAAGAGCTTCGCATCATCGACGCTGTTGCCGCGAATCAACATGTCATACAGGTCAAGCCGCCGCACGAGCACGCCCTGGCGCTTGAGCTCAATGTTGCGCAGCGAGCCCTCGGGGCGAACACCGCCGGCAGCGAACAGCGCGGAGGTGATTGTTCCGAGCCCGCTGATGGTGTACGACCCTGGCCGTTTCGCCTCGCCGAGCACGAATACGCGTATTTCGCGCGTGTCGCCCATGGACACGCTCGCGCGCGTACCGATCATTTGTCGCTCGACCTGCGCTTCCAGAGTTGCCTTCGCGGCGTTGAACGTGAGCCCGGCGACGCTGACCGGGCCAAGCTCGGGAACTTGCACGCGGCCGTCGCGGCCCACGATCAACATGAGGTTACGATTCACGGTGCCGTAGAAGAGAATGTCGAGCTCATCGCCCGCACCCACCACGTAGTCCGCCGGCACCGGCACGTTCGTCGCCGGCGCAAATGTGGACAGCCGCTGGTCGAAGAGGTCGTAGCCGAAGGGCTTAAGCGCCGCCACCCCCAATTTTTTCAGCGGCAGCTTCGTCACGTGGATGTACAGATCGCGCAGCGACGGTTCAACTCCGAGACGCAGGACCGCCAGCTGCTCGGTGAGACCCGCAAACGGCATCGGGGCAAAGCCCGGAAGCAGCAGCAAGCCGTCGCGCGTGAGCTGGTAGGGGTTCTTGGAGCGAATCAGGTCGATGAGGTCGTCGCGTGTCTTTTTTTCCTCGTCCGTGAGCTCAGGTTTGACTTCTCCGCCCGGCCCGTTGGCCCCGGACGGTGCGCCATTCTGATTATTCTGTGCTGGGCCCGCCGCACCGCCGCCCGCAGCGCCGCTGCCGGCGGCAATAGCTGCCGTCGGTATTCCGCCGATCAGCGCGCCGGCCGAGGACGCGGCGCCCGGCGGAAGCTGCGACAGCGGCGAGTTCGGAGCACCGGGAATCGAGGCCGCCCCCCCACCCTGCTGCTGCAGATTCTGCATGAGGGAATTGCCCTGCGCAGGGTAGGCATCGATGGTAATAATCAGCCAATCGTCGCCCTTGAAGTAGGGGCTCAAGAGCTCCTGCTCTTCGTCAAACTGCCGCTGCTGCTGCTCGCGGCTGCGTGCGTCGGCCTCCTGCTCCTCCATCTCCTCGGTCGGGCGCTGCCGACCGGGTGCGCTTTGCGTCCCCAAGCCACCAAGACTGCCAAGACCGCCGGTACCGCCCGTGCCGCCGCCGAGGCCGCCGCCGGTATTGCCGCCGCCGCCGATGCCAAGCTGATTCATGATGGCGTCCCGCTGGTCAGGCGAGAGGCTCTGCAGCATCTGCAGCGGCGAATTATCGGAGGACGACCCGCCGCCGGTGCTCTGCGCGGTTGCAGGCCCGACGGAAGTGCGACTGGCGATGCACAACAGCACAATTGCGAGCAGCGCTAACGGACGTCTTCTCAGGCGCATTGCAACCCTTCACCCCGGCAGGAGGGGGCGATTGTACTGAAGCGCGAGGCGCGTAAGCGACCATTCTTGCGGCGCGAGCGGGCGCGCAGGCTGCTGCTGCGCCGCGCTCGAGTCGCAGATCCATGGCGAGTTAGCTCGCAGCCCGCTATTCTGCGGCTGATTTTTCCAGCAGCGGATGCGTCAAGAATCATGAAGAGGGTCCCCTCGATCGCGGCATGCCTCATCCTCGCGCTGCCTGCAGTCGCTCTCGGACGCGGTGTGACGCCTTATCTGCCGCTTAACCTGGAGCCGGAAATCGAGCGCGACATCGAGCGTGTCCTCGTTCTCGCCGACACGCCGGTGATGACGCGGCCCATTCCAGCAGTGCTGGTGTTCGATGCGCTGCCCAAGGCGTGCGCTGTCGATACGCCCATGTGCAAGCGCGTCAGGCGTTTCCTCGCGCGCTACATGCATAGCTCCGGCATCACCTACGCGAGTGCGCAGGCGGGCACTTCGAGCGGCGCCAACATCGCCATCCCCAACGCCCACGGCCGCGACACCGATAACCGCTGGCAGCTCGACGGGCAAGTCTACTATCAGCCGAGCGACTATCTCCTGGCGAGCGCCGGCGTCATTGCATACTCGGGCAGGACCACGCCGACCGGAACGCTTCTGAGCCTGGGCGGTGACCGCTTGCAGCTGGATCTCGGCTACCGCGATCACTGGTGGTCGCCGATGACCGACAGCGCCATGGTGATCAGTACGGAAGCGGCCACCATGCCGTCGATCACGGTGTCCAACAGCCTGCCGTTCACAAGGCTCGGCTTGCAGTACGAACTATTTCTCGCGCGCATGTCCGAGTCCGACCGGATTCTGTTCGAGGACCATCTGACGCGCGGCAATCCGCTGTTTGCGGGCTTTCACCTGCAGATCCAGCCGACGAGCGGCTGGGCGCTCGGCATTAATCGCATTCTGCAATACGGCGGCGGCGGCTATGGGGGAACTTCCGCAAGTGAGCTCTTCAAGGCGTTCTTCGACCCGGCCGCGGCGCAGAATCCCGGCTCGAACCCGGCAAAGAACAACACCGCCTTCGGCAATCAGGAAGCCTCCGTCACGAGCCGCTTCATCTTTCCGGGCAAGGTGCCGTTTTCAATCTATTTCGAGTACGCAGGCGAGGACACCTCGCGCGGCAGGAACTATCTCCTCGGCGACTGCGACCTGTCGGCAGGCATCAATTTTCCGCGGCTCGGGCCCTTCGATCTCACCTTCGAGATCTCCAACTGGCAGGAAGGTTGGTACGTGCACGACATCTATCTCGACGGGCTTGTGAACTACGGTCACGTGACGGGCAGCTGGTTCGGGGATCAGCGTCAATTCGGCGACGGCGTGGGCGGGGAGAGCAACATGCTGAAGGTCGGCTGGGAGCCGCCCTTCGGCGGTCTCTTCGAGACCCAGATTCGCACGCTCGTCAACGCCTCCTATTCCACCGTCCCCTACACGCACGAGTATCAGACGCTCATCCGCTATTCGCGTCCGTGGAAGGACTACACGGTGGGCGGTGAGATCTTCGCGGGGCGCGACGTCTTTGGGCAGCATTTTACGACCGTGGATGCCTTCATGCGTTTGGGCGGAGGCGAGACCAGTCGCGACGAGAGCGACGACGATGAGACGAATAGCTCGCAGACTCCCGAGCTAAAGGGCGGCCAGGTGTTCGTGGATGCCGGTGCGAACGTCAATCGCGTTCTCGTCGATCTGTCCGACTCGGTACCGCGCACCGACACCGCGACCGAGGTGGCGCCGCATCTGGGGTTCGGCGCCCGCCGGGCGGTGTCCGAGCATCAGGATCTGGGAGCGCGCGTCGAATACGATGAGATCGACAATCACGCGCTCATCTCGGTGCGCGCGCTCGACTATCGCTATCGCTTCGATTCACCGCTTGCGGTGAGCGCATTCCTTGGCGCCGCGCGCTACTCGCTCATCTCTCCCGCCTATGGGTTCTATCTGGGCACCGGAGTGCAATACCGGAACCTCCTGCCTGGCTGGGACCTGAGCCTCGACTTTCGTGACGACGTGAAAGTCGCTCGCCGTCATGTCTACTCCTTTGAGCCGACGACCGGCCGACCCGACCAGTTCTACGACATCACGGACGTCGCCTTGTACATCAGTCATTCATTTTGAAGGTAGCGGCGGCAGAGCTCTTCAAAGGGCGAGTCCTGCGGAAAGCGCGCGTTCTTATCGAAGCCTGAGCCTGCCTTCATCATTTGCTGCCACAGATGCACGGTGCGGCTTTCCTGCGTCCACGGCAGCATCTGATCGACGGGGCTCGTAAACATGACGCGCCAGTCCTCGCAGCGCACCGGATAGAAGTGCGCGGCCGGCTGCGCCTGGTCGATGTAGCCCAAGTACCGTGCCGCCTGCGTGAGCCCCTTGGGGCCCAATTCACCCCAGCGCACGCGATCGCGTCGATTGCCGCCGAGATAGCGGCGGCGTAGCTTGCGCAGCCGCAGCGATAAATTGTCGTACGGCAAAAGCCGATTCGGATTCTCACAGCAGGCGGCGAGCCACGCGGCAAGCACATGGCCGGCCGGCAGCCCGAGCACCGCATTATTGAGAAGCTGCGCATCCTGCCAGCCAAAGATTTCGGCCTGCGGATAGGCGAGCGGCGCGAGGCACACGACATCCGCATCCGCCCAGATCCCGCCGCGCGCCGCAAGCAACCGATAGCGAAACCAGTCGCTGAACGAGCCGAGTGATCCGGTGCGCCGGTGCGTGAAGAGCTGCGCGCGCGGCAGGATGTCCGCGGCGCTCATGAGACGTACCCCTGCGGGAGGCGATGCCGGCGCCTCGTAAACGTACAGATCCAGAGGATGGCCGTGAGCGAGGAACGAGGCCATGCACAGCCGCTCGACGCGCGAGAGCGGCGTGCCGTGCCAGAACATTTGAACCGCCGGCAGCTCCGAAGCGGATGCCGCGCCTTGCATGGCTTAGAAAACGCTCATCAGCGCCTGTAGAAGTCGGCGACGGCGTCGACTACGTACTGCAGTTGCGCCGCGTCGAGCTCCGGATAGATCGGCAGCGCAACCGTCTCCTCGGCGGCGCGCTCGGACTCGGGAAACGCCCCGCCCGCGTGGCCCAGGTACGCAAAGCATTTCTGCAGATGCAGCGGCACCGGATAGTAGATCTCGGTGCCGACGCCTGCGGCCATGAGGTGCTGCCGCAGGGGGTTGCGATCGCGCACCCGCAGAACATATTGATTGTAGATGTGCCGACCCGCCGCGGCGCGCGGTGGCGTTTGCACGGCGCCGCCGAGATCAGCGCGCGCAAAGGCGGCATCGTAGAAGGCGGCGTTTTTTTGCCGCTGCGCGGTCCACGCATCCAGATGCTCGAACTTCACGTTGAGCACCGCCGCCTGCAGCTCATCGATGCGGAAATTGCCGCCGATGAAGGGGTGGTAGTACTTGGGCTTGCCGCCATGCACGCGCAGGAGTTCGACCCGCTCGGCGAGCGCCGGATCATTCGCCACACACATGCCGGCGTCGCCGAAGGCGCCCAGGTTCTTGGTGGGAAAGAACGACAGGCAGCCGATGTGTCCAAAGCTGCCGGCGCGCTTGCCCGCGCCATCTTCGGCGCCGATGGCCTGCGCCGCATCCTCGATCACCTGCAGCCCGAGCCGCCGGGCGCTCGTCATGAGCGCGTCCATCTCGCACAGACGACCGTACAGATGCACCGGCATCAGCGCCTTGATGCGTCCGCCGGTGCGGCGGTTCACCCATTCGCGACCGCGCAGCTCGCAGCGCTCCTCGATGAGGCGCTGCAGGGCGGCCGGCGAGAGATTGAAGCTGTCATGATCGATGTCGCAGAACAGTGGCCGCGCGCCGACGCGCGCGATCGTGCCGGCGGTTGCGAAAAACGTATAGGGACTGGTGATGACCTCGTCGCCCGCGCCGATCTCGAGGGCCATGAGCGCAACGAGCAGCGCATCGGTGCCCGAGGAGACGCCGATGCCA
>Ga0182018_10001201_pt1 | contig 30210 bp, 28 predicted proteins | sample 812P2MmetaG_FD_120490 | JGI IMG/M metagenome (GOLD analysis project Ga0182018, IMG submission 120490) | Permafrost microbial communities from Stordalen Mire, Sweden - 812P2M metaG | ecosystem: Environmental > Terrestrial > Soil > Wetlands > Permafrost | place: Sweden: Stordalen | collected...
CGGCAACGCGCGTACGTCTCCTTCCAGGTAAAGCGCTGTGCTCCGTGCACAACCGAAAGCCGGTCCGGATACACATAAGCCGCGCGTTCCAGGAAGGTCAGCGGCGTCAGCGGCGCGTGATTGGCCTGGTTCTTGTCCAGGCCCTGGTCGAACATGCTGACCGCTGACATCGGTTTTCTCCCTGGCCGTTTCGCGCGAGCCTACACGCAACCCGGACCTGTGGAAAATATCCGCTCTTGCCCACCGCGCCCCCTTCCCCCACCCTGCGGCCTCGAATGGGGGGAACCATGCGCATCGAGATTCTGTGCACCGGCGACGAAGTGCTGACCGGTAAGATCGTCAACACCAACTTCAGCTACATGGCGCAGAAGTTGGAGGACGTCGGCCTGTCGGTGCACTGGGGCACCACGGTCGGCGACGATCGCGAGTCCTTGCTCAGCGCGTTCCGGCTGGCCGGAGAAAGGGCCGACGCGGTGATCGTCAACGGCGGCCTCGGGCCGACGGTCGACGATCTGTCGCAGGAGATCGCGGCCCAGGCGGCGGGCGTCGAACTGGTGCTGCATGAAGAATGGCTGGAGAAGATGGAGAGTTTCTTCTCGCGCCGCGCCCGCACCATGCCGCCGAATAACCGCAAGCAGGCGATGCTGCCGGCGACAGCGGAGATGATCGACAATCCGGTCGGCACCGCCTGCGGTTTCGCCATGGACATCGGCCGCGCGCGGTTCTTCTTCACGCCGGGCGTGCCGCGCGAGTTGCGGCGGATGCTGGAGGAGCAGGTGATCCCGCGGATCCTCGCCCGCTCCGGCGCGCCGGCGTCGATCCATCTGAAGCGGTTCCATTCCTACGGCATTGGTGAGTCGCACGCGGATCAGTTGCTGACCGGAATTGAGGCGCTGGATCCCGAAGGCGGCGTCAAGCTCGGCTTCCGCGCGCATTATCCGCAACTTGAAACGAAACTGACGGTGCGCGGCAAGGACATGGACGACGTCGGCCGCAAGCTGGCGCCGATCACCGCCGAAGTGCGCAAGCGACTGGGCAATTTCATCATGGCGGAGGACGACCAGACGCTGGAGGGCGTTGTACTGGCGGAACTGACCGCGAAACAGGGGACGCTCGCGGTGGTGGAAACCTTTACCGCCGGTCAGATCGCCGCCCGCATCGCCCACCTTCCAAACGCCGAGCATGTGTTCCGCCGCGGCGTCGTGGTGCGTCACTGCTCCGAATTGCACAACGTGTTCGGGCTGCAAGGCGTCGCTCTGTCCGGCGAAATGACCGAGGATGCGGCGATCGCCGTGGCTCGTGCCGCACGGGAACAGACCGGGGCCACGCATGCTCTGGTGGTGCTGATCGATCTCGACGAAGGTGCCGACCGTATCGACTTCGGCGGCACGATCTGGACCGGCATCGCCACCGAAGCCAGCATCGACATCCGCCGCTCCCGCATATTGGGAGGCCGCGACTGGGTACGTCTGGGGGCGGTCGAAATGGGCCTGGATTGCCTGCGGCGGCAGTTGCAAGGCCTGCCCGTGATCGAACGGATCGATTTCGAAAGAACCTGATGTCGCGCGAAATCGACTCCGGTTACGCCTGGTTCCGGCTGGGAATTTCCGTGTTGCTCTCCACGCTCGGCGGCGTGGGGATGTGGTCCGTCGTCGTCGCCTTGCCGTCGGTGCAGGCCGAGTTCGGAGCGGCTCGTGGCGAAGCCTCCCTGCCCTTCACGCTGACCACGATCGGCTTCGGCGTCGGAGGCGTCGTGATGGGACGGCTGTCGGACCGCGTCGGCATCGTCGCGCCGGTGCTGATTGGCGCTGGCTCGCTCGGGATCGGCTACAGCCTGGCCGCGGTCGCGGGGAGCCTGTCGCAGTTTGCTCTGGCGTATGGGCTGTTGATCGGTCTGTGCGGCAGCGCATCGACCTTCGTGCCGTTGATGGCGGATGTGTCGAAGTGGTTCGAACGCCGCCGGGGCATCGCCGTCGCCATCTGCGCCTCCGGTAACTACATCGCCGGCGCGTTCTGGCCGCCGTTGGTGCAATACCTGATCCAGACGCAGGGTTGGCGTAACGCCCATCTGTGGATCGGTATTGCCTGCGTGGTGCTGATGGTGCCGTTGGCGTTGCTGTTGCGCTCTCCGGCGCCGGTGCGGGCCGCGAATGCCGCGCATGTGGTGAGGCGGTTTCCGAAGGTCGAGAACCTGAAGCCCAGTACGTTGCAGGTGTTGCTCGCGATCGCGGGCTTCGCCTGTTGCGTCGCCATGTCGATGCCGCAGGTGCATATTGTCGCGTATTGTGGGGACCTTGGATACGGCATCGCCAATGGCGCGCGAATGCTGTCGGTGATGATGATCGGGGGCATCATCAGCCGGATCGGCTCGGGCTTCATCGCCGACCGGCTTGGCGGGATGGCGACTCTGGCGATCGGCTCGGCGGCGCAGATGACCGCTCTGGCGCTGTATCTGACGAGCCACGATCTCGTGTCATTGTATGTGATTTCCGCGATGTTTGGCCTGTTCCAGGGCGGCCTGGTCCCGAGTTACGCGATCGTGATCAGGGAGAATTTTCCGGCGAATGAGGCGGGAGGCCGGGTCGGCATCGTGATCATGATGACGTTGCTCGGAATGGCGCTTGGCGGCTGGATGTCGGGGGTGATTTTCGACCTCACCGGGTCGTATCGCGCGGCTTTCGCCAACGGCGTGGCGTGGAACGCGTTGAACCTGGCGATCGCGGTGTTTCTGCTCAGCCGGGGACGCGGGCGGAGTTTGCTTCGGACGGCGTGAATCAGGTAGTGCAACTGTTGCACCAGAAAGAATTCCGTGGTAACGCTTCATCGCGCGGAAACATGGAAGATCGCGGTTTACGGGCGCGAACACGGTGCCCCCATTTCCACGTCGAGTGCCGTGGCTCTCGCTGTTCGGTCAGCACCGAAACTCAGGAGTTGATCATTGGAACGGTCCCGCCGGCAATTCTCAAAGCCGCCAGTGCCTGGGCACGAGACCACCGAAAAGACCCGATAAAAAATGGCGGGAGTTGAACAGGTGAAATCTGAAGACCGCACCCATACGATCCTGAAGGCGAAAGCAATGCCGCCCGCGACGCTTGCCGTGGAGTGGTCCAACGGGACGCGTGCCGAACTCGACCTCACAAAGCACCTGCGCGGGAAGTCGCTTCGCGCGTTACGCGACCCTTCGGTTTTCGCGCGCGTCCGCGTCGGTGAGTGGGGGCATTCCGTGGAATGGCCGTCCGGCGCGGAACTGGGCGCCGATATGCTTTGGCTTGAGACGCTTTCCGCTACCGGGCGAGCGGACACACGTGCGTTTCTCGAATGGCGTTTACGGCACGCTCTGTCGCTTTCGAACACCGCCGAAGCACTGGGCCTGTCACGCCGGATGGTCGCTTATTATTCGAACGGCGAAAAACCCGTCCCAAGGCCGATCCTGCTTGCCTGCAAAGGTTGGGAGGTCAGCCACGCGGCATGAACCCGGTGTTCGTGGCGGAAGAGAGCAGGAGTCGAACCTGCCGAGGATCGCTCGGCGACCCCAACCGGGTTTGAAGTCCGGCCGGCCCACCGGGACCGGTTCTCCTCCGCCGTTGATGATCCACGGATCAGACGGGTTTGGGAAGCTGGGCCAGGAACTCCGCCTCCTCGACCGGCTCCAGACAGCGGCAATCCAACCACAACCGGCCCTCATGGATCCGCCCGATCACTGGCCTGGGCAGCGCCCGCAGTTCGCCGGCGAGTCGATCCAAAGCGCCGCCGCGGAGCGTCACCGCGACGGACGGCAGCAGATCGACGGGCAGCGCCCCCGAACCGATCTGACCGCGGCACGGCTCAACCGCGACGTCGCGGTCCGGCCACGCGGAGCGCAAAGCCGGAGCAATCCTGTTGGCTGTGGCGGCGATCTCCGCTTCGGTACGGATCAGCAACCGAATGGTCGGCAGGCGCCGCGCCATGTCGTCCGGATCGAGAGATATTCGCAACACCGTCTCCAGCGCGGCCAATCGTCCCTTGTCGAGACGCAACGCCCGTTTCAGCGGATTGGCGTTGAGGCGTTTGATCAGTTCGGCGCGGCCGACGATCAACCCGCATTGCGGACCGCCGAGCAGTTTGTCGCCGGAAAAAGTCACCAGATCGACGCCCGCCTGGATTGATTCACGCGGCGTTGGTTCATGCGGCAAACCCCAGCGTTCCAGATTGATCAGGCTGCCGGAGCCCAGATCTTCCACCAAAGGAAGCCCCGCGTCGTGCGCGATGGTGGCGAGGTCCCGCGTCGGCACCGAGGTGGTAAAACCCTCGATCGCGTAGTTGGCCTGATGCACCCGCATCAGCGCGGCGGTCTCGGGTCCGATGGCGTTCTGGTAGTCGCGCGGATGGGTGCGGTTGGTAGTGCCGACTTCTCGGAGAATGGCGCCGGAGCGGCTCATGATTTCGGGAATGCGAAAGCCGCCGCCAATTTCGATCAGTTCGCCGCGCGAGACCGGGACCTGCTTGCCGAGGGCCAGAGTGTTCAGCACCAGCAACACGGCGGCGGCGTTGTTGTTGACGACGGTGGCGGCCTCGGCGCCAGTCAGTTCGTGCAACAGGACGGAAACGTGGTCATCGCGTTCGCCCCGGCGCCCGGTGGCGAGGTCGAATTCCAGGTTGGTGGCGCCCAGGAGGCCAGCGGCCTCCGGTGGCAAGATCGCACGGCCCAGATTGGTGTGCAGCACCGTGCCGGTCAGATTGAATACCGGGCGTTGCGAAGGGGTGAAACGACGGGTGAGCGCCGTCTCTGCCTCATTCAGGATTTCGGCGGTCGTGAGGGTGAACCGGCCGCCATTTCGGTGGGCATCCAACGTGGCGCGGATCGCTTCGACAACCGCGGTGCGGCCATAGGTCGCGATGAGGCCGATGGTCTGGCTTTCTCCAAACAGGGAATGCAGGGATGGCGGCGTTCTGGGGCTCTTGTTCATGAACCAGTCTCGATGCGAACGCCATGTGAAGGCCGGGAAATCAGGCTTGCGTCAAGGCGGGACGGTGACACCGCCGTACCGGTCGCCAAGATGATGGTTATTGACGCCATAGGGTGCTAAATGCCATATAGTTCACGGCCAGGGCCGGTCTGCTGCTTCACGACCGTACGATTACAACGACGGGGCAATCGTCGAATTGTTGTTGTGGCGTGTTCCGTCGCCTGTTCCTCCGTCGACCCACGGCCTGAAATATTCGCTGTTTTACGGTTATCCCGGTATCCGGATGGTTGGTTACGACAACGAGCGTGGCAAAGGCGATCATCGGCACTTTCAGGGTCAGGAAACGGACTACGCCTTCAGCTCGGTCGAACGATTGATCGCGGATTTCTGGAGCGACGTGCGGACACTACGAGGTGAGACATGAGCGACGTGAAAATCACCGTCGGCGGAAACATGGAACAGGCGGCATCAGATCGCTTCATCGACGCCTGGCACCGCGCCGAACGTGGCGACGACTTCCACGAGCGCCATCTGGCATTCGAAAGTTGGGACCGCCTGGCTCGGGTGCTCTCCGGCAAACGGGTGGCGTTGCTACGTTTTGTCCGTCATCACGATGTCACAAGCATCCGGGCTTTGGCGAAGGCACTTGGGCGGGACTACAGCAACGTACATGCCGACGTGCGGGCACTGATGGAGGCGGGATTGATCGATACGTCGAGTGGTAGCGTGCGGGCGGACTACGACGCGATCGAGACCAGGATTGAAATCTGAAACTGAAGGTGAAGCCATCGTCAGCGTAGATCCGTGGGCGAATTCTCCAACGGTTGCCGCCACGACATCCGACGTCTTCAGACAATTGTCTCGAACATCGCGAGGAACAGTCGAAATGATCGATAGAGAAGTTCAGAACAGGTGGATTCTGGGAGAAGACGTTCCCGGCGTCAAATTTCGAATGCAGCAGATCGTAAGGGTCCGGTCTGGGGTTCACCGCGGGATCGTTGGTGAACTGATATCGCTTTCCGCGATCAATCCTGAGCCGGTCTTTGACCTGGAGACTGACGACGGAGGGGACATTTTCGTTGGCCAGTCCGAAATCGAACCAAAAGCGGACTAGCTGAACGGGGTCGTCGGGCTTATCCGCGCAGGTCTTTCCAGGTGTCGTCGAGCGCTCGACGCAACCGGATGACGACCTCGTCGATCTCCGCCTCGGTGATAATCAGTGGTGGCGAGAACGCGACGCGGTCGCTGATGAAGCGCGCGATCAAACCGTGTTCGCGGGCATGGGCGTCGGCGATGGCGCCGACTTTCAGCGCGGGATCGAATGGCGCGCGCGAGTCCTTGTCGGCGACCATCTCCAGCGCCGCGATCATGCCCACGCCGCGGACGTCGCCGACCAGAGGATGGTCGCGCAGTGCCTCCACCGCCTGTTGCAGATACGGACCGACCTCCCGGACATGGCCGAGCATGTCGATTTCTTCGTAGATACGCAGCGTTTCCATCGCGACCGCGGTGGTGACCGGATGCCCGGCGTAAGTGAATCCGTGTGCGAAATTGCCGAGTTTGCGGCTTTCGTCTGTCATCGCCTCGAAGATGCGCTGGTTCACCATCAGCGCCGAAATCGGCTGCATGCCGGCTGACAACGCCTTGGCGCAGGAGATCATGTCGGGTTGCAGATCGAACGTCTGACTGCCCCACATGTTGCCGGTGCGGCCGAACCCGCAGATCACCTCGTCGGCGATGAACAGCAGGTCGTATTTGCGAACCACGGCCTGCATCTTTTCCCAGTACGTGCGCGGCGGCACGATGCCTCCGCCGGCGCCCATGACCGGTTCGGCGATGAAGGCGGCGCAGGTTTCCGGGCCCTCGCGCAGGATCAGTTGTTCCAGGGAATCGGCCATGCGGGTGGCGAACTGTTCTTCGGATTCGCCGGTTTCGTGGCGGCGGTAATAGTGCGGGAATTCGGTGTGCAAAAAGCCGGGCAGAGGCAGGCCGAAATCGGCGTGCATGTCAGGCTTGCCGGACGCGGAAATCGAGGCGGTGGTGCTGCCGTGATACCCCATGTGCCGGCCGATGATTTTGCGTTTTTCCGGCTTGCCGATCGCGGCGTGGTAATACCAGACCAGCTTGATGGCGGTATCGTTGGCCTCGGAGCCGGAGCACTGGAACAGCACTTTGCTCATCGGCACCGGGGCGATGGACAATAGTTTCTCGGCCAGATCGACCGCGTTCTCCTGCGTCGTGCCGCGGTAAAGATGGTAGTAGCCGAGTTTGCGCATCTGCTCATACGCCACGCGCGCCAGCCGTTCGGAGGCATAGCCGAGTGAGGCGCACCACAGGCCGGCGGCGGCGTCGATATAGCGTTTGCCGTCGTCGTCGGTGATGAAACAGCCGTCGCCGCCGTTGACGACGAACGGTCCCTCCTCCAGGTGCCGCGCGAGGTTGGTCTGCGGATGCACGATGCTCGCGACGTCGCGCGCCTGGATGGAATTGGGAGCGAGATAGGTCACGGGGAGTTCCCTCTGGCTGGCTGGTCCGGGGGAAAATCTTTAGCCAACAGTGCGGGAAACACAATGAGGGACGCGCCATGGCCTCGGAAGGACGGGTCGTTTTCGGGAAGATGGATCCAGCACCCGGCTCCTGAAATTCTCAGGCTATTCGGATCGCGCCTTCCGCGACAAGGGTGTCCAGATTGGTAACAACGGCTCCAGGCCCTTGCAGCACAATGAACGAATTGCCGCCGCCGTGGCCGGTTGGATCGAAACCAATCAACGCGTTGGAACCCTGATCCGTGACTGTCAGGTAGTTGTTCAGTGCCGCGACGCCGCCGCCTGGATTGACGTTCGCCTCGCTCAGCAGAGATCGCAGGTCAAGCACGTCTGTCGAGGGGTCGAAGCCAGACACCAGGTACACGCCACCTGAGTGCGGAACAAGCGTATCGGAGCTGCTGCCCGCGAGGAACTGGATCGCGTAGTTGCCTAGGCCGGGGTCGACCACGCTGTTTGATGCCGAAATCGTGATAAGGTCATTGGCGGCGCCGGGCGCCGGCGTGTCGGCAGTCAAAGCCAGGGCTCCACCATTGGCGGATTTCGCGCCGGAAATAAACGCCGCTGTCGCGTTTTCTCCGGCGGTAACGGATGCGTCGTTTAGCGAGGTTCCGTCTACACCACTCAACACGCTGTGGGCGGCGGCGAGCAGAGAGGTCGATGATGATCCCATGCCTGTCAGCCCCGCCGCGTTTGTTCTGGTCGTGAAGTCCAGCGCGACGGTGACCTTGTTAACCAACTCTGTCGCATCGTTGCCGGTGGCGCCATTCGCTATCGCCAGGATCGCCGCACCCAGTGGGGCCGCGCCACTGCTGATCTGATTGAGCCAATAACTCGCGCCGGCCGCGTCGGGCGCGTGCCCAAACAGGTTCTGATAAACCGCGGCGATGAACGTGACGAGACCAGCATGTGCGGAAGGCGTCGTCAGATTGGCGCCGGCGCTCGCGAGGAACGGATAGAGCCCAATGGTTTCTGGTTGTGGCGTAAACGAGTCGGCGATGTTGGTCAGCGCTGTCACGGCAGTCTGGCCACTGCCCTGCGCCTGAGTGTCTTGTCCCACCCAGAAGTTGAACCCAGAACCGTCGGCCGAACGGTCGAAATAGCCGATATAGATCAGCTCAAGTTGCTGATTGACGGTGAGATTTCCAATCAGTCCGGTACCGCCTGCCGTGCCCCCACTGATCGCGAAACCAAGAACGTTCATTTCAGTGATATCGACTGAGGTGATCCCATTAACCTGGCCACGTATTTGGTGGGCGTTGAATGCGTCTGGTCCGGAAGAACCGTCCCAGTCACCGTCATCGTCCACTGTTGAAAAATTATCCAGATTTGTCCGTCCCCCGTCGATTGAAAAATAGGCCGGCGAATTCACAACCGATTGCAAAACGCCGGGGGCTGAATAGCGGTACAGATCGAGCACGTTATAGATGGTCTTAGAGTTACTCTCAAACGCGGCAATACGACCTAGCGCATGAGTCAACTCGTGCTCGGCCGCACCCACCATCTGAAGATCGCCGTCGGTAGTTGGCGCATTCGCGAGGTCAAAGCTGTATCCACTCGATATCGCGAAACCGATCTCGCCATCAATTTCACTTCCGGTCGCCGGAAGCAGGCCCCAGGCCTTTTCCTGGGCACCAGACACAAGAAGGCCGGCACCCCCGGTTGGATCGGAGGCGGGCAGATTCGCGGCGGCGGTAAGGGCGGCGGTCGAGGTCGCATTGGCCGTCAAATTACCACGAACCTGAGCGTAGCTCAGAACTTTGGAGGTGGCTGTCCCCCCCTCACCCTCCGTCTGGCCAGCGATCGGCGCCGTGAATGGCGTGCCGCCAATTTCGCCCCATCCCACCTGGATATTGACGGTAATCGGATTGGTGATAAGTGCGTCGATGGCATTCGCCGCGGTCACGATGGCGGGTTCGAATCCCGCGGGGGCGGCATTGACGCTCGAATCCCAGATGAGATTAATTTGCATTCGACTCCCCCCGCGAGAATTTTTGGTGGCTTCTCTCTCCAAAGCGCCATCTTAACATAAAGACCCACATATATGCAACAATGTGTTATACGAATCGCCGATTCCAGATACAATATTCGTTGTGCTATATCGATTACCCGCCGCAATGACATGATGGAAAACCGGGCCGAACGGTATTGTAGAGGGACCATATCTGGTCATTTTTTTGTATAGTCTCTCAGTCCAGCATCTGGAAAGTATGACTCGGCGATTACCACGTACTTTCTGATCGCGCGCTTAGTTGTCCGCCTTCTCAATCCTGTTCCGGCCGTCGGACTTTGCACGGTACAGTGCGCCATCGGCCCGCGCGATGATCTGTTCGATGGAACGGTCCGTGCGCGACGCGATGGCGAGGCCGATACTGATGGTCATCTTGATCTCATCCTGACCATGCATCGTTGGACCTCGCTCGATACCGCGCAATAGTCGCTCCGTGACTCGTTCGGCTTCGTCGGGCGTCACGCCGGACAGCACAACGGCGAACTCCTCACCGCCGAGGCGTCCCAGCAGATCGCTTTGCCTGATTCCGCGGCCAAGCACCGCCACCAGATGCCGGAGCGCCTGATCGCCACCCGCATGGCCAAATCGGTCGTTAATCGACTTGAAGTGATCAACGTCGATCATCAGCAGTGTCAGGGTACGGCCAGGAGGCTGTTTCCGCTCCAGTTCGCGTTGCGCGGCGGCCAGGAATCCGGCACGGTTCAACGCGCCGGTCAAACCGTCGGTCGTCGCCATCCGGCGCAGCCGTTCTTCCAGTTTCTGGCGTTCCGCGATCTCGTACTCAAGTTGCTTTCTCGCCGCCTCAATTCTGAGCGCGCTTTCATTGGTGTCTTCCGCCAGGCCGACGAGCCCGATCGCGTGACTTTCCAGTATTTCATTGGTAAAACGCAGCTCCGCGTTGATTTTCTCCGCGGCATCCAGAGCCTCGGGACGCACTTCACCTGAGATGTCCGTGTAGGTCAGGACCCGGCCGCCATCGTGGCAGACCTCGCAGCTGAAAAGCATCCGGCTTCCGTCGCTCAAATCGATATGCATCGGTGCGATGGCACCGGCGCGAATCGCCGCTTCCCGTTGATCGAGATACTCGGCCAGGCCGAATTCCGGGACGGTGAAAACCGAGCGTGCCGCCGCGTGATCGAGCAGTTCGCGGAAGTTTGGACGGGATGACATCAGGGACTCTGGAAACCCAAACAATTCCGTATGACGCCGATTGAAAAACCGCACACGCATGTTCACGTCGAGCAACAGAATGGCGACGTCCATGAAATTCAGCGCTTCCACGAGCCAGCCCGTCGCGAGTTCCGACGATTTGCAAGCCAGCAATTGATTCATGCGTCCTCTCTCCGCTGATCCTCGGGCCGCGGGCTGCCGGCGTGCCATGCCCGCCGAAATCGGGACCAGTGTGGCCAGCAGAGGTTAAGAGACTATGAACGGACCGAACTTTTTGGCCCGGCGATGACGCTCCCGGGCCGCTCAGTAATGCGTCACCCACTCCGTCTCCAACGCCTGTTCAATCCGCCGGTGCCGCGCGCGAATGACATCCGCCGGGACCGCGCTCACGAAAGCGTAAAACGTCTTCGTGCGGATGGCGTCCACCACCCGTTCGCCCACCCGCTTCGGATCCAACCCTGTCGCCGCCAGCCGTTCCGCCAGCACCGCCTCATCGCGCTCCCGCACGACAGGACCGCCCATATGTTCCGGCCGATTCCTCCCACCCCGCGCGATGTTCGTCGCGATCGGGCCTGGGCACAGCACCGAGACCCCGACATTGGTGCCTTCCAGTTCGTGCTCCAGCGCCTCGGACAGCGACACAGCCGCGTATTTGCTCATCGAGTATGGCCCCTGATTGGTGCCGCGGCGGTTCTGGAAGCCGGCGACCGAGGCGGTGTTCACCACATGCCCCTCCTCGCCATGCTTCAGGATGGCGGGAACAAAATGGCGGATGCCGTGGATGATCCCCCAGACGTTCACGCCGATCACGAACCGCCAGTCCTCCACCGGCACATCGATCAGCGGCGTCCCATGCATCGGCACGCCGGCGTTGTTGCAGGCGATATGCAGCTTGCCAAACGCGCGCTCCGCTTCGGCCAGAGCATCGACCACCGACTGCTCCACCGTCACGTCGATCCGCACCGGCATGACGCGCTTGTTGGTGCCCGACAGGCCATGCGCGGCCTGCTCGACGGCGTCTTTCTGGATGTCGGCCATCACCACATTGGCGCCGGCCTCCGCCAGAGCGGTCGCGATGCCAAGCCCAATGCCAGAGGCTGCGCCGGTCACGATCGCGGTCTTGCCGGAGATATCCATCACCTGGGTTCCTTTCGCTTCAGGCCGGGCCTCGCCACGCCGCCTGGCTCAGGTAATCTGCCAGGTCGTGACCGCCCGACTCACCACACGCGACCGGTCATGGCAAATCGCCGCCCGCGCCCGTCTGAAAATGTGGACTTGCATCCCCCGCCGAATCGCGTGCAGTCTCCCCTGGTCGTAGCAACAACTGAAAGGAGGTGATCCTGTGTCTCATTGTATAGTGGCATACCTTGCCATGACCAGGATCGCCGGCGCGATAGCGGCGGCGTAGCATTCTCCGGTCCGGCGACGGACAGTCACTCACAATGCGAAGGCTCCCGGGGCAACCCTGGAGCCTTCATTGTTATCGGAGCCCTCAAAATGCCCCGCTGTTCCTGGGCTGAAGACAGCGACGCCACCATGCAGGCTTACCACGACACCGAGTGGGGCGTGCCGCATCACGACGACCGCGCCTTGTTCGAACTCATCACGCTGGAGGGCGCCCAGGCCGGGCTGTCCTGGCGGACGGTGCTAGCTCGGCGGGAGGCGTATCGCGGCGCGTATCACCGCTTCAACATCGCCCGGGTCGCGAAGATGACCGATGCCGAGCTGGGCTCGTTGCTGACAGACTCACTCGTCATCCGCCATCGCCTGAAGATCTGGTCGGTGCGAGACAATGCCCAGGCGGCGTTGGCCGTGATCAAGGAGCATGGCAGCCTCGACGCCTGGCTGTGGTCGTTCGTGGACGGGAAACCAATCGTCAATCGCTGGCGCGAATCGGGGCAGGTGCCGGCGACGACCGAGGTCTCGGACCGCATGAGCAAGGCGCTCCGCAAGCGGGGTTTCCGCTTTGTCGGCTCCACGATATGTTATGCGTTCATGCAGGCGACCGGGATGGTGGACGATCATCTGGTCTCGTGTACCTTCATGGGGAAGCACTGATACATTGACCTGATCCGTCATCCCCCGGCTTGACCCCATCGTCATCCCCTGGCTTGACCGGGGGATCAATCGAGGCACGGTGCTTGTATTGATCCCCGGGTCAAGCCCGGGGATGACGGGAACGCCGGGGATGACGAGAACGAGAGACCTGGTCGCCAACTCAAACTGAACGGGACGCACAAAAATGCAAAACTCGGACGAAATCTGGCGCCTGGTCGACGCGAAGCAGGACGACTTCATTGGCCTGTCCGACCGCGTCTGGGAAATCCCCGAGCTCTGCTACGGCGAATTCAAATCCTGCGCCGAGCATACCGCGATGCTGAAAGCCCAGGGTTTCCGGGTGACGGAGAATGTCGCGGGTATTCCGACCGCCGTCATGGGCGAAGCCGGTGAAGACGGCCCCATCATCGCCATCCTGGGCGAGTATGACGCCCTGCCCGGCCTATCGCAGGAAGCCGGCGTGGCCGAGCCTCGGCCCCTCCCTGGCGCCGGCTTTGGCCACGGCTGCGGCCACAACATGCTGGGCGCCGCGTCGTTGCTGGCGGCGACCGCGGTGAAGGATTACCTGGAAGCGAACGGGTTGAAGGGCCGCGTACGCTACTACGGCTGCCCGGCCGAGGAAGGCGGTGCCGCCAAAGGCTTCATGGTCCGCGCCGGGGCGTTCTCCGACGTCGATATCGCGGTGTCGTGGCATCCCGGGGCTTTCGCGGGCCTGAACGAACCGCTGTCGCTGGCCAACACCCGCATCGACTTCGCCTTCACCGGCCGAGCCTCGCATGCCGCCGCGTCGCCGCATCTGGGCCGCAGCGCCCTGGACGCGGTCGAACTAATGAATGTCGGCGTGAACTATATGCGCGAGCACATGCCGTCGGATGCTCGGGTGCATTACGCGATCATGGACGCCGGAGGCATCGCGCCCAACGTCGTGCAGGCCTTCGCCAAGGTGCGGTATTTGATCCGCGCGCGTAACCTGCCAGAGCTGACCCGGCTGATCGAACGGGTGAAAAAGATCGCCGAGGGCGCGGCGTTGATGACCGAAACCTCCGTCAAGGCGACTGTGCTCAGCGCGGTATCCAATCTCCTCGGCAATACCCCGCTGGAGCAGGCGTTGCAGGCCAATCTGGAACGCCTCGGCCCGCCGCCGTTCGACGATCTGGATCGCGCGACGGCGGCGAAGTTCCAGGCGACGTTGTCCGAGGAAGACATCGAGAGCGCGTACCGCCGCTCCGGCATGCCGTTTAAGCCCGGTCAGACGTTGTGCGATGCGATCGTTCCGCTGGATGCTCCACGGGTGCCGATGATTGGCTCGACGGATGTGGGGGATGTCAGTTGGGTGGTGCCGTTGGTGCAGGCACGAGGCGCGACGTACGCGATCGGCACGCCGGGTCATTCGTGGCAATTGACGGCGCAGGGGAAACTTCCGGCGGCGCATAAGGGGCTGGTGCATGTCGCGAAGGTGATGGCGGGCACCGCGCTGGACGCGATCCAGGACGAAACGTTGCGCGCGCGCGCGAAGGCGGATCTGAAGGCACGGACGACGCGGACGCCGTATGTGTGCCCGATCCCGGATGAAGTTGACCCGCCGTTGCAGATGTCGGCGTAAACCTCGACGTTACGCTCTCGCTTTTTTCGTCATGGCCCGGCTCGTCCGGGCCACCTGACCTGCACCGACGGGTGGCCGGACGAGCCGGGCCATGACGCTGGCTGTATGGCGATGTCGATCACGCCTTCGGTTTCACATCCAGCCGTACGGCAATCCCCTCCAGCGCCGCTGATGGCGCCGGATACCGCCGCATCACCTCCGGATCGTGACCCGGAACGATCATTTCCGGCGATGTGGCATGCGCCCGCAGCGTATCGAACGCTTCCAGCATGTCGCCGACGTGGAACGCGGTGGTGAACGGCCGGTAGGTTTCCATGTTCTCGTAGAAATGCGTGACGTCCGACGCGAGGACGACCTTGCCCCGTTTGGTGTTCACGGTAACGAACTGAAGACCGGCGGAATGACCACCCGTCGGAACGATCCCAATCCCTGGCAGCACGTCAGCTGGCCCATTGTAATATGTCACCCGCCCATCGAAGTTCAGCCGCACGATGCCGCACACGTCGTCCGGCTCAAAACTCCGCGCGAGCTGTTTATGCCGCATATGCCGGCCGACGGCGTAGTGGATCTCCGGCTCCTGCAAATGGAACCTCGCCTTCGGGAACTTATGAAAATTGCCGACGTGGTCGTAGTGCATGTGGGTCAGGATCACATCCTCGACCTTCGCGGGATCCACATCCAGCAACGCCAGCGAGTCGATCGGACACCGCTCCAGCTTGCGCCCGCGCTTGCCGCCGCTTTCCGCGGTGAAGCCGATATCGATCACCACGGCGCGGTCCGCGTTCTTCGCCACCCACACGAAGTAGTCCATCGGCATCGGCCCGTCATGCGGGTCGCCGCCGATGAAATGCTCATGCCGCCGAGCCTCCCGCGTGGCGTAACGCAGTGCGAACAGTTCGTATTCCGCGGTCATTCCGTCCCCTTGGCCGGCCGCAGATCGGCCATCACCTTACGCGTGAACAGTTCGATGGAATTCAGGCACGCGTCCCGTTCCATGTCACCGAACGCGAACCGGCACAGCACGTAGTTCAGCCCGCCCTCATCGATCGAGGTTTGCAGAAAATCCCGCACCTTATCAGGCGTTCCCGCGATCGCCCGTCCCTGCGCCTCGGCTTCCTCGAACGTTTCGGGGAAGACAGCGTGCGCGACCGGCAGCGTGTTGTGCATCCTCCACAACTTCAGGAAACTGTCGCGCCATTTGGTGTAGCCGGTGCGAGCGACCTCCAGCGCCTCCTTGTTGGTCTCCGCGACGACGACGTGGCGGCCGACGCCCATCAACGGCATGTCCGCCGCCGAGTGCCCAGCTTCCCGCCATTCGGAGCGGTACCGGTCGGTGATCGCGCGCATGCCGGCACCGCCCAGATTGCCGACAATGTTGACCTTGTGCTGCACGCACCACGGCACATGATCCGGCCGGCCCAGTCCATACCACAACGGCGGACGGGGCTTCTGAAATGGTTCCATTTCGACCGGCACGTCGCGGTAATTGTAGTATTTTCCTTCAAATGTCAGAGTCGGAGAAGTCAGCCCGCGCAGAATGACCTCCAGCGCCTCCGCGTACATCGCCGGCGTCTCATCCGGGTTCAGGCCGTAATATCGCAGCTCGATCGGTGAAATCCCGCGGCCGACACCGAACATCACCCGCCCGTGGCTCATCTGGTCGAGCATGCACAACTCTTCCAGCAGCTTGATCGGATGATACAGCGGCAACAGATACACCAGCGCACCGAACCGCAACTGCTTCGTCCGCGCGGCGATCGCGGCGAGCCAGACTCCCGGCGACGGCGCCACGCCCAGAGGCGTCGAGTGGTGCTCGGCCACATGGTAACCGTGGAAACCGGCACGATCATAGGCTTCGACCAGTTTCATCCGGTCATCGAAGAACTGGTCGAGCGGCACCGCCGCCCGATCCATGTGGTCGAATACGCCGATTTTCATGCCTTATGCACCTCCAGGAGTTTCTGGCGCCGGGACAGACGATAGAGCAGGCAGCCCGGTAGTCGTGTCCTTCCGACAAACGCATCGTCAAGCCGCGTGCCGTCGACGCTGGGCGCCACGCCCAGTACATCGCGAAGAGACTTCACGATTGGCGTCCTGTCGCCAACGATCGAAATCATGCCTATCCAGATGTCGGCTTGTAATCCCAGGTTCAAAAGAACTTTATGCACCTGACTGTAAAGTGCTCGGGAGCCGTCCATTTTCACGGCTTTCGACGAAAGGACGAGATGCCAGATCCCACTTTCCTCGTCCAACAGCCAGAACGCGGCCTCAAAGGCCAGACCTTTCTGGTCCAGGCCGGCCACCAATGACCGTCCGGCCCCAATCAGCCTCGGGGTCAGGTCCGATCTTACCAGTATTGTTTCAGCCATCGCAGCACTCCTCGCCGGCCAGCCACGGCGTCAAAAAACTCAAGAACCTCCGCCGCCTCCCGGCCGGTCTGGTACCGTGTCTCAACGTTCCAACTCTTCACGCGCGCCCACGCATCGTTAACATGGGGTTCGGCCAGGGTGAGTTTGGTCTTCAACTCAGATAACCTTAGCAGGCCCTCGAGTTTGTGCGTATACGCGCCTTGCGTGCGGTCCTTATCCGGGAACTCATACCGCTGGGTCGCGCGGGCTATCGCCGATTTGAGAGCGCACTCAATCGCGAGTCCCCCGAGATAATAGGCTCCGTCGTAAAGGCCGGCGTCAGCAAGCCGCCTTGCTTCACGCACACGTAGGGCGGACAGGTTCTGAAAGTCACGTCGAAACATACGACCGCAGCCGGTCCCGAAGTCGCGCGATGCCGCGGTCGTTCATCGGGCTACCTTATTCCGCCGCCTCGCGATACGTCGCCGGCCGCACCGCCGCCCGCATGCCGTCGTCATAGGCCGCCTGCCAGTCCGTCTCCTTCAGGATCCGCTCGCCACTACGGATCTTCTGATACACCGCCGGATCATCGACCGCCGGTGGCGTAGTGCCGTTGTCGCGCAACGCCCGCGCCGCCAGCAGCAACCGCCGCCGCGTGCGGGTGATCATCTGATCGCTTGGCGCCAGATGCTCGAATGAGTGATCGACGATGTCGCCCATGCTTTCGGTGATCGCCTGGTCCTGCATCGCGATATGCGTGATCCCGGTGTAGATTTCGTTGTTCCGTTGCGCCTCACGATCGATGAGGTAATCGTTCGCCATGTTCTGCACCGGCCGGAAACGGCCGTACCAGTCGGTCGTGTTCGGCTGGTAATCGGGTTTCGGTGTCGCTCCCGGAATCGGTTTCCCGTCGGCCAGAGGTTTTGTCCCCGACGCGCGCTTCCACTGCAATGAGAAGAACATCACGTGCGTATCATCCATCGGCACCCAGGCGCGCGCGATCACGCGATCGACGAACGTGCCCTGCGGAATGAACGTCCAGAACGGGAAGCCAAAATGCGCGAACCGCCAATAGGTCTGCTCGTTCTCGGCGGGCCGCATGGCGCAATACATCGTGCCCCATTCCGTGTCGGTGACGTGATAGTCGGGTGCGCGATGCACCACCTGGTATTTGACCCAGTTGTCGTCCTGCACCTGCTCCGGCGTCACGCTGCCGACATGCAGCCAACTGAAATGCGACGTGTCGATATCGCCTTCCAGCGCCTGCAACCAGTTGCACTCGCGTTGGGTGAACGTGATGTTCACCTCGGACTCCGGCAACATCGCCGCCTCGATCGCGGGCATCGGTGGCGCCTGCTCGCGTTCGCCCATATAGACCCAGATCACACCCGCCTGCTCACGTGCCTGATACGCCTTGGCGTGCACCTTGTCCTTGAACTCCTGGTCTGGCGGCAAATTGGGTTGCGCCAGGCAAGTGCCGTCGGTGGCGAACTTCCAACCGTGATAGACGCAGGCGAGCCCATCACCCTCGTTGCGGCCGAAGAACAGTGACGCGCAGCGGTGCGGGCAGCGATGGTCCATCACGCCGATCCTGCCCAGGTTGTCGCGAAACGCGATCAGCTTCTCACCGAGCAGCATCAGGCGCACCGGTTCGCGGCCGGCCTTGACCTCGGACGCAGCCAGCGCCGGCAGCCAGTAATTCCGCATCAGCGCACCCATGGGTGTGCCGGGTCCGATCCGTGTCAGTTCCAGACTTTCCGTGGCGTTGGTCATACGGTCCTCCACTTTTCCCTTGCCGCCATGCCACCACGAAAGCGCCGCGCCGTCGAGACCATGCACCCTTCCCTCACGGTCCAGAGCCGTGGCAACACTGGCGGCGCCACAACCGGGGGAATCGCGATGGAGATCAACCTGCCCGAGGTCAAAGCGGAAGTCGAAGCCGCCTTCGCCCGTTATGAAACCGCGTTGATGGCCAACGACGTCGAGACCTTGCAGTCCCTGTTCTGGAACAGCCCGCACACCATCCGCTACGGCATCGGAGAAATCCTCTACGGCTGGAACGAAATCGGCGCCTTCCGGTCCGCTCGTTCCCCGGCCGGCCTGGCACGGATCATCTCCCGCACCGTGATCACCACCTTCGGCCGAGACTTCGCCACAGCCTCAACCCTGTTCCACCGTGCCACCATGCCAGGCAAAGCCGGTCGCCAGCAGCAATCCTGGGCTCGCTTCGTCGACGGCTGGCACATCGTCGCCGCGCATGTCAGCGTGATCGAAGCGCCATGATTAGTCGCGCTGACGTGATCCCCCAGGATCGCGCCATCTTCGGCCCGCACGCCGCCTGGGCGGCCAGAACCTCTGAGTTCTCTGAGTCTCTGAGAACTCTCAGATAGAATCTTGCGGTGCCGCGAAAGAACCCGTACCCGGCCCTTGGGGCACACTGTCCAGTCTCGGGCGCGCAAACGCCTTCAAGAATTTATCTGAGAGTTCTCAGAGACTAAGAGGATTCTTCGTAGATCGAGCCCAAGGGATATGATCGCGGGACAGGATGCGTCCCTATCGTGCCATACCCGGGCTCCCAGCCGGAACCGCGTAGAAATTCATCGTCAGCGACACAGCCGTATAATACCCCATCAGCACGATCATATCCGTGATGCGCTCATGGCCGAGTACCGCCACGGCCCGCTCGTACAACCCGTTCGACACGATCTGATTGTGCGCGAGCGACATCGCCACCTCGTAGACCAACTGCTCCTTCGGATCGGGGAACGACGTGGGCAAGCCCGCGACCATCGCTTCCACCGACGCGGCCGGTAACCCCACTTCCCTGGCGCGCTTTTCGTGCGAGGCGTTGGGGTAATCGGACTTCCATTTGCTGGTCATCACCACGACGGCGATCTCCCGCTCCCGTTCCGTCAGCGACGACTGGTCCGGCGTGAAATGGGTCCCAAGCGGCGACGCCGCGTGCACCAGTTTCGGATTATGCACCCAGACCTTGTACGGACCAGGCAGCCGTCCACGAGGTCCGTCGACCAGATGCCGGTAGCCCGCGCGCTGCTCGTCGGTCATTTCGCTGATTGGTAATTCCGCGTAACGGCCGAATGTCGGTGTATTCGCCATGATCTTTCTCCCTCATGCCGCCTGGGCCTGTTGTTCAACTGTCGGTACACCATCCGTCACCGTGGTGCGGCGCAGATCGCGAGGATAAAGCATATCCTCATATCGCCGCGCGCGATGCATCGTCGCGCGATTGTCCCACATCGCCAGATCGCCAATCCGCCACTTGTGGGTGTAAACGAATTCCCGTTGCGTCGCATGCTCGGTCAGTTCGCGCAGCAGGATTTGCGCCTCGGGGACCGGCCACCCGGCAATACGTCCCGCGTGCGACGACAAATACAGCGATTTGCGGCCGGTCTTGCGATGCGTGCGCACCAGGCGTTGCCGCACCGGAGCAAAGTCACGAAGTTCTTTCTCTGTAAACGGAATGCCAAGCGCGCCCTTGGAGAAAATCCGGCTGTGCTCGCAAATCAGGTCCTCGATCGCGGCCTTCGTCTTCGCGTCCAGCATGTCGTAAGCGGCTCGCATGTCGGCGAACTGCGTATCGCCGCCCTCCGGAGGCAGCACATGCGCGCACAGCAGCGAATACCGCGCCGGAACCGCCTTGTAGCTGCTGTCGCTGTGCCACATCTGATTGCCAAGTCCGGACAGCCGCTTGCGGTCGTCCCGGTCCAGCAACCCGCCCGCGGGCGAGATGTTGGAAATGTCCGACAGCGCCGGATTATCCCACCGTGTGCCGGTAGCCGCCTGGATCTGCGTATACGGCGCCTCCAGTTCGCCAAAGTTCAGCGTGAACGCGGTCTGCTGCTCGGTCGTCAGCGGCACTCCCTGGCGGAACACCAGCACCGCGTATCGGTCCATGCCGGCATCGATCGCCTCGGCCTCCGCCGGCGTCAGCGTCCGGCTGATATCGACGCCGGAGCACTCGGCGCCGATCACGGGATGCAGCGGCGTGAACGTGATGGTCATGGCGGACGCCCTCCTTCGCTAATTCCGTGAGCCGCCCGATCCGGTTAGTCAACCGCCCCGAACCATGGCACAGTCGGGGGGGCACAGTCCGCCCAACGCAACGGCCAAACGGAGGAAACCATGCAAGGCGTCGTGTTTCATGGTGAGCGCGAACTGGAAATCATGACCTTTCCCGATCCCACCCCGGGTCCAGGCGAGGTCGTGGTGGAAATGAAGGCATCCGGCATGTGCGGCTCGGACCTGCACCAGTATCGCCGCCCGAAAGCCGGCCGAGGCGCCAACTCAACCGGCCTGCCGCCCAATCCGAACCCGACCATCGCCGGTCACGAACCTTGCGGCATCATCGCCGCCGTCGGCCCGGACGTGTTGCCGTCCGAGGCCAAGGTCGGGCAACGCGTGATGGTGCACCACTATCAGGGCTGCACCCAGTGCGAGCATTGCCGCGCCGGCTGGCAGCAACTGTGCCAGCAGGTGCCGGTGAAGGTGTACGGATCCAACTCGCACGGCGGGCACGCGAAATACCTGAAGGTGCCGGCCAACACGATGGTGCCGCTGGCGGATGAACTGACGTTCTCGGCCGGAGCGGCGATCTCCTGCGGCTCGGGCACCGCGTATGGCGCGCTGCGGCGGATGAATATTTCCGGCCGCGATACGATCGCGATTTTCGGCCAGGGACCGGTGGGCCTGGCTGGCACGCAATTCGCCAAGGCGATGGGCGCGCGGGTGATCGCTCTGGACATCAGCCCGCAACGGCTGGCGCGCGCGAAAGAGTTCGGCGCCGACGAAGTTGTCGATCCCGGCTCCAACGATCCGGTGACCGCGATCAAGGACCTGACGCATGGCCGTTACGCCGATCTGACGCTTGACACCTCCAGTAACTCCGAAGCCCGGCTGAACGCGATCAAATCGACCAAGGTTTGGGGCACGATGTGCTTCGTCGGCGAAGGCGGCGATGTGAAGATCGATGTCAGTCCACATCTGCTGCGCCGGCAACTGACCTTGGTCGCGTCCTGGACATTTTCCAACATGATCCAGGCCGAGTGCGCGCGGTTCTGCATCGAACGCAAGGTGGACGTCGATGCGCTGTTCACCAATCGGTGGAATCTGGAACAGGCGGACGAGGCGTACAAGCAGTTCGACAAACAATCGGACGGCAAGGGCGTCTTCCTGATGTGAGTGCGTTACGGCTCTACCGCGCTCTGGGCAAGGCCGGCCTGATCGCGGGCAGCTCCGGCAACGTCAGCGAACGCATCGAGCAAGGCATGCGCATCACCCCCTCCGGCGGTTCGCCGGACGCGATGCGCCCAAGCGGTATGGCGGACGTGACGCTGGACGGGACACCGCTGAACAGCGTGACCCCGTCCAGCGAATCGGAGATGCACACGGCGATCTATCGGACTTATCCGGACGCGCGGTGTGTTGTTCACACCCACGCCGATGCCTGCGTGGCACTCGCCAGCCTGCACAAGGACCTGCCGCCTTTTCATTACATGGTCGTGCAGTTTGGCGGCCCCAATGTGCGATGCGCGCCTTATGCGACCTTCGGCACGCCGGCGCTCGCGGCACATGCGGTGACGGCGCTGAAAGGGCGTACCGCCTGTTTGCTGGCCAACCACGGGATGATTCTTTACGCTGACGACACTGACCAGGCACTGGCGCGCGCGTTGCTGCTGGAAGCGCTCTGCCGGCAATATTTGCTGGCGCTGGCGGCGGGGAAACCAAAGTTGCTGTCCGTTCAGGAAATTAAAGCGGCGAAGGAGCGGTTCAGGACGTACGGGCCACGGCCGAATGAACCATGAACGCGCGCGCTTTATTAAACATCATTCCTGGTTCGGCCGGGAAAACATTGCCTCGATAAAGACAGCGGTAGAAACAGTAAACTCGATGGACAGGCCGGTGTTTGATTTGACAAAGGCAAGATTTCAGCACGGAGACGCGTGGAGAACCACGGAACACACGGAGATAGAATAATACCAGGCGCTCAAACGCCTGACTCTTGCCTTGACCCGTCATCCCCCGACCCGATCGGGGGATCTCTACCAGCACCGTGCGGCGATTGATCCCCCAATCAGGTCGGGGGGTGACGCTGAGGCATATAGCGATGGGTCAGTCGTTTGGGCCGCTGGTATAAATCTGTCCCGGCGGGCCGAACATACAGCACAGTGTCGCGTCGCGATGAACTCCGTGAGTTCCGTGGTTCTCCCCGCGTCTCCGTGCTGAAATTCTTTCTATCGCCGATGCGAATTCGGACCATCCATGTCAAACGACGCGGATCGCCCAGGTTCTGACGGGACCGCGAAACCAAAGATGACATGAAGCCCACGACTGACGTCATGCCAAAAGTCATGCGTAACGACGAAACCACCTCACGCCATCAGCTTTCTGACGGCTGCCATCACCGCCGCGTGCACGGCCGCCGCCTCCCCCGACGCGTCGATCAGCACGCACCGCGCCAGGCCCGCTATCGCGCGAAATCCCTCATTCACCCGCTGGTGAAACGCCTCGTTCAACCGTTCGTAGCGGTCATCCGCCGCGCCGCGTTGCCGCAAACGCGTTTTCGCCACGTCGCGCGGCACGTCCAATATGATCGTCAGATCCGGAACGATCCCGACCATCGCACCCAAATCCTCGATCATGCCGAGATCAACACCGAGTCCGTAACCCTGATACGCCAGTGTTGAATCGTGGAACCGGTCGCAAACGACCCAGGTTCCCGCTTCAATCGCCGGCCGGATCGTTTTCGCCACATGCTCCATGCGCGCGGCGACGTGCAACATCGTCTCCGACACCGGGCTCCAGTCGATCCGGCCCGACAACAGCACCTCGCGCAGGAACTCCGCCCCCGGCGAGCCGCCAGGTTCGCGCGTGCGCAGCACCGGCAGACCCAGACCGGACAAAGCGTCCGCCAGCATCCGTGCCTGGGTTGATTTCCCCGCGCCCTCCCCGCCTTCCAGCGTGATCAGGCGCCCTTGGGCCACATCAGCCGCCGGAGAAAAGATGCGACACGACCGCCAACCCACGCATCGGCAGACTCAAACGCCCGACGTCCGTGCCGGCGACCAGATTGACGTCCATGCTCGGCACGCCCTGGCCACGCAGCATCAGCACGCCAACCGGCTGGCCCTTGGCGATCGGCGCGGTGATGGGCGCGTCGTAACTGATTTTGATCGACGCCGTCTGCCGCCATGATTTCGGTAGCGTGACGATCAGATCGCGGCCGCCGATCAATGGCACGGTCTTGCTCTGACCCAACCAGACCGGCGCGTTGTCGATGATTTCGTTGGCCGCGAATAACGTCACATTCTCGAAATTAGCAAAAGCCCAGTTCATCATCTTTTCCGACTCCTGGGCTCGTTCGTGCATGGACGTCATGCCGTTCAGCACCATGATCAGGCGCCGTCCATCACGCAACGAACTGGCGACGAGGCCGAACCCGCCGGCATCGGTGTGCCCCGTCTTCAATCCGTCGGCGGTGCCCGCCTGCACCATCGGATGCCGGTTTTCCTGTTCGATATTGTTGTATTTGAACGATCGTTCCGAATCGTATTTATAATATTCCGGGAAGTCGGCGATAATCCGCCGCGCAACGGTCGCGATGTCGCGGCAACTCATGAACTGCTCCGGGTCCGGCCAGCCGGTCGGATTGCGGAACGTCGAGTGGGTCAGCCCAAGCTCCTTGGCCTTCGCGTTCATCATGTCGACGAATTTTTCCTGCGACCCGCCAACCCACTCGGCGAGCACCGTGGCCGCGTCGTTGCCGGATTGCACGATCACGCCGCGGATCAGGTCTTCCATGCTCACCGGCTTACCGACGTCCAGAAACATCCGCGATCCGCCCATGGCGGCGGCCCTCGCCGAGACCACGGTGGTGTCGGTCAGCTTGATCTGGCCCTTATGTAACTGCTCGTAGACCAGATACATCGTCATCAATTTGGTCATCGATGACGGCGGCATCGGTTCATCGGCCTGCTTGTCGAACAGCACCGCGCCGGTGGAATAATCCTGAATGAACGCCCATTTCGCGACGGTATCGACCGGACCCAGAGGCGACGTACCCGGCGTACCCGCCGGCACCGCCTCCTTTTCCTTCGATTTGCCCCTGGGCGGACGCGCGGCGAACGCGCCCGGCGCGAACCCGGCCAGCGCGGATGTCAATGCGAGACGGCGCGAGAGCTTCATGTCACGGTCTCCGTTCAGGTCGTCACCCAGTCGCCAATCAACCCGACCGCGATGGCATAGAAGTCGGACGGGTTATAGCGCCGGATCGCGTTGAAGTTGTTGAACACCAGGAATGTTTCGCCACCCGCGCCATCCGGCGCGATCACCGCCGATTGCGCGTCGCCGGAAGCCGCCCACTGGCCGGCCGTGGGCGTGATTCCCTGACGCGCCCACTCGGCCAGCGGACGTTTCACATCGCGCCCGGACGCCACGATCCCGACCGGAACCCTGACCGGCTGCCCCCAGGGCTCGCCAGCGCGCCAGCCGGATTGCGCCAGGAAATTGGCGATCGAACCCAGCACGTCCGGCTTGCTGGTCCAGATATCGCGCCGCCCGTCCCCGTCGAAATCGACCGCGAGGCGCAGAAAACTGCTCGGCATGAACTGTGGCTGCCCCATCGCGCCGGCATAGGATCCGGTCATGCGGTCGGGCGTGATGTCGCCGTTGTTCAAAATCTTCAGCGCCGCCATCAGTTCACCGCGGAAGAACGCGGCGCGGCGGCCCTCCCAGGCCAGCGTCGACAGCGCCTCGATCACCCGGTAGCTCCCGGTCGTGACACCAAAGCTCGACTCCAGGCCCCAGATTCCCGCGACGACCGGAGGCGCGACGTGAAAGCGGCTCTCGACCTGGTCGAACAAAACACGATTTTGCGCCACCGCGGCCCGGCCTTCGGTGATGCGCTTATCGCTGATGACCAGAGCGCGGTACTGGCTCCAGGTCATGGTGAATTCGACCTGCCTGCGGTCTTTGTCGATGACCGACTGATTGGGCGTCACGCCGGCGAAAGCCGCGTCCAGAACCTCGCGCCGGATGCCCTGAGCGGCCGCGTCCGCGTAAACCCCGGCGACAAACGTCTGAAAGGTGCCCCCGGCGGACGCGCCACCAGAGGCGAGCACCAGCGGCGACAGGGCGAGAGCGGAACGGCGTGTGAGCATGCGCCGCTTCCTGCCACGCCACGCGGAGTCCAGGCAATCACATTGAAGACCCGCGTGATCGTTGTGATGGCTACCCGCCACCCAGTACCGTCATGCTCGGGCTTGACCCGAGCATGACGGTCGTATGTTGCGGACCGCGAAGGGATCAGCCGCCCGCGACGTAGGGCTGGATCAGATCGCCCGATTTGGCGAATGTCGGTAGCAGTACGGCCTCCCGCGCCGGATCCTCGAACTGCGAGAGATCGTTGCCCTTGATGCCGCGAAACTGGGTCCAGACCAGCCGCGGCTCCGCCCATTCGCCATCCTTGCCATAGGTGATGTCGCCGACGATCGTCTTGAACGTGTGGGTGCGCAGCCAGTCAGCCAGCTTGTCGTCATCCAGAGTGCCGGCGCCGGTCGCCGCCTGTTCCAGCACCTGCATCCGGGCATAAGCGAACGGCGGCAGGAACACGCCAAGCGGATCGACGCCCGCCGCCGCCGCGCGCGAACGGTAGACCTTCAGGAAATCCATGACGCCGGGATATTGCAGCGCTGGCGCGGGAACCCACTGCTCGCCCAGTACGACGTCGTTCAGCAGCGGCCCGAGTTGCTGCTTCAGCGCCGCCGTCTGCAGCCCCACCAGGCTGCCGCCGAACAGCCGCGCGGTCAGCCCGATTTCACTGGCCGCGCGCAAAATGCCGGCGGTATCGGCGGGATAGGACGCGACGAAGATCACCTCCGGATTGCTGGCGCGGACCGCGCGCAGGACCGGCGCGTAGTCGGTCGTCGTCGGCGGGTAGGCTTTGTCGTAGACGATCTGCAACCCGGCCCCCGCCGCGTTCTGCCGCGCTCCATCGGTGGCGTTGCGGGAAAATTCGGCGTCCGCGCCCACGATCGCCAGCGTTTTCGGCTTCGGATCCATCGACGCCACGATCTCGAAAAATCCCTGCGAGAACGCGATCTTCGGATTGGGGCCGGTCGCGATCATGGCGAAGCAGCGCGGATAGTGGAACTCGGAATTGATCGCCAGCGAAAACAGGCTGAGGTAGAGCTTGTTGTGCGCGATCACCACGGGCATCGCCGGTGCGGCCATGTTGGTGGCATAGCCGGACATCACCACATCGACGTGATCGACGTCGAGCAACTTCACGTAAAGGCCCGGAACGTTGGAGGAATTACTCTGGTTGTCGTAGTAGACAAGCTTGACCGGACGGCCGAGCAATCCGCCTTTGGCGTTAATGTCGTCGCGCCAGATTTCCATCGCCAGAATGCCGGATTTTCCGACGGCGGCGAGACTGCCGGTCTGCGCCTCGGCGAATCCGATCTGGATCGGTTCCTTGTCCGCGGCGATCGCGGGCCGGGCCAGCGCGGCGGCGGCCATACCCAGTATCGGGCGGCGTCCTAACTTCGAAAGCATGCGTTTCCTCCATGCCCGTCCTGGTGGCGGGCTAAGGCGGCGACGTTAGCAGACAATCCGCCGGCCGCTATACTCGCCGCGACCAAGGGGCGTGAACGGAGGAAACCGCGATGAAATTCGGCTTTTACCTGATGGCCGACGTGACCGAAATCGGCTTTTTCAGTCACGTCGAGGCACTCGGATATTCCTCCGTCTGGGTGGCCGACAGCCAGATGTTGTTTTCCGACTGCTATGCCGTGCTGGCGCTGGCGGCGCGGCAGACGAGCCGGTTGCGCATCGGGCCGGGCACCGCGATTTGCGGCACGCGGATCGCCCCGGTGCAGGCCGCGGCGATGGCGACGATCAATGCTTTGGCGCCGGGCCGGGTGTTTCTGGGCATCGACGCAGGCATCCGGAAAGGTCAGCGCCTTTTCATAACTCAGCACCAGCAAAGGGCAGCGCAGCCGGTCCGCGAACGCCACCAGAGCCGCCTGTTCCGCGACCGCCTCTCGCAACCGCTCCATTGGTTCATCGTAATCCGACAACGCGCCCCGTACGACGACCGCCGCCGGATCGCGGAACATCAGGATGACATGCGGGTCGCGGAACGTCGCGAACGCGTTGACGCCAAGATCGCGGTCCAGCATCGGCAGTTTGAAGCCCCAGGTGCCTTGGGTTTCATCGCGGCCGGGAATGATGGCGCGTAACCCATCCAGGTCCTCGCGCGCCAGAACCTTGGCGATATCCTCATCCTCCACGAGGGCCGCGCATCCATGAAAACACCAACCTGCGGCGGAAGGCCCATCCGTGCGAAAACGTACGCTATGGGCCGATTTTTAAGGGCCTTACTTCCTATTTATGCCAGAGATTCGTATTTCTGATCTGGTCCCAGTATGTACTGCCGTTTTTTGCGTGCAATCATGGCGTGCAATGGACATTGCACGCAGCATCAGGTTTTGACGGGCTGTATTGCACGCGACAAACCGGAGGTCTAACGTGGGGAATGACTTTGCGTGCAATACACGCAGCGGCCTTTGACCGCGCTCCAGCACCGACGGGTGTGAACGCCGCCAGCGCCACCCACGACATTGCGTGCAACAGGTTAACGTACATTTTCGCACGGATGGGCCGTCCGCCCCATAGGGGCGGCCGCTTGATTGGCGACAAAAGGGGACGCTTTGTTACGAACGACGATGCATAGCGCGCGCAAGAACACGCCTCGCGAGCCAGCCGGGCCGGACCGGCCGCCGCTGGTGCCTGGCTCTGTTGGTGCGATACCCGCGGCACCCAGTGGCGGAGCGCTCCGGTTGCTCACTTTCGCGGGCACGGCGGTCATGGCCGGCATCATCACGGTGCATTTCGGCCTCATCAACAGGGGCGAGTGGGGTGGCGACGATTACACGACCTTCAGCGGCTACCTCAACGGAGGCCTGCACTACGCGTGGTTCCGCTTCTGGTCGTGGAGCCCAAGGCCCGTGTCGGAGCTTTTTTACGGCCTGTGGGTTGCGGCCGTATTGCTCTCGCGGCGGCCGTTGGTCATTCCCTTGTTCTTTTTCGGCTGGATCCCATTCCTGGCCTGCGCCATCCCGACGCTGCTCCACCGGAAGCGTGACGGGATGGCGTCGCACATTCTCGGAACAACCGCGCTGCTGGCGTTTGTCTTACTCGGACAGGACGTCTTCTGGGTATTCTACTGGTCGTTCGGGATCCTGGCCTACATGCCGGTCATAGCCCTGGCGTTGTATATGCTGCTTTCCTTGATCAACGAGAATCCGCGGCCTCAGTTCGAACCGGCCGGTATCGTCACCTCTCTCGTGCTGGTGGCAGTCGCGTGGAGTTCGGAGTCCGGTACGTTGGTGGTGCTGGTCTTTTCCAGCATGGCCATGGTCTACCAGTTCATTCGGAACCGGACCGGCACGTCGCGGATGCCCATCGTTGCCCGCTGGCTTCCACCGATCGCCGCCGGCCTGCTGGTCGTGGCGTTCTCACTGTTCAATCACCGGGCCGTAGACCCGATGTTCCCCAACGGCGAGGCCGCCCTTTATCATCACACGCTCGCGAGCCTATGGGCGTCGGCGGCACGACTGCCATCAGAGCTTATGTCGCCTGCCGGCGAACCGTCCGGCCATCTCGTCCTGGGTATGATCGTCAGGATGTTGTTCTTTGCCGGCATCTATTGCTGCTGGGTGACGCGCGATCCGGCGGCGCGCCGGGACCGTCATTGGCTTCCGATCCTGGCGCTGGCACTCGTGACTGAAATGCTCCTCGAAATCGCCGCGACATACCGGCAATTCGGCACGCCTTGTTGTGGTCACCATGTCGAGGTGCGTTACGGCCTTGGGCTGGTCGCCTTTGCCGCCATCGCGATATGGCTGCCACCGATACCGCGCGTGCCGGTACGCGTCCTTCGTGCCATCGCTCCGATGCTGCTGGTCGCCGCGACGATCCCACTGCTGTTGCCGCGTTACAAGGACCTCGCGCTCGACTATCAGTACTACTGGGAACCGGGTCGCCTCAGAGCCATGACCTGGGAGTCGGGCTTCTCGCCGGGACCAGCGATGACGCTGTACCAGCCCGTGCAGGACAGCGTATTCTCGGCACAGATTCCGCCAGGCCATCAGGTCGCCGGGGATGGCTGGTGGGTGCCTGGCATCCTGAAGTTCTTCGGCAAGGAGTCTGTCGACGTCGTGATCGTAGACGAGCATAAGGCGTCAAATTAGCTCCTGATGGCTTTCGACGGTGCCGTGCGGACAGCTTGCCACAGACAACGGCGACGCCGATAGCTGTAGGCACTCGGAATCATCGGGGCTCATGCTCGCAAACAGCGCGGTTTCCTGCTCAGATTATCTGATAATAGGGCCCTCCGTGCCAACAACAGTGAGACATCTACCCCCCGGGAGTTTAGACCCTGATGGCGCGGAAGGATTATCTCTCTCATGCCGATGCTCCAGACACACAACGATGCCGAGGCTGGTGCCGC
>Ga0182018_10001202_pt1 | contig 30178 bp, 26 predicted proteins | sample 812P2MmetaG_FD_120490 | JGI IMG/M metagenome (GOLD analysis project Ga0182018, IMG submission 120490) | Permafrost microbial communities from Stordalen Mire, Sweden - 812P2M metaG | ecosystem: Environmental > Terrestrial > Soil > Wetlands > Permafrost | place: Sweden: Stordalen | collected...
CTTTTTCGGCGATCGCGCGCACGGCCTCGACGATTTCAATCCGGCTGCCGTAGCTCAACGCCATCACGAGCGTCAGTCCGTTGTTCTTGGAGAGCGTTGCGATGGATTTCCGCAGATGCTCCTGCACATTTTCCGGCAGGCGATAAATCTGTCCGATGACTTCGAGACGCACGTTGCTTTTATTCAACTCCGGCGTTTCGCTTTTGAGATAGTGGATGAGATATTTCATCAGCGCGTCCACTTCGTCCTTGGGGCGGTTCCAATTCTCCGCCGAAAACGCGTAGAGCGTGAGATACTTGATGCCGAGTTCGCCCGCCGTGCGGATGATCGTCCGCGCCGATTCGGCGCCGACGCGATGCCCCTCCACGCGCGGCAAGCCGTGCTGCTTCGCCCAGCGGCCATTGCCGTCCATGATGACGGCGACGTGCTGCGGCAACGACGCGCGGGCTTCGGCGCTCAAATGTGAAGTGGCGGAACTCATTTTGCTTGTCCGCAGATTACGCGGATTGCGCTGATTTCAAAACTCTAAAAAATGTCCGAATTTAACATTTTTCAAGATTGTCCAGCCGACGAACCCTGCAGCGTCATGAGGTGCAACGTCCGCCTGCGGGCACGGAACGGAACGCCGACTCTGATTGAACTCGTATTTTAGCTTCGACCAGCGGAATCAACCCGCCAGAGCAACCCAGGCGAGCAGTCCAGCCAGTGCGGCCAGAGTCACGGGAATTCCCAGGCGTGCAAAATCCCAGAAGGAAATCTTGATGCCCAGTTCATGCGCCTGCTGGACCACTATGATGTTGGACACAGCACCAATAATAATCAGATTGCCGCCGAAACTGTTGGCCAGCGCCAGGATGCAAGGCGTGGCGGGAGCGGCCAGATCGACCATCTTGAGCAGCAGCATCACGGCGGCGGAATTGCCAACCAGATTGGACAGCGCCGCCGTCGTCACAGTCAGATTGACCGGGGCATCAAGATTAAATCCGCCTTGCGCCAGCCAGTGAATGGCGTGTTCGCCATAACCGGTGGATTGAAACGCGCCGGCGACGACAAACAAGCCCATAAAGAGCACTAGGATCGGCCATTCCACCAGTCCGAGCAAATCCTCGGTGCGAAATTTGGTGCTGGCCAGATGAATGCCGGCGGCCGCCAGAACAATGACTTCCTTGGGCAGCGACGTGAAGAACAGGCCGATGACCACGATGAGAATGATGATTCCCTTGATGGTATGCGCCCGGTTAAACGGATACGCCTGCTGCGCCGGTTCATTCTGGCCGGTCAACGGCGCCTGAAGGTTTTTTCGCGCCATCAGCCAGATGATTCCGTAGGCGGCGGCCATGGCAAAAATCACGGGCACGCTGCTCCAAAGCATATAGCGGCCAAAATCCAGGTGCGCGACCTGTCCAATCATCATGTTCTGGGGATTCCCGATCAGGGTGGCCGCCGCGCCGATGTTGCTGGCAATGGCCAGCGCAATCAAAAAAGGAACGGGATTGATTTGTTTGCGCAACAGCGCGATGCCGGTGACCGGCGCAAAAACGTAGCAAACGATGTCGTTATTCAGAAAGGCGGAAAGGCCGCCGGCGGCCAGCATGAGAATCAAAAGGAATCGCGCCGGATGGCCAAGCTGGCTGGCGAGGATTCCGGCCACTTGGTCATAAAATCCCGACAGACGAAGCTGGGCGGAGATGACAAAAAATCCAAACAGCAGGCAAACCGTCGGCCAGTTGACAAAGGAAACGGCATTAGTGGTGGTGACCCCGCCAAAAATCATCATGCCAATCGCACCCAGCAACGCGATGCCAGCGCGATTGAGCTTCAGTCCGGGAATGCGTCCCATCGCGATTCCGATATAGGTCGCCGCGAAGATCGCCAGAATAATTTTAGCCGGCTCCATATTTACCGCTTTCCACCATATACTTGACCTCTGGCGCAGGCGAAGCAAATTCAACAAGCGCTTTTCTTGGACACGAATTGCACGTATTGAGGAGATTTAATTTTTTAAAGCCCCGCATGGCGCATCCATGTAGTTTGGTCATCCCGCCTCCGTCTGGCATCCATTCCCATTCGCTTTCATCTGGATTCAGCACAACGGGCGGGGCGGCGAAAGACAAATTGAAACAGGGACTTTGGTTCAATTATTCCAAAAAGACCGCGATTGCACTTGACGCTGGACTGACTTCCGTAGTCCTCTTAACAAAATGATTTTCATCCCCTCCAGCATGGGGCGTCTCAACAAACGCGCCCTGCTCCGGCGGTTGCAAAAAGCCGGAATGGCGTCGCGCGCCGATCTCGCCAAGTTGCTGGGGATGAGCCAGCCGACGGCGGGCAAAATCGCCGACGAATTGCTGGCGGACGGCGTGCTGGAGGAGGTGGAAGCGCCTGTGAATGGACTCAAAGACGCGCGCATCGGGCGACCGGGACGGTTGCTGCAATTGAACCGCGCGGAGCCGCATTTTTTGGGAATCCAGCTTGGCCTCTCGGAGACGAAGCTGGCGGAATTGCCCCTGGGCGCGACGGAGGAAGATCAGTGGCAGGCTTCCTTTTCCATTTCCAAATCCCACGCGCAGCCGGTGGGGGAATGGGAGCAGCGGCTGCGCGCCGCCGCCGCGCGGCTGCCACACAAAAAATTCCGGGGAGTGCTGTTGAGTTTGCCGGGCATTGTGGACGAAGAGGCCAACCGGGTTCTGTTTTCGCCCAACATCCACTGGAGCGAGCGAGTTGATCTGCCGGAAATCGTCAGCCGTATCTGGCGTGCGCCGGTGTTGCTTGTTCAGGAGGAACGCGCGCTGGCGCTCGGCCATCAACTGGCCAATCCTGATTCGGAGAATTTTCTGCTCGTGGATTTCGGCGAAGGCGTCGGCGGGGCAATCATCCTGCAAGGCAAGCCGTATGCAAACCCGACGCCGATCCACGGCGAACTGGGCCACACGCCGGTGCTGGGCAACCAGCGGCGCTGCGGCTGCGGCGCGGTTGGTTGCGTGGAAACTCTCGTGTCCACGCGCGGTTTGTTGGACAGTTTCAGGACGCACTCGCGCAAAACCGGAACTTGGACGGAATTGAAATCGCACATTGAAAAACACGGCGTCGAGCCGTGGCTGGCACAATCACTCGATGCGGCGGCGGTGGCGATTGCCGGCGCGTTGAACGTGCTCGGCCTGAAATGTGTCGTCATCACTGGCAGTTTGACGGAGCTTCCACCCATCGTCATTCACCACCTCTCGCGCGCCATCCAGAATGGGACGATGTGGGCGCGCTTTGGCAAGGTGGGATGTGAAGCTGCGCCGCGCCGGCGCACTGCCGGGCTGGTGGCCGTCGGCATTGACCGGCTGGTCGTTCTCACGGCAGGACAAAACGTCGTCCGGACAAAAATTTCACACGGCAAATCTGCCGCGCTGGAAACCCTGAACTGAAACCAACATCCATTTATGCAAAATCAAATCACCCTTGGCGTCATCGTCGGCAATCGCGGCTTTTTTCCGGCTCACCTCTGCGATTCCGGTCGCAAGGAAATTCTCAAGACGCTTGAAAATTCTGGCATCGAGGCCGTTCTGCTCGACACCGGCGCGACAAAATACGGCGCGGTTGAAAGCATGGACGATTCGCAGAAGTGCGCCGAGCTGTTCAAGCAGAACGCGGACAAGATTGACGGCATCCTCGTCACGTTGCCGAATTTTGGTGACGAACGCGGCGTGGCCAACGCGATCCGCTGGTCGGGATTGAAAGTCCCGGTTTTGATTCATGCCTTCAACGACGATCCGAAAATCATGACGATCAAGGATCGCCGCGATTCGTTCTGCGGCAAGATGTCCGTCGCCAATAATCTTCGCCAATACAAAATTCCATTCACGCTCACGCGCCTGCACACTTGCGCGCCCGACAGCAAAAGCCTGGCGCAGGATTTGCAGGATTTCGTCGTGACCTGCCGCGTCATCAAGGCGTTGAAAAATTTGCGCATAGGTGCGCTGGGCGCGAGGCCGACGGCGTTCAACACCGTGCGTTACTCGGAAAAACTTCTGGAAAATTCCGGCATCAGCATCGAGTCGCTCGACCTTTACGAATTGTTCGGGTGGGTCGGCAAAATGAAGGACACCGATGCGGCGGTGGAGGCGAAGTTGAAGGAGATTCAAACTTATGTCGTGGCCAAATCCATTCCGCCGGTCGCGCTTTTGAAGATGGCGAAGTTCGGCGTGGCCGTGGACAAGTGGATGCACGACACGAAACTGAACGCGACGGCCATCCAGTGCTGGACGGCGATGGAGGAATTTTTCGGCGTCGTGCCCTGCACGTTGATGAGCATGATGAGCAACGCACTCAAGAGTAGCGCGTGCGAAGTGGACATCGTCGGCACGGTGGCAATGTATGCGATGGCACAGGCAAGCGGCAAACCGAGCGCGCTGGTGGACTGGAACAACAATTACGGCGAAGACCCGGACAAGGGCGTGATTTTCCATTGCTCGAATCTGCCAAAGGATATTTTTGTCGAGAAGGGCGAGGATGCACCCGTGATGGATTATCAGGAAATCATCGCCGGCACGGTCGGCAAGGAAAACACTTACGGCACGATTGTCGGTCGCGTGAAGACCGGCGCGTTCACTTATTTGCGCGTCAGCACGGATGATCTGGCCGGCAAAGTCCGCGCCTACGTCGGTGAAGGCGAACTGACGAACGACCCGCTGAAAACTTTCGGCGGCTACGGCGTGGTGAATATCCCAAACTTCCAGAAGTTGCTGACTTACATCTGCGAAAATGGTTTCGAGCATCATGTCGCCGTGAACCCGACGCACACGGCGTTGGGCGTGAAGGAGGCGTTGAGCAAGTATCTCGGCTGGGACGTTTACCATCACGTATAATCCCGGCATTACCATGAGCGCAAAATACACCATCGGCCTTGACTACGGCACCAATTCGGTTCGCGCCCTCATTGTCAACGTCGCCAACGGCGCGGAAATCGTCGCGTCCGTATGGACTTACGCGCACGGCAAGCAGGGCGTGATTCTCTCGCGCGACCCGAATCTCGCGCGGCAGCATCCGGCGGATTACGTTACCGGTGCGGAAATGACCATCAAGCAGGCACTCGCCACGGCGAAAAAATCTGTGAAGGGTTTCAACGCCAGCCAGATCATCGGCATCGGCGTGGACACGACGGGCAGCACACCGCTGCCCGTGGATGCGAATGGACAGCCGCTCGCGTTTCAGAAAAAACACGCGAACAATCCCGCCGCGATGGCATGGCTGTGGAAAGATCACACCGGAGTCAATGAAGCCGCCGAAATCACCGTGCTTGCAAAAAGGATGCGCCCGCAATTTCTCGCCAAGTGCGGCGGCACTTATTCAAGTGAATGGTTTTGGAGCAAAATCCTCCGCTGCCTGCGCGCCGCGCCGGAAGTTTTCAGCGCCGCGCACTCGTGGGTGGAACTCGCTGATTACGTTCCCGCCGCGCTGACCGGCACGGAGCATCCCGATAAATTTATCGCGGGTGTTTGCGCCGCCGGTCACAAGGCGATGTGGAACGCGAAATGGGGCGGCTATCCCGACGCGCAGTTTCTTTCCCAACTCGACCCAAAGCTCGGCGAACTTCGCGCGCGGTTGACGACGCGGGTTCATTCGATTGACCGCGCTGTTGGCGGACTGACGGCGGCGTGGGCGAAAAAGACGGGTTTGACGGCGGGAATTCCCGTAGCCGTCGGTGCATTTGATGCGCACCTCGGCGCGGTGGGTTCCGGTGTTGCGCCGGGGACGCTCGTGAAAATCATCGGCACAAGCACTTGCGACATCGCAATTTCATCGAACGATAAAAAACTCGCGGACGTGCCGGGACTTTGTGGCATTGTGGACGGCAGCGTGTTGCCGGGATATTTCGGACTCGAAGCCGGCCAATCCGCCGTAGGAGATATTTTCAACTGGTGGGTCAATTACATCCAGCCCGGCGGGAAAAGTCCGCTGTCGCACAAGGAACTGGACGCGGCAGCGTTGGAGTTAAAACCCGGCGAAAGCGGGCTGGTCGCGCTGGATTGGAACAACGGCAACCGGACAATTCTCGTTGACCAGCGACTGACCGGTTTGCTCATCGGCCAGACGCTTTACACATCACCAGTGGAAATTTACCGCGCGCTAGTTGAGGCGACGGCGTTCGGCGCGCTGACCATCATCAATCGCTTCGAGGAATACGGCGTGAAAATTTCGTCGGTCGTGAATTGCGGCGGCATCGCGGACAAGAGCGCATTGACAATGCAGATTTACGCGGATGTGACGGGTCGTCCGATGAAGGTCAGCCGCTCGGCGCAAACCTGTGCGCTCGGCTCGGCCATAGCCGCCGCCGTTGTCGCAGGCGCGCACAACAATTATGCCGCAGCGCAAAAAGCGATGACGGGCTTGAAGCCGAAAATTTACCGGCCGAATCCAAAAGCCCACGCGGTTTATCGCGAGCTGTTTGCGCTTTACCGGACGTTGCACGACGCGTTCGGCACGAAAGAGTGGAACGGAAATTTGTTCAATGTGATGAAGCGGCTGATTGACATTCGCAACCGCGTCAGAAAATAATCTCCAGCCCCCCATGCTCGAAGAACTGAAACGACAAGTCTGCGAAGCCAATCTTGATTTGGTCCGGGAAGGCCTGGTCATCCAGACCTGGGGCAACGCCAGTGGCGTTGACCGCGCGCGCGGCCTCATGGCCATCAAACCATCCGGCGTGCCTTACACCGAAATGAAGCCGGAACACATGGTCGTCGTTTCGCTCGAAACCGGAAAAGTGGTCGAAGGAAATCTCAAGCCGAGTTCCGACACGCACACGCACCTGATTTTGTATCGTGCGTTCAAAGGCATCGGCGGTGTGGTTCACACGCACAGCCTTTACGCGACGGCGTGGGCGCAGGCGTGCAAGATGATTCCGTCTTACGGCACGACGCAGGCGGATTACTGGCATGGCGATGTGCCTTGCACGCGCAAGCTGAATTCAACCGAAATTAAAAATGCTTACGAAGCGAACACCGGACATGTCATTGTGGAGACGTTCAAAAAACTGAATCCGCTGGAACATCCCGCCGTGCTGGTCGCGAGCCACGGGCCGTTCACTTGGGGGAAAAATGTGGCCGACGCGGTGCATAATGCGAGTGTTTTGGAATTCATTGCGCGGCTGGCGAGCGAAACTTTGCGCATCAATCCGATGATGCAGCCGATGCAGCCGGTTTTGCTCGACAAGCATTTTCTTCGTAAACACGGACCGAAGGCGACTTACGGACAAAAATAAACCAAACCAAATATGAAAATCATCACACAATCAATCGTGCTCGCGGTGGCTGGACTCGGCGCAGCGGGACTTGTAAGCTGTTCCACCATGTCAACCAGTGAAGTCGAAAAACCCGCGATAATCACCCAGTCGCCTTTTGGCAAAACAACAGACGGCACACCGGTGGAAATTTATACGCTGCGCAACAGCAAAGGAATGGAAGCGCGCATCATGACTTACGGAGGCATCGTCACGTCGCTCAAAGTGCCGGACAAAAACGGCCAGTTCAGCGACGTGGTGCTCGGCTTCGACAATCTGGACGGTTATACGAAGGACACTTATTTGAAAAGCTGCCCGTATTTCGGCGCGCTGATCGGACGTTACGGCAATCGCATCGCGTTTGGAAAATTTTCCCTCGATGGCCAGACCTACACACTGGCGACGAACAACGGGGCAAATTCATTGCACGGCGGCTTGAAGGGATTTGACAAGGTGGTCTGGACGGCGAAACCGATGATGACGGCGGATGGTCCGGCGTTGCAACTGAATTATTTGAGCAAGGACGGCGAGGAAGGTTATCCCGGAAATCTTTCGGTGACGGCGGTTTACACCGTCACGGAGGACAACGCCTTGCGCGTGCAATTTTCCGCCACCACCGACAAGGACACAGTCTGCAACCTCACGCATCACTCCTATTTTAATTTGCGCGGCAGCGGCGATGTGCTCGACCACGTCGTTTATATCAACGCTGACAAATTCACACCGGTGGACAGCGGACTGATTCCGACCGGCGAACTGCGTCCGGTGGACGGCACGCCGTTTGATTTCCACACGCCCACAGCAGTCGGCGCGCGCCTCAACGACACAAACGACGATCAGATCAAACTCGGCAACGGCTACGACCACAACTGGGTTCTGAACAAAAAATCGAACGAACTTTCGCTGGCCGCGCGTGTCAACGAGCCGACTTCTGGTCGCGTGATGGAAGTTTGGACAACCGCGCCAGCCACGCAATTTTACACCGGCAATTTCCTCGACGGCACACTCACCGGCAAGGGTGGATGGGTCTATCAGTTCCGCAACGGCTTCTGTTTCGAGCCGCAGCATTATCCCGATTCACCGAACCATCCCGACTTTCCCACGACCGAGCTGAAACCGGGTGAAACGTATCAGAACACGATTATTTATAAATTCTCCACGGAATAAAAATCTGAAAACTAACAACCAAATCCAACTATGAATAAAACTCAATCCATTCTGACCGCACTTTGCGTTGCGGCGATTGTTTCGGGCTGTGGCAAATCCGAAGCGCCCGCGCCGGGTGCAGGTGGCGGCGCAGCCCCGGCGGTGGGCAAAAAACTCAAGCTCGCGTTCGTCTCCAACAACGCGGCGAATTTCTGGTCGTTCGCCCGTGCGGGTTGCGATGCTGCGGCGAAAGAACTTGGCGATGTGGATGTTGATTTTCGCATCACGCAGGACGGTAGCTCGGCCACGCAACGGCAGATTCTCGATGATTTGACCGCCAAAGGCACTGACGGCATCGCCGTGAGCGTCAACGACCCGGACAACCAGACGGATTTCTTGAACAAGATTGCCGCCCAAACGCTTTTGGTCTGTTGCGACAGCGATGCGGCGGCGAGCAAACGCGTCGCCTACATCGGAACGGACAACGAGGCGGCGGGCGAAGAAGCCGGAAAAATGATCAAGGAATGTCTGCCCAATGGCGGGAAAATCATGCTGTTTGTCGGCCACAGTGATTCACAGAACGCGATGGAACGTTCAGGCGGCATCAAAAAGGCGCTCGAAGGTTCGAACATCCAGATCATTGACATTCGTACGGACGACACCGACGCCGTGCGCGCTCAGAAAAACGCCGAGGACACACTCGTGAAATATCCTGACATCGGTTGTCTCGTCGGCCTGTGGAATTACAACGGCCCGGCCATTTTGAACGCCGTCCGTGGCGCGGGTAAAACCGGCGCGGTAAAAATCGTCTGCTTCGACGATGAAGTTGACACGCTCGCGGGCATTGCCGCCGGCGACATCTACGGCACGGTCGTCCAGAATCCGTTCGAGTTCGGCAAACAATCCGTCACGCGCATGGAAAAATATCTTGGCGGCGACAAGACGCAGTTGAGCGGGAAAATGTTCATCCCCACGCGTGACATCAAAAAAGACAACGTCGCTGATTATCAGGCCGAGGTGAAAAAGATTCTCGGCAAATGACGATTGCCGGGACGCCGCAACAAAAAATATGGCTGATTCGCCGCTGCTCGAAATGCGCGGGATTTCCAAGGGATTTCCCGGCGTCAAGGCTTTGGACAACGTGAGTTTGCAAATCGGGCGTGGCGAGGTCGTGGCGATTTGCGGCGAGAATGGTGCGGGCAAATCCACTTTAATGAAAATTCTCGGCGGCGTTTATCAACCTGACGCCGGGGAAATCATCATTGACGGCCAGCCGGTCAAGATCAACGGCGTCACGGATTCCATGAAGCACGGAATCGCCTTTATTCATCAGGAACTGAATGTCCTTGGCAATCTCGACGTGGCGGCGAATGTTTTTCTCGGACGCGAACCGAAAAACGCGCTCGGCCTGATTGATTCAAAAAAAATCCACGCCGACACCGCGCCATTCATCAAGCGGCTCGGCCTCGACGTTTCCACACGGACGCGGCTTGATAATTTATCCATCGCGCACCAGCAGATGGTTGAGATCGCCAAGGCGCTGTCGCTAAACTCGCGGCTCATCATCATGGACGAGCCGACGAGCAGCCTCACGCTCACGGAGACCAACCGGCTGCTCGAACTCATCCGGGAATTGAGCGGGCAGGGCGTGAGCATCGCGTATATTTCGCATCGTCTTGGCGAAATTGACGAGTGCGCCGACCGCATCGTGGTTTTGCGCGACGGCAAAAACGCGGGCGAATTAAGCGAGGCCGAGGCGACGCACGACAAGCTCGTGAACATGATGGTCGGGCGCGAGATAAAAAGTTTTTACGTCCAGCCGGTCGGCTCAAAAACGCCCGGCTTCTTCAAGGTCCGTAACGCCTCCTCGTCGTTGCATCCCGGAAAAAATGTTTCATTTGACGCCGCGCGCGGCGAAATTCTAGGCTTCGCCGGACTTGTCGGAGCAGGGCGTTCGGAAATTGCCAAGGCTATTTCAGGATTGGAAGATTCGCCATTGAAGGAAATTATTCTGGACGGCAAAAGCATTTCCATCAGCACGCCGCGCGATGCGATTGACAGCGGCATTTATCTTGCGCCAGAAAACCGCCGCGCCGAAGGACTCGTGGTGGAAATGTCCGTGCGCGAAAATATCAGCCTGCCGTCGCTGGAAAATTTTTCCAGCTTCGGCCTCATCAACCGCAAACACGAACGCAAAATCGCGGCGGAACAGGTGAGTTCGTTGAAAGTGAAAACGCCCGGCATCGAGACGCGCGTGCTGAATTTGAGCGGCGGCAACCAGCAAAAAGTCGTACTCGGCAAATGGCTGGCGATGACACCGAAGGTGATGATCCTCGACGAGCCGACGCGCGGCATTGATGTCGGCGCGAAGGCGGAGATTTACCGGCTCATGCGCGAACTCGCCGATGGCGGCGCGGTGATTTTGATGATCAGCAGCGATATGGAAGAAATCTTGAACGTCAGCGACCGCATCGCCGTGATGCACGAGGGCGAAATCTCCGGCGTGCTGGAACGCGCCGATTGCAAGGAGGAAAACGTGATGCAACTCGCCGTTGGCAAAAAAATTCCCACCGCCAAACCGGCGTTTGTAAATTGATTTTTTGAGATGAAAAAAGAAATCGGAATCTTTGCTTTACTTGTCGTCCTGTGTGCCGTGACCGGCTTTGAGAACCACGCCTTTTTTTCACACGCCAACCTGGTCAACACGGCCAACCTCATCGGTCTTTACGGAATTTTCAGCATTGGCGTCGGCTTGGTCATCATCACCGGCGGCATTGACCTGTCCATCGGCTCGATGATTGCGTTGAATGGAATATTGCTTGTGTTCGCGCTCACCGAATGGCACTGGCCGTGGCCGCTCGCCACTGCGTTCGCGCTTGGCGTGCCGATGTCGCTTGGACTTGCGCACGGATTTCTGATTACAAAATTTCGGATGCAACCGTTCATCGTCACGCTGTGCGGTTTGCTGCTTTATCGCGGCATTGCGCGCTTCATTGCGAGCGACACGACAAAAGGTTTTGGCAATGCGGATGGATTTGAAACCTTGAAATTTTTAGCCACTGGCCAACTTCGTCACATTCGTCTCGAATCTGGAGCGGAAATTCTTAAACCTGATTACGCAATTTTCCAAAAAATTGAAGGCGTTCCGATGCCGTTTATTTTGCTCCTCATCATTTCCATCGTGATGTGGATTGTGCTGCATCGTTCGATTTACGGACGTTATCTTTTTGCCGTCGGGCGCAATGAAGAAGCCACGCGTTTTTCCGGCATCAACACGCGCTGGATCGTCGCCAGCACTTACATCTTGGCCGGATTGCTCACGGGAATTTCTGGAATTCTTTTTGCGTTCTACACCAATTCCGTTTCGCCGTCCAACCACGGAAATTTTTATGAACTTTACGGTATTGCGGCGGCGGTCTTGGGCGGCTGCAGTTTGCGTGGCGGTGAAGGCTCGATCGTCGGCATCCTCATCGGCACGGCGCTGCTGCTCGTGTTGCAAAATCTCGTGAATTTGCTCGGCATTCCCAGTTCGCTTAATTTCGCCGTCATGGGTGCCGTGGTGCTGCTCGGTGTGCTGGCCGACCAGATTTTTCAGGCGCGCTCGGCGAAGAAAATTGCGCGTCAGCCAAAATGAAAAATCTTTTTTGTGCTTCGGTTTTGATTTTGTCGGCGCAATTGCTACCGGCTCAAATCATTTCGCCGAACACAAATCTCACGGCGCGCGAAACGCAGATCATCGCCGCGTCAAAATTAAAATCGTCCGTAAAGATTTTTCACGGAAACAAGCTCGCGCAGACGCCGCCGATGGGCTGGAACAGTTACGATGCTTTTGGCGACAATGTCGTCGAGTCTGAAGTGCTGGCGAACGCGCGTTACATCGCCGAGAAAATGCAGGCGGTCGGCTGGGACACGGTGGTCGTGGATTACTGCTGGTCTGATCCCGGTGCGCATGACAACAACCGCAATGCCCGCACCAATGCGCCGCTCGCCGCCGACAAGTTTGGCCGGCTGCTACCCGCGCCGAACCGTTTTCCGTCCGCCGTTGATGGCGCGGGTTTCAAGCCCCTCGCCGATGCGGTTCACGCGTTGGGCTTGAAATTCGGCATCCATGTCATGCGGGGAATTCCGCGTAATTCCGTCAAGGCGAATTTACCGATTGAAAATTCTGATTTCACCGCCGCCGATGCCGGCAATACGAACGACATTTGCCGCTGGTGTCCAGACATGTTTGGCGTGAGCAGCAATGCCGCCGGCCAGGCGTGGTATGATTCCTGTGCGCGGCTGTGGGCGGCGTGGGGCGTGGATTACATCAAGGTGGACGACCTCTCCCGCCCGTATCACACCGCCGAGGTGGAGATGATCCGCAACGCGATTGACCGAAGCGGACGCGGCATTGTGTTCAGCACGTCGCCCGGGGAAACACCGATTGTTGATGCCGCGCACATTTCGACGCACGCAAATCTCTGGCGCGTCTCTGATGATTTTTGGGACAACTGGAAATCGCTCGATCACGAATTTACACTCGGTGCTCGGTGGCGTGATTTTGCCGGGCCGGGACATTGGCCAGATGCGGACATGCTGTCGGTCGGCCATCTTTCCGTCGGCAACCGCTCGGTCGGTCACGACCGATTCAGTCATTTCACACGGGACGAACAGATCACGCTGCTTTCGCTCTGGAGTCTGCTGCCTTCACCGCTGATGATCGGCGCAAATCTGCCGGACAACGACGCGTGGACGCTTGCCTTGCTCACCAATCCAGAAGTCATCGCCGTGAACCAAGACGCTCTTGGTCAGCCGGCGCAACGGTTGACAAACATCCTCGCTGGAGCGGAAATCTGGACAAAAAAACTTGCGGATAAATCCCTCGCCGTCGGCATTTTCAATCGCGGTAAAACCAACATGCCCGTAAATCTCGTCTGGCACGACCTTGGCTTGCGCACCAATCGCGCCGTGCGCGACTTATGGCTGCGAAAAGACTTGGGCCGGGCGAAAAACTTCACCGCCGAAATCCCGCCGCACGGCTGTGTGCTATTGCGGGTGAATTGATTAAATTCACTTTACTGGCGGGGCTTCTGTGCTACTCTCGCTGGCCTTTGTCCGCCGGGCAAAGGTAAAATTTTTATATGGCTAAACTGACAGTTCGCGATCTCGATGTTAAGGGCAAACGCGTCTTCCTACGCGTGGATTACAACGTGCCGATGGAGGAAAAAGACGGCCAGATGGTTATCAATGACGCCACGCGCATCCTTGAAACGCTGCCGACTCTGAAATTGTTGATTGGAAAAGGCGCAAAAATTATCCTCGCCGCGCACTTGGGCCGTCCAAAGGGCAAACGCGAACCCTCAATGTCGCTGCGTCCGGTGGCTTTTAAGTTGCATGAATTGCTCGGCCAGCCGGTTGAATTCGCGGACGATTGCATCGGTGAACACGCAGAAAAAGTTGCAGCCTCATTGAAAGACGGTCAAGTCGCGTTGCTTGAAAACGTCCGTTATCACAACGAAGAAGAGGCGAATGATCCGGCGTTCGCGGAAAAGTTGGCGAAGCTCGCGGATATTTATGTGAACGACGCATTCGGCGCGGCGCACCGCGCGCACGCGAGCACGGAAGGCATTGCGCGAATCATCTCCAAACGCGGCGGAAAGTGCGCGGCGGGTTTGTTGATGGAACGCGAATTAAAATTTCTTGGCGACGAATTGGAAAATCCGGCGCGTCCATTTGTGGTCATTCTCGGCGGCGCGAAAGTTTCCGACAAGATCAAGGTCATTGACCGTTTGCTTGAAAAGGCGGACACAATTCTCATCGGCGGCGCGATGGCTTACACTTTCAAATTGGCGCACGGTGTGAAGACCGGGAAATCGCTCGTGGAACCGGATCACAAGGGCACGGCGCTCGCGGCGGAGGAAAAAGCAAAGAAACTCGGCGTGAATTTTCAACTGCCGACGGACGTGATTGTCGCGACGCCGGTGGACTCGGGCAAGCTCAACAAAAAGGGCAAGCCGGTTTTTGATTTCGAGAATGTCCGCACAGTGCGCGGTGACATTCCCGACGACGCTGAAGGATTCGGCATCGGCGCGGAGACGGCGGCGAATTACGCCAAAATCATCAGCAGCGCGAAAACGATTTTGTGGAACGGCCCGATGGGCATGTTTGAAGACGCACGCTTTGCCGCCGGCACATACGCGGTCGCACAAGCCGTAGCGGATACGACGCAGAAGAACGGCGCGAAGAGCATCATCGGCGGCGGCGACAGCGTAAAGGCGCTGAACAAGGCCAAGCTCGGCGACAAGGTGACGTTCATGAGCACCGGCGGCGGCGCGAGCCTGGAGTTTTTGGAGGGCGCGGTTTTGCCGGGCGTGGCGGCATTGTCGGAAAAGTAATTTTATCCTCATCATCGTCATCCTGATGAATCAAATTTGCGGACGAGGACGAGAACGATTTAACAAATGAACAAAGAACGAAAACTGATTATCGCCGGCAACTGGAAGATGAACAAGACCGTTGCCGAGGCTTTGGCGCTGGCCAAAGACCTAAAACTCGAACTGGCGAACGTGAAAGAGGTGGACATTGTTGTTTGTCCGCCGTTCACCGCATTGGAATCCGTTTCAAAGGCGATTCTTGATTCGAAGAACATCCGCCTCGGCGCGCAGAACATGAGCGAAAATAATTTCGGCGCGTTCACCGGCGAAATCTGCGCGGGAATGTTGAAGGAATTCTCTGTGCGCTACGTCATACTCGGCCACAGTGAACGCCGCCAGTATCAAAAGGAATCCGACGCGCTCATCGCCAAAAAGGCGGCGGCGGCTCATGCGGCCTCGCTCAAGCCGATTGTTTGTGTCGGCGAAACTTTTGCGGAACGCGAGGCTAACCACACGGAAAAAGTTTTGGAAACTCAAGTGCGCGGCAGCCTGGCCGGGCTGACAAAAGAGCAAATGGTCGAAACGATCGTCGCTTACGAGCCGGTCTGGGCGATCGGCACCGGCAAAACCGCGACGACGCAGCAGGCGCAGGATGCGCACGCGTTCATCCGCGGCGTGCTGGCGAAGACGTTCGACGAAGCCGCCGCCAAAAAAGTGCGCATTCAATACGGCGGCAGCGTGAAGCCGAACAACGCCAAGGAGCTGATGAGCCAGACGGACGTGGACGGCGCGCTCGTGGGCGGCGCGTCGCTCGAAGCGCGAAGTTTTAGTGACATCATCAAAAATTCCATTTAACATTCAATTATGAGTTTTTTAGCCGGAGTATTGATATTTTTCCTGGTCGTCACTTGCGCGGCGCTGATTTTGCTTGTGCTGATGCAACTGCCGAAGAAGGACGCCGGTGCTGGTTTGGCGTTCGGCGGCGGCGCGGCGGACGCGCTGTTCGGTGCCGGCTCGGGCAATTTTCTGACCCAGGCGACCAAATACGCCGTTGTCGCCTTCTGTTTGTTGTGTCTGATTCTGGGTTATGTGGAGGTCAAGATTCATGGTGCCGGCAATGCGTCGGACTTCACAAAGGCCGTGCAGGAAAAACAACAAATGCAGCCGCCGATTGTGCCGCCGCCGTTAACCGCGCCGGCAGTCACGCCGCCGGTGACCGCGCCGACAACCAACAACCTGCTGTCGTTGCCCATGCCTGTGACTTCAGGCACGAACTCACCGGCCGCGCCGGCGCCGGCAAAATAACGTATGGCCATTTACAAACGCGCCTGGCGGATTTTTTCGCGGGCGCGTTTTGTGTTTTTTCTTGCCGCGTGTGTTTTGCTTTCAGATTGCGTCCGCCGCGAGCCGCCCGCCGACCTTACCATACTCAACGGAGAGGAACCGGAATCGCTCGATCCAGCCGTCATCACCGGCCAGGCGGATGGCCGCGTGGTGCAAGGCATGTTTGAAGGGCTGACGCGGGCTGATCCAAAAAACGCGCGGCCCGTTCCGGGACTGGCGGAGCGCTGGGAAATTTCAACGGACGGTCTCACTTACACGTTTCATCTCCGCACGAATCTCGTCTGGTCCACCGGCGAGCCCATCCGGGCTGATGATGTGGTTTACTCCTGGTTGCGCGTGCTCAATCCCGCGACGGCATGCGATTACGCCGGGCAACTTTATTATCTTAAGAACGCCGGGGATTTCAATTCGGGCAAAATCAAGGATCCGTCGCTCGTCGGAGTTCACGCGCTGGATCCGTTCACCGTCCGCGTGGAATTGGAACATCCGACGGCGTTTTTTCTTGATCTTTGCTGGTTTCAAACGTTACTGGTCGTGCCGCGCCAGACGATTGAAAAATACGGCGACCGCTGGCTGATGGCGCGTCCGCTGCCGAGCAGCGGGCCTTACGAACTGGTCGCGTGGCGGCTCAACGACAAAATCCGCCTGAAAAAAAATCCCCGTTACTGGGACGCCGCCAACGTGCAGTCCGACGTCATTGATCTTCTGCCCGTCGCCGCTTCAAAAGTGGCGCTGAATCTTTACGAATGCGGACAGGCTGACATCGTCTGGGACAAGGAACTGGTGCCGACGGAACTGGTGGATGTCCTGCTCAAGCGCCCGGATTTCCACACGTTCGATTATCTCGGCACATATTTCATCCGCTTCAACGTGACGCGGAAACCGTTCGACAATCCACTCGTCCGTCAGGCGCTGGCGCTGGCGATTGACAAGGAGCGGATCGTAAAAAAAATCACGCGGGCGGGGGAGCGGCCCGCGTCGCACTTGGTGCCGGATGGCACGGCAAATTACAGCCCGCCGGACGGTCTGGGTTATGATCCGGCCCTGGCGCGGAAATTATTGGCGCAGGCCGGCTACCCCGGCGGCAAGGGCTTTCCACGATTTGAATATCTGTTCAACGCGGCCGCCGGCGGCGCGGCGGACATGCACCAGAACGTTGCCGTCGAATTGCAGCAGATGTGGCGGGACGGGCTTGGCATCCAGATGGACTTGCGGCAGCTTGAGTGGAAGGTTTATTTGAGCGCGCAGTCGCGTCTGGATTACGATTTGTCGCGCTCCAGTTGGATTGGCGATTACAATGACGCGCAGACGTTTCTCGGCATGTTCACCAGCGATGACGGCAACAATCGCACCGGCTGGAAAAATCCGCGTTACGACGAACTCATCAAGTCGGCCAACAACGAGCCGGACCTGATAAAACGCGCGCAGCTTTTTCAACAGGCCGAAACGCTCCTGGTAAAAGATGAAGTGCCCATCGTCCCGCTTTTTTTTTACGTCGGCGTAAATTATTTCGACACGAACAAGATTCAGGGCATTTACCAGAACATTCTCGACGTGCATCCGTTGCAGGACATCCGCAAAATAAAATCCGGGAGTTGAAATGTATTTCGTCAAGCGCGTCATCTTTGCCGTGCCGCTGCTGCTCGTCATCAGCGCGCTGGCGTTTGTGCTGGTGCATCTCGCGCCCGGCGGGCCGTTCGACCGCGAACGCGCGCCGGCATCGCCCGAAATCGAACGGCATTTGAGGGCGTTGTATCACCTTGATGAGCCGGTTTGGAAACAATATCTGCGGTATTTTGGCCTGGTCTGGGAAAAAGACGGGCGGGGAAACTGGCATCACGCTCCGGCAAGCTGGGATGCCTCCACCAAATACCGGAATCACAACGTCAGCGACATCATCGCCCAAGGTCTGCCGGTTTCGATGACGCTGGGCGGCCTGGCCTTCTGTTTCGCCATCGGCGCTGGCCTGCCGGTTGGATTTTTCACGGCGGCCCGGCGCGGCCGATGGGAGGACTTCACGGGCAGCTTTCTGTCTGTTCTTGCCGTTTGCGTGCCGGCTTTCGTCGTCGCGCCGCTGCTGATCCTGGCTTTTTCCATCAAATGGAAATTGCTGCCGGTTGCGCTGTGGGAATCTCCGTGGCACATGATCCTGCCGCCCGTCGCGCTCGGACTGTATTTTTCCGGAAAAATCTCACGCCTGATGCGCGAAGGGATGTTGAACGCCGCGCAGTCCGAATTTGTCACCGCCGCCCGCGCCAAGGGGCTGGGCGAAAACGCGCTGCTGGTTAAACACGCCTTTCGCATCGCCATCCTGCCGGTGGTTTCCTATTCCGGCCCGATGCTTGCGGATTTGCTGACCGGCTCGTTCGTCATTGAGAACATTTTTCAAATTCCCGGCATCGGCGTGTATTTCATCAACAGCTCGCTGAATCGCGATTACATGATGACGGTGGATCTCGCGCTGCTTTATGCCATGCTGCTCATCGGACTCAACCTGGCTGTGGACTTCGCCTACACGATGCTCGACCCGCGTGTGAAATATGAATGAGCAAACCCAGCACGTTTCGCCGAACCAGCGCGCCTGGCGCCGGTTCAAAAATAACCGCGCCGCAATCTTGAGCGCCTGGTTTCTCATTCTCCTGCTGTCCGCCATCACCGCGTGGCCGGTGATCCTGAAAATTGCCTCCGCATCCTTCGCCCAAAGCCACGATCCCGACTGGCTTTCCGACGCGCAATTCGCGCCACCGGGCTGGCAACACTGGTTCGGCACGGACGTTCACGGGCGCGACGTTTTTTCGCGCGTGCTTTACGGCGCGCATATTTCCCTGCTGGTCGGCGTGGTCGGCGCGGGCGTGAGCCTCGTCATCGGCGTTTTGTGGGGCGCGATTGCCGGTTACGTCGGCGGGCGCGTGGACAGCGCGTTGATGCGGATTGTGGACGTGCTTTACTCGCTGCCCTCGATCATTTTCGTCATCGTGCTGTTGACGACGTTCGGGGACCTGTTAAAGAAATCGCACCTTGTTGAAAACTCACCTGCGTTGGCAAATGGATTGCGAATCATCCTGCTCTTTTTCGGTCTCGGCGCGGTATCCTGGCTGACCATGGCGCGCATCGTGCGCGGACAGGTTTTATCACTGCGGACCCGCGCGTTCGTCGAAGCCAGCCGGGCGATGGGTGCGACACCGGCCTGGATTCTCTCTCGCCACATCATTCCGAACATTTTCGGGGTCGTCATCACCTACCTCGCGCTGACGATGCCCGCAATCATCCTTTACGAATCGTTTTTGAGCTATCTCGGCCTCGGCGTGCAGCCGCCGATGGCCAGTTGGGGCACGCTCATCGCCGAGGGCGTCGGTGAGATCAATTCAATCCGGATTTATTGGTGGCTCATCGCCTTTCCCGGCGGCGTGCTGGTGATGACGCTGCTCGCGCTGAACTTTCTAGGCGACGGCCTGCGCGACGCGTGGGATGTGAAAAGCAAATAGGGTTGGGCGCGTCACTCTGTTCGCGTCGCGAGTTTGACGCGGGCGGAGGATTGCCAGTCCTGCCCGACAAATAATCCTGAATCCGCCATTCCAAAAACGGCGAACAATGTTTTGTGGTTGCCTTGTTGCGCAACGGCCAATACGAATTAAAGTCCATCTCCAGCTTTTGCAATGCGTGGATGTTCTGTCGCGCCAAAGCTCTTGCCGCCGACTTTTTCCCGGCGGTGACGGCCTGTTGCCACAACATGTATTTGCACGACTGTTCCGCCATCCGCGCCGCCAAATCCAGCTCCACCGCCAGAATCTTTCCTGAATCCGACCTTGATCTGGCACGGGACAAAACCTTGCGCTGCCCCTCGATTTCTTCCAACGCCGCGCGGATTTTAGCCGCCGGAATTTTGGCGAACCATTTCAATCCATGGCGACAGAACAGTTCCCGGTCTTCCGGCTTCGGCGCGGCGATAACCGTGCCGAGCGGCGTTTCATTTAACGTCTTCACGCCCAGCTTTTGGTGCGCGAAGCCGAGTTTGAACGCGGTGTCCGGCATCTTGCCTGTGGAATCCTCAAACACATCGCGGCTCAAAACAGAAGTGAGCCTTTGTTCGTCCAACGCTTTTGAATTCCACGCCAGTGCCGCGCCAGCGGCAAACAACGGCCAGCTCACCGCCAGCGGCTGTGGATGGCCGCCATCGCCCCAATCGGTGTTGAGAAAACCAATCGCACCAAATTTTTTCCCGGCTTTGGCGGCGGCGCGCAGATTGGCGAACGCGTTGTCGTGTCTGCCGATGAGCGTTTGCCAGGTTGAAGTGCCGGGGCAGATGTAAAATGGAATTTTTGACTTGGCGAATTGCGCGGCCTCTTTTTCAAAGGGATGATCTGCCTCGTAACCCCAATTTAGTGCGATGACATTTTTTGGCAATTCACGAATCAGTTTCGGATATTTCAAAATGATGTCGCCCCAGAACATCATTTTCTTGTCGCGCGTGGAAACTTCCGCGTGGATTTTTTTCAAGAAATCCAGATAGACGCTGCCTTTGCCTTTGGTTTCGCACAGTTTTTTGCTCTGGCCTTTGCCCAAGTCCCACGTCTCGTCGCAGCCGACGTTGAAATACTTGCTGGAAAAATTCGACAGCAATTCATCGTAAAGCCCGCGTAAAAAGGGCAGCGTGCCGGAATGATTTGGTGCGAGCGTCGTTGGACGGCGGAGAAATTCTTGATTGCCAGTGGCCGCATCGCCACCGTCTTCGTAAGGCGCGGAAACTTCGGCAAGTTTTTTGATTTTGGGATGTTCGAGAAAATAACGCAGGTGGCCAAAGGAATTTTGGTTCGGCACGAGGTCAATGCCGAGTTCCCGGCAGCGTGTGTCGAGAATTTTAATTTCCTTGGCCGTGAGCGCGCCCCAGCTTTGCCAGACGGATTTATATTTTTTATAGGCGAACGTGTGCTCGGTGTAAAGTTGCAGTTCGTTGATCTTGAAATCGGAAAGTTTTTCGGCCAGGTCGAGCAGGGTTTCCAGCTTCGGCACGCGGCCGCGCGAGATGTCGAGCATCACGCCGCGACGCGGGAAATCCGGCCAGTCGCGGATGCGCAGGCAGGGCAGGCGGCGACCGTATTCGCGCAGCAATTGCCGTAACGTCGCCGTGGCCGCGCGCAGGCCGCCGGTTTCGCGGAAGGAAATTTCAATTCCCTTTTTGGAGATCGCCAGCGCGTAGCCTTCCGGTTGCGCGGGCGCAGCCTGTGTGCGAACGACTTTGATTGCGGCGAGCGGTTTCTGTTTCGGCAGTGTGAACGTGCCGCGAAGAATTTTCAGCGAGCGAGGGCAGGGGAGCATGTTCATTTGAAAAGCGAATCAATCTTCCTGCAAAATAAAATAAACCTGCCCGGTCTGAAATTCCGGCAGACGACGAAATACTTCCGGCATTAACGGATGTGTATCTTCAAAACGATTCGATTTGGCTCGCAAGACAACGATTGCAAATGGAAGATTTTTGAATTGCTGCTGCTGCGGCAAATTTTTATCCATCGTGAGAAAAATATCGAAGTCGCCCGAGTCGGCAATCAAACGCAGCAATTTTCCATTTTTGATGCCAGCCCAACCGGCGCGTGGAACGGTTTGAACGTCATGGTCGGGCAAATCACGTCGTAGACGTGCGGGCAGACATTCATCGAGAAGAATTCGCATTTAGGCGACCGCCAGCATCCGTTCGCTGGCTTCTTCGAGGAAGGCGATGGCCTGTTTGCGGGTCACGGTGGGAAAATCCTCCAGAAAATCGCCGAGCGAATCGCCGCCTTCGATGTAATCAATCAACGTGCGGGCGGGAACGCGCGTGCCGGCGAAGCACGGCGTGCCGCTCATGATTTCCGGGTCAACCACCACAACGCTTTTCGCTTTCATGGCGGCAGGATAACACAGCCCAATCCTGACCGGCAAGTTGTGAAATGCGGCGGAACAATCAGCCACAGATTGAACACGGATTAAACACAGAAATTCAATTTTCAACGCAGAGACGCGGAGGCGCAGAGAGAAATGCGAGAGGACAGAAAATGGGATGTGTAACTGCGGTGACTGACCCTTTTATGACAGTGCTTTGGCAACTTGCCCGTAACGGCTAGAGGCTATGAAAGCCAAGATAGAAGAAATTAAGCACGCGGGTGCAACGATAGCGCACACTACGATGAAAATCGCTTCAGCTAAAACAAAGATGAAAGGCCCAGAGTCGGCACCGTAGCCGTGTGGTGGAATCGAGACATACCATAGCCACACTATTCCCCCGGCCACCAGTCCAACAATTAACCCCTTTAAGCCACTTCGCTTGCGCCGATTTCCTTCTGCTTTTGTGAAAGCAGCCAAGGCTTCTCGCAAGTCGGGCTCGACAACGCCTTGGAATCTCTGGAACGTCTCTCGTTGGAGCTTCCATGGCTTTGAGTATAAATCTTGGAAAAACTTCGATCTTGTAGAGTCAGTTGAAAATGCCGCACGAAGTTCACTTATAGGAAACGAACACAAAGTGCTGCCAATATCAGATTCAAGTTTTTGAGCATTTACGCCTTGCTCTTGCAACCGACTTCTGATGTTTCTCAATGAGAAAAAGGATTCGGTCGCGATAAGGGCAGGAATTGCGGCACCAATGCCAAGCATCATAAACAGGAAAAAGTAACCATTGACCGCATTGCTTTCGGGTAATAGAGCGCATACAACACAGCCGCCGATACAAACGAAAAGCAGCGGAAGTCCAATTCTGCCACACCAAATTGATGGCTCTGTTCGTATTTTCTCTTTAAGCTTTTCGGTAAGAGAGTTTACTAATTGCTTGTGTAGCAACGAAGCGAGTTCAGCGGCAGAAGCATTTCGGAGCGTTCTCAATACTCGGCATTGTTCGCCATACTTCCGCTGCTCGAAAAGTTGTTTCAAGTGCTCGACGTAATCAGTATCACCCAGCATTTCATTTTCACGCCACTTTCCCTCTGCCAAACTTGCCGCTATTAACGCATCTAGGAATAATTGCGGCGCGAGAAATTTACTAGCATAACCTTCAACGGCCTGTGCTACTGTCTGGTGTGATTTCCAAGTCTCTAAAATTGACTGCAATGCACTATCAAGCCCTTCCGTGGGATATAATTCAAAGTGGGTCAAGTTGCCTTTTGACAGAGGGCCGACGCCTTTAACACTTACACCTACACCATCTGAAGACTTCTCGAAGCTGAATTCTTCAATAGGGATAATCCAACGGGACTTCGTCTTCAAAAGTCGTTCGTCAAGGTTCATTCCCCATAGCATATTTCGTTTTTTGTCTGCGGATGACAGCAACTTGACAATTTCTGGATTCTGTCTTGCCACACTACCGATTGTGACGAAGGCAGCAGCCCCCAATCCGCCTAATGTTCCCGCAACCGCTGTGAGCAGAGGGTTGGCGTTTACGTTTGGTTCCCAGGCTGCCAATTGAACAAAACACAGGCGTTCATTCGTCAGAACGAGATCGCCTGCATCAACGGCTGGACCTCTTGGCTTCAAAACATTCTTATAAACTGCTAAAATCTGGTCAGGCATATCTTTCCCTTTCACGGTTAATCATCATTTGTTTTGCGTTGAAAGAATTTTATTTCGCAATCATCCCGCTTTGGCGCGCGTAATTGAACAGGCCGCCGGCGTCCACGACGGGGCGGACGTCGCCGAGCGGTTTGAATTTGATGACTTTGCCGGTCGCCTTGACGGTGACGGTGGCGGCGTCGAGGTCAACGGTCACGACGTCGCCGGTCTTCAGGGTGTCGCAGAGACGCTCGGTGATTTCGCACGGATAGAGTTCGCCGGTGGCGACGGAGTTGCGGAAGAAGATGCGCGCGAAACTTTCGGCGAGGATGATCCGGCAACTGGCCGAGCCGAGCGCGATGGGCGCGTGTTCGCGCGAACTGCCGCAGCCGAAATTTTTCCCGCCGACGACGATGGGATAGTCGCTGTCGAGCTGGCCGTCCTTGACGTAGCGCGTCGCGTAGAGGGATTCGGGCAGGCCGGCGAGCGCGTGGCTGCCGAGCTTCTCGTATTCCTCGGGGATGGTCGGGACGAGGTTCAGAAATTGCGCGGGGATGATCTGGTCGGTGTCAATGTTGTCGCGCACAACATAAACCGGGCCGGTGAAAACAGATTTCGTCATGTGATGAATGTGCCGTGGGCGGGCGAGGTTTTCAATCAGATTTCAATCGTCGGTTTGTCGGGCTCAGGCGGTTTCGGTTCGGCTTTCTGTTGATGGCGGCGCAGGGCGATGACGGCGGCGACGCACGCAATCCACGTCGGCAATTCGTCCGCGATGGGAATCAATTCCACGGCGAAGGTCGGCAGCAGCAGCCAGTGAAAACCAATCGTCCAGCTCACCAAAACCATCGCCACCACGTCAATGGCCTGGTCCACACCCACCCATCCGAGCGGGCCGAGAATGAATTGCAGGCCGTCGGCAATCACCGCGATGGCCAGCGCGAGAATGATGCGGGTGCGCGTCAACGGCGGCTTTTGCCACACTCGATTCCATTTCGCGGGCGGATTCATTGCTCCAACGGCAACGCCGCCGGCCCGAACCGCTTGAGGAATGTCGTGTCGCTCATCATGGTTTAATCCCAACGCCGCTGCCTGCAAAACAAGAAACCCCGCGCCGCCGGGAAATGCAAGAATGAAACCGCTTTGCAATTTTCCCCGGCAATAAACCTTTTGTTTTTCCCGCCGTGCCAAAACCGCTAGGATATACGCGCCCATGAATGAACGTCTGCCCATTTATGACATCGAAAGCGACATCATCGCCCGGCTGAAATCCGACCGGCGCTTGATTTTGTCCGCGCCGACCGGCTCCGGCAAATCCACACAGGTGCCGCAGATGCTTTTGAAACACGGGCTGCTTGGCGGCGGACAGGTCGTGGTGCTGCAACCGCGCCGACTGGCGGCCCGATTGCTCGCCAAGCGCGTCGCGCAGGAACTTGGCGTGAAACTCGGCGAGGAGGTTGGTTACCAGATCCGGTTCGAGAACGTCACGTCTGCGAAGACGAAAATCCGCTTCGTGACGGAGGGAGTTTTGCTGCGGCAGATGATTGATGACCCGGAATTGCGCGGCGTTTCTGCGATTCTGTTCGATGAATTTCACGAGCGACATCTTTACGGCGACATCACGCTCGCCCGCACGCTGGACCAGCAGGAACAGCATCGCCCGGATTTGCTGCTCGCCGTGATGTCGGCGACGCTGAATGCTGGTGAATTGGAAAAATATCTATCGCCGTGCGCAACACTATCATCCGAAGGCCGGACGTTTCCCGTGGAGGTGGAATATCTATCGCATCGGTTTGGCCCGAATGGTCCGCCGGTCTGGGAACAGGCGGCGGCGGAGTTTTCCCGCTTCGTCAACGGCGGCGGGCAGGGTGACGTGCTGGTGTTCATGCCCGGCGGTTTTGAAATATCACAAACCATCGAGGCCATCCGCCACACGTCGGAATCGAAAGGCTGCATCATTTTGCCGCTGCACGGCGAGCTTCAGCCTAAAGATCAGGACGCCGCCGTCGCGCGCTATCGGCAACCGAAAGTCGTCGTCGCAACGAATGTCGCGGAAACTTCAATCACGATAGATGGTGTGCGATTGGTGATTGATTCCGGCCTCGCGCGCGTCGCCCGCTATGACGCAAACCGCGGCATCAACACTTTGTTGGTTGCAAAGATTTCGCAGGCGAACGCGGATCAGCGAACGGGTCGTGCTGGGCGCACCGCGCCGGGAAAATGTATTCGCCTTTGGTCCCGACAGGAACACGACGAACGCGCGCCCCACGAAATGCCGGAAATCCGCCGGCTTGATTTGTCGGAGGTCGTGCTGACGTTGAAGGCGGCGGGTGTGGATGAATTGCGGAAATTCCGCTGGCTGGAAAAGCCGGATGAAATTTCACTCACGCACGCGGAGGAATTGCTCGAAGACCTTGGCGCGGTCGGTCACGACAAAAAAATCACGCCAATTGGCCGCAAGATGCTGGCCTTTCCATTGCACCCGCGTTACGCGCGGATGCTGCTGGCGGCGCAGCAATATGGCTGCGTGCATCAAGCTTGCCTCGTCGCCGCGTTGACGCAGGGACGTGATTTGCTGCTGCGCAATTGCGGAAAGGAAGTGGAATCCGCGCGCGAAGATTTGCTCGGCGAGAAGGCATCGTCGGATTTCTGGATTTTGATGCGCGCGTGGAGCTTTGCTTTCAACAATCAATTTCGCCCCGACGCCTGCCGCAAGCTCGGCATCCACGCCGTAACGGCGAGACAAGTCGGGCCGCTGTTCGATCAATTCCTCCGCATCGCCAAGGACGAGGGCCTCGATACGCGACCGAACGAAGTGAAGGATGAGGCATTGCAGAAGTGCATTCTCATCGGCTTCAGCGACCGCGTGGCGCGGCGGATGGATCAAGGCACGTTGCGCTGCGAACTGGTTCACGGCCGGCGCGGCGTGCTGGCGCGCGAAAGCGTGGTGCAACACAGCCCGCTCTTCGTCGCGGCGGAAATCCGCGAGATCGAAGGCCGCGACCGTGAAGTGAACACCATCCTCTCGCTCGGCACGGCGATTGAAACCGGCTGGCTGCGCGAATTGTTTCCCGACGACATCAAATCCGATTTGCACGTCCAGTTCGACGCGCAGCAGAAACGGGTTTTGGCCGCCGAGCTGTTGCGTTTCCGCGATCTGGCCCTGGCGGCGAAACGCATTGACCCGCCGCCGGCAGAGGCGGCGGCGCGTTTGCTTGCGGATGAAATTTTAGCCGGACGCCTGCTGTTGCCGAATTGGGATCATTCCGTCGAGCAATGGCTGGCGCGGTTGAACTTGCTTTGCCAGCAGTGCCCCGATTTGCAGTTGCCCGCGATCAGGGATGAAGACAAGAAGCACATCATCGAACAACTTTGTCACGGCGCGGTGAGTTACAAGGACATCAAGGAGCGCGAAGTGAAACCGGTCGTGATGTCGTGGCTCTCGCAGCCGCAGCGCGAGCTGCTTGACAAACATGCGCCGGAGCGGCTCACGTTGCCGAATGGCCGCACGCCGAAGGTCAGTTACGAAAACGGCAAGTCACCGTTCATCTCGCTGCGCATCCAGGAACTTTACGACGTGAACCAGACGCCGAAAGTGGCGATGGGCCGCGTGCCGGTGACGGTCCACATCCTGACGCCGGGCATGAAGCCGGTTCAAGTGACGCAGGACCTGGCAAATTTCTGGCGTGAGCACTACCCAAAGATCAAATCGGAGTTGCAGCGGAAATATCCGAAACATTTCTGGCGATGAACAGCGTTGAACAACTTTGTCCGAACTGTGGAATCTGCTGCGACAGCACCCTGTTTGCGGATGTGGAATTGCGGAAGGGTGACGATGCCACGCGGCTCGCGAAATTTGGGCTGGCGCTGGAGGAAAAAGGGCGGGGAAAACTGGTCTTTCCGCAACCGTGCGCGTGCTTCGATGGAAAACTTTGCCGGATTTACAACGACAGGCCAAAGCGCTGCCGGACGTTTGAATGCGGTTTGCTGAAAAAAATTGAGACGGGCCGGATGACGGTGAACGCGGCATTGGGAAAAATATCCGAGGCTAAAATGCAGGCCGAAAAAGTCCGCGAATTATTGCGCTCACTCGGCCAGTGTGATGAGCAGAAGGCGTTGACGCATCGCTACACGGCGGCGATGAGCGCACCGGTGAATCTATCGGACGAGGATCATGCCGAACGGCGCGGCGAGTTGATGCTGGCCGTCAACGACCTGATGCTGACGCTCCAGCGCGACTTTTTGAAATGAGCCGTTCATGAAATTCGCCGGTGAAACAATAGAGCAAACATCCGACTTTAGAATCGCGGAAGCGGCTTGTGGTTTCACATGCCAGGAGTTATAACACTCCGCACTCACTTATGAAATTAACCAGCTTCCTCCTCGGCTTGCTTTGTCTCGGCATGGTTTTGCAGTTCACCACCGGCTGCCGATCGCTTTGCCCCATGAAATGCTCCGCGCCATCCGGCTCTTCGGCGGCCGATGCTGGCAGCTACAACGTCCGCGCTTATGGCGCGGCGGGGAACGGCACAAATCTCGACAGCCCGGCCATCAACAGGGCGATTGACGCCGCCGCCGCCGCCGGTGGCGGAACGGTTCTGGTTCCGGCGGGAACTTATTTGAGCGGTTCGATTCACCTCAAGAGCAACATTCATTTGTTGATTGACGCCGGCGCGACGATTCTTGGCGCGCCCCAAAATCTGAACGCCTATGATTTCACCGAGCCGTGGACGAACAATCCTTACCAGGACGGCGGTCATTGTTATTTTCACAACAGCCTCATCTGGGGCGAAAACCTGACGAACGTGTTCATCACCGGCCACGGCCTGATCAACGGCGGCGGCCTCGTGCGCGGCGACGGGTTGCTGAACAAGATGTGTGGATTCACCGATGAATTGAGAAACCTCAGCAATTACGGCGCCGAATCCAAGGACGGCGCGGTTCGCCTCGGCAACAAGGCCATCGCGCTGAAACTTTGCCGCAACGTCCTCATCCGCGACGTCACCATTTATCACGGTGGCCATTTTGCCATCCTTGTCACCGGCTGCACGGACATGACCGTGGACAACGTGACGATGGACACTGACCGCGACGGCATTGACATTGACTGCTGCCGCAACACGACGGTCTCCAACTGCCGCATCAACTCGCCGAACGACGACGGCCTTTGCCCGAAAAGCTCCTATGCGCTCGGCCGGCCGGTTATCACTGAGAATCTGACGATTGTGAACTGCCAGGTCTCCGGTTTTCAAGTCGGGACGCTCCTCGACGGCACGATGATACCGAAGACGAACGGCAATGGCCGCATCAAGTTCGGCACGGAATCCAGCGGCGGCTACCGCAATTGCACCATCGCCAACTGCACCTTCCGCGCCTGCCGCGGCCTCGCGCTCGAGGAGGTGGACGGCGGCATCATGGAAAACATCAACATCAACAACCTCACGATGATGGACATTCCGTCCTACGCGATTTACATCACCACCGGCAAACGCAACCGCACGCCTGGCCTGACCACGACCAGCCACGCGCGGAACATTCACATTTCAAACGTCATCGCCGATGGCGTCGGCACGATGAGCGGCATTCAAATCATGGGATTGCCCGAACTGCCCGTGGAGGGCGTCCGGCTCGACAACATCCGCCTCGTCAGCAACGGAGGCGGCACGGCGGAAGACGCGGCACGCACGCCCAAGGAACTGGCCAAGACTTATCCCGAACCCAGCCGCCTCGGAACGCTGCCCGCCTACGGCGTCTATGCGCGCCACGTCAAGGACTTGGAACTCGCGAACATCACCACCAGCTTCAGGACGAACGACCTCCGCCCGGCGGCGGCGTTTGCGGACATTGACGGATTGGAAATTGACAACTTCAAGCCGCAGGTCGCCGACGGGGTCAGTCCGGCGGTGTTTGCCGACAACGTCAGCGGCCTCACCATCCGCAACTCGCCCGCGCTGGAGAAGCATTGAATAATGCGAGGCCTTCAGGAGCGACAGCGGAACGGCCAGCGCCAAAAGACATTGGCTCCGGCGACTGGTCAGGCATTCGGTTGATTGACTGTTTTTTCAAGGCCGATCCAATGATACGCGCTCGCTGAATCCTTGAATATCATAATCTCGATGGCTGGATTTTGATTGTGTGCCATGAACATGCGGGCGAGGCCAAATTGAATCGCCCCGGGCGCGATAATGGCTGATTTTATGTTATTCTTGAGGGCTGCACGTCCGCGATTTGCCGCAAACGTAACCAAATCGCTGGAACTCAATTCTGCGAAACTTGCGTCCGACAAGTCTGAAATCCGGTCAGGGGTGACTTGCAATCGTGACTCTAAATCCCGCAATGTTTCGATCAACTGCCGGAGATCTTCCCGTGCAACATTCCCGCGAAAAGTCGCCTCGATTACACCGTCACGCATCTGAATATGGATGGCCATGAGCTATTGACACCTGTATAAGTAATGTCCTAATCTCTGGGGTGCTGGAAGCAACCTATGAGACCCCACGGCACTCCGAATGAATTGGAACAACGCCGGCGACGAGCCTTGGCGTTGTTGGAA
>Ga0182018_10001203_pt1 | contig 30170 bp, 22 predicted proteins | sample 812P2MmetaG_FD_120490 | JGI IMG/M metagenome (GOLD analysis project Ga0182018, IMG submission 120490) | Permafrost microbial communities from Stordalen Mire, Sweden - 812P2M metaG | ecosystem: Environmental > Terrestrial > Soil > Wetlands > Permafrost | place: Sweden: Stordalen | collected...
ACCACCTGAGCACCGCTGCCGTCTGGACGCTGGCCTCGGTGGACGCGGTCATCGCCGTCATCGGGGTGCTGGTGGGGCTCCGCCTGTGGATGTCACGGGCCGATCGGCCCGCGCTCGAGGTCCCCTTCCTCAAGCACTCGTGGTACATCAACGAGCTCTACGACACGGTCCTCGGCCGTCCCTCGGAGCGCCTGGCCGCGTTCAGCGCCACGGTGATCGACACCAAGGTGATCGACGGGGGTGTCAACGGGGTGGCCGCGCTGGTGCGGCGATCGGGCTCGCTGTTCCGGCGGACCCAGACCGGGTACGTGCGCAACTACGTACTGGGCATCGTGCTCGGGACCGTGCTGGTGGTGGCCTTCATGCTGTCGCGACTGTGGTGGGGCGGATGAGCACCGGCCACTTCCCCTTCCTCACCGTGCTGGTCCTGGTGCCGGCCATCGGCGGCGTGGTGATCGCCCTGATCCCGACCAAGTCGGTGGCCCGTCACTTCCACGAGGTCCTCGGAGCCCTGGTGGCCGTGTTCACCCTGGTGCTGGCGGTGGTCATCGCCGGCCAGTTCAAGGTGGGCGACGGTGGCTACCAGCTGGTGACCGACCACGTGTGGGCCAAGTCGCTGGGCATCCAGTGGTCGCTCGGGATCGACGGCATCTCGCTGTTCCTGGTGGTGATGACCGCGGTGCTCTTCCCGCTGGCCATCGTGGGGGCCCGGGTCGGCCGCGACCCGCGGTCGTTCGTGGCCTGGCTGCTCCTGTTGGAGGCCGCCTGCCTGGGCAGCTTCGTCTCCCTCGACCTGGTCTTCTTCTTCTTGTTCTTCGAGCTCACCCTGGTGCCGGCCTACTTCATCATCGGCGGCTGGGGCTACGCCCGCCGTGGCTATGCCGCCATCAAGTTCTTCGTCTACACCTTCACCGGCTCGGCCTTCCTGCTGGTGGGCATTCTGGCGGTGGCGTTCATCCACCAGTCCCAGAGCGGGGTGCTGACCTTCGAGCTCCCCGCGCTCATGCACACCCATCTGTCCGGCACCGAAGGCGTGCTCCTCTTTTTGGCCTTCACCGCGGCATTCGCGGTCAAGGCGCCCATCTTCCCCTTCCACACCTGGTCACCGGACGCCTACGCCGAGGCCCCGACCGCCGGGTCGGTCCTGCTGGCCGGGGTCATGGCCAAGCTGGGCACCTACGGGATCGTCCGCTTCGACCTCAACCTCTTCCCCCAGGCCACCCGCACGCTGGCGCCATGGCTGCTGACGCTGGCGGTCATCGGGATCCTCTACGGGGCCCTGGTGGCGTGCGCCCAACGGGACCTCAAGCGGCTGCTGGCCTACTCGTCGCTGGCCCAGATCGGCTTCATCGTGCTCGGCACCTTCGCCCTCAACAGCCAGGGACTCACCGGTGGGGTGCTGCAGATGGTCAATCACGGGTTGATCATCGCCGCCCTGTTCATTCTGGTGGGTTGGATCTACGAGCGGCGGAGGACCTGGCAAATCTCGTCCCTCAAGGGGCTGCAGGCGTCAGCGCCGGTGATGGCCGGTGCCTTCACCGTGGCCATGCTGGCCTCCATCGGCGTGCCCGGGCTCAACGGGTTCGTGGGTGAGTTCCTGGTGCTGATCGGGACCTTCCTGGCCCACCGGTGGTGGGCGGTGGTGGCCGTCGCCGGGGTCATCGTGGCCGCCATCTACCTGCTGTGGGCGTACCAGCAGGTCTTCCACGGGCAGCCGACCGATGGGGACACCAAGACCAGGGACCTCGGATGGGGTGAGCGGCTGATCATCGCCCCGCTGATCATCCTCATCGTCGGCCTCGGGGTGTTCCCCAAGCCGGTGCTCGAGCGGATCACCCCGTCGGTCGACCAACTGATCATCCACGTCGACCGGGTCACCCACACCCCCGTCCCCTCCGGGCTCGACCCGGGCTCCGCCAGCGTCCTCGTCTCCCACCCGCCCACCGGACTGGCGCTGAGTAGCCCCGGGCACCGACCGGGGACCAACCGGTCGACGTCCCCGATCCCGGGAGGTGGGCAGTGACCGGGCACCTCCTCCCGCTGGCCGCGGCCGCCTCGGCCAACCCGGTCATCCACACCCCCCACGTCGACTACTTGAGCATCCTGCCCATGCTGATCATGATGGGTGGCGCCCTGGCCCTGATGGTGCTGTCGTCCCTGTTCCGCAAGATCCTCGGTGTGGGGGCGGGAACGCTGGTGGCCTCGACCGTGTCGATCGCCGCCTTGGTGGCGGCGCTGTTCCAGTGGGACCACGTGAGCACCCACGGGCCGCAGGTCACCATTGCCGGCGCCATCGCCTTCGACGGTTTCGACGTGTTCATCCAGATCACCGTGGCCATCGCCATGCTGCTCACCGCGCTGGTCGGGGACGGCTACCTCCGGCGCGAGGGGGTGGAAGGCCCCGAGTTCCAGGTCCTGGCCATGATGTCGGCCTCCGGGGCGATGATGATGGGGGCGGCCAACGACCTCATCGTGATCTTCCTCGGCCTCGAGATCATGTCCATCGCCCTCTACGTGTTGGCGGCCATGAATCCCAAGCGAGCGGAGTCGGGGGAGGCGGCGCTCAAGTACTTCGTGCTCGGGGCATTCTCCTCGGCCGTCTTCGTTTACGGGATCGCCCTCACCTACGGCGCCACCGGCTCGACCAATCTGCCCCAGATCGCCGACTACCTGTCGAAGAACGTGGTCGTCTCGAACGGGGTGCTGCTGGGCGGATTGGCCCTCCTGCTGGTCGGGTTCGGGTTCAAGATCGCGGCCGTGCCCTTCCACATGTGGTCGCCCGACGTCTATCAGGGCTCGCCGTCCCCGATTACCGGGTTCATGGCCGCGGTGGCCAAGGCCGGCGCCTTCGCCGCCCTGTTGCGGGTGTTCGTGTCCTCGTTCGGAACCGTCCGCACCGACTGGCAGCCGATCGTGTGGGGGCTGGCGGTGCTCAGCCTGGTGCTCGGCGCCGCGGTGGCACTAGTGCAGAAGGACATCAAGCGGATGATGGCGTACTCGTCCATCAACCATGCCGGCTTCATCCTGCTCGGGGTGGCGGCGGCCACCACCCGAGGAGTGTCGGCCTCGCTCTACTACGTCTTCACCTACGTCTTTTTGGTCATCGGGTCGTTCGCGGTGATCACGGTGATGGCCCGCGACGGCGACACCGGGCACCAGATCGATGACTACCGGGGACTGGCCAAACGGCAGCCGCTGCTGGCCCTGGCCTTCGTGGCCCTGCTGCTGGGCCAGGCCGGGGCCCCGTTCACCACCGGCTTTCTGGCCAAGTTCGGCGTGGTGGCCGCATCGGTGGACGCCCACGCCTACGCGGTGGCCTCGGTGGCCATGGTATCGGCAGCCATCGCCGCCTTCTTCTACCTGCGGGTGGCGGTGACCATGTTCTCGCCGGTGGGCTCGATCGGGAGTGCCGTCGATGGGGGGGACCCGACCCCGGCGCCGGAGGGGACGGTACCCGCCGGGACCGACAGCGGCGACACCGGCGACGCTGGCGAGGAAGTGGGCACCAGCCTGCGGGTCCTCACCGACGCGCCGCCGTCCGAGTCGGTCATCGACCGGGGCGACGTGCCGGTTCCGCCGCTGACCGCGTTGGTGATCGGTGTGTCGGTGACCTTCACCATCGTGTTCGGGATCATCCCCGGGCCGATCCTCGACTTCGCCCACCACGCCACGCTGCTCTTCACCTGAGCTGCTTCACCTGAGCTGCTTCACCGGAGCGGCGGGCCGGGTGCGGCCCGGTGGTGGGACGCAGCCATGCCTTCCCCGGCGGGCGCCGCGGGGTACTGTCGATGGGGCCGCCGAATGGTTGCCGACGACAAGGAGCACGCCATGGCCAAGGGCGAAGGACCACCGAGGGACGGCTCACCGAAACCGAAGCGCAGCAACCGGGAGATCGTGCGGATCGTGGTGGCGGTGGTCGGCCTGGTCCTGTTGATCGCGTTCGTGCTCGACAACAGCAACACGGTCCGGGTCGGATTCGTCTTCTTCAAGACCAACATCAGCCTCATCTGGGTGCTGCTGATCGCGGCGTTCCTCGGCGCCCTGGTCGACCGCCTGGTGATCCTGCTCGGACAGCGGCGCCGGAAGGCGGCGTCCAAGGCGGCGTCGAACCCGTAGCGCCGGCCGGGCACCGGCCTCCGGCGCCACCCGTTCCGGTGGGTGTGCGGGAGCGGTGTGGCGCGCGGGGTGGAATGATGGCCCCATGAGACAGGGGACGCCCACCGAACGAGCAGCCTTCGGGCGCCAGGCCCGGGCCAGGGTACCCCGGTCCCGACACGGCGCCTGGAAGCCCGGGCCCGACCGCACCGATCCCCTGGAGATCCTCGCCCTGCAGGCCACCACCCGGATTCCCGACCTGGTCCCCATCCGCTACGGCCGCATGGCCGCCTCGGCCTTCGCCTTCTTCCGTGGGGCGGCCGCGGTGATGGCCGCCGACCTGGCCTCTGAGGACCAGACCGGGCTCGAGGTGCAGCTGTGCGGTGACGCCCACCTCTCGAACTTCGGCGGCTTCGCCTCGCCCGAGCGCGATCTGATCTTCGACGTGAACGACTTCGACGAGACGCTTCCGGGTCCGTTCGAGTGGGACCTCAAGCGCCTGGCCGCCAGCCTCGAGATCGCCGCCCGTGGCCGTCAGTTCGACGAGGCGACCCGGTGCTCGATCGTGGCCCAGGGGACTCGCTCCTATCGGACGGCCACCCACCAATTCGCCGGCATGCGGGATCTGGAGATCTGGTACTCGCGGATGGACGCCGCGGCCATCACCGCCCGCTGGGGGACGGAGGTGGGAAGCCAGCTGGCCCACAACCTGGAGCGACGGGTGACCAAGGCCCGTTCGAAGGACCACCTGGCCGCCCTGGCCAAGTTGACCACCGAGGTCGACGGCCGGCTGACGTTCGTGAACAACCCTCCGTTGATGGTGCCGGCCGAGGACCTGTTCACCGACATCTACTCGAAGCAGACGGTGAGCAACCTCTCCGAGGCGTTGTCGCAGTACCGCCAGTCCCTGACCGCCGACCGCCAGCGCCTGCTCGAGAAGTACGAGTTCGTCGACCTGGCCCGCAAGGTGGTCGGCGTCGGGAGCGTGGGCACCCGGTGCTGGGTGGCGCTGTTCACCGGGCGGGACCATGAGGACCCGCTCTTCTTGCAGGTCAAGGAGGCCGAGGCCGCGGGGGGAGAGCCCTTCCTCGGGGTCAGCGAGTATCCCCAGCACGGGCAGCGGGTGGTGGAGGGCCAGCGGCTCATGCAGGGCGCCAGTGACATCTTCCTCGGGTGGGACCAGTTCCTGGGCGAGGACGGCATCACCCGCGACTTCTACTTGCGCCAGCTCTGGGACTGGAAGGTGTCCGCCGACGTCGACCAGATGGCACCCGAGGTGCTCGGGATCTACGCCCAAATGTGCGGGTGGACCCTCGCTCGGGCCCACGCCCGTTCGGGCGACGCCATCGCCATGGGTGCCTACCTGGGGGCGGGCGACCGATTCGACAAGGCGATGTGCGAGTTCGCGGCGTCGTACGCCGACCAGAACGAGCGGGACTTCGAGGCGCTCACCCGGGCCATCGCCGACGGCACCATCCAGGCGGTCAGCGGTGTCTGACCGATCCATCCGGCTGCCGCCGGCACCGGCTCCATTGCTCCATTGATCAATTGACCCCCGAGGAACGAGGACCATGACACTGCACAAGCGCGAGACCATCCACGACAGGCTGCTCGACTCGGTGTTTGCCGGCGCCGACCTGAGCGAGTGCCTGCCGAGCAACCGGTTCCCCGAACGCGCCATGCGTCCGACTGACGCCTTCCAGGCCATCCACGACGAACTGATGTTGGACGGCAACGCCCGCCAGAACCTGGCCACGTTCTGCCAGACCTGGGAGGAGCCCGAGATCCACCTGTTGATGGACCTGTGCATCGACAAGAACATGATCGACAAGGACGAGTACCCCCAGACCGCCGAGCTCGAGCGGCGGTGCGTGGCGATGCTGGCCGAGCTGTGGAACGCCCCCGAGGCCGGCACCCCGGTGGGGTGCTCGGCCATCGGTTCGTCCGAGGCGTGCATGCTCGGGGGCATGGCCGCCAAGTGGCGCTGGCGGGCCAAGCGGAAGGCGGCGGGAAAGTCCACCGACAAGCCCAACATGGTGTGCGGACCGGTCCAGGTGGTGTGGCACAAGTTCGCCAAGTACTGGGACATCGAGATGCGCGAGATCCCCATGGCGCCCGGCCGCTACGCCATGGGCGTCGACCAGATGCTCGGACAGGTCGACGAGAACACCATCATGGTGGTGCCCACCTTCGGTGTGACTTATACCGGCTCCTACGAGCCGGTCCTCGAGCTCGCCCAGGCCCTCGACAAACTGCAGGAGGACACCGGGCTGGACATCGACATCCACGTGGACGGGGCCAGCGGGGCCTTTCTGGCCCCGTTCTGCGCGCCGGACGTCCTCTGGGACTTCCGGGTGCCCCGGGTCAAGTCGATCAGCACCTCGGGTCACAAGTTCGGGCTGGCCCCGCTCGGGGTCGGCTGGGTGATCTGGCGGGACGCCGCCGAGCTGCCCGACGACCTCATCTTCCACGTGACCTATCTGGGCGGGGACATGCCGGTCTTCCAGATCAACTTCTCCCGACCTGCCGGCCAGATCGTGGCCCAGTACTACAACTTCGTCCGGCTGGGGAAGGAGGGCTACCGGGGCATCCACGACTCCTGCTACGCCACCGGGAAGTTCCTGGCCCGCGAGATCGTCAAGCTCGGCCCGTTCGAGTTGTTGTGCGACTCGGATCCCGAGACGGGGATCCCGTCGGTGGCCTGGAGGATCCGGGAGGGCGAGGACCCCGGGTACACCCTCTACGACATCGCCGACCGGCTACGGGTACGCGGGTGGCAGGTCCCCGCCTACCCCCTCACCGGTTCGGTGTCGGACATTTCGGTGCAGCGGATCCTGGTCCGTCAGGGAGTCAGCCTCGACATGGCCACCCTCCTCCTCGAGGACATCAACCAGTCGATCGACCACTTCGCCAAGCACCCGGTGTCGGTGGCCATGACCAAGGAGGAGGCGGGAGGGTTCAGCCACCTGTAGGCGGGCTGTCCGCCGAGGGCGCCCCCCGGTTGGCCGGACCGAGCTCCCAGTCGACCTGGATGGGGGTGCCCAGGACCAGATGCGGTCGTCCCACCCGGGCCGGCCGGTCGGTGGTCCACGGTGCCGGCGGCGTCGGGGTGAGGCCGGCCAACCCGCGTAGGGCCCGGTCGTAGCCGGAGCGGATCCAGGCGTAACGGCGCCAACACGCCTCCTGCTCGGCCTCGGGCACAGCCAGCAGCGGGTGGAGGCGATCCAGGGCCGCCCGGTAGTCGGCCGGGTCGACGGAGATCGGCGGGGCCGGCTCCGATGCCCTGGCCAGGAGACCGAGCAGCCGTTCGGGGGTGTCGAGGGGCAGGCCCACCGACTGTCCGATCCTGACCAGGCCGGGAACCCCGTAGGCGAGGACCATCATCGGGCCCTTTATCTCCTCGGCGGCGTGCTCCTCGGTGTTGTACTCCCTGGCCGACAACAACAGGGCGGCGCCGTCGAGCACCGTCCCCACTGAGGCCACCCACGACTGGTCGGCCGACGAGTCGGGGAAGTAGCACAGGGCGGGAAAGGCGGTGTGGGTCTGGTCGAGCTCGAGCAGCCAGGTGGCCGTCGTCCGCCACAGGTCGGGGTCGTCCAGGGTGCCCAGGCGCTGGAGGTTGGCCAGCAGGTCGACGGGGGACGGGGGGGTGCCGGCGAAGGGTCGTAGCACGCTGATCCCCTTCTCCCGCTGGTGGTGGGCGGAGTAGATGGTGGGGAGGTAGGCGATCAACAGGGCCACCAGGCCGAGCCCGATGGTGGCTTCCACGAAGGTGAGCCAGATCCGGGCGGTCCCCTCCGGCTCGGCGAACCCCAACGTGAACAGGGACGAGCCGCTGATCTCGAAGGAGCGCTGGACGGTCCCCGCGTCGATCCCCCAAAAGACGAAGGAGAAGCCGAAGGTGACCACCAGCGTCCACACCAGGGGCATGCTGACCAGGGCGATGGGGGCGTACAGGGCATGGAGGTTGGCCTGCCGTTCGTCCTTTCCCCAGCGGTGGAGCAGCACCCGATCGGCCAGCCCGAACACGAACCGGGCGATCCGGGTGAATCCGCGACGGGGCAGGACGACCGTCTCCAGGGCGGAAATGAGTACGGCCATCACCAACGCGGTGCCCACCAGCACGGCGGCGACGTGGACGACGATCATGGCGCGCCTCCGGTGGTGTGGTTGCCGCCGCCGGTCCTGTGGGGTGCGGTGGTCACGACACGATCAGGTAGATGCTGCTCCCGACCAACCAGAACCCGAGGACCAGGGAGAGGATGATGATGGCGGGATCGCGGTGCGAGTCGATCCAGTTGCGAAGGGCCTCCAGCCGGCGCTGGGCCACCTCGGGGGAGAGGACGACGTGGAACTCGAGGATCACGAAGGACGCCGTACACAAGAGGCAGAAGCCGACCAACAAGAAGTAGGACTCGATGGAGGAGACGTGCAGTTCCACGACCGAGGCGGCGCCGGCGGCGATCAGCGCCCAGGGTTGGAGGAAGGCCCCCAGACCTGCCGCCGCCCACCCGGAGAGGCCGTCCAGTTTGGACATCCAGGTCGGGGGCGTGTGCGGCCGCCCCGCCCGTCGCTTCTGGCGCACGGCGATGAGGATGAGGACGACCCCGATGGCGATCTTGACGGCCAGCACCGCGGTGGACGGCGCCGTCTTGGGCTTGGGTGGCTTGCCCCCGGTGACCAGTACGACACCGGCGATCACCACCACCAGCGACAGCAGCCACCCGAAGATGAATTCGAGCCCCTTGATACTGCCTCGACGGGCGCTGAGGATGAGGATGAAGGCGGTGAGGGGGATCGGCTCGAGGGTCACGGCCAGGCCGATGAGGATCAGGTCGAGGATTACCACCGGTCATCGGGCCCGGGCCTGGTGTGCGCACGGGTGTGCGGTCGCCACCGACGGTCGATGGTCGGCACCGACCGCGCATCACGCACCGGTCGCCCATCACGCACCGGCCGGGGATCCCGACGGGAGTGATGCGCCGGGCGCCGCCGCCACCGGTGCCGGTGGAGCCCCGGCAGCCGGCGCTCCGGCATCGTCACCTGCCGGGGCCGACCGCCACCGGGTGAGCTCGGCCGGCGTCTGCGGCAGCCATGCCGTGGCCACGTAGGCGACGACCACGGCCACGATGACCACGGAGATGACGTTGATCCCGTCACTGGCCATCAGCAGCGTGGCCAGCAAGGTGGAGGTCATGGGGAGTTTGAGCATCACCGTGCACATGGCACCGATCCCCATGGCCACCCCGGGCACCAACGACAGGCCCGGGAGGTGAGAGGCGGCGACCCCGGCGGCCGCCCCGATGAACATCGACGGGAACACCGGGCCACCCCGGAAGCTGGACAACGACACCGCGTAGGCGATGGATTTGCAGACGACCAGGAGCACCAGTGCCCCGACCGTCCAGCCGGCGGCGTGGAGGACCAGCTCGGGTAGGGCCGACTGGCCGGAGAACAGGACCTCGGAACCGCCGCGGCCGGTCCCCTCGGCGAAGGCGATGGCCATTCCGGCGACGACCAGGCCGGCCACCGGGGTGAGCAGCACGGCCCGCCGCTCGACGACGGGGCTGAGCGACAACGCCACCAACCGGATGCCGGTTCCGAGCACGGCGGCGGCCAGCCCGAGCACGATGGCCCAGCCGAACATGGCCACGGTGGGGTGGGCGAACGGGGGGAGGCCGGGGATGGACAGTGAGAAGGTGCCGAATCCGGTCAACGAGTTCAGCCCGACGAAGATGAGCGTGCCGATGCCGGCGGCCAGCAGGCCGGGGACGAGGACCATGGCCAGCATCGGTCCGCCCAGGCCCGACGCCTCCATGAGGAGGAAGGCGCCGAGGATAGGTGACCCGAACAGGGTGCTGATGGCGGCGAAGCCCCCCGCGGCGGCGATGACGATGGAGGCGGTGGGCGGCGCGTCCCGCTTGGCCAGCTGCACCGACAACAGGCCCAGGCCGCCCCCGATGGCGATCAGCGGTGCTTCCGGTCCGAGGACGGCGCCGAGGCTCAAGGTGGCCAGGGCGGCGAGGGCCACGCCCGGCAGCTCGGCGGGGCTGGGGGCACCGCCCGCCTTGAACCCCTCGGCCGGTAGGTGACCGCCGGTCCCCGGCAGGTAGGTGAGGGTCAGCCCGACCAACAGGCCGGACAGGGCCAGGAGGGGCAAGGGCCACCACACCGGCGTCCCCGCGAACCCGAGCGCCTTGGGCAGCGAGGAGAACAGCCACCCCTGCAGCAGGCTGACCAGCTTGAGGAACCCGAAGGCGAGGGCGGACACCGGAACCCCGATGATGGCGGCGATGACCAGGAGCTGGACGTAACTCCGGGTCTTGAGCATGGCCAGCGGATCGGCCGGAGCCTCCCCGGTGTCGGCTGCAGGCATCATCATGACGCGGTGCCCGATACCCACCGACAGGGGTCGAGCGCGCCAGCACCTACGGGTAGTGCATCCACCGGCGGCGCCGCGGCAGCTACCGGGTGGTCGGCAACGATGTTCGACCCCACCAGGTGCACGGATTCCTCTTCCCGTTCGCTCTCCGTCACGAGGACACTAGGTGCTTTCTTTGCCGCGGCGGCGGCTTTCGCTGCTCGTGAACGGAAGCACAGAGTGCTGGCGCGGGGAGGGGTGCGTCGATCCCACCGGAGCGGAAGCACCAGACACTATGGTTCATGCTCGAACCCCATCAAGGAGCACTACTAATCATGCTTGCCTACACGTATCCGATACTCGGCATCTTCTGGACGATGTTGGAGTTCTTCCTCTTCTTCTTGTGGATCTGGCTTCTCATCGTCATCTTCAGCGATATCTTCCGAAGCCACGACATGGGTGGACTGGCCAAGGCACTGTGGGTGATCTTCGTGATCATCATCCCCTACCTCGGCGTGCTCATCTATCTGATCGCGCGCGGCGGCAGCATGCACGAACGAGCCGCGGCCCAGATGGCCCAGCAGCAAAAGGCGTTCGATACCTATGTGAAGCAAGCGGCCGGCACCTCGGGGTCCTCCAGTGTGGACGAGTTGGCCAAGCTGGCAGACCTCAAGTCCAAGGGCGTGATCACCGACGCCGAGTTCGAGGCGCAGAAGGCCAAACTGCTCAGCTGACCGGGTTCCGCCGACCCGAGTCGGCGGCCAGAATCCCAGACCGACCGGCTAAACGGCCGCTCCGCAGTGCGAGACGCACGTGGGGCGGCCGTTACCGTTCCCACCGGCTCCCGGCTCGCGTGCCAGCGTTCTTCGATCCTCGGCGCAGGAGCGCCGGTACAGTGGCTCGATGGCTCCCGGGCAGCCCGATCGGGCCGGTGGTTCCGAGCGACAGGAGGCTCGGGCGTTGTGGCGATGCCTCGAGCCCGTCCACGCGGTGACCTACTTCGCACCTGAGTGCCGGCATCAATTGGACGTCGTCGGCATGCGCGGCTTCTGGATGGGGTACTTCGGTGCTCGTGCTGCTCCTCTTGGCGCGGTCGGCCCCGGCGCGGTGTCGGCGATGTTCTTTAACTTCCACCCGTCCATGGTGCGGCGGTCCATCCCCGATGCCTGGGGCTACGCCATCCCGGCGTCCATCGTGCGGGCCCGTGGCCTCGGTGCCGCCCAGGCCCTGGTACGAATCTGCCCGGACGTCGGAGAACAGGCGTCGTCGCTGGTCCCCCTGCTGCAGGGCGCGATCGACGGTGCCGACGGCTCGGGGCGTCCGCTGTTCAGCGCCAACCGCGACCTCGAACGGGCCGACGATCCGGTCGACGCCCTCTGGCAGGCGTGTACCGCCCTGCGTGAACATCGGGGCGACGGCCACGTGGCGGCACTCACCGGCGCCGGGCTCGACGGGTGCGAGGCGCTCGTCCTGTTCGCCCGGTCCGAGGGTGTGCCGGGTGCGGTGTTCCGGGACAACCGGGGATGGTCCACCGACGACTGGGAGGCGGCCCGGTCACGCCTCGAGCGGCGCGGTCTTCTGACCGCCGAGGGGATATCGGCGGCGGGGTCGGCACTGCGCCAGTCGATCGAGGAACTCACCGACGAGCTGGCCGCGGCGGCCTTCTCGGTACTCGGCCCCGACGAGCGCTCGACACTGTTGCGTGGTCTGGGGTCGGTGGCGGCCACGGTCACCGGGGCGGATGTCGTGCCCTTCCCCAATCCGATCGGGCTGCCCCCGCCGGAGTAGGTCGGGTCGCTCCCGCCGGAGTCTGATCGGCGCTGATCGGTCCTACCGCGCTGGGGTGCTCAGGCGGACGGACCCGGCCGTCCCGAAGCCACCGGGGACTGGTCCTCGCGGGATGTGCCGGGGTCAGCGGCGTCACCGGCGGCGGGGTGCTCGGGATGCTCAGCAGGGTCAGCAGGGTCAGCGCGGTCGTTGTCCGCATCCCAGGTGCCGAACGAGGAGGCGATGAACTCCTCGGTCTCGCGCTGGGCGGCGACCATCCGCTTCTCGGCACCCGAGGCCAGCAGCTTGCCGAGCACCGGTATCTCCCATACCGACTCGGCTCGCAGGATGGCCATCACCACCGGGACGAGGTGCTCGGCGGTGTCGAAGACCACGTAACGCGGCAGCCACTCGGGCTCGTACTTGGCGTTGAACCGCCACAGTGACTCGATCTGGGCGAAGTTGGAGAGCCGTTTGAGGAACCACCGTTCGGCCCGCTGGACGGTGCCGTCGCCCTTGTCTCCCGACAGCGTCGACCGCATGGTGGCGAAATTGAGGCTGAGCCCTTCGAAGCCGCGGGACTTGAGGTGGTCGATGGTCGAGCACAGGGCAAAGTCCAACAAGCCGTTGGGATGGTCACCCGGATCACGTCGCATGAGGTCGAGGGAGAAGCCCCTGATGCCCGAGGCCGGCACGAACTGGCACATGGCCGCGGCGGCGCCGTCGGGACTGCGCACCACGGTGAGCAGGAGCCCGGTGTCGCGTGGATCGAACACCCGGCCCAGCATCATCGAGAAGCCGCGCTCGTGCTCTCCCTGCCTGCTCAGGGCCATCAGGGCCGCGAGCTCCGCGGACAGGGCGGGATCGAGGTGGGCCGGGTCATGGAAGCTGGCGGTATAGCCGTACTTGGTGATCCGGTTGTGGGCCTGGCGCAGCCCCTTCATGCCGCCGCCGGCCAGAGTGAACGAGGGGATCCTCACCACCGCTTCGTCACCCAGATAGATGTTGTGCATGCCCGAGTCGCGGTAGACGGACAGCCACTCCTCTCCGGCGCCCATCACCGCGGTGACCCATCCATGGCTGTCGGCGAATCGCCGGAACGCTCCCCACACCTGCTCGCGTTCGTTGGTCGGACCGATGGGATCGGGCGAGATCAAGCACACGCCTCCATAGACGGCGTAGGCGACCAGGCTGTCGCGATGGAAGAACCACTTCTTGTCCGACCGGAGGGCGAAGTAGTCGAGGGTGGAGATGCCGTGGCGGCGCACGATGTCACGGGCCCGGAATTCGGCGGCCCGGCCCGAAGTCAGCCGACGGTCCACCACCGGTCGGGTGAGGAGGAACAAGGTGATCGCCACCAGGCTGAGCCCGATGGCCAGCAACGCCGGGGCCAAAAAGCGGTCGGCCCGGTGCGGCAGGGGGACCGTCTGGATCCCGACCATGCGCTCCAAGACCGCCCACATGGCCGTCCACCACGGGATGTGCGTGTGGGCATGCCGGGCGATGCTGGGCAGGAGCTCGATGGAGACGGTGGTGAGCAACGTGATGCCGACCACGCCGAACCCGAGGGCCATCATGGCCGACCGGAGGGAGGACCAGTCGGAGGCCGACTGGAAGTCGCGCCGGTTGGTTACCAGCAGCACGAGCACGGCCAGCGCCACCAGCGACTCCTCGAAGTCGGCGCCGGCGACGAGGTGCAAGACGATGGTCAGCGACAAGAGCGCCACCGCCACCCGCCATGCCCGTCGCTGCCCCCGCAGGATCCCCCTCCCCAGGGCCACCAGCGCCAGTCCGGAGATGGCCACGATGGCGCCGGCGGCCACGCTGGCCCGGAGGGGGAGGAACTCGAGCACCACGTGCAGCCGCCCGCGCAGCGGGGGGGTGAGCGAGTCGAGCAGGTCGATGATCCCGGCGATCAAGATGGCTGCCGAGGCCCACCGGCGCACCCGCCGGGTCCGGCGGTGGGCCTGGTGGAGGTCGGGGGCCGGCGGCCACGACTGGCCCATGGGGTAGGACGCCACCAACGAGGGGTGCAGGCTCCGGACACTGCCCCCCCGGGTGACCATCCGCTCGAGGGCGCTGGGCGACCGGAGATCGTTGCGGCTCAACAGCATCCGGACGTGCAGCTCGGCGCCGGTCTCGAGCTCGACCCAACTCACCCGCTGGTTGTGGGTGAAGACCGGGGGGAGCCCCAGCCGTCCCCGGTGCTCCTCGACTACCTCGGCGGTGGCCCCCACATTGGCGTAGAAGCCAACGCCCAGGTGGGTGAGCTCGGATTGGAACGTGGCCGCGGTGATCACGCCGGTGTAGCTCCGCCCGACCAGCTCCCGTGCTGCGTCACGAGCGGTGTCGTTGGCGTCGGCCTGCGTCCGCACCGCGTCCAGCGTCCCGCCACCCAGGATCGACCACATGCGTCGGCTCAGCAGCCCGAGCACCAGCGCCAAAACCCCGAGCACCACCACCGCCACCAGCAGGGCGATGACCACCTGATCACCGAGGTCGGCCTGATGGGCGTGGCGGAGGGCGCGGGCGGGGAGCCCCGAGCCGAGGTGATCGAGCACCCAGGGCGTCACCGCCACCCGCAAGAGCGCGGCCACCACGAAGGGCACCAGCAACCACCATGCGTACCGGCCGAGGCGCCGGTACAACGTGCGGGACACGACGAAGCGCGAGAGCGCCGAGGGATCACTCAGCCGGTCGAGCCCGACCAGCCAGGGGGCGTCATCGGTCGACTGGGCGGCAAGTGAGCGCCAGCCCTTGCCGGCCGACGTGTGGCCGATCACCCCCGGCTTGGCATCGGCTGCCGGATCGAATTCGGTCTCGGGCCCGCTGCACCCGGTGGTGTACGCATGCGCTCCCGGCTCCACGCGGACCACCCTGACACCGGTGGCGGTGAGGAGGTGGAGGTCGACCGGGCCGAGCTGCTCGACGCCTCGGGCGGCGACGGCGGCGATGGTATCGGGATCGGTGTCGATGCCGACCTCGTGCGTACCGGTCTGACGGATCACCCGGCGCTCCCCGATGGCGAGGAACCGCTTGAGTGCTTGCGCCAGGGCCGGGTGCGCCTCGAGGGAGCCCACACAACCGGAGAGGAGCGACGCGGAACCGGTGAGGTCGAAGAGGTTTCCGGCGATGATCAGGATGCCGGGACCCTCCCAGGTGTCCAGGGCCAGGGCCAGCTGCGCGGAGACCGCCGAGGTGGACGCGGTGGCGTGGGGAGTGAGCAGCAGGTCGCTCACCACCATGACCCGCCGACCGAGTGGGACCTCGACACGGATGGGAGCCGACGCCGACGAGTGGGAATCGGCACTGGTGCCCGATTCCCGACTGCCGATGTCCTCTCGCTCCAACGGTTGCGTGTTCAAAGTCACAGCCCTTCTATCGTAGAGCCCGCTGCCGTTAGGCTGAGGCGCGTCGAGGCGGAGGGGTCTCTGCCGCTAGTGGTGAAAGAGTGGGGGAGCGATGCCTGACGACGCAGCACAGCACCGTGATTCCGTGGTCCCATCCCCGGTAGAGGCCACAATTGAGGACTATTTCTCCGAGGAGCGGGTCTTCGTGCCCTCCGACCGGTTCGCCGGCCAAGCGGTGATCACCGATGCCGAGGTCTACGACCGGGCGGAGTCGGACTGGCGCGGCTACTGGGCCGAACAGGCCGGCGCCCTCGATTGGTTCCGAGCCTGGGACACGGTGCTCGAATGGGATCTTCCGTTCGCCCGGTGGTTCGACGGGGGGACGCTCAACGTGTCCTACAACTGTCTGGATCGGCACGTTGCCGCCGGGCGCGGCGACAAGGTGGCGTTCCACTGGGAGGGCGAGCCGGGCGACACCCGCACCATCACCTACGGCGAGCTCCTGAGTGAGGTGTGCCGGTTCGCCAATGTGCTTCGCGGCCTGGGCGTGGAACGCGGCGACCGGGTAGCCGTCTACATGCCGATGATCCCCGAGCTGCCGGTGGCCATGCTGGCCTGCACGCGCATCGGCGCCGTGCACTCAGTGGTGTTCGGTGGCTTCTCGTCCGACGCCCTGCGCGACCGGATCCTCGATGCCCAGGCCCGGGTGGTGGTCACCGCCGACGGTGGCTGGCGGCGCGGGTCACCGGCCGCGTTGAAGCCCAACGTCGACGTGGCCGTGGACCAGACCCTGTGCGTGGACCACGTGGTGGTGGCACGCCGGATCGGGGACGAGGCTGACGATCGGATGGTGATGGTCAGCGGACGCGACCACTGGTGGCACGAGCTGATGAGTGGTGCAGACCCCGCCGGTGGTGGGCCACCGTCCGACCGGTGCGAGCCGGAGCACATGGCGGCCGAGGATCTGCTGTTCATCCTCTACACCTCGGGCACCACCGCCGTCCCCAAGGGGATCATGCACACGACGGGTGGTTACCTGACCCAGGTGTCCTACACCCACCGTGTGGTCTTCGACCTGCACCCCGAGCGCGACGTCTACTGGTGCGCGGCCGACATCGGATGGGTGACCGGGCACAGCTACATCGTGTACGGGCCCTTGGCCAACGGGGCCACCTCGGTGATGTACGAGGGGACACCGGATTTCCCCGACCGGGACCGCTGGTGGTCGATCGTGGAGCGGTACGGGGTCACCATCCTCTACACCGCGCCGACCGCCATCCGGACGTTCATGAAGTGGGGGGACGACTACCCGGGGCGCCACGACCTGACCTCGTTGCGGGTCCTCGGATCGGTGGGGGAGCCCATCAACCCCGAGGCCTGGATGTGGTACGCCACCCATGTCGGCGGGGAGCGATGCCCGGTGGTGGACACCTGGTGGCAGACCGAGACCGGGGCCATCATGATCGCCCCCCTCCCGGGCATCACCGCCACCAAGCCGGGATCAGCCACGTTCCCCCTCCCGGGCATCGGTGCCGAGGTGGTCGACGAGACGGGTGCGCGGGTGGACAAGGGTGGTGGCTATCTCACCCTGACCCGCCCCTGGCCCTCGATGCTCCGTGGTATCTACGGCGATCCCGAGCGGTATCGGGACACCTACTGGAGCCGGTTCCCGGGCCGATACTTCGCCGGTGATGGGGCCAAGGTCGACGACGACGGGTATCTCTGGCTGCTGGGGCGGGTCGACGACGTGATGAACGTCTCTGGCCACCGCATCTCCACCACCGAGGTCGAGTCGGCTCTGGTCGACCACCCGGCGGTGGCCGAATCGGCCGTGGTGGGTGCCAACGATCCGACCTCGGGACAGGCGATCGTGGCCTTCGTGACCCTCCGGGCCGATGCCGGGGAGGCCAACGACGAGCGAGGCCAGGAGCTCCGGGCCCATGTGGCCGACAAGATCGGGCCGATCGCCCGGCCCAAGACGGTCATCTTCACCGATGAGCTACCCAAGACCCGGAGCGGCAAGATCATGCGCCGGCTCCTGCGCGACGTGGCCGAGGGACGGGTGCTCGGGGACACCACCACGCTGGCCGATCCGGCCGTGGTCGAGGAGATCCGCCGGCTGGCCACCACCGCGCCCACCGACGAGTGAGCCGGGGCAGAGGCCCGAGCAATTGGGCCTGGAGGAATGCGCCCCTCGAGGCGCCGGGCGAGGCCGTCATCTTCGACGTCGACGGGGTACTGTCCGACGCGGTCGGCCGGCAGCACTTCATCGAGCGGGGGCGCCGCGACTGGGATGCCTTCTTCAATGCCTGCGGAGACGACCCGGTCATCGAGGAGCTGGCCCGTGTCCTCGAGCTGCTCGACGCCCGCCTGCAGGTAATCCTGCTCACCGGCCGTCCCATGCGGGTGCAACCGCAGACCCTGGCCTGGCTGGAACGGTACGGCCTCCGCTGGGATCTGCTGGTCATGCGCTCGAGGGGCGACTACTCGCAGGTGACCTGGTTCAAGCGAGACAGCGTCGAGGAGTTGCGCGCCCACGGTTTCGACCTGAGGCTGGCCTTCGAGGACGACCCCAACAACTTCGCCATGTTCCACGCCGAGGGCATCCCGTGCGTTTACATCCATTCGGGGTACTACGACTGAGGAGCACACCGTCGTAGGGTGTCCGGGTGCGCAAGGTGGGAACCGCGACTGCTCGCGGAGGCCGGGTCCCGACTCGTAAGGTGTCGCGCAATGACGTGGACCTCTCAAACGCGCTGACTGCTGGTTGGCGACGGTGACACCCCCACCCACCCCGCGCTGATGGCCTCCGCCGCGTCCTTCGACGATCTGGTGGCGGAGGGTGCTTCGGTGGCCACCGAGGGCTGGGACTTCTCGTGGCTCGAGGGGAGAGCGACCGAGGAACGGCCGACGTGGGGGTATTCCCGAATGCTGGTCGACCGGTTGGGCGTGGCCAGCGCGGCGCTGGACGTCCAGACGGGTGGCGGCGAGGTGTTCGCCGAGGCCCTGTCACGGGCATCGGCCACCCCGCGCCTGCTGTCGGCAACGGAAGGTTGGACGCCCAATGCTGCAATTGCGCAGCGGAATCTTCATCGGTTTGCCGGTTCGGTGGTGATCAGCCCGCACGACGCCCCACTTCCGTTTGCGGATGGCGCCTTCGACCTCGTAGCCAGCCGCCACCCGGTGTCGGTTGGGTGGGACGAGATTGCCCGGGTGCTCACGGGGAATGGGTCCTACTTCTCGCAACAAGTAGGACCCGGATCCAACCGTGAGCTGACCGACTTCATGATGGGGCCGCAACCCGTGCGTGATGCTCGCAGTCCAGAGCTGGCCGTCCACAGGGCCGAGTCCGCCGGTCTGGTGGTCGTAGACCTTCGCCACGAGACGCTGCGGGCCGAGTTCTACGACGTTGGCGCCGTCACCTACTTCCTCCGCAAAGTCCTCTGGACCGTCCCCGGGTTCACGGTGGAAGGGTATCGCCACCGATTGGCTGCACTGCACGAGCAGATCGAACGCGACGGTCCCTTCGTGACCCACGCCCGCCGATTCCTGATCGAGGCCAGACGACGGGATGGGTGAGCCAACCTCCTCCGGAACCGGGACGCCGGTGCCGGCACGGAACGATTCGTCGACGACCGGCCGTCGAGGTCATACTGAACGGATGCCCGGGGACGGCAAGCGGATCGGCGGACTCGAAGCGGTCACCACCGTCGGGGCGGACGCCGTGCCCACCGCCGAGCATCGACCGGGCCGTCGGGGGAGACGAACCGAATGAAGGTGCTGGTGGTCGGGGCCGGTGGTGTGGGGAGTGCCTTCGCCAACATCGCGGCGCGGCGCGGCAATTTCGAGACGGTGGTGGTGGCCGACTATGACGGCGCCCGTGCCGAGCGGGTGGCGGGATCGGCGGCCGAGCACTTCTCGGGTGTGCAACTGGATGCCTCCGACCAGGCCTCGATCACCGAGTTGCTGCGCTCCGAGCAGTGTGACGCCGTCCTCAACGCCGTCGACCCGCGCTTCGTCATGCCGGTCTATCGGGCCGCCCTCGCCGCCGGGGTCACCTACGTGGACATGGCCATGTCCCTTTCCCACCCCCATCCCGACGCGCCCTATGCCAAGACGGGGGTCAAGCTGGGCGACGAGCAGTTCGAGCTGGGCCCGCAGTGGGAGGAGCGCGGCCTGCTGGCCCTGGTCGGGATGGGAGTCGAACCGGGCCTGTCGGATGTCTTCGCCCGCTACGCGGCCGACGACCTGTTCTCCTCGATCGAGGAGGTCGGGATCCGAGACGGCGCCAACCTGGTGGTCGACGGTTACGACTTCTGCCCCACCTTCTCGATCTGGACGACCATCGAGGAGTGCCTCAACCCTCCGGTCATCTGGGAGAAGGAGCGTGGCTGGTTCACCACTGAGCCGTTCAGCGAGCCCGAGACGTTCGAGTTCCCCGCCGGCATCGGCCCGGTCGAATGCGTGAACGTGGAGCACGAAGAGGTCCTGCTGGTCCCTCGCTGGGTCGACACCGATCGGGTCACCTTCAAGTACGGGCTCGGTGATGAGTTCATCGGCGTGCTCAAGACGATCCACATGCTCGGTCTCGACTCGACCAACGAGGTCCAGGTAGGCAGTGCCCGCGTGTCGCCGCGGGACGTCATCGCCGCCTGCCTCCCCGACCCGGCGGCGATCGGCGATCTCATGCACGGCCTCACCTGTGCCGGGACCTGGGTCAAGGGCATCGGCAAGGATGGCTCGCCCCGTGAGGTCTACTGCTACCACGTCGCCGACAACGACTGGAGCATGTCCGAGTACGGCTCCCAGGCAGTCGTCTGGCAGACCGCCATCAATCCCGTCCTCGCCCTTGAGCTCATCGATTCGGGCGCCTGGTCGGGCACCGGCCTGGTCGGGCCGGAGGCCCTCCCGCCCCACCCCTTCCTGGATCTGCTCATCGACAGCGGTGCACCATGGGGACTCGACGAGCGAACGCCCACCTGAACGGTTGCCGGCCGCGCCGTCTACCGACCGGCGGTGAAGGGCAGCGACTGGTAGCGCCGCACGAAGGGCCCGGGGGCCAATCGACCAGCCTCCTCGTCCACCGCGAACTCCGGCAGTGCCCGGAGCAACTCCTCCAACACGACGAGGCCCTGGAGGCGGGCGGCGGCGGCACCGATGCAGTGGTGGGGCCCGTTGCCGAAGCTGAGCATGCGGCGGAACCGGCGGCCGACATCGAAGTCGTCGACCGTAGGTCCGAACTCCCGGGGGTCCCGATTGGCCGATCCGTACAAGAGGTGGACCTTGCTGGCGGATGGGATGGCCTTCCCGTGCAACTCCACCTCCCGCGTGGTGGTCCGGGACAAGCCCTGCACCGGGCTGGTCAGACGCAGGAGCTCCTCCACCGCACCCCGGTGCAGCTCGGGATCGGCGAGCAGGCGACGGCGCTGGTCGGAGTGAGCGGTGAGGGCGATGGCCATCCCCGCCAACAGGCCGGAGGCAGTGTCGTTGCCCCCGGCGATCATCACGAAGCAGTAGCCGAGGATCTCGTCGAGGTGGAGTGGCTGCCCGTCGACCTCGGCCGCAACCAGGTCGGAGAGCATGTCAGGGCCCGGATGGTGGCGTCGCTCCTCGATCAGCTCGGTGAAGTACGCATAGAGGCCGGCCACCGCCTCGCCCGCCTCGCGCACGGTGGTGCCGGTGGCGTTGGCCTGCACGATGGCGTCGCTCCACGAGCCGAAGCGCTCCCGGTCGTCCTCGGGGACGCCCAGGTAGGTGGCCACTACGAACGAGGGAAGCGGGCCGGCCAGCACCTCGACGAAGTCGGCCGTTCCCGCCTTGGCCAGCGCCCCGACCCGGGCTCGGACGAACTGGCGGACCGCCGGTTCGAGCTCGGCGACCTTGCGGGGGGTGAAGCCGCGGCTGATCAGCCGGCGGAAGGTCGAATGCTGCGGGCGGTCCATCATCACCAGCGTTGGCTTCAGCCCGAGCTTGAGGATCTCGTCCTCCCCGAAGGTCAGCCCCTGTGCCGACGAGAAGGTGGTCGTGTCCAGGGCGGCGGCGAACACATCGTCGAATCGGGAGGCCACCCAAAATCCCTGGGGCGTCCGGTGGACGGGGTCCTCCTCCCGCAGCCGCTCATAGATGGGGTACGGGTTCCGTTGGGTGGCCGGGTCGAGGGGGTCGTAGATGAGCGGTGGCGTGGCGGGCGTCACGGAGGATCCTTGTTCGGAGGTGGCACAGGGGACGGAGCGTCACGTTCGACGGTTGCCGGTCCAGGGTACCCAGGGTCGGGGACCACCGCGACCCATAGCCTGGATCGATGACCATTTCCATTCGACCCGGCCGGTCGGCTGATGTTGCCGCCGTCCTACGGCTGTGGCGCCAGGCCGACGCCGAGCCCAGCCACACCGACAATGCGGACAGCCTCGTCGCACTGGTGGCACACGATCCGGCGGCATTGCTGGTGGCCGAGGAGCACGGGCGCATCGTCGGGTCGGTGATCGCGGCCTGGGACGGGTGGCGGGGGTCCGTCTACCGCCTGGTGGTTGCTCCCTCCCACCGGCGCCGCGGTCTCGCCCGCCGGCTGATCGGCCACGCCGAGACCCGCCTGTCCGAGGCCGGGGCCGTGCGGCTCCAGGCCATCGTGGTCGAGACGGACGGGCGGGCCACCGGCTTTTGGACGTCGACCGACTGGGAGCAGCAGGCCGAGCGCGTGCGCTTCGTGAAGGGGTGACCGACAACCAACCCGGTCACCTGATGGTGGTCACGACACCACGCCGTCGGATCGGAACGCTGCCATAGTGGCGGAGTGTCCGAGCATCCCGATGGTCGAGGAGTGGACCGCGTCACCCTTGGCCGTCGCATCGGGGAGCGGTGCCGGCTGACCGGTGCGTTCACGCTGCGGTCCGGTCAGACTTCGACCAACTACTTCGACAAGTACCTGTTCGAATCGAATCCGGCCATGCTCGGCGAGGTTGCTGCCTACGCCGCCACCGTTGTCCCCGCCGGGGTCGAGGTGCTCGCCGGGCTGGAGCTCGGTGGCGTGCCCGTGGCCACTGCGCTCTCGCTGGCCACCGGCATCCCTGCCGCCTTCGTCCGCAAGGAGGCGAAGCGCTATGGCACGGCCAAGCTGGCCGAGGGATGTGCCATCGAAGGGCGGCGGGTCCTGGTGGTCGAGGACGTCATCACCACCGGGGGCCAGGTCGCCCAGTCGACCCGGGCCCTCAGGGATCGTGGTGCCGAGGTCGATTCGGTGCTCTGCATCATCGACCGGAGCGGCGGTGCCCACCCCGAACTCGATTCGATCGATTGCTCGGTGATCGCGCTGTTCACTTCGGACCAGCTCGGCTGAGGCCACCTCGCCGGCCGCGTTCGACGCCGGGCACTCAGCTCGGGCCCCGGTGGTGCCGGGCGCGGATCCGGCTCCGCCTGCCGGCCACATACCACCCGGTGAGCAAGGCCAACGCGGCCAGCACCAATGGGGGCAGGTCACCGAACCGGACGTACAGCGTCCAGCCGACCCGGCGGGAGAGGTCGGCCGCCACGATCTGCGGGGCGCCCAGCACCGAGCGCTGCAGCAGGACGCCGCGATGGGTGATGGCCGCGCTGTACCCGGTGGGTGCCGCCTGGAGGAGGTCGCGACCCTGCTGGACGGCTTGGATCCGGGAGGCGGCGATCTCCTGGGTGGGCACCTGGGCGGAGGCGTACGACGAGGTGTTGGTCGGGACGATCAGCAGCTGGGCGCCGTCGCGTACTGAGGATCGTCCGCGGTCGGCGTAGAACACCTCATAGGAGATCATCGCCCCGAGGGGCGCCGCCGGGGTGGGTAAGAGGCCGGTCCCAGTACCGGGTACCGCATCAAGAGGGACGGCCGACAGGCTGGCCAGGTGGGCGAAGAAGCCCCGGTAGGGCACGTACTCCCCGAAGGGGACCCGGTGGACCTTCTCGTAACGCGAGACCAGCGTCCCGTCGGGCCCGAAGGCGACCACCTCATTGCGGAATGCGGTGGCCGATATGTCTTCGGTCACCCCAACCACCAACGTCGTGTGCAGGGTGCGGGCCAGGGTGGACAGGACCGACTGCTCGGGGGAGTCGGACAGTGGGGTGTCCAGGGAGACCACGTCCTCGGGCCACAGCACCAGTTGCGGTGCCGCGCCCCTGCCCTCCAACAGCCGTGTCTCCGACATCTGGGCGGCGAGGACCACGCTCGGGTTGATCTGGGACTTGGAGAATCCGCGCGCCCCGCCACCCTGGACGGCGGCGGTGCTCACCGTACCGACCGATCCGCCCCCGTCGGGGGCATGGTCGGCACCCACCGACACGCCGACCACCACCACCGTGGCCACCACCCCGGCCAGGACCAGTGGGCCGAGGCCGGCGACCGCCCCCCTCACGATCCGGCGCCAACCCCCGGTGGGAGCGCCATCGGCGGCCGGGTTCACCCCGTCGGGCCCCCGGGTGGCGAACGCCCGGGCCCGGGCCCCGTCCCGAACCGCACGCGCCCCCGCTTCGCCCAGGGCGCCCACGGCCACCCCCCCGATGTAGACGACGGCGGTGAGGGCCAGGGGACCGCCCAGACGGGCCACACCGAGGACCGGGCCGCCGGCCTGCCCGAGGAACACGCCGCCGATGGGAAGGCCGCCGAAGGGCCAGGCCATCCGGGCCGCCTCGGACAGGGTCAGGGCCGCAGGGAAGGCCAGCGCCCGGGCCAGCGCCCCACCGGCCGGCACCGCCAGGCAGGCCACCGCGGTGAACCCGGCCTCGACGGCGATCAGCACGATGGCGCCGGGCACGGTGAACGACCGCGCCCACATGAGGCCGGGCACGTAGCAGCCGAGGCCGGCCAGGTACCCGGCCCACAGCCGAGTGCGGGGCCGGAGACCGCCCAGCCGCCACCACAGGAGCCCGGCGGCCGGGAAGGCCAGGATCCACCATCCCCACGGCGGGAGCGAGAGCGCCAGTCCCACCCCGGAGGCGAGGGCGGGCAGGGCCACCATCCCGCGGCGTGGCACGACGGTTGGGTTTCGCCGCTGGGTCATCCGCACGTTCGACGGCCGCCACCGGGGAGTGACCGTGGGCTCGACGATCGGGGCCTGGACCACGGGAGCCGCCGGCTCGGTCATCGCCCGGACCCGGGGCCGACCGATGCCAGCACGCGCTGCGCCGCCTGCCGACCACTGGCGATGCACGCGGGGATGCCCACGCCGCGCAGGGCGGCGCCGGCCACGGCCATACCACCGAGGTCGCTGACCGCCTTTTCGATCTGCGCCACCCGGATCAGATGACCGACCTGGTACTGGGGGAAGGAGCTCCGCCACCGGGTGACCAGGGAGTCGAGCGGGCTGCCGCTGATGTCGAGCACCGCGGCCAACTCGCCGAAGACCGATGCCGTCAACTGGTCGTCGTCGAGATCGCGGTGACGGTCGTCGCCGAACCGGCCCGCCGACACCCGGATCAACTCGTCCCCGGGCCGGGCCAGGTGGGGCCACTTCCGGCCCAGGTAGGTGCACCCGGTGATGAGGGCCTGGCGACCGTCGATAGTCGAGGTGCGGGGGACCAGAAAACCGGTGCCCCGGAGCGGTGACCGGATGGCCCCGGCCGGCACCGAGAGCGTGACCACCGCCACCGAGGCGTACTCGATGGCGGCCAGCAGGCCGGCTGCCACTGGGAGGTGGGGGACCAACAGCACGGCCGTCTCGGGCGCGGGGGCAGCCAGCACCAGGCCGTCCACCTCGAGCGGGCGGTTGCCGTCAGGTGGTGCGCCCGACGTCGCCTGTCCGGCCCCCGTACCTCCGACGACCAGGCGCCATCGCCCCCGGCCGGCGCCCGCCGGGCCGCCTGACTCGATGGCCTCGATGGCCTCGATGGCCTCGACCGGTGACCGGGTGTGGATGATCACCCCGCGCCGCGCCAGCTGCTCGGCCAGCTGGTCGGGCAGGCTGGCCGTGCTCCCCTGTAGGGACCGGAAGACCGGGGTCTCGCCGTCCGCTGCCGATGCCGGTGGCGTCCCGGTGGCCCGGACCGTGCCCAGCCGGTGCATCAGGCTCCCGGACTGCAGGGAGGCGGCGATGAGCACGGGCATGGCCGCCGCCGCGCTGAGCTCGTCCACGTTGCCGGCGTTGATCCCCCCGATCAGCGGGTCCACCAGTCGCTCCACGACCGGTCGCCCCATGCGCTCGCCCACGATCTCTCCGACCGACCGGTCGCCGATGAGCATGCCCTGGGCGAGGTGGGGGACCACCACGTCCCTGGCCGCGGCGAGTGCTTCGGCCGGGGTGAGGATGCCCGAGCGGAAGAGGGGCCACCAGCGGGTGGGTATTCCCACGTTGAGGGCGTCGGGCATGGCCCGGAGGCGGCCCCGGGCCCAGATCGAGGCGCCCGAGGTCCCCGGCACCACCAGCTGGTCGGCCAGGCCGAGCTGCTGGCACAGGTCGGTGGCTTCGGGGCGCCGGGCCACGAAGGCGTCGGCGGACAGATCGACGGTGCGACCGGCGAATTCGCCCGATCGGAGCTTGCCGCCGACCCGGTCGCCTGCCTCGAGCACATGGACCACCGGCGTTCCGGCGCCACCCTGGTCCGAGCCCCCCTGCTCCGACCCGCCGATCAGCTCCCAGGCCGCCGACAGCCCGGCCATCCCCGCGCCGACGACGGCGATGGTCGGCGGCGGCGTCGGGCTCACGCCGGTGGCGTGGGTTCCGACCCGGCGGCCATCGCACGGATCGAATCCTGCTCCGTCGCCCGGCGCACCACTCCGGCGAGCACCGAGCAGAAACGCGGGTCGCCGTCGAGCGACCGGGTCCGGGCGAAGGCCACCCCGAGTGACCGGGCCAGCCCGTCGGCCTCGACGTCGAGGTCGTAGAGGACCTCGAGGTGGTCGGAGACGAACCCCACCGGGCACACCACGACCGAGGTGGCGCCCTGGTCCGCCACCCGCCGGATCTCGGAGAGGAGGTCGGGCCCGATCCATGGGTCGGCCGTCTTTCCCGCGCTCTGCCAGGCCACGCCCCAGGTGAGACCGGGCACCCGGTCCAGTCCCATCAGTCCGGCGACGTCGGAGGCGGACTCCGCCACCTGGACCGGATAGGGATCGTCTGCCCCCACCGCCCGCTCCGGGAGGCTGTGGGCGGTGAAGAACACCGCCGTCCGGCTGTCCCTCCCGGTGTCGATCGACGCCAGCGCGGCCTCGGTGCGCGCCGCCAGCAACGGGGCGAACCCCTCGGCCCGGTGCCACGACGGGATCGGGGTCAGCGCCACCGGGGGCTCGGCCGCGGCCGCCGCCTCTGCGGCCCGACGGAGGTACTCGCCCGATCCCAGTGACGACTGGTGGGGGGTCAGCACGATGCCGATGATCCGGCTCACCCCGGCCGCGGTCAGCTCGGCCACCCCTTCCTCGACCGTCGGCGAGACAAATTTGGCCCCGTAGCGCACCAGGTACCGACCTGGTGCCTCGGCCTCCAGCGCCGCGGCCACCCCGGCCACCTGGGCGCGGGTGCGTTCGGTCAGGGGCGACGTCCCACCGATGGCCTCGTACCGGCCCACCAACTCGGCCAGGAGATCGGGAGGGGGCGGTCGGCCGCGCCGGATGGCGGTGTAGAAGGGCTCGATTCCCGCCGGCGAGGAGGGGGTCCCGTGCGCCATGACCAGCACCCCGGTGGGCCGGGGTCCGGCAGCGCTCACCCCGGGGCCTCCACGCCGGCCCGGCCCTCGGCGTGGACCAGCTCGACCACCCGCTCGAGGATGGCCGGGTCGGTTTCGGGGAGGACCCCATGGCCGAGGTTGAACACGTGCCCGGGGGCAGTGCCGGCCCGCTCCAGCACCTCTCGGGTCTCGGTTGCCGCCACCTCCCAGGTGGTCAGGCACATGGCCGGGTCGAGGTTGCCCTGTACGGCGATGCCCGGCCCCACCCGCCGCCGGGCCTCGTCCAGGGGGACCCGCCAGTCGATGCCCACCACGTTGCTCCCGGCGGTGGCCATCGAGGCCAGTAGCTCGCCGGTGCCCACCCCGAAGAGGATGGTGGGGGCGTCGGGGTGCGACTCGGCCAGCTCGGCGAAGAGCCGCCTGGTGGCGGGCAGGACCAGCTCCCGGTAGTGACGCGGGGTGAGGATGCCGGCCCAGCTGTCGAAGACCTGCACGGCCGAGGCGCCCGCGTCCAGCTGGGAGCGCAGTGAGGTCAGTGCCAGGTCGGTGAGTCGTTCCACCAGCTCGTGCCAGATCAGCGGCTCCCCGTGCATCAGCGCCTTGATGGCGGCGAAGTTCTTCGACGGGCCTCCCTCCACCAGGTAGCTGGCCACGGTGAACGGGCCCCCGGCGAACCCGATGAGCGGCACCTCCAATTCGGCGGCCAGGATGGACACCGCGTCGACGACGTAGGGCGTGTCGGTAGTCGGGTCGAGGGGCCGCAGTCGCTGGAGGTCCTCTTTCCTCCGGAAGGGGTCGGCCACCACCGGCCCGGTCCCCGGGGCCACGTCGACGCCGAACCCGATGGCCGCCACCGGGACGACGATGTCGGAGAAGAAGATGGCGGCATCGGTCCCGTAGCGATCGACCGGCTGGCGGGTGAGCTCGGCAACCAGCTCCGGCTGGGCGATGGCGTCGAGGATGCTGCCCGGTCCGCGGGCGGCACGGTACTCGGGCAGCGATCGGCCTGCTTGGCGCATGAACCACACCGGCACCCGGTCCACGCTGAGCCCGCGGCAGGCCCGGATGAACGGTGCCTCTTCGAATGGCGGCGCGGCGATCGGGACCACTTCTCGACGCCCGCCGCGCCTCAGCGGACGGCCGGCACGGGACCGGTCGGCGCGGCACCGCGAGCACGACGGCCGGCGGCGTTCCAGGCCGATGCAGAAGCGGTCGGTGCGGCCATGGCCCGAGTCTAGGAGAGGAGGGTCCGCCGCCGATGGCGAGGGACCCGGTCGCGCCGGAGCGAGCAGGGGCATACAATCGAGGGTTCCCCTTTGCCGGGGAAAGCCGATCGGAGGTGGGGGTGGACGCGGAGCTTTACGAGGAGCAGGAGTTCGTCGATCTCGCCTACGCACGCCTCGACGCCATGCGGGACGATGCCAACGCCATGCTCGAAGGCGTGCTCGACCTGGGCCGGGGCGGCACCTTCCAGTCGCGGACCGAGCGGGATGTGATCGTCCGCACCAGCATGGCCCGCCTCGAACAGCTGGACATCGGGGACCAGGCCCTGACCTTCGGCAGGATCGACCGGGTCAACGAGGCGGTGAACGGCGATGATCCGGACATCGAGACGTTCCACATCGGTCGGTTGGCCATCCACAGCGCCGACCACGACCCGCTGGTGGTCGACTGGCGGGCCCCGATCGCCGAGCCGTTCTACCGGGCCACCGGCCGCGACCCCCTTGGCCTGGTACTCAGGCGCCACCTGGCGCTCGAGGGCCGGCGGGTGGTCGGCCTGGAGGACGAGCGGTTCAACACGGTCGATGCCGCTGACCAGGCCGCTGCCGCGGACCATGCCGGGCCGGCGGGCGAGGACGGCACTTCGGGGGAGCTGATTCTGAGCGACCTGCCCATCGGCGGCCCCGCCGCCCTGTTGGCCGCCCTCGACCGGGCCCGGTCGGGCCGGATGACCGACATCGTCTCCACCATCCAGCGCGAGCAGGACGAGATCATCCGGGCCCCCCTGACCGGGGTGCTGGTGGTGCAAGGTGGCCCGGGCACCGGCAAGACGGCGGTGGCGCTCCACCGGGCCGCCTACCTGCTGTACACCCACCGGTTCCCCCTCGAGCGACAGGGCGTCTTGGTGGTGGGGCCCAATCCACTGTTCCTCCGTTACATCGAACAGGTCCTTCCGTCGCTGGGGGAGACCGGCGTCACCCTGTCGACCGTCTCCGGGCTGGTCCCCGAGATCCGCACCGGCGAGACGGGCCCGGTCGAGGTGGCCCGCCTCAAGGGGGACCCCCGTATGGCCACGGTCATGGCCCGCGCCGTGCGTACCCGCCAGCGGGCACTGGCCGCCGACGTGGCCATCCCCTACGGGGCCCTGCTGCTCAGGCTGTCGGTCGAGGCCAGCCGCCAGATCGTCGAGGTGGCTCGGCGGCGCCCGGGCACACACAATGCCCGCCGGAAGATGGTCGAGCAGGCGGTGGCCCAGCTACTGGCCGACCGAGCCCGCCAGACCCAGCAGACGCTGGGGACCGGCATCCCGTCCTCGGTGACCGCCTTCCCCGGGTATGAGGACCCCTCCGAGCTGGCCGACAACGAGTTCGACCTCGCCGACTTCTCCCGCAAGGTGAGGCGGGTGCCCGAACTGGCGGAGGCGCTCGACCGGATGTGGCCGCGGCTGTCCCCGCACGAGTTGCTCCACGACTTGTTCGGCGCGCCGCCCCTGATCGCCGCCGCCAGTCGTGGGGTGCTTTCCGCCGAGGAGCAGGCGCTCCTCCATCGCCCGCGGTCGACCTCGTTCGAGGAAGTGGCCTGGACGCCTCCCGATGCCGCCCTGGTCGACGAGGCCCGTCACCTCCTCGGGTCGCGGAACGGAGGCACCGACGACGGGGTGCGCAAGTACGGCCACATCGTGGTCGACGAGGTGCAGGATCTCTCCCCCATGCAGCTGCGGATGCTCACCCGTCGCTCCCTGTCGGGCTCGATGACCG
>Ga0182018_10001204_pt1 | contig 30152 bp, 22 predicted proteins | sample 812P2MmetaG_FD_120490 | JGI IMG/M metagenome (GOLD analysis project Ga0182018, IMG submission 120490) | Permafrost microbial communities from Stordalen Mire, Sweden - 812P2M metaG | ecosystem: Environmental > Terrestrial > Soil > Wetlands > Permafrost | place: Sweden: Stordalen | collected...
CATGCACTCTTGGCCCGTACTATCCACTTTCATTCACATTGCTTTCACATTCCCGTTTTATGCTAGTTTTTAGCTGTCAGCAGGTCGTCCAGAGTCCGCGAGTTTCCCCATGGCTCGAAAACAGATCGCAAGTCCGCAAGTTAAACGCCGCTCAACTTCCAAGCCATCGCGAACAGCGGAAGTGCGACCGCGCGCGGTCCAGCAGCGACGTATCCGCAGTAATAGTAATGATGACGTGTTTGCCGAAGATGAACTTACAGCTCTGGTCGTGCGCGGCTGCCTGATCGCGCGCGACGCCGTCTTCAATGTCAGGGACTTTCTCGCTGACGGCTCGCGCCTGGCATTTCTCGCCATCAAGGATTGCGAAAAAGAACTCGATCAGATCGAGCGCAAGATTGATGAGCAATTGCCCGAAGCAATCACGCGTGTGGGCGAAGCCAAAGCGCGCGAACTGCTGGCCTGCCTGAAGTTCATCACCGACCTGGAACGCATTGGAGATCTCGCCTACAGTGCGGTAATGCAGTTGCAGGCGCGGCGCGAAAAACTCCCGGTCGCGGACTCGCGGCAACTGGTAGAGATGGCTTCGTTGCTCTACGCGATGCTGGAGCAGGTGCATCAGGGCTTTGTCGAACGCGACGTCGCATGCGCGCAAAGCGTTCTGCAATCCGATCCGGAAGTGGACCGCTTATGCCACGCGCTGTTTCACCGGCACCTGGCCGAGCAGAATGCTCCGGCCGATCAGAAGAATTTCGACATCCTGCTCGCCGCGCAGGCGCTGGAGCGCATCGGCGATCACGCCAAGAACCTGGCGGAAGAGCTTTACGGTCTTTCTGAAGGGCGTTCGCTGCGGCACAACGCCAGAAAACTCTCGACAGCCTAGGCCGGGACGCGAACCCAAAACGAAAACGAGCTTTCGTTCGTGCTCAAACTTCCGCGCTTAAACCCGCGAAGTCGGCAATACGCGCGAGTCTAAGCGGACGCGAGCTTTTGTTATAATCGAAACTCGTCGCCACCCACCCAAGGGGCGCTATCGTCTAGGGGTTAGGACGGAAGATTCTCAATCTTCAAACCCGGGTTCGATTCCCGGTAGCGCTACCAACAAGTCTGCAGTGCAGAGAAATCGGCCTCCTGCTCTGAAATTTGTAGGAAATCGCCGGTAATTCCGCAATTCTTGCTTTAGAACCGGACCAGAGAAAGTGTCGCGCTGTGTGCCGTCGGCAGGTGTTTCTGCCTTTTTCTCCGTAAGGCATCTGAGCAGTCCGGTTTCATGGGCTCCGTCTGGCGAATGGAATGCGATCATAAACCGATGATGTGGCGAAAGCCCCTTGACTTTTGCCTGGCTTCGGAACCCACTCGTCCCTGCCTACAAGCGCGGTTCCCAGCACCGATCCAATGGAACCTCCTACAAGAGGACTTCTGGGGCGCGTAGGGGGACTATTTCCGTTGCATAAGTTCCGGTTTGCCCGTCATCCGCCCAGGAACAGGCAGTCATGCGAAAGACACGTTGGCGTTCGAGCTTGCCCAGTGCGACATCATCTCGGGACGGCCCCATTTGCGGCGTTTTGCATCGGCACCGTGGGATGCCTTTCGCGTGAAAAATCTGCTACCATCACTGTTCGGTGAGGCAACCATGCCCCAATACGTAATCGAACGGGAAATTCCAGGCGCAGGTAATTTGTCTGATGCGGAACTGCAGGCAGTCGCCAGAAAGTCGGTCGGCGTGTTGAAAGAATTAGGACCGGACATCAAGTGGCTCCACTCCTACGTCACCGGCGACAAAGTTTATTGTGTGTACCTGGCGCCGGACGAGGAAACGGTTCGCGAACACGCACGCCGCGGAGGTTTTCCGGCGAATCGCATCTCGGCAGTGCGCCGCATGATCGATCCCGGCACCGCGAACTGACTTAAGCCGGGTTTGGAGTCTGACGACCTGATTCCTCGCCGCAGTTCAGCGCCTCCTGGATGGCTTGATCGAGCGGCATCGCCCAACCTTCCATCCACGCCGTCAGGCCTGCAGCATTGCCGATCGTTCGGCGTGCAAATTCCAGAGCCTTCTCCAGCCTACGTTGCTCGGCTGGCACGAGCGGAACGCCCAACTGTTGGCGAAGCGCGGCTGCGGCTCCCGCCCAGTGCAGCGATTGCTCAGCTTGCGATTGTGCTGCGGCGCTCACAGCTAGACATTCGAGGGCTCTCGCGATGCCGCGTTTGTGACCCAGATCCTGAAACAGCTTGATGCTTTCCCCGTAAAGACGACGCGCCTCGGAGTTATTCCCCTGATCGCAGCTTAGACTTGCCAGATCGGAGAGCGCGCTGGCGATTCCCCAGCTATCCCGCAGTCGCCGAAACTCCGACAGGCTGTTTTCACAATAGGAACGCGCGGCAACCACGTCGGCTTTTTCCCGAGCGACGTCACCCAGATAGTTCAAGGTCCAGGCGGCACCGGCGCCGTCTCCGATCTGACGGAAGATCGTCAGACACTCGTCATAAAGGTTGGACGCGCGTTCATAGTTGCCCTGCAACTTCATCACGCTGGCGAGATTGCTAAGGGCCCGGGCGATGTCAGAGGGATCGCCAAACTCCTTCCATATGGCGAGACAGCGCTCGAAGAGTGAAGACGCATCAATGAGCTCGCCACGATCGCGGGCGTTGACGCCCAACGCGTTAAGTGCGACGGCAACGCCGCGGTTATCGTTTAGCTTGACACAGGTCGCGAGGCTTTCCTCGAACAGTGGCCGCCCAGAGGCGTAATCGCCCTGCGCCGCGGCGAGGACTGCGCCGGCAAACAGCAGGCGGGCGCGCAGCTTCGGACGCGTACCGGCTCCTTCCAACGCCAGGAGCCTGGCGATGGCATCACGGCCCTCCGCGAGATGCTCGCGTGTCTCCCAGAAGCGGAAGAGAGCGGTGCCAAGACGCAGGCCCCATTCGGCATCCTGAGTTTTGATCAGATAGTCAATCGCCAGGCGGAAGTTTTCATGCTCGACCTCATAACGGTCAAGCCATTCGGGTTGAGCGTCAATGTCCTCGGCGCCTTCTTCGGCAAGCACGAGATAATACGCCGCATGGGCCCGGCGACTCGCAGGTTCGTCGTTGCTTTCAGCGAGACGTTCGAGAGCGTACTCGCGGATGGCGGAAAGCATAACGAAGCGCGTTTCTTGATCAACGTGATCCACCTGTTGGGCCAAGCTCTTATCGACCAGTGAAGCCATCCCGTCGAGGACGTCCAGCCCCAAGTCGCCTTTGGTATCGCACACGGCTTCCACGGCTTCGAGCGTGCTGCCGCCGATAAACACCGAGAACCTCCGCAAGAGAGTTTGCTCCGCGTGATTGAGGAGGCCGTAACTCCACTCCACGGTGTTGCGAAGAGTTTGTTGCCGAGTCGGCAGATCGCGGGCGCCGCCGGTCAGAAGGCTCAAACGGCTTTCGAGACGTGTGAGCATGGCGGAGGGCGAAAGCAGCTTGATGCGCGCCGCGGCCAGCTCGATGGCAAGAGGCAGGCCATCCAGCCGAGAGCAGATGGCCGCCACGGTGGGCGCATTTTCCTTCGTCAGTGCGAATTGGTGCTTTACCGCCTGGGCACGTTCCACGAACAGCTCGATCGCTGGAAGACGGGAGAGCACTTCGAGAGAGGGCTTGGACTTAGGATCGGGCAACGCCAGCGGTGGCACTGGAAATTCGTGTTCGCCGTAGATATGAAGCGGTGCCTGGCTGGTGACTAGCACTTTGAGTTTAGGGTTGGCAGTGAGCATTTGCGCCACGTCTGGCGCGGCAGAGACGAGATGCTCGAAGTTGTCGAGCACGAGGAGCATCGGCTGCATCAGCCCACGGAGATACTCCATCAAGTTTTCTTGCGGCGAAGTATTTCCGGTCTCGTGTACGCCGAGGGCCTGCGCGATCGCGGAACCTATTAAGGCACGTTCGCCAATCGCGGACAGTGCGACGAAACAGACACCGCCGGGAAACTGGTCGGCCGTGTCGCTCGCCACCTGCAACGCCAGCCGCGTCTTTCCGATGCCCCCCGGACCAGTGAGAGTGACGAGGCGTATGCCAGAGCGGCTCAAAAGCTGGCGGAGATCAGCCGTTTCGCGTTCCCGCCCAATGAACGCGGTGCGTTGCACCGGCAAGTTGTTGCGGCGAGGTTCCGATTCCCTGGCAGGCATATCGGCCAGACGGTCGCGGACGGCAGCGAGGTCGCGAGCCAAATCGCGGGTAGAGGCATAACGCTGCTTCGGATCTTTGGCAAGGCAACGCTCTACGATCCAAATGAAGGGAGCGGGTGCCTGCAGCGTTTTCGCGCCGAGGCGCTCGGGTTCGTCGCGAAGGATTGCTGCCGTCGTTTCCGCGTGCGTCTTCTTTTGGAATGCGGGGATTCCAGTAGCCATTTCGTGGAGAACCGATCCGAAAGAAAATTGGTCGGAACGAAAATCCAACTCCTCGCCGGTCGTTTGCTCCGGCGACATGTAGCCGACAGTGCCCAGCACTATTCCATGCTCGGTGATGGTGGTGCTCGATTCCGAGCTGCCGCGATCGGGCCTAAGAAGTTTTGCCAGACCGAAGTCCAGCACCTTGGCCGTACCGTCGGAAGAAACCATCAGATTCTCAGGTTTCAGGTCGCGATGAATGAGGCCAATCTCGTGGGCTTTGGCGAGACCGTCGGCAATTTGCGCCGCGATTGCCACTAATTTGCGAAATGGAATCGGGCCGGAGGCGAGCAGCGAACGCACGGTTTCTCCATCCACCAACTCCATGGCGATATAGTGGGTGCCGTTCGCGTGCCCGAGTTCATAAATCGTCACGATGTTCGGGTGATTTAGCGAACTGGCAGAACGGGCCTCCTGCTCGAAACGCGATAAGGCTTCGGGATGTGAACTGTGGTCGAACGCAAGGGTCTTGATTGCGACCTCACGATCGAGGCGGTCGTCCTTGGCGCGATAGACCTCTCCCATCCCGCCGGCGCCAAGTCGCTGAAGAATCTCGTAACTGCCCAAGCGCGCACCCGGCGAGAGGGTGGATGACAACGAACCTGACGTGGGAGGTAAGTTCATGGACCCTGCTGGCCTACTCTAGTCACGCCAAAGAAGATTGCTTGCCGCTGCGCCATTCCGGTTAAATTTAGGTCGCTGCCCACGATAGACCCGAGGCAGCACCCCTGGATGCGGTTATAATATCCCAGATTTCGGAAGGGGTTCATGGATATTCGAACGTTGCAGCGGCCACTAAAAGACGGGTACCGGCAAGACCCAACCAGTTCCCGAATCACGCTGACTGCGCACGGTACTCAGGCTGACGTACCGATCGCTTGTTCGGTGGACTTGGGGCGTGCCATCTATAAGGCGCAAGCGCACAAGGGAGTCGGTGGCGCCGGTACCGGAGCTTGCTCCGGAGACCTACTCTTAGGTGCGTTAGCTGCATGCGCGCAGATTACTTGCCAAATGGTAGCTGCTGCTATGGGAATACCCACAGAGCGCATCGATGTCACCGTCGAGGGCGATCTGGATCTTCAAGGAACCCTGGGAATCTCGAAAGAAGCGCCCGTCGGATTTGAGAGCATCCGAGTCACTTTCGACGTCCGCGCGCCGCAGGCAACGGCGGAGCAGTTGAGCGCGTTACATTCGAAAACAGAGCAATATTGCGTGGTGATGCAAACCTTGGAACATCCCCCGCGAATTGAGAACAAATGGAAGCAGTAGGGACGGTCTAAGCGCAAACCACCCAAAGTTCCGCAACAAGAAATTCCGTTTTCATTTCGGCTTGATGTTCTGATTTACGCGGAATAAGTTCCCGGGATCGTAACGCTTCTTGATCTTTGCCAGACGGTCGTAATTCTTCCCGTACGTCGCGCGGATGCGATCCTCGCCTTCTTCCATCATGAAGTTGACGTACGCGCCGCCGGCGGAATAGGGATGAAGCGCGCTCCAATACTCCTTCGCCCAGGTAGAGATTTTTCCCTTGTTAGCCGGATCAGGATCGACGCCGACAATCACAGAACTCCACGTTGCGTCACGGTAGCCCCACGGCGTGGCACTGTTCTTGATGCGGCCGGCGGCGCCGTTGATTGGATACAGGTGCATGGTCGACTGCATCGACGGCAAGTTCGCTGAGTATTTCACATGGACCGCGATGGCTTCGTTCGGCAGAGTACGCACGAAATCGGCCTTCCAATACCATTGTTGGCCCGGCGGATAGAGACCGTCGTGCATACTTTGGAGTACCGGATATGGAATCGGGCCGACCATGTCGAGCGCTGGGGCCTTGAAGCTCCGGATCGGCTTGAAAATTTTCTCCGCTTTCTTGATCGGTCCGGTGTAGCACCACACGATGCCGCACATCTTCTTATTGTGCAGACGCTCGGGGAAAGGAGCCGCGGGCGGCACGGTGAGGAAGGCAAAGAAGCCGTAGAGGTCATCGGGCGCCTTCGCGATGAATTCGCGGTACCAGCGCATTATCTCCGCTGCGTCTTCCATCGGCCACAACATCGGGCCGCCGTAAACGGTGTGCACGGGTTGCCCCTTGAACAGAAATGACGTCACGACGCCGAAGTTGCCTCCCCCGCCACGCGCCGCCCAGAACAAGTCAGAATTCTCCCTGGCGCTGGCGGTGACGAACCGCCCGTCGGCCAACACCATTTCGACGGCCAGCAGATTGTCGATGGTGAGGCCATAGCGGCGCGTCAAATAACCGATCCCTCCGCCCAAGGTCAATCCTGCTACGCCGGTCGTCGAAATGATTCCCGCAGGAACCGCGAGACCGAACGCGTGTGTTGCATGGTCGACGTCGCGCCAGAGCGCACCGCCACCGACCTGCACGATCCTCTTCTTCGGGTCCACGCGAACATAGTTCATCGGCGAAAGGTCGATTACCAATCCGCCATCGCACACTCCCAACCCGCCCGCGTTATGCCCGCCGCCGCGGACAGCCACCAGCAGTTTCTCCTCGCGGCCGAACTTCACCGCCGCTATGACGTCGGCCACGTCGGTGCAGCCGGCAATCAGTCGAGGGTGCCGATCGATCATCCCGTTGTATACTTTGCGAGCCGCGTCGTAACTCGGATCTCCTGGCTCGATCAGATCTCCGCGCAAGCTGGCTCTGAAAGCTGCAATCTTCGCTTCGTTCAACGCTACCCCTATCCCCGAGCATTCGACCTGTTATGCCGCACTTGTGCGCGTAGCGCGGTACGGCGCGTCGCTAGGCAAACTCGTTTGCGGCACCTGCCAAATTTAGCCGGCTTTTCGATTTGGACCCCCGGTTCGCGCATAGTACCGCTTCTCCTTCTCCGAACACAACGCGTCTGCCACCAGAACAGGTCCCACCGACATTGGGCCCCAATGCCAGATCCCAGCGGAAATCGTAGAGGAGACTATACTCGGCTCGGCGTTTCGATTCGAGCACCCACGTGATAATCCCCGGTTTGTCGGCAACCAAGAAGTTTTCCAGAAACGGGCTTCGACGAAGTTAATGGGTTAACGATAGGTCGGCGGGCAGTCCCCAGGGAATGGAAAAAATCGTCCGAACACTGGTTTCTTGCCAGGTGTTTCCAGAGAATTTTCGATGTCTGACTGTGTGGTAGGAATGTAGTCTCCGCTAACCACTCCTGACTTGGCAAATACGCCACAGATTCGTATTACTTTCAGCCTCACAATCGCTGGGCATTCGCCTTCTCCACGTCATGAAACCGGACTGGTCTCGTCTCTCTGTGCCCCTCGCTCGATTCTCCGACTGTATGTTGTTGTTGCAGAATGGGATGCGACCCGCGCAGGTGCGGGCTTTTATGAGTTCCAGAAGTTCTAACGAGAGTTCGATTTCCACTCGCTCTACCAACAAGAAATCGGCCTCGATTGCTTTGAAATTTGTAGGAAATCGCCGGTAATTCCGCAATTCTTGCTTTAGAACCGGACCAGAGAAAGTGCTCCGCTTCGCCATGCCGGCTAATGTTTCTGCCATTTTCTCCGCAAGGCATCTGAGCAGTCCGGTTTCATGGGCTCCGTCCGGCGAATGGAATGCGATCATAAACCGATGATGTGGCGAAAGCGCCCTTGACTTTTGGCTGGCCTTCGGGAATCCGCCTGTCCCTTCCTACAAGCGCGGTTCCCACTGCGGATCGAACGGAACTTCACCAGAGGGCTCCCGAAGCGTTTGCCGACTTTCAAGTCATGTCGTCGGCGAAACTTAGGAGGAATGCTTCGTGGCGCCTGCTGGAGTTTTGCCGCTTACGGAAATGGCCGCGCCTTTTCGGCGGATCAGTTTGTCCCCGGAACCAAGGGATAAAACACAAAATTGCAGCCGGTGGACGAGCAGGAAAGGATTCCTCTTCTAATCAGACGCGCTGCCGACGCGGGAGGAAACACTGCGCGAGATTGAGCGTTTTCGAGCGTTTTTCCTGCGCTCCTCAGGGCTTCGGAACCGCTGGAAAAATTTGCTTTTTCTATTTTCCCGCTGGCCACCAGCAAGACCTCGAAGTCCGCGCTCGCATTCGCCGCCGTAATGGCCGGAAGGTGGATGGTGCGCATCAAGTTTAGTTCTTCGCGGGCATTCATTCGTTTTCCGGGAAGAGGGACGTTGGCGAGATTGCGCATGCGCGCAGAGGTTTCTCCCAAGCGCGGATTGGCTTCGAGCGCCAGGTCGTACATGTGAAGCGCCTCCGGCAATTTTTTCTGCTTCTCATAGACTTGGCCAAGATGATCGCCCACCAGTCCTTCCTGCCGAAGTTGCCAGGCGGGAGTGAGGTAACTTTCGGCCCGGGCCAGATCGCCCATCTTGAAGTAGATCCAGCCGAGAGTATCCCAGTACGCGGTGATCGTCGACGCCAGCTGGAGGTCGGCCTTCAGTACGTTCTGGCAATCCAACTTTTGTGAGCGCTCTTCCACTTCTTTAATCGACCGCTGCGAGTAGCCGAGAGCTTCGGCAAGATTCGTTCCCGTCTCAGCCATATCGTAGGCGACATTATTGAGCATCTCGGCGCTGGGGTCGATTTGCAATGCTTTGTGCATCGCCTTCATCCCCTGCTCTGTGTTGTGGGAACGCAAGCGGACCATCCCCAGCCGCAGTTGCGCATAGGCATCGGAGGGGTTCACCAGGGCAGCAGCTTCAAAGAGCGATGTGGCCTCCGGATAACGCTTCTCCGCCATATAAAGCGCGCCGAGATTCGGCGCGATGTCGGGATCGTCGGGAGCGAGGCTCTTCAATTTCTGCCAAGTGGCGATGGCATCGTTGCGGTTCCCGAGAAATGCGTAATAGAAGGCGAGTGTCTTGTAGGGAACCATCTGAGCAGGATTGGCATCCACCGCTTTTTGAAGGGCCTTCAGCGCGGAAGGTTTGTCTCCGGTCGCCGAATATAACCAGCCCAACTCAATCCATGCACGGGAGAAATTCGAATCGAGAGAAACAGCCTGGGTGAGGGCTTTGATTGCAGACGAACTATCTCCCGCCTGCATTGACTTGCGGGCATTGTCCTCCGCTCTGAGCGCGTCATGGTTAGAACTCCCCGGAAGTTGCGTAACGCTTTCGCGTAACCCAAGTCCGGCAGACCGCCGTGTATCAGCTGCTGCGGGTTTGTTTGCCCCCGCCGGCAGTTTCGTGGCAGGGACGCGAGGCGGAGCTTGCGCCCGACGTTGAAAGGCATACCAGAGTACGCATCCGGACAGAATCGCCAACAGGGCGAAAAACAGAACCAACCTCCGGGGGAGAAAGCTTTCCGCGGGGGACGGAGCGGATTCTGTTTTCAACTCTGGAGGGTTTGAGACGGCGGGGTGCGAAAATGTCGATAAGGGCGGAGGCGGTACAGGCGGTGGATTTGAAAGTCCAGAATGTTCCGGAGGAATCACGATCTTCTCGGGCCATTGATCCTCCGCGGTTGCAGGCAGACTTGGTCCAACTTGCGCTGGAGCAGGTTTTTCGATTTCTTCTGACACCGGCGCCTTCGGCGCATCGTTGAGCGGCGGCGCAACCGGCCTCGGGTCAATAGGCAACAGGTGAGAGTTCTGTGCTGCCCACTTCGCGGCCAGTCCGTTCAAAGGACTCTTGGTGTTGTACTCCTGATAAGAAATCATCCGGCCGATGCGGATAATTAATTGATCGAGGCCCTCGGATGCAGCCCAGAAATCTCCGATGCACACCATGGAATCGTCGAAGTTGGGATGAAAAACCGGCGTCAGCATGCGGCATTGTGGCGCACGCCTGGGATAACCGAGGGTCAAATTCACCTCAAGCACGTGCGAATCGCGCTCCAGAATCTCTCCCGAGCCGGAGACATAGAGTCCGCGCAAGTTGTAGGTGAAGCGATAAATCTCCGGCGGAATTCCGGCTTTGCCTGTGATCTGAATCAGCGGCCAATTCTGCAACAAACCCTGCAGCGTCTCTTCATCGAGCATGAGGCGTCGGATACGCGGAGAAGGCATGCTTTATGCTCGCGACCGCTTACTTGAGTATTTCCGCCTTCTTCCGGCGGGCAATGCTGTTGATGTGATATTGGATATAAATCGTGCTGAAGAAAAATGTCATCGCGCCGCTCATCTGCAATCCGATGTTCTCGGTGGAGTTGTAATATTCCTCCATCGCGGCCTTGATGCTGAAGACGCCAAATAAATAGATAATGGCTCCGGCAATGATAAGCAGCCCGCCGAGCCCAGGGAATCGAAATAGAGCGATGGTCAGAAAGCCGGCGACCATTCCGGCCGGGTACATGGCAACCAGCACCAGTGGCTTGTTATCACCGGAGAGCTTCCGCGCCCAGTTGCCCTGTAACAAAGCCCACACCATGTTGAAGAGTTGACGTGTGAGTATTCCGAGAATGAGGAGGATCGCCCAGTGCAGATTCGGAGGCAGCGGAACGAACACAGGGGCAGACTCTGTGGCTACCGCAACTCCTCCACCAGCAATAGCCATCGCCGGAATGTTTCCCAGCACGTTGGATACTGGCACCCAATCCGCCATGCCCTCACTCTGAGTCAGATCCTCGAGCGTCACGTTGCCGGACAGAACGTACTGCTGCAGATCGGCAAGACTATAGGGGCCGAAACGTTGGTCGCCACGCTTTACGAAGTATTCCATCAAGGCTCTCCAGTTTCAAGATTCGAACTGCGCTCCCCGGGCATCGCGATCGATGGTGCAGATGTCAATCACCGCCCACAACCAACTCATCGGAGAGCCAAAACCCAAGGTCAGCAGAGTAATTCCGAGTTGCAGGCCTGCTTTTTTGTGGTAGCCAGCGTAAAAGTTATGGGCCCCGAACGCTCCCAGAAGCGCGCCGAGCACAATATAGTTTGTACGTTTTCTCGGTTCGCGCACTTCCGCCTCTTCGGCAGGCGGTGCGGGGTCTTCACCGGCAAAGCCTCCGAACATCGAAGGGACCACTCGGTTGGCCACATGCTGCAGATCGACTGGTGCGGGTGCGGGAGAAGCAGGGGCAGTAACTCCGGGCGGAGGCGGCGGCATGCGGCGCTGCCCTGGCGCTGCCGGTGCTGCTGCCGCCACCAGTTCAGGAGTTGAAACACTTACTTTGGGTTCGTCCCCGGGAGCCTTGCTGCATCCAAAAATTGTGCAGCCTCCATTCTCCGCATAGCAGTCGGCGTGGTGCGCGCTGCCACAGCCCTCGCATAGCAACGGATTATCTTCCACACCGATGTCCGTTCTGCAGTAGGGACAAACCAAGCCCGTCATGAACGATGTTTCTCCTTATAACGGAAGGCGTAACGGCCAATCTTCAACAAATCGCCGTGCTGCAGCACGCGGTTGTGCACGGTCTGTCCCGCCCAGAGCACCAATCCCGTAGCATGAAGCATGACTCGAGCACCGCTGATGTTGATCACAGCGTGCCGCGGCAGTATCTGAGGGTCTTTGAAGAGATAGATATCAGATTCCTGCCTGCTGCCGATATTCGTCTCCGTCTTATAAAGGATGAATTGTTTCCCCGCCAGCGGACCGGCGACCACGTACAGCCATCGGTCTTTTAGCGCGCTTTCCACCAAGCCCATACCTACACCGGTGGCCAAGCCAACCAGCGCAAACCCTACCGCCCGGCTGACCGCACCGCCGTGAGTGGCCAGGGCAATCGGATTGAAAATCACTCCGCCGAGTCCGGCACCTAGAGCGCCACCTAATACTCCGTAGGTCCCTTTCTTCATCGATTGCCCGACGATCCCGTAGACGACTCCACCAGCGGCGCCAAAGACCGTCCAGGCCAAGCCGCGGACAACCCAAAGAGCGGGGTTGCGCATTGTTTGGGCTCCGGCTTCGAAGGAGAGCCGGATCCCCATTGCATAAATCGTCTCCGCCATCATGTCGAACATGAAGCCCAGGAGTATTCCCAACGGTAAGGCGAGAGCTCCACGCAAAAGCGCTTTGCGGAACGACCGCTCAACGATGCTCTCGGAAATGCCGAAGCCGATGCACATCAAGGTGATGATCAGCGGAATGATGATGATATTGCCCCAGTGAGAATGAGACGAGCCAGACACGCCGTCGGCAAAGCCCGGTTCGACTATGGCCCATCCCGCGATCGCACCCAACAGGCCAGCCAGGCCTAAATAGAACCAGCCTTGCAGAAAAATACTGGCGTGCTCTGCGGGAACCGAAACGAATTGCTCCGCGGTTTCATTGATCGTGCCATACACTCGTGCACCGGACGACGGCGCACTCTGGGCAGACACTGCGGGTTCCGGAATCGCAACGGCGGCAAGGTCTTCGGCCGTGATCTTGATCGCGTCCCTGTCATTTGGGCTGGGCATCGTCCCCCTTCTTGCCGCTTGGATTCGAGGAAGATGGCTGACCGGCATTGTGCGCGTCGGGCTTGCCGGAGTCCTGGGGATTCGCCGCGGCGCCTTTAGCATTAGGCAAACTCTCTATGACCTGGCCAGTCTGCAGGTCGATCATCTGCCCGGTCCGCGGATCCAGCAGCACCGGCATCACAACTACACGAGGAAAGAGATACCAGGAGAGCGCAAACCCCAGCGCCAATGCCGCTAGATAAAAAAAGACCCTGAAAACCAGGCGCTCCAACGACGAGTCAGTGCTCTCAGTGGTTGCATTCGCGTCGCGCCGCCGAATTCTGATCGGACTGATTTTCTTGTTCTCGCGAGGCGTGTCGGAGTCTCGGTCGTCTTCGTCTTTCGCCACTCCGGGTTCAGGTTCGGCGGCTTCGTGCGCTTCTTCGCCGCCACGCCTATCGACCACTCCGATTTGGGTCAGCCGTTCGATGCGGCCGCCCACCCAGCCGAAGCAGCCTTCTTCATCCGAGTGTGGGTCGAACACCCAGGCCACTTGCCCCGGAGAGGAAAAGAAATTCTTATGAATGAAGGTGTCATGATCAGAAAGAAAAACACCAAAACCGGGATGCGAGTGGTACCAGCCCACGATCCGTTCCGAGGGATACTTTTGATCCTTCACGGCATAGATGTGCTCCCATGTGTCCTGCGTGAAAGTGACGTGGGCACCGGCCTCCTCGGCATTCTGGCCCTCGATGCAGGCCGCGACGTCGATGCGGTGATCGCGATCCTGCCCGATGAGCACACCACAGACTTCGGTTTTGCTGTTGGAGCGCGCGTGCTGCCGGATCTGGCGGACAACTTCGCTATCCACGACCAGAGCGGGTTGCGCGCTCGACGGTTTTGCTTTGGCCTTCATGACTTCAACGCGATGGAAGCTTTCTGTCCAGAAGCGAGCGGACCGAGCACCTGCGACACATCTCCGTACGGGATATACGCGATCTCGCGCGGTCCAGTCCGTGCGATAAAAACATCAAGCAACGGCAAGCCCAGCTTGCTCACGTGCCTGCCGCCCAATTCCGCTTCGCCCGCATACGAATGCAGTGCAACCACAGTCCGCAATTGACCATCCTTCTTACATTTTGCTCGCTCAAAAGGAACACTTCCCACGGGCTGATAGAGTTCCTCTTCTTCGTTACATGCCGGACAGACAAACTTCTGCACCACGTCGCGGCTGAATTCAATCACGACTTCGGGTGATCCTAAATCCGACTGCGCTCGCTGGCGCAACTCGGCCAGCGTCAACTCCTCAGAACTCTCGCGCAGATGCACAATCTGAGGCAGAGTGTAGTGGCTCATGCAGTCTGGATTCTCGGTGTACTCGACGACGTAGGAAGAATGATTCATTCCCTCAAAAACGTAGCCCTTGCTGGCGAGGGTCGGCAACCCATGAATCAACTTCATAGCTTCCTGCACCTGCACCCCCGCAATGATCGAAGAGATCGTCGGCGTTGTGGCAATCTTGCCTTCCACTGTCTGCTCCAACACCAGCAGGTTGCATGACATCCTTTTCTGCAGCAAGGCCCAATCCACTTCTCCCAACGTGCATTCATAGCAAGGAGCAATTCCGGGCAAGAAAACCCGGGCAACACCGTTGATCCCCTCGATCGCCCCGTCGATCCACGGACGATTCATCTTCCAGGCCGAGCGATTGATCCACAATCGGGCTTCGCGATTGTCCAGTCCAGCCACGATCACGTCACTCCACTCGAACAAACCCAGGCCGCAGCCGTGAACCACGTTCGCCACGAGAGAATGTACGGTGGCATCGGGAGCCAGCGACTTGTAGGCGCTTGCCGCGGCATCGGCTTTGAACTTGCCCACATCCTCCAAGCGATAAAGAATAGCTCGCGAGAGATTCGATTCCTCGATGTGGTCCAGATCTACAACCACAACTTGCGTGAAGCCGAGAAGCGCCGCATTCTTCAGAATCTCGTTGCCCAAAGCGCCCGCGCCGATCACCAGCAGCCGGCACTTGGCGATCTTTTCCTGGTCCCACCAGGAAATCAGCCGCAGGCGGCTGAAGCGATCTTCGCGCACGTTACTGTCGAATCCTTGTGCCATGGAAAATCTCAACCGGCGGTGATCTCAGGCTGCAGCCGCAGGATGTCTCCGTCGCGCACCTGTGCGTCGGCCAGGGTTTGTGCATCCTGAATCTGCCGGCCGGAATTCTTGTGATGGAATTTGTAGCTCAAAGGCGCTCCATCGGGACCGTTCGTCGGCAGCCGCAGTTTCTGCACCAGCACGGCCACAATCTTGTTGCAGGGAGCGTCGTCGGGCAGTTCAACCGGAACTCGTTTGTTCTCGGTAGAGTCGTAAACGGTAACATTGATGTTAGGCATTTTTGTCGAGTCCATCCTGGATCAGGTTCAGTTCTGTCCTCCGGCCGGCACCGTTTTTTCTAAAGCCTCATCGTGCGTAACATAGTCGCTCAATCGTCGCCGGCCAGAGCTTGCGAAGTCCCAGGCGGAGCCATCCAGGAGCGCGTCCGCACGCACGGCAAAGTTCAGGTTTTCCGCGTTGGGATCGCCCTGCTTGTCGACCATCGAAGTGACAATCGCCAACAGGTTTCCGCGGTCATCGAACACTGGGCCGCCGCTGTTGCCCGGACTCACCGGCGCCGACATCTGAATGGTGGTGCCTTCCATGCGGGAAATGATTCCGGTGCTCAGGGTGAAGCGAAGCCCCTTCGGGTGCCCAATCACGAAAACATTTTCGCCTTCGCTCGGTGGCGCCGCCTTCGGGACCGGCTGCACGAATGTCGTATTGCCTCCTTCCCGCGGCACCCAAAGCAGAAGCAAGTCCAGATTTCGGTGGCGCGCCACTACATCGGCCGTTCCCCAGGTTCCCGAAGCCATCGCAATCAGAACACGCGAACCGGCCTTCGCGACACTCCAGGCGGGACCATCGACCACATGCCGCGCGGTGACGAACAAATATCCCTCGGCATTGGCCTGCAACAGAGTACCTGCCCCCAAACTCCCGGTAGGCATCTCCTCATGCGTCAGCCACGAGCGCTGCGAGGGACAGATCACAGCGACCAGAGGTTTCAATTTTTCGGAGACATCCTTGGCGGACATCGGAGCCACGGCCGGCAGACTGGGAAAGGTTTGCTCATCGAGTTCGCTCAACCCGAGTCCGGCAACCGGCGGTAGCTGAGCGAAGGAGAACAAAAACACGATTCCAATCGAAGTCACGATTCCGCTCACGACAAGCAGTGTGGCCAACAAAGAGGTCCACTCATAGCGCGTGCGCGGCGGCAACCCGCTCATGGCTACACGCAGAACTATAGCGACCAGGCAGAGCAGGGGGAGGACCAGCACCAGCGGAGCCAGAGTCCACTTCGCCCAGCGCGGGACGGCGGGCGCCAGTTTCGGCTCCAGTCGAGCAGGCTGTTCCGCGGGAGACTGAGTCTCCTCCACCTCGGCCGAGCTAATAACTATCTTTTCCATTTAAATAGCGGCAGACTTACGACGGGCAGTTAATGGGGAAGGAGCACATTTTGTTGTATATTTCCACAAATTGCAAGGCCAGAGTTATCGGTGGCATAGTGGGTCAATGCGCGAACGAGGCAGCTTAATACAGCTCGTTGTCAGCTGCAAGCGGTTGTTGGCAGGCAATCCTGTTGGATTTGACTGTCCAGAAACGGGCTTCGAGGAACTTGATCGGGTTAGTAGCGCTAACTCGAGGTGCGGGCACTGACCAGGTTCTTGCCTCGCGTGCTTGAAGATCAACTGGGGTAACGGAGGAAAGGCTACGGAATAGACTGCAAGTGCGAACGCCAATTTCGATCCTTTATAAAAGGGCGCGTATTCGAGGGTTTTCCAGGCTTCGAGACAGCTCTTTTGTCAGATAATGATGAGCGGGTACTCCAGAATCGAAGTGTATTCGGCCCGACCCACACACAGCGGGCGCGAGGCAATCAAGCATGTGTCCATCTCCTGGCGACGCAACTACTGAATCCGCCCCTCCGCCAGAGCGAGAGGAGCGGGCACCCGAGGATCTTGCGGGTGGCGGCTCCCGCTTCAACGGACGGCTACGCGGAATGCTGGTCGTGGCTATGGTTGCGCTCGTTGTAGGCACGCTTTTGCTGGCTGGTGTAGAGCGGAAAACCCGATCCAGCGAAAGTGGCTCGCAAGCTTCGAGTGCCCACACCGATTCTGGTCGAACCTTGCGTCTTAATGGCACAACCGAGGCCGTGCAATCTCGTGCCATCCTCGCGCCGCTTCTGGCAGGCGAGCAAGTCGGCACACTTACGATCGCCAAGTTGGCGCTCGGCGGAAGCCGGGTGAAACGTGGAGATATTTTGGTGGAGTTCGACCGCCAGGCCAAGCTGCGCAATTTCATCGACAAGCAGGCGGATCACAGCTCCCTGGTCGACCAGGTAATCGAGGAGCAGGCCAAAGAGAATGCAGCTCGCGCCAAAGATGAAACGGAGATCAAGCAAGCGGAAGACAATCTGAGCAAAGCTCAGCTCGAAATGCAGAAGGTCGAGCTCCTCTCGCGCATCGATGCCGAGAAAGCCCAGGAGGACTTGGACGAAGCCACGGCCACTCTGCAACAACACACGTTAATTGTCATTGTAGGGTCTGCTGGGGAAGTTCGGTGGTGATCGCACCAACAATCACCATCAGCACCGAGATCACGATGGCCATGATCGGACGGTTTATGAAAAATTGCGACATGGCTTAGCGGACCTCCGCATGGATTGTGGTTGACTTGGGTACGACTGGAGTTCCGTCTTTTACTTTTGCCACCCCTTCCACGACGAGCTGATCATCTGCCGTCAAGCCCTCGTCTATCACCCACATCGTCTCGGTCTTCGCGCCGGCTTTGACTGAGCGAATGGTAACTTTGTTGTTGGCTCCCAAAATGGCAAGCTGGTAGCCTCCTTGAATTTCTTTGACCGCACTTTGAGGCACCAGCAGCGCGCCTTTTTCGAAGCTGGTCCGAATCCGCACACGCCCATACTCCCCCGGACGCAAGATATTTCGTGGGTTGGGGAAAGCCGCCACGAGGCGCATGGTGCCGGTATTCGTATCTACTCGACGGTCCGTCCAGAAAATTCTGCCCTTGTGCGGATATACCGTGCCGTCAGAGAGAATCAGCTCAGGTGAGCTATTAAACAAATCAATCGGCTGCCCCGTGGAGCTAAGGTGCTTCGCCCGCAGATACTCCTGTTCGCTGACAGGGAACTTTAATGGGATCGACCTGCGAAACTGACGTCAGCTGCGAGGTCGGGCCCACAAGATTGCCCATTTGAACTTGGGCAATCCCTGCAACACCGTCGACAAGCGAAGTAACCTTGGTCCAGGCGAGATCGAGTTCTGCTCGTTCCACTGCGGCCTTGGCTGATTCGACCTTAGCCTCAGCAGCGCGTTTGGCCTGGATCTCGGTATCTAACTGTTCCTTGGGGACAGCCTTCCGGGCTACGAGAGGCGCATCGCGATTCACGTCGAGTGTACTCTTGCCCAGTTGCGCCTCTGCTTGACCAAGTTCCCCCTTGGCGCGGTCAAGAGTGGCCTTGAATGGCCTCGGATCAATCTCGAAGAGAACCTGTCCCTTCGGTACCACTGAACCTTCTTTGTAATTTTGGCTGATGATGTATCCCGAAACCTGCGGCTCGCCGAGACTTCCAAAGCGCTGAAACAGGTGATTGAAAACTAGTTCATTCAAAGCATGCGAAAATGCGGCCTGTGCCGTGATTGTTCGCTGACATCCGTACAAAATCGCGTCACTCTGCTGCCGCATTTGCGTGGGTGGCATGGCATGGCAACTCTGGCCATTCGGAAAACGGGACTAACCAGAACTCGGTTCACAAATGCCAAAGACGAAGTCGAGGATCAGGTGACAGGCTGTCTGCATTCATGGCGGAGTCAGAATTTGTTCTGTTCGACTCCGCCCGCAAATCCTGCGACTTGCATTCTCGCTGCGGCTTGGTCAGCGTCCGCTCACTTCAAAGCGCACAGGCTTTGCTGTCGCATTGATGTTCGGATCGTAGTATTCGTACACGCGCGAGGCGAACGCCTGCGCGTGGATTGGGTACTTCGCTCGGAGCCGGTACCGCACTTCGAACGAATCGCGCGGCCCGATCGAATCGAAATATAAGATCGCCTGCGTTGCCGTCATACTGAATTTTTCCAGCCGCCCGCTTTTTGCGCCCGCGGTTTTCTCCACCATCTTCTGCAAGTCTTCGCTCAGGAATTCGAATCCGGGAGGAATCCCCAGATCCACCATCACCATTTTTGCAGTCTTATCCAGATTGTTGCGGATTTTCGCCGTCCCCGTAACTATCTCATCGTGGGCGAGCCGTGTGCGATCGTACTTTACTTCGATTGCGAGCGCTTCGCGTGTTGTCGCTTGCTCCCACGGCACAAAGTATCGTCCGGCGATTTGATACGCCAGTCCGCCTTTCCCGGAAAAACGAATCTCAATCTCGTTGTCACGGTCCGCGCCCGTTTGCGGCAGGACGAACTCGTGGAACAGATCGTTGTTCTCCTTGTTGATCTCCAGGCTCGCGATCTTCTTCCCATCGAGCAGGATCTCGGCTGTCCCGCGGGCGTCGCTCCCGCTTTGTTCGGATGCCCTCAGCAGCGCGCGCAAGGCCATGATCGTTGCCTGCGTCGTCCCCCAATTGCCGTCGCCATTCTTTTTTGAAGCGATCCACGAAAGCGACTTGCGGACGACATCGGTGTATCCTCCGGCCTTGAGAAACGCCTGCACTGCGAGCCCTGTCGTCTCGACGGCCGCGCTGTCGCCAGTCGCATAGACACTGGTTTCGTCCGCCGACCACCACACGAAGTCGCCCTTTTCCGTTGCCGCGTCCCTTAACATTGCCAAGGCTCGCCGCGCGAATTCCGAGTCCTTGCCGTTTTCTACCGCGAAGTTCGCAAACACGGCGATCGTGTACGCGTCCATCTTGCCGTCGAGATGTTTCTCGACAAACTGCCTGGCCTTCTCAATCGCGGGTCCTTTGTAATCGGCCGATTCGAGCGCCCACGCGATGTACGCGGTGATGCGCACCACATCCGCATTGAAGCGGTTCGTCGCGCCTTCGTTGATGAACTGTGTGTCGGGCCTCCAGCTTCCATCTGGCTGCTGCTGACGCACCATCCAGTCGGTGGTGCGCGCAATCACTTGTGGGTCCACGTCATAGACCTTCGCCATGTCGTGGAATTCCATCAGTCCATATGCGGTGAGAATCTTGTTGGCCGGAGCGTTGCCGAACCATGAGAATCCCCCTCCCGTAACCTCGAAGGTCAGGAGGCGCTGGTAGCCGGTTGCGACGAAGCTTTCGGCCTTCGCGTGAATCTCCGGCGTCAGCTTCTTTGTCCGCTTCATGTAATCGAGCGCCAGCACATTCGGATAGGTGGCTGACGAAGTCTGCTCGAAGCAGCCGAAGGGCATGCGCAGGATGCTGTCCATCCCCTCGATCACCTGGCTCAATGGCCCGGGGTAGAGCCGGACTAAGGTCTTGCTTGCATCCGGGATGGAAATTTCCGGGAAGCTCACGGTATGACGCACCGACGAATCCAGCCGTCCGCTGAAGACGATCTCCTTGGCCTCTCCATTGGGCACAACCTCAATCTCGCGCCCAACCGTGTCTTCGCGCTGCGAGCCGCCTTTCATGCGGCCGCTGAGCGTGAGTTTGAATTTGCCGATCTTCTCCGCCACGATGGTGAATTGCGCCGCGCCTACCTGCCCGGCGCCGACCGAGACGCTTCGCTCGCCGGCTCCTTCCAGAGAGAACCAATCCCCGGGTTCCAGTTTCAAATCCACGTCGCCGGCATGGCCTGAGTAGTTGTACACAGCCACGGGGATCGAGACCATATCTCCCTGCGTCAGGGTCACGGGAAGATCGAGGTCGACAAAGAAATCCTGGAAGACCTTGAGTTCCGAAGTTCCGGTTCCCAGCGCGCCCGTTTGCGTGGAGGCCAACATCGCCATGCGCCAGGTCGTAATCGAGTCGGCCAGCGGGATCGTGACGCTCGCCTTGCCTTCGCCATTGGTGAGTATTTCGGGATTGATGTAGAGCGCCTCGGGGAAGTAACTTCGCACATGACCGGCCGGCGCGGCCGCAGCGCCCGTCGCGCCTGGCCCGTCTTTCGCCCTCGCCTCTTCCCTGGTTTTCTTGGCGTCCTGGAGTTGCGCCAGTTCCGTAAAATTCCGCCCGTTCAAAGGTAAGGCCTGAGGGACAGGCCCACCGATTACTGCGTTCATTGTCGCCACTTGGGCCATTCCCGCTTCAACTTCCACCATTTCATTGACGGCGCCGATCTGCAATGTCGCAGAAAGAACACCGCGGTCGCGGGCCGCGAGGGAGATCGCTCGAACGCTGGTTCTGAATCCAGCCGACTCGACTTGCACCCAGTAGCGTCCCGGAGGCAATGCCGCGAAAGAAAACTTTCCTGCCGCGTCCGCAACGGTATTTCGTCTGCTCTTATCCTCCATGCGCTGAATCTGAACTCGCGCGCCCGAAACCGCTGCGCCACTCACATCCGTGACCGTGCCGTCGATTTCGGCAAGACCATTCTCGGGGCCGACGCCGTGCTCCATCCGCATCGTGATCGTATTTTCCGCCGACCTCGACGCATTCCATTGCGGCTGGCTCGACACCCACGCGGTTCTGGGCTCCAGCCACAATGTAAGATCGTCCGCCGTGCCAAACGTGCGGTCGGGACCCGCGCTCGTCACCCGGTACGAGCGGTAGTTTCCATTCCGCCACGGCGCAGCATCGATACGCAGCTCTGTACCCCATGCATCGCGCGCAAGGTGGCCGCTTGCGTCTCTCAGTTCTTTAAATGCCATATCTTGCTTGCGGTCGAGGTCGGTCATCTTCGTGGCAAGTTCCCGGACGTAGTCGAGAAGCGCATCCCGGTACCGCGCCATGTAGTCCGCTTTTGCCGTCTCGGGCAGTGCGCGCCCCGTCTCGCTCTCGAGCGTGTGCGCCGCAACCGTTTCCGCTGCGGCAAACAGCGCCCGAGCGGCGCGATCATGCGACTCGTCGGATTCGTCTTCCGCCGGCTCGATAACCTGCGTCGAAGAGAGCGAATGAATTTCGTAGTGCGGCTTCATCAATTCCTGTTCCAGGTAGAAGAAAACCTTGGCGAAGCCCGGCTGTTTCTCGGCGAGCGAGAAGACCGCCTGATCCACAACCTCTAGTCCCAGCGCGGCGCTGACACCTTCGCCTTTTTGATTGGTCACGTGGAAATGCACTTTTGCTTCGCCGCCGGGCAAGTAACTCCTGGCGTCGGCCACGGTTTCAATATGCAACTCCTCGGCAGGTTGCACGAAGACCAGCCTTTGGTCCTCGACCTCGCGGCCGCTGCGCCCAATCACGTAGGCATTGATCGTCAGTGTCCCGCTCATCTCCGGACTGACGACCACGCTCATCTCCGCGCGTCCGTTCTCGAGATCAACATCGCGCGTCAGAATCGTCTGCCCATCGCGCACCAGGTCGATGTAAGCCGCGCCGCGTTGCTGCGTCGACAGCACCGCGATCTCCATGCGATCACCGGGCCTGGCTACGGCGTGTGATGTGCGCACCAGCACCTGATCTTCTCCGGCGCGCGTCTCCAGCGTCACGTTATCCGAGGCGCGATTGCCTTTGTGATCGTCGGCATCGATGCGCAAAACGCTGTTGGCGTCATTGCCCTGAATCCGAACTGTGGCAATTCCGGCCTCGTCCGTCTGCACTCGATCCTGGGCAGCGGCCGTGCGCACTACCAGGTCCGCTTTGGCTGGCGTTCCGTCCGGATACGATGTCAGAACGAACACTTCATTCTCCAAGCCCCGCACCAGCTTGCCGCCTTCGGGAACAGCCGTAATCAGCAACGACGTTTGGCTTACGGTGATCGGCTCGCCGCGTGTCTCCGAGTGCTCGGCCGCGTCCTTCACCGTGGCTTCCACCACGACCGGCGCCGCGCCGTGGCGCTTTCCGTTGCCGGCAAAAAATTGCGGCAACACCAGATCGAAGCGATAGGCACCATCGCGATCCGTGCGCCCCTTTGCCGATGCCGCTTCGAAAAGCTCCGCATCCATCCCCGACGCCTTCATCGTGACCGATGCATTGTCCACAGGCTTGCCAAAAAAGTAATTCGCTTTCACGGCGCCGGTGACGTGATCGCCAGGCCGGTAATCGCGCTTCGGCTTGCCGTTTTTCGAATCGAACTCGATCGCCACGCGGAACTTCGGCAATAGATAGCGCTCCACATTTACCGCCAATTCGGCGGTGCTCGCCTCGCCTATCTCGGCGCGAACGTGATATGTTCCCAGATTCACTTCGTCGGCCAGCGTAAATTCCGTCGATGCCACGCCGAAATTGTCCGTCGCGGTGCTTTTGCGGAATACCTTATTTCCTCGCGGATCCTCTACTTCGAAGGTCAGTGCGCGGCCGGCTGCGGCATGCCGGTCGGCGCGGTCCAATGCCAATGCGCGCAAATGAATGGTCTGCGAAGGCTGATAGATCGGCTTCTCACTCGTCAGCAGCACAGAGACTTTGTCTTCCAGCTGAACCGTCTCCGTGGTTTCCACGTGGCCCAGCGGCGTGTCGGCCGAGAAGCGCACAGGAAAACTGCCCGTCAATCCTTCGGGGAAACGGAAATCCGCCGCGACGGATGCCCGGCGGTCGAGCTCTCCAGCAAACAGCAGCTTGGGAGTGTGATCGGGATCAAGCAGTTCAATCCTTACCGTTCCCCGCTTGACCATAAGGCCCGTCTCGCCGGCGCAGGAACCGGTGACGATTACCCGCATGGCTGCGGGCGCTCCAGCGATATACGATCGCTGCCCCAGAACGCGCAGCACGGGCCGTTCGAGAATCTCCGACAGCGAGCGTATCTCGTCGAGATCGGGGGACGTCTGGTTTTCATAGCGCAGCGTAAAACGCACGCGCTGCCACACCAGTTCATCCAACGTCATCTGCTCGCCGAGAACCATCCTCGCGTTCCAGACCGCGCTTCCTTCGGTTACGCGCTTATGGCGCTTCACTTCGCCAATCACGTGATCCTCGGGGGTCAGCAACTCCAGTTTCAGCTCCGCCTCGCCGCTGTGCGCGGCTTCGTAGGGCGCGGAAAAAGTAAGAGCATCGCGAAAATAGTTGGCGGAGATTGTTCTCGGCTCCACGTTGCCAAAGGTCGCCGCAACTAAAAGTGCCAATCCTGAGAGAGCTTGAAACACACGAGACATGGCGCGTCCCCCTCGCGGCAAGCGGCCAAACGCCGCGCCGCGCTTTGTCGTTCAATCGGAGTTCGCGCCTGCTTGGGAGTTTTGCAGACAATTTTTGGGGAATTTGTGGGAAGTTACTCTTGGTACTTACTATCGATAGCTGCTATTGGAAACTACTATCTTGCGGATAGTTACCGTTCATGCCAGTGGAGTCCGTCCTTACTGTTCCAAGTGGTGCCGCCGTCTGTAGTTAGCTGGAAGACAGCCCCCTCGCTCGCCCCACCTACCTCGTCCTTGGCATTCGCTGAAGCTTCACCGCTGGCTGCCGTCGTCGCCTCGATGCGCACCGCCTTGCCCGCCCACTGCGGTTTGATCTTCTTCCATTTCTTGCCCTCATCGCGGCTCAGAAAGAGATTGCCCGCGTCATCAAGAGAAAGAACCCGCTTGCCCTGCGACACAGTCGCCAAAATCGGCCGGTCGGATAGTGCCGCGCTTCCCCTGCGCGCGCCGCGCGTTTCCGCCACCACCTGATCGCTCACGTTGGCCGATTCAGTTTGGATCGATGTCGCGCCGGCCTCCACCTCAACCACCTCTGAGGCCGATCCCACGTTCAGCACCGGCTGCAGCATGGCCATTTCGCTCGGCTTCAACTCGATCGACTCATTGCCCGTCTTGAAGCCACTTGCCGTCGCAGTCAACCGGTACTGTCCAGCCGGCAATTGTGTCAGATGGAAGCTGCCATCGGCGCCGGTTGTCGTTTGTCGCGTCTTGCCAGCCGCATCGCGCAGAGTTACGGTAACCCCCGCGATGACCGCGCCGGTTCGATCCGTGATGCGCCCGGAGATTCCCGCAAGTATCTGGGCTTCGCCGCTCGCGCCCTGAATCTGCAACGCAGGCAGTTCTTTTTTCTTGGCCAAGGTGTCTTGCGTCGCCGCGCCTTGTGTGCCCGCGGGTGGGAGCTGTTGAAGTTGCGTGAAGTTCCGGCCATTTAACGGCAATTCAGAGACTGTCACGGTACTGATGCCGCCGGACAACCTCGCTGCATCGGTAACCGGGCCCCCGACAACAGAAGGAGCGGCTCCCGTTTTCTGCGGACCGACGTTTGCGGTCGCTTGCTCGCTCTTTGATGTGGGCAAATTCAAGCCACTTGCCATGGGTCTCTCTTGCCGGGAGACATTGGTCGCCGCCTTCGCTGCGAGGCCGTCCTGTCGTCCTCCGGATCCCGTGACCTGCTCCGAGTTGATGCTTGGCACCCGATCTGCGCTCGCGGTTGGCGCGCCCTGGTCCGAGTTGCTGCTTAGCGCTGCCGTCGTTCCAGGCCGCTCGCTCTCTGGCGGCCTGACGCTTGCGATCTGTTGAGGGGTCTCAGGCGTGCCATGCGACCGGATATAAATCAGCACTGCAATCAGCGCGCACGCAAGCGCTGCGGCGGGCAGTCCCACCGGCACCAGCCACCGCCATGTCCATCCTCGCCAAGCCCATCGTTTCTCCGGCTTTATCGCGGCTGGTTGCAGTTCCTCATGCGGCTGCATCAGGAATACAGCCTTCCGGCACTCCCCGCATTCGGCCAGGTGCGCCAGCATCCGCTCCTGTTCCCGCGCGGTAGCCGCGCCCTCCCTGAACACACTGAGCTGGTCAGCGTCTGGATGTATCCCGGGTTGGAGATTCCGGCTCAACCTTGCCCGTCCTTATCGGAGATCGGTTCACCCTCCGATTTTTGCAGCAACTTACACAGATTGATGTCCACATCCCTAGGATCGCTCCCGAGGGCCTCCCCGGCCGCGCGCCGGCTCAGGCCCCGCGCCCTCAGAGTCCGCAGCAGCTCTTTGCGCAGACGCTCGGTCGCGCGCTTCAGTTTGCGGCTAATCGTCGCTTCATGAACTCGCAGGACGCGGCTCATCTCATGCAGGGTATGCTGGTCCAGGTAATAGGCCGAGAGCAAAAAGCGTTCCTCTGCGGAAGCCTCGCTCAGCGTCTTCTTTATAGCGAGCCGTAAATCTTCCATTCGTTCGAGGTCAGGCGCCTCGGAAACCGCTGCCGCCGGCTCGATCTCACCGAGTTCGGTTTCCCGGCCGGTTTTCCGGTACTGGTTGACGCGCCGTTGCGCCAGGATCGCCCGCAGCCATCCCATCAGCGAGCCTCGCCCCGAGTATCGCAGCAGCGGTGACCAGCGCCGGCCTTCGCGCTCCGTCAACCCGTACAGCTCGGAGTAAAGTGCGCTCGCCAGCTCTTCGCCCAACGCCGCCGATCCTGTCATATCCACCGCCGCTCTGGTCAGCGGCTCCCGATATTGCGCAAGGAAGCGCTGCCATGCCGACTCGCGTCCCAGCGCGCACCCGCGCGCAAGAGCAAGCTCCTCCAGATGCAGCGCCCGCCAGAAGATTTCCCGCTGCCGCTCATTGGCATGTTTTTCTGGGTCGAGGCCGTAATTGTCCCGCGCTCCTATCGTCTCCAGGGCCTCTGCAAATTCCGCCCTGCTTACCTCGACCAACTCCGCGCCTGCCCCTCGCCAAAGCTCTTCGCCCAGCTCTTCGGACAAAAGCCGGTTCTCCGGACCGAGCTCCATCCCGAGAGCAATTCCATCCGCCAAAGATGCGGCGCGCTCTTCTGCCGCCGAAGATTCTGTTTGAGTAATGTTGGCAGGCGGTATATCCACGTGGCCCATTAGATCACATCGTCGCGTCGTGGCCATTCCTCGCCTCTGCCAACTGGCGAAGGTTTTCTCGCTCGCCTCGACAAATTGGCTTTATGCATTCCAGGCAGTTCGGTGAAGAGCCTGAAGATAAACGCGCTTCTGTTGACCAATCTGATCAACTCCGCTTGTCGGCAAACAGGAAGTTATCCAGAAACGGGCTTCGAGGAAGTTGGCCGGATTAGTAACGACAAGCCGGCTTATCAATACTGATCTCCCAAGCATGCCTTCGCCGGCACTGGTCCTGAGATGATCGATAGGATCGCTAAGGGACCGGAAGATGTGAAAAAATCAGCTTGGGCCGCAGATGAACTCCCATGAACGTGGATGACCTACAGCGTTTTCTATCGGCGTTCATCCGCATTCGTTGGGCACCCGCTGGATTCGCGCTAGAAGGACGAAAGACTACGAGATGCGAAAAGGATTTACGAGAAAACCACAAGCGGACGAGCCCGCGACGCCAGGCAAGAACTACATAACGCGGAGCGGCCTCGAGCGCCTCAAAGATGAGCACCGGTTTCTGCTGACCAGGGAACGCCCGGCCGTGGTGGAGGTGGTGGCGTGGGCTGCCAGCAACGGCGATCGCAGTGAAAACGCGGACTATCAGTACGGCAAGCGGCGGCTGCGGCAGATCGATGGGCGGATTCGCTTTCTCACGAAGCGAATCGAAGCCGCGGAAGTGGTGGACCCGGAAGCTCCGAGAGCGGGGCAGGCAGCGACGAGGGCATTCTTCGGAGCGACCGTGCGCTATGCCAATGCCGCGGGAGCGGAGCGAGTGGTGAGCATCGTGGGCGCCGACGAGATTGATCTCCACCGCAACCACATCAGTTGGGTGTCACCTCTGGGGCGCGCGTTGATGAAGTCGGCGGCGGGTGACAGCGTAGTTCTCCAAGCGCCGGGCGGTACAGAATACCTGACCGTGCTGGAAGTGTGTTATGAGCGCATTTCTGTGGAACCGTTCCGTGAACCGCCTGGATCCGAGGCCTCGGCAAAGGGACTCACTCGCCGACGCTAATCACCTGACGAAAAAGAGACGAAACGGCACAGGTGGTGAAAGGGCGACGACCGTAATAGAGCTCTATCGGCTTTTGGCAAGCGACAGGAGATGAGTTGAGTCCTCATAAACGCACTTGTGGCTATCGAATTGTCGACGTCTCTTGATTGGCCGGAAACGGGCTTGGAGGAGATCACGGTGATGTCCTCCGAGCCGACTTGTCAGCACTTACCGTAACGGCTGTTTGCTGTCGCTTCGGTGATGTTCCGCCACTAATAGGAACAATACTGAAGGAAAGCCCGTATCCTACAAGCATGGAGTCAACGAACCGCATGACGTGCCTGTTGACGGTTCTTCTTTTGCTGCTTCATATTCCCGCGCACGCGGAAGACGCCGCGGGAGACTGGGTTGGGCAGCTCAACGCAGGCTTCAAGGTCCGTATTCACATCGCGAGGTCGGGTTCCGCGTACACCGGCTATCTGACAAACCCCAGCGGCAATCGGACCGATTTGGATGAGGTCGTGTCCGATGGTTCGAACCTGCACTTCGCAGTCACCAAACTCAGTCTGAGGTATGACGGTGCCTGGAGTGCGGAGGAAAATGCATGGACGGGCAACATGACTTTCCAGCAGGTGTATCCGCTCACTCTCAAGCGTGCGATTGCGGCGGATCTCGCTCCCGCCGTTCACAAGCGGCCGCAGGAAGCGGCGATTGCCGCCGGCCCGCTGCCCTATCGTCAGAGAAATGTCGTATTCGACAACGCCGCGACGCCTAACCGCCTGGCTGGCACGCTCACGATACCGCAAGGTACCGGCCCCTTTCCAGCCATCGTGCTCGTTTCCGGTACAGGGCATAACACGCGAGACGAAGACGTCTGGGGCCACAAGGTTTTCGTCGTGCTTACGGACGCTCTAAGCCGCAGGGGCTTTGCCGTCCTGCGCTATGACAAACGCGGCGTCGGTGGCTCGACCGGTGACTTCGATTCCGCGACCACGGCAGACTTCGCCTCCGATGCGGAGGCTGCGATCACCTGGCTGCGCACCCAACCCGGCATCGATTCAAGCCATGTGGGCATTCTGGGCCACTCCGAAGGCGGAGTCATCGCGCCGATGGTAGCGGCGTCGGATAAGGATGTCGCGTTCGTCGTGATGATCGCTGGCCCAGCCTTACGCGGCGATAAGCTGTTCGTCCTGCAGTCCGCCATGACAGCGAAAGCGTACGGTGCGCCTGAGGACTACATCGCTCGCCGTAGGGTCTTCGACCAGAAGCTATACGCCGCGATCCTTGCGGCTCCGTCCGATGCATCTGCTCATAAGCCTGCCGAAGATATCGTCGCGGAAGGCGTCAAAGACAAGCTAGTAGATCAGAACGAAGCCAAAAGCCTGGCGCATGACGATACCACCGCCTGGTATCGGTCTTTCCTCGCCTATGACCCCGCCCTCACGCTCGGTCGGCTTACTGTGCCGGTGCTGGCAATTTACGGATCGCTGGATGTGCAGGTCCCCGCCGATGAAGATTCACTCGCGGCAATCGACGCGCTCAGGAACAATCCCGGAGCCATGGTTGTGGTGCTGCCAGGCAAGAATCATCTCATGCAGCAAGCCAGGACCGGTGGCCCGAACGAATACAACGAGATTGAAGAAACGATGTCGCTTTCAGCGCTGAACCTCATCGCGAATTGGGCTGCCGATCTCGCGGAAAAGAAGTGAGGAATGCAGCCTCGCCGGCCAAGGATGCAGAACAACTGCTTATCGCTACCGTGAAACGCGCTTGTGGTGACCAATCCGATCAGCTCCCGGTTTGTCGGCAACCAAGAAGTTTTCCAGAAACGGGCCTCGACGAAGGTGAATAGAAAACATCGCCCGAACACTGGTTTCTTGCAGCCGTCGTGGAAAAGGCGTGGGATTTGGAGGCGATAATCGTCACCTCGAACGGGGACGATTTTCTCCGCGAGACGCGAAGTTCCTCCGATCAACCAAGAGGAGAGACTGCCATGACCTGTTCGGGCTGGTCATCCTTCCTAATAAATGCGAGATACAGAAACGCACACTGGAGAGGTTGCGTCACGTCTAGTCTTTCGGGGAAAGAAGATAAGCTGGGACGAAGTTTGGCGTCAGAATCTCACTTGTGCCGTGCTTAAGAACCAGGCTGTTAGGCGGCGATCATGTGCCGCTTTGCCAGAGCCTCAATTTCAGGCTCAGTCACCGCTGAGAGGTCTGCGTTTTCGGTAGCGATTACCCGTCGAGAAATGTCGGGATGATGGGTCTTCAAGTATTCTTTCAAGAAGTCGGCGGCGTTGCTTTTTCCAGTGGCGTGACCGATGAGAACGATCTCATTCGCAGGAGTGATATCTTTCGCGATCTCCTCATAAAACGAATCCTCTTCGGGTACGCGCTCGCCGCGGTAGTGAGCTTCCTTTCGATGAATCAGATGATGATGGAAATGGAAAGGATCGTAAGGTTGCACCTTGTGTTCGTCTGCCGGACGACTTCCACCGAAATCTTGGTAAACATGGGCGGCGTGGTGGTCGATGACGACAATCATACGG
>Ga0182018_10001205_pt1 | contig 30134 bp, 31 predicted proteins | sample 812P2MmetaG_FD_120490 | JGI IMG/M metagenome (GOLD analysis project Ga0182018, IMG submission 120490) | Permafrost microbial communities from Stordalen Mire, Sweden - 812P2M metaG | ecosystem: Environmental > Terrestrial > Soil > Wetlands > Permafrost | place: Sweden: Stordalen | collected...
ATTTCCTATCGTCCATCCGGCCGCGCATATAGGGGTCGAGTGACAGGTAGAGCACCCGCAGCAGGAGACCTCCGGGCGGCATCGAGGGCATCGGCACCTCCTCCAAGCGGAAGTTCTCCAGTGTCGGCGATCCTTTGGGCCGAGACGCGAGGACGATCTGTCTGATCGCGGATTGAGTCATGTTCCTCTCCTGATGACGTGATCAACCACCCCGGGTCGCGCGCAGCCGCATCAAACTCGCGATCTCCACCTCGGCGTCGCTTCCGAGCTCACCACTCGGTCTAGCGCGTCCCAACCTTGGACGTTGCCACACATAGTCTGCAGTTATGGGCCCTCGGTCACGGCCCAATCCGCGACGAAGGCTGTTGCTCTCATCCTTCCCGACGCCAGACGCTCGCTAGCCACGGCTGTTTTTCGCGCGGTAACCCGGCGGGACGATAATAGTGATTGAGCTCAACGAACCCCGCAGCTGACACGTAGCTGCGCCAAGTATCAAGATCATGATATGCAGCGTAGCGCCCACCATCCCAGCCTTCCTCGTTATGTCCGTGTGGGTTCGAGCTGAACAGTACACCACCCGGTTTCAGACTTGCGTGCAGTTCCAGCAACACGCGCGGTAACTCCTGGCTGGGTACATGAAACAGTGTAGCGTTAGCGAATATGCCGTCGAAATGGTTATCCGGCAGATCGAGCTTAAGGAAGTCCTGCTGCCATATTTCGCAGCCGCTATGGGCGTGCGCCATTACTGCGAAATGCGCGGCGCCTTCCAAACCCACCGCAATGTGACCGAGTTCGGCAAACACCTTGAGGTCGCGGCCGGGCCCGCAGCCAAAATCTAGTATCGTATGAGGCGGTTCACCCTCGATGCATTGTAACAGCGCAGTGATGTTCTGGTTGACGTCGTGATCGCGCGTGCCTGCCCAGAAATCTTCGGCGCGCTCGTTGTAGTGACTCAGCGTGAGATCGGTGATTTTTTCCAGGTCTTGCGGATTCAGTTTCATGTTCGATCTAAGTCGCGCAATCGCTAACGAGCATTGGTCGTAGTGGCGCGAGGTTTTTCATTTTGGAGTATTAAAAGGGTCTTTTTTCGACCATTGGGCTCCGGTGCCGGATGTCCTGCGGCTATATTCATAGTTCGTCCAAGTTCTCCGCTACCTCGCCGAACGTTTTCAAATTTGTGGCTTCGCCGAAATTTCCCATGTTCGGGTCACCGCTCCGCTTGAATGCGAGCGCACCTGCATTCGCAGCATCCCGCGACATCGCCTCGGCCCGCCGGATCGCGGCCCCTTCGTTTGGCATCTCTTGTGCATCGCCAGGCGCTACACCGTCTTCCGTTTTCAGAAACGGCAGGGCTACGTAGTAGGTGACGGACATTGCTGCCTCCTATGTGGTCCTCTTATCTGCCGGTCTTGTTTGGCGGATACTCGCGAATGAGCATCGCTCCCTTGCGCAGCGATAAGCGCTGATCAGGATATTGTCCCACAGCGGCGTCAAACGCTGCGTGACCTATCGTAATTGATGCGGTGGCGGCAACGACCCAGCGGATACGCCCGGCGTGTTGATCCCATAGTTCGACCTGGAATGCACTCGTCGAGAAAATCTCATGCAGGTTCGGATTGGCCAACTCGCGGAGTAATTCGTCGATCCGGAAATACAGCTCCGATGACGTGCCCCACATGCGCTTGCACTCGGAGCGCAGTTCTTCAATGAGGCCGAGCGTATGCAGCTGGCCGTCCTCTTCGGGCGGTCGGATACCCATGGGAACAAAATGAGAACATCGAGGCCGAGAGTCCCGGAAAGATTGTGCCTGTTTGTGGAAAGAATTTTCCGGTCCCATTTCATGGAACGTTCCGAGATAGTTACGTTACCGCCATACTTATGTTGCATTGCAGCATAATAGATATAGCTTGCCATCTCGATTCGATTTCAGGAGCCCAATAATGTCGGAATACGGCCATCTTTTCAGCGTCCCCGCCGCTGCCAATGCCTATTACCTTTTGAACTTCGGCTTCTTTGCCGCGTACGGCCTCGTGGCCGCTTTGGTAATTCCGGCGACCAGCTACTTCTCCATCCGGGAGCGTCCGCTTCCAATGTCGGATTCTGCCGCTTAGCCGAGCCTCGAACGACGCCCTATGTTTGGCTCGATGTGCGGGCGCTCAACCTACAAACTGACTTGGGAAGAAATTGTCACCCTGTACCGGCTGACGATGGGTCCTGCGCCGCATAATTTCCGGCCCCGACACAACGTCTGTCCCACCACCACCATCGACGCCATCGTAGAGACGGACGGCCAGCGCACCTTGGAGCGTATGCGGTGGGGACTGGTGCCGAGCTGGTGGAGCAAGCCGCTGAAGGAATTGAAGCTGGCGACGTTCAACGCCCGTGCTGAGACCGTCGCTCAAAAGCCGTTCTTCCGCGGACCATTCAAACGCAACCGGTGCCTCATTCCGGTCTCGGGATATTACGAGTGGCAGGATACGCCAGGCGGAAAACAGCCGTGGTATTTCACCGCCCGCGACGGCTCTCCCGCGCTGACGATCGCTGGACTCTGGGATGAATGGACCGATCCAGAGACCGGAAAGCCGCTTAAATCTTGCACGATGATAATTACCGAGCCCAACAAGTTCGTGGCGGAAGTCCACGACCGTATGCCGGTCCTGCTGACGGAAAAGCAATTTGAACCGTGGCTAAGTGGGGAGGCGGGTACTGAATATCTTGCTGGCGCTCCGAACGACTATTTGCAGAGGTGTGCAGTATCGAAGCGCGTGAACAGCTCGCGCGCTGATGACGATGACCCGACGTTGATTGAGAGGGTATCCTCCCGATAAAATCGTGCACTTCAAGCAGCAAGTCCTCGAAAAGCTCCCGCAAGGTTGGACGCTCCGCCAGATATTCGCGCAGGACGGCATGTGCGACATGGCGTACCTGTTCACGAACCTTTTGCCGGGGAATGAATTGTTCGCCAAGCAATACGCGCGCGCATTTGAGTTAAGGAACGAATACTGGGCTGAGGAAATGGTGGAGATTGCCGACGACGGCAATAACGACTGGATGACGCGCACCTCCGGTGACACAGAGGTTGATGTACCAAACCCCGAAGTCACCAAGCGCTCGCAAATCCGCATCGAGACGCGCAAATGGTTGATGGGTAAGTCTCAGCCGAAGAAGTACGGCGAGAAAATCGATATAAAGGGGTCTCAGGGTTTAAATTCTGCCTGGCGTAGAGTTACTCGAATCGTCGAGCAAATAGAGCGTTGCAACTAAACGCGACTGACTAACAAATCAGACTTTCCTTATCAGTTGAGCTTAGCTCCTGAGGACTACGACGTTTCCGCCTTCCATCGTATCCAAGAGGTCAGCCCAGTACTTCATCATGGCCCTGCGCTCACTGAGGTATTCTGCGCGATTGTATGCTGCACGTATTGCGTTCTGCTCCTGGTGAGCAAGCTGATGTTCTATTACGTCACCCCGGAAACCCTTTTCATTAAGGGCAGTGGAGGCCATCGCCCTGAATCCGTGAACCGTGGCGCGACCGTGATACCCCATACGGTACAGAGCATAGAGCATTGTATTGTTGCTTATGCATCCTTCGCGCGAGGGTGAGGGAAACAGGAATGGGCTCGCCTGTGAGCCGGGCAAAGAGCGCAGTTCATTCAGTAATGTCACAGCTTGCGGCGCAAGCGGCACGATGTGCTGGCGTTTCATCTTCGTCCGGTCAGCGGGTATTCGCCACAAGGGATTAATTCCGTCCAAATCCTCAATTTCAGACCACTGTGCCGATCGTAATTCCGTTGTTCGTGCGAACGTAAGAACCATCAGCCGCAACGCAAGACGAGTTCGCACATCGCCATCATAGGCTTCGAGCAATCTCAGAAATGTCGGAACCTCACTGAGCGGCATCGCCTTATGCCCGCGCGGTTTGCCGGGTGAACTCAGCGCGCCTCTGAGTGCGGCAGAGGGATCATATTTCGCAATGCCAATTGCGATGGCGTAACGAAACACTTGACCGCAAATTTGCCGAAGCCGTCGGGCAGTTTCAATTGCGCCTCGCTTCTCAACCTTCCTAAGGACCTCAAGCAATTCAGGCGCATCAACGTCTGCAACAGGCCGTGAGCCGATTTGGGGGAAGATATCTCCCTCAAGTCGGGCAAGGAGCAGATTGAAATAACGGGGAGCGAGTCTGTTGCGCTGTTTGGCAAGGCACTCCCGTGCGACCGTCTCAAACAAATTTTCGAGTGAGAGCCTTGCGGCACGCTTAGTTGCTCTCTTCACGACACCTGGGTCGGTGCCTTCTGCCAGCAGTGTCCTCGCCTCATCGCGGCGAGTACGCGCTTTGGAAAGGCTCGTTGTTGGATATACGCCGAGCGCAAGAGTGCGACGCTTGCCGGCAAAGCGATAGTCCAAGCGCCAGTAGCGCGCACCGTCTGGTTTGACGAGAAGGTACATGCCCCCGCCGTCGCTGAGTTTGTACGACTTTGCCTTAGGCTTTGCGTTGCGGATGTGCGTGTCGGTCAAAACCATGGCGGTATCTCCGGTCGCCAGCGCAGATAGAATTGGCTCAAGATACCGTCATAGATACCGACAATTTTTTCGGCTGCAAGCGGTCGATGACGGCCGCTGCTGAATTCAGTGTGATAAATTCTTATGGTATTTCAGTATGCTAGCGGACGTTGGCGAGAGACCGTGAACAACCGCGAACGCTAACGTGGCTGGGGAACTAGGATTCGAACCTAGATTGACGGAGTCAGAGTCCGCAGTTCTACCGTTGAACTATTCCCCAATTCTCAAGCACGATCAACCGATTGAGCGATAACGCTTACACGCTTTCTTGAGTCTTGCGTGCGGCGTCGAGCAATCGGGTCAAGGCGCTTCCATTTATTGCAATTTCCTGGGCTTTCCAAGTCTCGCTCGTCATGGCTTGCACGAACGAACGGCTCGTTGGGTTCGTCGCGGCGCCTTCGCTCCGGCCGGGATGCACGAGATCGGGCTCCCGCCAGGCCGACAGGGAGTCGTCACCCTATCGTAGTACGCCATTACCGCTCTTAACCTTTCCTTCGGCCGTATGCCTCATCATTGCACGGGATGATTGAATTTTCTCGCTAATAGGTTGTGCGGGAAGTAGCGGCTAGGGGCTCAGGTAGCCCACAGTCCAGAGTGACACCATGGACGCCAGCCAATCGCTGATTGCCGAGTTGGAGGACGCGATCCAGAGCGGCTCCAAGGACAGACGTGTCGATACATTGCGCCGCGTCACCGATCTTTTTGTTGCGGACGCGGACAGGCTCAACGATCAGCAGATCGACGTGTTCGATGACGTCCTCGGCCACCTCATCAAGAGGATGGAGGCAAAAGCGCTCGCAGAGCTGAGCAAGCGCCTTGGACCGATCAATAATGCACCGATCGAAATCGTGCGGCAGCTCGCGCGAGACGACAATATCGCGGTCGCAGAGCCTGTACTGACGCAATCCCCCCGGCTCAACGACAAGGACCTTATCGAAATCGCCAATACCAAGACCTCGGCGCATTTGTTGGCGATATCGGGTCGCTCCCACATCGGCACAACCGTGACGGATGTCCTGCTGCAACGCGGCGACCGCAACGTTTTCCATAAACTTGCCGGCAATTCCGGAGCCAACTTTTCCGAAAACGGTTTCGCAACTCTTGTGAAGCACTCGGAGCGCGACGAGCAACTGGCCGAAAAGGTCGGGCTTCGTCTCGACATTCCGCTGCGTCTATTTCGAGAATTACTGTTGCGCGCCACCGAAGCCGTGCGTTCGCGTCTTATGGCATTGGCGGGCCCGGAAAGTCGCGAGCAAATCCAGCGCGTCCTCGCAGACATTTCTGCAGATGCGCAGCACGAGGCTGGTTTCCAGAGTGAACACGATTACACGGAAGCGCAAGCGCGGGTTCTTGCGATGCGAAGCACGGGTGAACTCAACGAAGCGGCCATCTTCGACTTTGCGAAGGCGGGCCGTTACGCCGACATGGTAGCCGCGATCGCGCTGCTTTGCGGAGCACCGGCAAAACTGGTGGAAAATCTCCTGCAGAACAAAAACCGTGAGGCATTTCTTATACCTTGCAAGGCGGCCCGGCTGGACTGGCTGACAGTCCGCATGATCCTAACTGGCCGGTCCATTGGTCATACAACATCGGATCAGGACCTCGATCGCGCGCGCGCCGATTACGTCAAGCTATCGCAGGCGAATGCCGGCAGGGTGCTGCGATTTTGGCAGATCAGGCAGACGGCCGCCAATGACGGCGTTGTCGCATCGCAAGGTTCAAGATCTTAGGGTTCAGCGCGCTGAGAGAATTTGCAAATGGCTATCCATCACTACAGCGATATTTTAGTCGTCGACGATAGCGGCACGGTAAGAAGTGTCGTTCGAAAACTATTGGCGCAGTTAGGATACAAATGCATCGATGAAGCATCGGATGGCGAAGCTGCGCTAGAAAAAATATCTGAGAAACATTTTGACTTGGTGATTTCAGACTGGAACATGGACCCGATGAGCGGAGACGTGTTACTTCAGCGGGTACGAGCCGACAAAAAACACGCGAATTTGCCCTTCATCATGATGACCGCCGATTCCACTATAGACAAAATTGTCCAAGCGAGGCGTGCGGGAGTCAGCTGTTTTATCAACAAGCCGTTCCGTGCCGAGGGGCTTCAAGCCAAGATTTCGGAGATCAACATGGAGTGTCGGCAGGCTGCTACCGCATAGCGATCTTTTGCGGCCGCGCATAATTATGCACCGCTAACCGGTTGGCCGGCGGCCCTTTTTGTTCGCGCCGCTCACGCGTGCGCGCGCCGAGACCGATAAGCGCGCTGCCGCGGCTGCGGGTTTGCGTGGCTCGCCCGTCGGTTTCGTCGCGGCGCGGGCGCTGCGGCTCGGATTGTGCGACATCGGGCCCCACCAGTTCGACAAGGTATCGTCGCCCCAGACTTTCGGCCGCTGGGGCCGGTCCTGATGCCACGGCCGCGGCTCGAAGAAGCCGAGCTCCTCGTCGTGCATTTGATCGAGCTCGCAGAAGAATTCGATCGTCACGCCGTCGGGATTCTTGTGATAGATGGCGATGTTGTGCCCGATAATGTGGCGGAGCGGTCCCCAGGTCAGCTGGATGTTGCTTTTCGCGAGCAGATCGCTGGCGCGCTTGATGTCCGACCAGTCACGCACCTCGAATGCGATGTGATGGATCGCAGTTGCGGGATCGCGCAGTAAATTCACCGTATGATGGTCGCGGCTGCAGCGCAGGAAGGCGAAGAAGTCGCCGCGCCAGTCCGAAACGCGAAAGCCCAGCACGTCGCAATAGAATTTCACGATGTCCTGCACGTTCGGGCACTGATAGGCGATGTGGCCGAGTTTCAGGGGCATCACGCCGGTAAAGGTGTTGTCGTCGGGCGCGAAGGTGCAGTCGGAGAAGATTTCGAGCGTGGTGCCTTTGGGGTCCTTGAAGGCGATGGCTTCGCCGATGCCGGGAGTAATGTCGGTTCGCCGCTCGCTCTTGATGCCGGCTTTTTTCAGCCGCGAGATGACTTCGCCGGGATCGCTCCCCGGCGCGATCTGAAATGACAGGCGCGGCGCTTCGACGGCGCCGCCCCGCTCGAGCACGATCGCCTCCAGCCCGGATTTGGTGGCGAGGACGGCTCGGCGCTTCTCCCGCGCGACAAGGCTCAGTCCGACGATGCGGGTAAAATAATCGATCATCCGCTCGATGTCGGGAGTCGTGAGGGTCGAATGACCCGCCCGTTTGACCTGCAGCATCGAACGCCTCCCGCCGGAATTTTTCGTGCTCACGCCTGCGCGTGGATGCGATGCTCGTGCTGCCCGCCTAGCTCGTGCGCGCGCACGTTGACCTTCAGTTCGCCGAGCAGGGGGCTTGAGCGGCAGATGATGACATCGCCGGACTTCACCGGGCTCACGCCCTCCGGCGTGCCGGTATAGACGAGATCGCCCGGATAGAGCGTGTAGAATTCCGAAGCAAACTCGATCAGGCGCCGGCAGCTATAGATGAGCTGATTGGTATTGCTGCTTTGCCGGACTTCGCCGTTGACCTCGACGCTGATCGGCACCGAATCTGGATCCGGCAATTCATCGGCCGTTACCATCCACGGACCGAGCACCGCATAGCCGTCGACGGATTTGCGAAAGCTCCTGTCCTCGCGGCCGCGCACCGACATGTCGAGGCCGAGGCAATAGCCCGCCACATAGTCGAGCGCTGTGGCCTGCGGGATGTCGCTGCCGGTCTTGCCGATCACCATGACCAGCTCGACCTCGTGATCGTTGCGCCGTTCCGGAAAGCGAATGGGAATCCCTTCGGACGGACCGACTAGCGCGGAGTTTGCTTTCAAGAACATCCCCGCTTCGAGGATTTTCGAGGATTGCGTGGTGACGATCTGCGACCCCGGTTTGGCGGCGGCGGCTTGCATCTCATTGATATGCGCCTGGTAATTGGTCGGCGCGCAGGAAAGCTTGGTCGGCCGCGCGACCGGAGGCAGTAGCTTCACCTGGGCGATCGGCTTGCCGGGCGTCTTGTCCGCCAAGCGTTCGAGCCGCTCGCGCCACTGCGGTAGTGCCGCTACGACGGCGTCTCCTTGCATCGCATAAGGCGCGGCATTTCGGATTTCCGTCTGCGCCCCGGTGACGTCGTGCACGAGGTCCCCGCGCACGACGCCCAAGCGGTCGTCGTCGTAGCGGCAGAGCTTCATGGCTTTCTCCTTGATCGTCCCGCGGAGGCGAATTTGTCTCGCTTCCGCAAAGATTAGCAAGCAAGCCCGAAGCGGGCAAAGGCGCGCCTTCAGCGCGTCCGGGCGCCGAATCCCGCCACGTTGCCTCCGGCATATCCCGAGGTTTGAACCTGCGCATAGCCGTTGCCGGACGTGCTGGCTCCGGCGGTCGAGGTCGTGATCGCCGACGTGGCGCCGCCACCGCCAAATCCGCCGGTACCGGCAAGGCTGCTAAAACCCAGGCCCCCACCATTGGCCACTGAACCGGAGGTGCTGGTCGCTGCTGTAGGAATCGGACGTGCCTTGGGCGCTGGACCAAATGCTGGTCGAGCCGCCGCCGGAAAATTGCTGAGCCATGGCGCGAGCCGAGATCAGCAAAGCGGCACTGGCGACAACGTAACAAAGCGTTCTCATGCGATTTCCCTTCGTTCGACGGACCACGATTGGCTCGTCCTGAAATCCACGCCGAACGAGCATCGGGCGTGGATTTGAGGCCGGTCAGCGAGGGTCGGACGCTCGGTCAAACCACGCCTGCTTCTCCTGCGAGATTGGAGGCTGCGCGTCGGAGACCTGAACTGGGTCGCCGGTTTCGGCGGGCTTGAGGTCGAAAATGTAGCCACCGGGGACAGCCGCCTGGCTAGCTTGCGCAGCCTCGGTGGTGGAGCGATCCATCGGCATGAATGCGAGCGGCGCGCCGGCTTGGGTGGACTCGGCCGGGCACGGGGAACCGCGACTTCGTCCATTGCACGTTCCACATGCGCGTCCTGACACATCAAGGCTAAGGCAGCCTTCTGAAACCCGAAGGCATAAAGCTGCCGCGCCAACAGACGGATCGTGCAGCCTTCGTCGACTTTGGTGCTGCCGAACGTAATGCCACCGCACATCAGCGATAGACCGCCGGCCGTCGAGCCGAGACAGGTTTCGATACCGGCTGCGGCGAGGCCGGGCGCGGCAATGGTGGGCGTCGTCGACGACGCGCCGGACGTGCTTCCGAGTGTCTGGGCATAAACAGGCGTCGTAAGAGTCAGAAGAACGAGAGCGGTCCACAGACGCATGACGGAAGATTCCGATCTGAAACTCACACGGGACTTCATGATTAAGTTTTAATCAACGTATCAAAATATTGAGAAGTCTCTATTCGTAGAGACGCGTAGATTTTGCCGAAGGGATTAATTTGGTTAGTAGCGCGGCAGCGCGGCGCGGTTCAGCGCGTTTCCCGACCGGAGAATCCGAACGTCACGGTGGAGACGCAAAGCAGGCTGACGGCGGCGGACAACAAAAAAACCGCGCGCGGCTCACCATTGTCCATCAGCATGCCGTAAACGATCGGTGCGATGCTCGCGCCGATATTGAAGCCGGTAGAGACGAATCCAAACACCCGTCCATAGGCGCCGGGCGGCGTGACCGCGCGCACCAGCATGTCGCGCGACGGGTAAGTCGCGCCGACGCAGAACCCGCTGATGCCCATGAGCAATATTAAAATGGCTGACGGGAAATCAAAAAAGCCGATAAGCGCCGTCACGACGCCGCCCATCGTGAGGCCCGACGCCGCGACGACGGCGTGATTCCTGGTGCGTGCGGCAAGGATGCCGCCGCCGAGCACGCCAACGGCGTTCATAGCAAGCAAGCTCGTCAGCGCCACATTGGCAATGGCGGGCGGTATCGCATGCAGCGCGCCGAGCGCCACTACGAGATAAGTGTTGAGTCCGCTGCCCATGATCGACGTCAGGATGAAAAACGCGAGATTGAGAAGAATCGGCGGCGACATCAGAAGCCGCCAGCCAGCATCCTTGCCGTCCGTGCGTGTCCTGGGGGCGCCTTTGCCGGCATGGGCGATTTCGGTCGTCGGCTCAGGCTGGGCGATTAGGGTGACCAACACGATCAATCCGAAGATCGACGCGCCGATATAGGCGCCGCGCCAGCCGAACACACTTTGCATGTAAAGCAGCGTCACCGGAGCGATGGCCGAGCCGAGCATGCCGGCGAAGGTATGGTACGAGAAGATTTGGCTGAGCCGTTCCGGCGGCGCGTGATGCGACAACAGCGAATAATCGGAAGGATGGTAGACCGTGTTGCCGAGCCCGGCGACGCCGTACATCGCGATGAAAACCCAGTAGGAATCGACGATGCCGGCAACCGCATAGGCAATGCTACTCAAGGTCAGGCCGACGAGCAGCACGACGCGTGGACCGATCCGATCGACCACGAATCCGACCGGGGTTTGCAACAGGGCCGACACGACGTTGAAAACCGTCAGCGCCAAAGCGAGCTGAGTATAGCTGACGCCGAAATCGCTGCGGATGAAGGCCAACAGTGGCGCCAGCATGAGCATGTAATAATGGCTCATCATGTGCGCGGCGCAGACGCCGGCAATCAGCCGCGATTCCGCGGGCCGGAGCGTACGGACGGAAATGGCTTGCGTCATTGCGGCCGGTTTGACTTTGCGGCTTGCAGCGCTTGCCAGATGATCGAGGGTGTCAGCGGCATATCGAGATGGCGAATGCCATGATCGGCAAGCGCATCGATGACGGCGTTCATCACTGAAGTCAGCGCGCCGGCGCAGCCGGCTTCGCCGCAACCTTTGACACCGAGCGGATTGGTCGTGGCCGGCGCTGGGTGGTCTTCGAGGACGAATGACGGCACATCGACCGCGCGCGGCATCGCGTAATCCATGAACGAGCCGGTGAGAAGCTGCCCGTCGCTGTCGTAGACTGTCTTTTCCATCAGCGCCTGGCCGATGCCTTGCACAACGCCGCCATGGAGCTGGCCGGCGACGATCATCGGATTGACGACGGTGCCGAAGTCGTTGACGCAACTGTATTTGACCACATCAACGTGGCCGGTCTCGGGATCGACCTCGACCTCGGCAATGTGACAGCCATTGGGAAAGGTGGAGGCCGACGGCCCGTCGCTCACATGGTCGATGTCGAGCGACTTCGGCGCATTGTCCGGCAGGTTGAGGCCGCTGCGCAGCTTCTGCGCCAAATCCATGATCGAGACGGAACGATCCGTTCCGACAATGACGAAGCGGCCGTGCTCGAAGGCGATGTCGGAAGCAGCCGCTTCGAGCACATGACTCGCCGCGTCCTTGCCCCGCTCGATGATCTTGGCGGCGGCTTCGACGATTGCGGTTCCGGTATGTATGAGTGACTTCGAGCCGCCCGAGCCCCCGCCCGCGATCAGCCGGTCGCTGTCGCCCTGCACCAGCGAAATCTTTTCAAACGGAATGCCGAGCCGCTCGCTCAACACTTGCGCGAACGGCGTGGCATGGCCCATGCCGAAATCGAGCGTGCCCGTTGTCAACGTCACCGTACCGTCGGCATTGAAGGTAATACCCGCCAGCTCCTTAGACGGTGGCGCCGTGACTTCGAGGAAGTTGCCGATGCCCAGCCCGCGCAGCTTGCCGCGCTTGCGGCTCGCGCGCTTGCGCTTGGCAAAGCCCTTGCCGTCGGCAAGCTCGAAGGCCTGCTTGGTCAGCGCAACGAAATCGCCACTGTCATAGGTCACGGCGGAGGCGGTTTTGCGCGGCAATTCGGTGGGTCGGATCTGATTGCGCTTGCGCAGAGCCATACGGTCGATGCCCATTTCGGCCGCGGCGGCGTCGATCAGCCGCTCCATATAATAATTGCCTTCGGGCCGCCCGGCGCCGCGATAGGCCGAGACGTGCGAGGTATTGGTGAACACGCACTTGGTCGCGACTTCAAGCAGCGGCGTGCGGTACATGCCCTGCACGTTCTTCACGGCGTTGATCGTGCCCGGCATCGGCGCGACCGGCGACAGGAATGCGCCCATATTGGCGAAGCTCGTCAGGCGGACGGCGAGGAAGGTGCCGTCGGCGTCGAGCGCGAGCTCGCCGACGACATCGTGATTGCGGCCGTGACTGTCGGATACGAAACTGCCGGAGCGGTCGTCGGTCCATTTCACCGGCCGGCTGAGCGCGCGCGCGGCATGGAGCACGCAGATATATTCGGGAAACACCGCAGCCTTCATGCCGAATGAGCCGCCGACTTGGCCGGTGAGGATGTGCACGTCCTTCGCGGCAGCGCCCATGGCCTCGGCGATATTGGCGCGCATGCCAAAAACCCCCTGCGAGCCGACGTAAAGCGTGAAGCGCGTGCCGTCGTGTGCGCCGACCGCCGCGCGCGGCTCCATGGCGGCGACGACAAGGCGGCTGTTGATGAGCCTCAATCGCGTGACATGAGCCGCCGCGGCGAATGCCGCTGTCACGGCTTCGGCGTCGCCGAAGTGGTAATCGAGCGCCACGTTGCGGGGCACATCGTCATAAAGCCGGGGCGCGCCATCACGCGCGGCGTCTTCGGCCGAGGTGACGGACGGTAGCGACTCGATCTCGACTGTCACCGCCTCGGCCGCGTCCTTGGCTTGCAAGAGCGTTTCGGCGACGACGAAAGCGAGCGGATCGCCGACATAGCGCACTTTGTCCTTGGCTAGCGCTTCGCGCAGCGGCTTCTTCATCGGCGTGCCGTCGCGATTGTTGAACGGCACGACGCATTTGAGCGGACCGTAACCTTGCAGATCGGCCGCGGTATAGACGCCAAGCACGCCCGGCATTTTGCGCGCCTCCGCTGTATCGATGGCGCGGATCACGCCGTGGGCAATTTGGCTGCGGACCATCACGGCATAGGCTTGGCCGGGCAACGTGACGTCGTCGGTATAACGGCCGTTGCCGCGAAGAAGCTGTGGGTCCTCGGTGCGCGGCACCGACTGCCCGACGGCAAATTTCTGGGTCGCTAATGCTTCGACGGTTAATTCATCTGCCCGAGCTTTGGCAGACTGATGCAAATTCATGACGATTCATTCCCGCTAGCCTTCAAGGTGGTGACATAGTGGACTTGCCGGACCCCGGCAACTGGGCACGAAACATGGCTCATAGGCCATAAAAGCACAGTGAAATGCCCCGTATTGCCCTCTGGGCCGCCCCTGTTACAGTTCATCCGATTTGGACTTGAACAATAGACCGCGCCTGTCGAGCCCAGCGGTGGAAAGCTGGGGCTCCGGCGCGGCAGGAAGGCGTTGGAGGATGAACGACGAGGTTCCGCCGCGTGGCGGCCTCGACGCCAATGGGGCCACGCGACATACGGCTGCGCGTGGTGCTCGCTGGGGTCGCCGAACGCCATATGGCATTCGCCGCGATGGCCATCGCGACGACGGGCGTGCGCCGCTCGCGCATCAGTCCGGCGCGACCTATGCCGCGCTCGATCTCGGCACCAACAATTGCCGGCTCTTGGTTGCACGCCCAACGGCGGACGGGTTCCGCGTCGTCGACGCCTTTTCCCGTATCATTCGCCTGGGCGAGGGCGTTGCGGCGTCCCGGCGCATCAGCGAGGCGGCGATCGCGCGCGCGGTCGACGCGCTTGTCGTTTGCCGCGACAAGATGCGCGCGCGCGGCGTCGTGCGCGCCCGGCTCATTGCCACGGAGGCCTGTCGCGCGGCCGAGAACCGCGAGGAATTTTGCACCCGCGTCGCCAAAGAGGCAGGCCTCGAGCTCGAGATCATCGATTCCGCGACTGAGGCGAGGCTGGCTGCAACCGGCTGCACCGAACTTTTCGATCCGGCGGCAAGCGGCATCATTCTTTTCGACATCGGCGGCGGCTCGTCGGAATTGGTGCGGCTCAACCGGGGAAGGCGAGACAGCCAGCGCGGTCCGCCCGCGCCCGACATTGTCGGCTGGGCGTCGCTGCCCATCGGCGTCGTCACGCTGGCGGAGCGCTACGGCGGCAAGGTTGTTTCGCACGAGATTTACGACGCCATGGTGGAGGAGGTGGCCGCCTCCGTCGAAAAATTCGCGAACGACCACCGCGATCTTGACGCTTTTCACATGCTCGGCACGTCGGGCACTGTGACGACGATCGCCGGCGTGTATCTACGGCTGCGCCGTTACGACCGGCGCCGCGTCGACGGCTGCTGGCTGTCCGATGACGAAGTGTCGAGCGTCGTCGCCGAACTGATGGCGATGAGTTTTGACGAACGCGCTGCCAATCCTTGCATCGGTGCCGAACGCGCCGATCTGGTGCTCGCAGGCTGCGCCATCCTCGATGCCATCCGCCGCGCTTTCCCTTGCCCGAGATTGCGGGTCGCCGATCGCGGCCTGCGCGAAGGCATGCTGGTCGAGATGATGCGCGAGGACGGCGTGTGGGGAGTGGCGTGAGCGGACAGGTGTCACGATAATGGCGAGGCTCAAGGACGAGAAGCGCCGCACGCTATCGTCGCGGACTTGGCTGGAACGCCAGCTCCGCGACCCTTACGTGATGCGCGCCAAGCGCGAGGGATTTCGCTCCCGCGCGGCCTATAAGCTTGCCGAAGTCGACGATAAATATCATGTGCTCAAGCCCGGCGCGCGCGTGGTCGATCTCGGCGCGGCGCCCGGCGGCTGGAGCGAGATAGCCGCGCAACGCGTCGGCGCCAAGGGACGCGTGGTCGCGCTCGATATTCTCGATATGAAGCCGCTTGCCGGCGTGGAATTTTTGCAACTCGATTTTCTTGCCGATACGGCGCCCGCGCAACTCAAAGCGATGCTCGGCGGCAAAGCCCACGTCGTTCTCTCCGACATGGCGGCGAACGCGACCGGTCACCGCAAGACCGATCACTTGCGCATCATGGGGTTAGCGGAAGCCGCGGTTATTTTCGCGTACGAAGTACTCGCCGTTGGCGGCACATTTGTCTGCAAGGTCTTGCAAGGCGGCACCGAGGCCGTGCTGCTTGCGGAGCTCAAACGCGATTTCGAAAGCGTCAGGCACGTCAAGCCGCCGGCAAGCCGTGCCGATTCCGCCGAGCTTTATCTGCTGGCGCGCGGGTTTCGCGCAAATAGCGGAAAGCCTTAGGGGCTCTTGCTCGCCTTCGCTTCCAGCGCCCTGCGGCCGGAAAGCTCGGCGCCGGCGTCCGGGGGCAGCCGAAAAAAGATCAACGCGGCGCTGGCCGAAATTAGGCTGACGACGAGAAAGGCCGGTGGAAAGTCGTTCACGCCCATTGTCGCCGAATGTTTGAGACGAAGCGTGATCTCCACGACGAGCGCACCGACCGCGACGCCGGTTGATAATGACAGTTGCTGCGCGGCGGCAACCATCGTTGTTGCGCGGCTCATCTTCCGCGGCTCGATTTCGGCATAGGCGATCGTATTCACGCTGGTGAATTGCAGCGAACGGAAGAATCCGCCGGAGAGCAGGATGGCGATCATGGCCGCGTACGGCATGCCGTGCACGAAGGTGGCGCAGGCGGCAAGAAACGCGCTGCTGATCAGCGCGTTGTAGAGCAGCACGTTGCGATAGCCGAAACGGCGGAGCACCCCGGCGACGGCCGCCTTCATGAACATCGAGCCGAGTGCGGTGGTGAAGGTGATGAGTCCGGACTGAAACGGCGTCAGATCGAATCCGATCTGCAAGAGGAGCGGCAACAAAAACGGCAGCGCGCCGATGCCGAGCCGAAACAGGAAGCCGCCGAAAATGCTGGCGCGGAACGTTGGCAATCTGAGCAAAGTGAGGTCGAGGATTGGCGCCGGCGTATGCTTGGCGTGAATCACATAGGCAACAGCCGCAACCGTGCCGACGTAGAGTAGCGTCGCGACGACGCTCGTTGGCAAAAAATCCAGACCCATGGCCGACAGGCCGAAGGCGAGGCCGGCGATGGCGAGCCCGGACAGCACGAACCCGACAAAGTCGAAAGGATCGCGGTGTTCGACGTGGACATTGGCGATATAGCGCGACGCCAGGACGATGCCGACCACTCCGATCGGCACATTGATCAGAAAAATCCAATGCCAGGACGCGTAGGTCGTGATGAAGCCGCCGAGCGGCGGCCCGCAGATCGGGCCGATCAGCGCCGGCATTGTCACGAGCGACATGGCATTGACGAGAAGCTTCTTGTCGATGCTGCGCACCATGATGAGGCGGCCGACCGGCGTCATCATGGCGCCGCCCATGCCCTGCACGATGCGGGCGAACACGAACTGCTCGAGCGAGTGCGATGCGGCGCAGCCGATCGAGCCCAGCACGAACACGCCGATGGCGATGCGGAACACGTTACGCGCGCCGAAGCGGTCGGCGGTCCAGCCGCTGGCCGGGATGCAAATGGCAAGCGACAGCAAATAAGAGGTGACCGCGAGCTTGAGCGCCAAGGGATTGGTCCCGAGCGCACGCGCGATAGCCGGAAGCGACGTCGCGATCACGGTGGAGTCCATGTTTTCCATGAACAGCGCCGTGGCAACGATCAGCGGTACGATGCGATCGTAAGGACGTTCCTCCATGCGCGCCTATTAGCCCGCGGCGCGCGCGGATTGAAGCGTGCACCTCGCCATCACGTCAGCTGTCTTACCGCTTACTCGACCATGCTGAGAGCAAATGCGGCACCTCCAGCGATTCCGCCGCGGCTGAATTGACGGTGACTTATGTCCCCGTTTCATGGTGATTCCCCCTTGTATTTGCCCTTAGGGCCTATCAATTGCGGCCAAGGCGTGATATCGACCGCCGCCAACCCAAAAGCGGGCCCAAAAGCGGGTCATCGACTCGGGCGAGGGACCAGTTCCGCTCGCCCGCGGCTCGTCACCCCGATGCGCTGGCCCGCCCTTGCGGGCATGCGGAGTTGGCAATGGCAACGACTTCTAAAGACTTACTGCCCCAAGCATACACCTTCGACGATGTGCTGTTGAAGCCGGGCCTGTCCGACGTCATGCCGGCGGACGTCGATATCCGTTCGCGCATCACGCGTAACATCCTTCTCAATATCCCGATCATCGCTTCGGCGATGGACACCGTGACCGAATCCCAAATGGCGATCGCCATGGCGCAGGCCGGGGGCATCGGCGTCGTCCACCGCAATCTCGAACCCGACTTCCAGGCCGCGCAGGTGCGGCAGGTGAAGAAATTCGAATCGGGAATGGTGGTGAATCCCGTCACCATCCATCCGGAAGCCAGCCTCGCCGATGCGCTGGCGCTGATGCAGGAGCATCACATTTCCGGCATCCCGGTGGTCGAGGGCGGCGGCAATGGGCGCGCCGGCAAGCTTGTCGGCATCCTTACCAACCGCGACGTGCGCTTTGCCACCGACAAGCGGCAAAAAGTCTCCGAGCTGATGACCAAGGATCACCTCGTCACGGTACGCGAAAGCGTCGATCAGGACGAGGCGAAGAAGCTCCTGCATCAATATCGCATCGAGAAGCTTTTGGTCGTCGACAACGACTATCGTTGCGTCGGTCTTATCACCGTGAAGGACATCGAGAAGGCGGTGGCCAATCCCAACGCCTGCAAGGACGAGCAGGGCCGGCTTCGGGTCGGCGCCGCCACCTCGGTCGGCGAAGCCGGCTATGCGCGGAGTGAAAGCTTGATTGACGCGGGTGTCGATCTTGTCGTGGTCGACACCGCGCATGGCCATTCCCGCCGCGTGCTCGACACCGTGACCCGCATCAAGCGCATGTCGAACGCGGTGCAGGTGGTCGCCGGCAATATCGCCACCGCCGAAGGCGCCAAGGCGCTGATCGATGCTGGCGCCGACGCGATCAAGGTCGGCATCGGGCCCGGCTCGATCTGCACCACGCGCATCGTCGCCGGCGTCGGCGTGCCGCAACTCACGGCGATCATGGATGCGGTCGAGGCGGCAAAAAAGACCAATACGCCGGTCATCGCCGACGGCGGCATCAAATATTCCGGCGACCTCGCCAAGGCGCTCGCCGCCGGCGCCGACTGCGCCATGATCGGGTCGTTGCTCGCCGGCACGGATGAGACTCCGGGCGAGGTGTTTCTTTACCAGGGCCGTTCCTACAAGACCTATCGCGGCATGGGCTCGGTCACCGCCATGGCGCGTGGCTCGGCCGACCGCTATTTCCAGCAGGAGATCAACGACACGCTTAAGCTTGTGCCCGAGGGCGTCGAAGGCCAGGTCGCCTACAAGGGCCCGGTCGCCAATGTGGTGCATCAGCTGGTCGGCGGACTGCGCGCCGCCATGGGTTATGTCGGCGCCAAGGATCTCGCCGCGTTCCACGACAAAGCGGTGTTCGTGCGCATCACCGGCGCAGGCTTGCGCGAAAGCCACGTTCACGACGTCACCATTACGCGCGAGAGCCCGAATTATCCGAGCCGGGATTAGCGCTCCGATGCCAGCCGCGGCCGCCGACCCATTCGCGAAAATTCGCAGCGCCACCAACAGCCATCGCGCGGGGCACGGCTGCGGCGCCTATCCTTATGACAACGGCCCGTTGCTGGCGGCCCTGGCAGCGACGGCCAATGCGCGCCGTATCTTGGAATTGGGGACGGCGCTCGGCTACACCGCCTTGTCCTTCGCCTCGGGCGCGCCGGATGCGACGGTCGATACCGTGGAGCGCGATCCGGAGCATGTGCGGCTGGCGCGCGATAACATCGCGGCCGCCGCCCTGGATCATCGCATCACGGTGCACGAAGGCGATTTTTCGGCGATTTTGCCGACGCTCGATCCCGGCTATGACGTTGCTTTCTTCGATGGCGGCACCCCGGTGACGGCGCTGCATAAGACGCTGCGCGGGTTGTTGCGCACCGGCGGTACGCTGATCACCGCCAATCTCAATCACGGCGGCTCGGCCGATGCCGTGCGCAAGGCGCTGTTCGACGGCAAATCGTGGCGCAGTGCGCTTGTCGACGAGGACGGCGAGACGGCGATCAGCGTCAAGATATAGCGATGTTGGTGGTGAAGTGTGCGGCTGTTACTAGCAATAAGTGTTACCAGCAATACGTGTTACCAGCCATAAGTCAGCCCGGGGGACACAATGACCACGCAAGAAATTCTGCTGCCGCTGTTCGTCGAGGTGATCCTTACCTTCCTGCTGCTGTTTTGGCTGGCGCCGCTGCGCGGCGGCGATATCAGCTCCGGCGTGACGCGGCCGGACAGCGTCGCCTTGCGCGAGCCGAATTGGTCGGCGCGCACGCTGCAAGTCGGCTACGCTTACAGCAATCAGTTCGAGCTGCCGGTTCTGTTTTACGTTCTGACCATTCTCGCATATATCACGCACTTAGCCGATCTCGTCTTTGTGGTGCTGGCCTGGATATTCGTGGTGTTCCGCTGTCTGCAGGCTTTCGTGCATGTGACCAACAATAATATCCGCGTGCGCGGGGCGATGTTCGGCGTCGCGGCCTTGGTGCTCGCGATCATGTGGGTGATGTACATCGTCGAGGTACTGACGCTGCCGCGGCCAATCTAGGATTTAAAACCATGCCACTCGACTTCTGTCATCCTACCGCCCCCCACAAGAAGCTGCGGCTCCCGGAGTGGTACGTCTCCAGCCTGATGATGGATCGCGCGCTCGACGCAATCTGCCGGCGGGTGAAGAAATTCGATCGCAAGCACGACATCCCCTATCTCGCGGGCTACAGCCTCGACGGCAAGACCATCTACATCGACCGCCATATGCCGCGGAACTTCAAGTTCGGCGGGCGCGCGATCGACACCGATCGTTTTCTTATCCTGCACGAGGAAGTCGAGAAGACGCTGATCGATCAGCTCGGACTGCATTACCTGCACGCCCATCAGATCGCGACGCGCGCCGAGGAGGCGGCGGTCCGCGCCGCCGGCATCACATGGCGCGATTACGATCGGTTCATGCAGAAACACGTCAAAACCATCGGCGACGAACGTCTCACCACGGTGCCGAAGGATCTCGATCTCAAGCCCTATCGCGACGAACAGGACGACGATCTGCTGCGCCGCATGTTGAAGAGCGTGCGTGCCGGAAAAGCGCCGAAAGGCATTCATGTCCAAGATTTGGCGGAAGCGATTGGGGAATTGCGCTCCCGCGTGCGCCGCCACGATACGCCCGGCGCGCATCGCGCGGCGGCCATCAAGCGCAAAAAGAAGTGATCCCCTCGGCCCGACTTTCCGCCGCGATCGAGGCTTTTGCCGATATCGAAGCGCGGCGGCGCCCGGCGTCTGAAGCGCTCAAGGATTGGGGTCTGTCGCACCGATTTGCTGGCTCCGGCGATCGCGCCGCCATCGCGGGACTGGTTTATGACGCACTGCGACGGAAATCGTCGTCGGCGGCGCTGATGGGCGAAGCGACCCCGCGCGCGGTGCTGATCGGCATGCTGCGCCGTGAGCGCGGGTTTGGGATTGCGGCAGTGGAGGCGCTGTGCAGCGGAGCGCGCTATGCGCCCGCGTCGTTGACGGAAGGGGAGAAAGCGGCGCTGGCGTCCGACGCGCTTGCGGACGCGCCGGCTCACATCCAAGGCGACTATCCGGATTGGCTCGAGTCGCAGCTTTCGCGCGTGTTCGGTGACGAGCGGGCAGCCGAAGGCGCGGCACTCGCCAGCCGGGCGCCGCTCGACTTGCGCGTCAATACACTTGCCACGGATCCTGAGGCAGTGTTGCCGAAGCTTGCGCACCTTAACGCCGAGCCGGCGCGGTGGTCGCCGGTCGGCCTCCGCATCCGGCAAGCAGCCGATGCCAAAAGCCCGGCCATTCATGCCGAGCCGCCGTTTCTTAAGGGTCAAATCGAAATTCAAGACGAGGGCTCGCAGCTCGCCGCGCTGTTTGCCGGCGCAAAGCCCGGCGAGCAGGTCATCGATCTTTGCGCCGGCGCCGGCGGCAAGACGCTGGCGCTTGCCGCTGCAATGGAAAACCGCGGTCAGATTTACGCGACCGACACCGATAAACGCCGCCTCGCGCCGATCCGTGGCCGCATCGCGCGCTCGGGCGCACGCAACATCCAGGTCCGCACGCCTAAGAGCGTGGGCGATGTTCTTGCCGATCTCGATGGCCGTGCCGATCTCGTTCTCATCGATGCGCCGTGCACCGGCATCGGCACATGGCGGCGCAATCCGGACGCCAAGTGGCGGATCCGGCCCGGCGCGCTCGCCGAGCGTATCAAGCAACAGGAAGCCGCGCTCGAACGCGCCGTGGGATTGCTTAAACCAGGCGGCCGCATCGCATACGTCACCTGTTCCGTCCTGGCGGAGGAAAATGGCGATCAGGTGCGGGCCTTCGTGGGCCGCCATCCCGATTTTTCCGTGGAAAAGCCCGCCAGCATGCTCAACGCGCTGGGCGAGCGCGCCTATCTTTTCAGCCGCGCGGCGCTTATCTCCGACGAAGGTTTGCTGATGACGCCGCGACGGACCGATACCGACGGGTTTTTCGTCAGCATCTTGCGGCGCTCTGCATGAATTCTGCTGCTAAATCTCGACAGGTCCCTCTCCCTGACCCTCCACCGCTAGCGGGGGAGGGGAGGGTGGGGGTAGAACCCGCTATGGCACGCCAAGATTCGCAATCCCACGACAAGATTCTCATCGTCGATTTCGGCTCGCAGGTGACCCAGCTCATCGCGCGGCGGGTGCGCGAGGAAAAGGTCTATTGCGAGATCGTGCCGTTCCAAAAGGCGGAAAGCGCGTTTCGCGAGATGAAGCCGAAAGGCGTCATCCTGTCCGGCGGGCCCGCTTCCGTGCTCGACCAAGACGCGCCGCTTGCGCCGATGGCGATCTATCAGTCAGGCGTGCCGGTGCTCGGCATTTGCTACGGCGAACAAGCGATGGCGCATCAGCTTGGCGGCAAGGTCGAGGGCGGCCATCACCGCGAATTCGGCCGCGCCGAAGTTGAGGTGACGATACCGTCCGCGCTGACCGATGGCGTCTGGCAGATCGGCCAGCGCTATCCGGTGTGGATGAGCCACGGCGATCGCGTCACCCAGTTGCCGGAGGGATTTGTGGCTGTCGGCACCTCGGCCAATGCGCCGATCGCCATGATCGCCGACGACAAACGCAAATTCTATGCGACGCAATTCCATCTCGAGGTCATGCATACCCCGCACGGCGCCGCCATCCTGCGCAATTTCGTGCGCAAGATCGCGGGCTGCACCGGCGATTGGACGATGGGCGCGTTCAAGCTGGAGGCGATCGAGAAGATTCGCCGCCAGGTCGGCCAGGGCAGGGTGATCTGCGGGCTCTCGGGCGGGGTGGATTCCGCCGTCGCCGCCGTGCTCATTCATGAAGCGATCGGCGAACAGCTGACCTGCGTGTTCGTCGATCACGGGCTGTTGCGGCTCGGCGAAGCCGAAAAGGTCGTGACGCTGTTCCGCGACCATTACAATATCCCGCTGGTTCACGTCGATGACTCGGATGTTTTCCTCAAAGCCCTTGCCGGCATCGATGACCCGGAAACAAAGCGCAAGACCATCGGCAAATTGTTCATCGACGTGTTCGAGGCCGAGGCGAAGAAGATCGGCGGCGCGGAGTTCCTGGCGCAAGGCACGCTCTATCCCGACGTGATCGAGAGCGTGTCGTTCGCCGGCGGCCCGTCGGTGACCATTAAGTCGCACCACAATGTCGGCGGCCTGCCCGAGCGCATGCATATGAAGCTCGTCGAGCCGCTGCGCGAATTGTTCAAGGACGAGGTGCGCGCGCTCGGCCGCGAACTCGGCCTGCCCGACGCATTCGTCGGGCGGCATCCGTTCCCGGGGCCCGGCCTCGCCATCCGCTGTCCCGGCCCGATCACGCGCGAGAAGCTCGATATCTTGCGGCTTGCCGATAACATTTTCATCGAAGAGATTCGCCGCGCCGGCCTTTACGACGACATCTGGCAGGCGTTCGCGGTGCTGCTGCCGGTGCGGACCGTCGGCGTGATGGGCGACTTCCGCACCTACGATTTCGTCGTCGGCTTGCGCGCGGTGACCTCGACCGACGGCATGACGGCGGATTTCTATCCGTTCGACATGGCCTTCATCGGCGCGGTGGCGACGCGAATCATCAACGAGGTCAAGGGCGTCAACCGGGTGGTCTATGACGTGACGAGCAAGCCGCCGGGGACGATTGAGTGGGAGTGAGCGTTTTGCCCGTCACCATCTACGGCATCAAGAACTGCGATACAATGAAGAAGGCTCGCGCGTGGCTCGATAAGCGCGGCGTTGATTACGCCTTCCACGACTACAAGACCGCCGGTATCGAGCGCGGACGGCTTGAGCAATGGGAAAAGAAAGTCGGCTGGGAAATTTTACTCAATCGCGCCGGCACGACGTTCCGCAAATTGCCGGACAAGGACAAAACCGGTCTCAACGCCAAAAAGGCGCTGGCGCTGATGCTGGCGCAGCCGTCCATGATCAAGCGGCCGGTGCTCGATCTCGGCGGCGGTAAATTGCTGGTCGGATTTCAGCCGGACGTCTACGGCAAGGCTGTGACGTCAAGGACCAGAAAAGATTGTGGTGCGCGTTCGGCGCGCTCTTCACTTTTTGCGTTTTAGTCCCACCAAAAACGCCTTTTCCTCGGGCTGCAGATACACCACTTCGGTGAGCGTGCCGATTACGGCGGTCGTATCGAAATAGCCGAAGCGCGTTTCGTTGTGGCGGCCGGATTGAACGAGCTTGAGGCCGCGGGCTTCCATGTCTTTGACCGTCTGACCGTAATCGCCGACCTCGATGCCATAGTGATGCATCCCGCCTTTGGGGTTGTGGTCGAGGAATTTCGAGTAGGTGCTGACACCCGCGATCGGCTGGATCAGCTCGACCTGGGTATCGCCGCCCCAACCGAAGGCCAGATGCAGGCGCAGCGGCGCCGATTTGCCGAGATAGGTTTCGTCCTGAGGCTCAGGCTTCTCGATATACAGGAACTCGGGAACGCCGAGAGTTTCCTTGAAAAAGGCCATTCCCTTATGAATGTCGGGTACGACGATGCCGATCTGAAAAATATTGTCTGCCAACGCATTTGCCATTCCGGCCTCCCTGCGAATTTGGGCGCGTGTTGACACAATCAGGGAACGCCGCACCCTTACCGTCATCATCGCCAATTTAAAAGGACAAGGAAAGCCACACTTGCCGCCGAAAAAGGGCTCGGCCGCCGGCCGCGTGGATCCGACCGGTGCAAATTTGCCACGGCCGCCGATTCAAATCAGGCAAAAATTCGGCGCGCGGAACCACGCGTCACTCACCGCGTTTTCACGCTGATATCGGCAGCCATTTTCCTGCCATCAGTCGACCATGCTTTGCCCGAAGAGGTTCGGCTTGGTGCGACATGCTGACGGGACTTTTGGCTGACGGGGAACTTACGCGGTTGGGAACTCGTCGGGGGCGCGCATGTATCGGGACAATCTGGAGGCTAACATGATTTCGCGTGTGTTTGTTGGCGGCTGCGCGCTGGCCGCCGGCACTGTTGCATTTGCATGTGCCGCACAAGCGGCCGATCTGCCGCCGGCACCCAGGCCCGCCTATGTGGCGCCGGTCGCCTATGCGCCGCCGGTTTACAACTGGACCGGATTTTACGTCGGCGGCAATATCGGGGCCGGCTTCGCCAACTCGTCGTGGAGCGACCCATTCGGCGGACCGGACAACACGTTCAGCAAGGATGGCTTCATCGGTGGCGGCCAGATCGGCGCCAACTATCAGTTCAACTGGTTCGTGGTCGGCATCGAAGGCGATTTCGACTGGACGGGCCTGAAAGCCAGCGGCACCGATTCGCTCGCCCATAGCATCACCGCTGACACGCAATGGACCTCGACGGTCACCGGCCGCGTTGGCGCGGCGTTCGATCGTTTGCTCGTCTACGGCAAAGGCGGCATCGCCTTCGCGCATGACCGTGACAGCATGAACGACGGCTTCTTTACGGCCACCACGAGCTTTAACCGCACTGGGTGGACCGGGGGCGCCGGTGTCGAATACGCACTCAGCCAAAATTGGACCGCCAAACTCGAATACGACTATCTGGGATTTGGCTCCGAGTCGCTCAATCTGGCGACGCCGACCACGCTGTCCTACACGACGAACGCCTCGCTCAATGTTCAAGAGGTCAAAGCGGGCATCAATTACAAGTTCGGTCCGTAACAAGTTACGAATAGCGAAATGGCGAGCAGCGAATTGCTGCTTGCCATTTGCGTTTCTAATTCATCTTGATCTTGGCAGCCTCGATCACCGGCGTCCAACGCGCGATGTCGGCGTCGATGCGCGCGCGAAACTCGGCCGGTGTACCTGGGATCGGTTCCATCAATTGGGCCGTAAGCTTTTCGCGGATTGCGCGCGACGTGACCGCGTCGGCGACCAGGCTGCCGATGCGCTCGACCATCGCGCCGGAAATCCCCGCCGGAGCAATCAGGCCGTTCCAGGCATCGGCTTGGACGTCGATGCCGGCTTCCTTCAATGTGGCAATGCCGGGCAGCAAAGCGGATTGTTCGGCGGTCGAGACCGCAAGGATCTTCACGCCGGAACCGACTTGCGGCACGACTGAAATTGCCGGCAAGCACACCATCTGCACGTCATTGCGGATCAGCGCCGTCATGGCCTGCGGCGACGACGGATAAGGAACGTGCACCAGCTCCGTGCCGCTCTTGAGCGCGATTGCTTCCATGGCGAGATGCGACAGCGAGCCGGTGCCAATCGAGCCGAATGTGTATTTGCCGGGGTTGCGTTTGATCAGATCTATCAAATCCCGCGTTGTGTTCACGCCCAGGCCGGCATTGACCGCGAGCACGCTTGGCTGCGTCACCAAGAGCGTGATGAGCGACAGATCCTTTCGCGGATCGTAGGGCAGGTTGTCGAACAGCAGCGTGTTGATCGCGAGCGGACCGCCGATGCTGACGCCGATCGTCGCGCCGTCGGCATCGGCCTTGGCCACCGTCTCGGTGCCGATATTGCCGCTGGCCCCCGGCTTATTCTCGACGATGAACGTTTGTCCGGTCTTGTCTTGCAGATAATCGGTGATGAGCCGCGCCACGACATCGGGTGTCGCTCCCGCCGCGAACGGCACAATGAATTTGACCGGCTTCGTCGGCCAATCCTGCGCGGCGGCAGGTATTGTGCAAGCAGGGATCGCGCAAAGCAGGCCGGCAAGAGCCGCTACGACGCTTGGCTTCATATTCCCGTCCTTCGCATTTCCTGTTGCCGGTGCAGGACGTATCATGGCCCTACGGGAAGACGAAGCGGAGGGACACCGTGCGCACCACGACAAAATTGAGAGAATTCCTGGCTTCGGGCCGCATCACGGTGGCGCCTGGCGCTTACGACGGCCTGTCGGCGCGGCTGGTCGAGCAGGCCGGCTTTCCGGCGATCTATGCGAGCGGCGGCGCAATTGCGCGCTCCGCCGGCGTGCCCGATCTCGGGCTCCTCTCGATGAGTGCGATCGCGGACCGGCTTGCTTCGATGGTGGACGTGGTTGGCGCGCCGATCGTCGCCGACGCCGATACCGGGTATGGCAACGCGCTGAATGCTCAGGCTGCGGCGCGCGCGTTCGAACGCGCCGGCGTCGCCGCGTTCCATCTCGAAGACCAGACTTTCCCCAAGAAATGCGGCCATTACGACGACAAGAGCCTCGTGGCTGCCGCTGAAATGGTGCAAAAGCTCAAGGCTTCGCGCGACGCTTTGCACGATCCCGATTTCGTCCTGATCGCGCGGACCGATGCGATCGCAGTCGAAGGTTTTTCTGCCGCGATCGACCGCGCATTCGCTTATCTGGAGGCCGGTGCCGACATGATCTTCGTCGAGGCGCCTACTTCGGAAACCGAGATCGCCGAGATCGCCAAGCGCCTGCCGGGCTGGAAGGTCATTAATATGTTCGAAGGCGGCAAGACGCCGCTTGTTCCAGTGCCGCGGCTTGAAACTTTGGGCTACAACCTCGTCATCATTCCGAGCAACACCCAGCGTGCCGCTATCAAGGCGATGCAGCGTGTCTTGGCCGTGCTTGCCAGTGACGGCAGCGCAGCGTCGATGCGCGGCGATATGGTCTCATTCAAGGAGCGTGAAGCCATTGTCGACACAGCGGCCTATCTCGATCGCGATAAACTCTATACGGCATGAGCGCCGGCGGCCCGCATTGACAATAAGATCCCGGTCGCCATGATCCCCCCGCCATGGGACTTGCGGTTGAAATCCTCGGGCTTGTGATATTTCTCGGCGCGCACGTGTTTGTAACGATGCGCAACGAGCGCGCGGCGCTTGTCGCCAGGATCGGCGAATGGCCGTACCGCGGCCTGTTCTCGCTGGTCTCGATCGTCGGCATCTTGCTCATCGCGTACGGATTTGCGAGCTATCGCGCGGCTGGCATGATCGTGGTGTGGGATCCGCCGGCTTGGACGCGCCACATCGTGGTCGCGCTGATGTGGCCCGCCAGCATCATGGTCGCCGCCGCCTACATTCCCGGCAATATCAAGCGCGTGCTCAAGCACCCGATGCTGGCCGGCGTCAAAACCTGGGCGTTCGCGCATCTCTGCGCGAATGGCGATCTCGGCGGCATCATCCTGTTCGGCGCGGTGCTGGCATGGGCGGTCTATGACCGCATCACGCTCAAGCGGCGCGCCGATCCCGGCGCTCCGCCGATTCCGGCCGGTGGCGGCAAAAATGACGTCATTGCCATCGTCGTCGGCACAATCATTTACCTAGCGCTGGGATTCGTATTTCATCCCATCGTTATCGGCGTGCCGGCATTTGGCTCCGCGGCATTTGGACAATAACGATGTCGACCCAAAATGAGATTCGGCGGCTCACCGCGCCCGATATTGGCGCCCGCAAAGGTGGCGAGCCGATCGTGTGCCTGACGTCATACCACGCCCACACCGCGCGCATCGTCGATGCCTATTGCGACGTCATTCTTGTCGGCGACTCGCTCGGCATGGTGATGCACGGTCTCGAAACGACAATACCGGTTACGCTCGACATGATGATCCTGCAGGGTCATGCGGTGATGCGCGGTTCCAAGCGAGCGCTGGTGGTGGTTGACATGCCGTTCGGCTCGTACGAGGGCTCGAAAGAGCAAGCCTTCGCGTCCGCGGCGCGGGTGCTGAAGGAAACAGGCTGCGGCGCGATCAAGGTCGAGGGCGGCCGGCGCATGGAAGAAACCATTGCGTTTCTGGCCGAACGCGGCGTGCCGGTGATGAGCCATGTCGGATTGACGCCGCAGGCGATCAATACGATCGGGTCGTTTCGGGCGCAGGGCCGCGACGAGAGCGATTGGGCGCCGATCGAGGCGGATGCGCGCGCGGTGGCGGATGGCGGCGCTTTTGCGCTGGTGCTCGAAGCGATCGCCGAGCCGCTGGCGCGACGCATCACCGCGCAGGTTCCAATTCCGACGATCGGTATTGGCGCGAGTGTCGCCTGCGACGGCCAAATCCTCGTTTTGGAGGACATGCTTGGGCTGTCGCCGCGCGTGCCGAAATTCGTCAAACGCTTCGGCGAGCTCGGACCCGGAATCGAGCAAGCGGTTCAGTCCTATGCGCGGGAAGTCCGCGCGCGCACCTTCCCGGGTCAGGACCACGTTTACCCTATGCGCAAATCTGCCGTGACCAAACTGCCGTGACCGAGGCAGCCGTGACCAAGCTGCCGGAGCGCAACAAGGGCCCTTCGCAGGCCTGATCGGTCTCAACCATGTGCAATGGTAGCAGGGCCAAACGGCCTTTTTTGCCTTGCTCGCGCCACATCATTAAACTAGGTGCGACAAGGCTTTGCGGGTGCCGGACCGCCAGGATTTTTCGTGTATAGCGGTGTTTGGGGTTAGGGCTGGGACGGGGTTCCGTGACCGACATATTCCAGGAAGTCGACGAGGAAGTACGTCGCGAGCAGCTCAAGAAGCTGTGGCAGCGGTACGGCAATTACTTTGTCGCCGCGTGCGTTCTCATCGTCGCCGGCGTGGCGGCCTGGCGCGCCTATCAATGGTGGGAAGCCAAGCAGGCCGCGCAAGCAGGCGCCGCGTTCGAACAGGCCATCGCTTTTGCCGAGGCCGGAAAACACCAAGAGGCCGAGACGGCCTTCGCCAAGCTCGCGAGCGATGGCACCGCCGGCTACCGCGTGCTGGCACGCTTGCGCGAAGCGGCCCAGCTTGCGCCGACCGACAGCAAAGCCGCCGTCAGCGCTTATGATCAAATCGCCGCCGACGGCAGTGCCGGACAGGTCCTGCAGGATTTGGCGGCGGTGCGTGCAGGCTTTCTGCTCGCCGATACCGCGCCTTATTCCGAGATGCGAAGCCGGCTTGAGCCGTTGACGGCGGCCGACCGGACCTTTCGCCATAGCGCGCGCGAGCTTTTGGCGCTGTCCGCCTGGAAGGCCGGCGATATGACAGCGGCTCGGCAGTGGACCGACCTGATTATGACCGACCCGCAGACGCCGGCGGGCACGCGCAGCCGCGCCCAAGTTTTGAGCGAGCTCATCGCGTCGAGCGGCAAAGGCTGAGGCGATGCCGGCATCTTACAATTCATTGCTGTTTCGTGTGGGTTTTGCACTCGCGCTCGTGGTCGAGCTGGCGGGCTGCACGCCAGGCGGCCAGTTCGATCCGACGGAAGTTTTCAACACGGACATGTTCGACACCAAGAAGAAGCTCCAGGGTCAGCGCGAACCGTTATTCCCCAACGGCGTGCCCGGCACGACCACGGGTGTGCCCGCCGATCTGGTAAAGGGCTATCAGCCGCCGCCGGACCAAGCCGACGCTACAACGATCCCGCCGGAGCCGGCGCCAGCAGCGGAAGCGGCAAAGCCGAAGCCGAA
>Ga0182018_10001206_pt1 | contig 30134 bp, 17 predicted proteins | sample 812P2MmetaG_FD_120490 | JGI IMG/M metagenome (GOLD analysis project Ga0182018, IMG submission 120490) | Permafrost microbial communities from Stordalen Mire, Sweden - 812P2M metaG | ecosystem: Environmental > Terrestrial > Soil > Wetlands > Permafrost | place: Sweden: Stordalen | collected...
CCCGTGACGGTAATGATGTACGTGCCTGGAGTAGTGCCGGCATTTCCTCCACCGCCGCCACCGCCGCCGTTACCGCTCCCGCCGCAACCGAGTGCACCTCCAAGAACGGAGAAAAGTACCAGCATCCCGAGGATGCTCCACCACCTCCGCCGCCGCACCGGGATGCCAACGAGCAAGATGCACGCGAGAGTTGTGCCGCCCGCCAATGGCCCGAAGAACCTCCTGCTCCGGTTGAGAGCGGAGGTGGGCGCCGTAGTGTTCACAGTAAGCGTAGTTGTTTGCGCTGTAGAACCGCTGATGGTCACAGAAGCTGGAATGCTGCATGCCGCAGGATCGCTTGCGGCCGCAGGAGTAATCGCGCAACTCAGACTAATCACGCCAGTAAATCCGCCCGAGGGCGTCAAGCTGATCGTGGATATGTTTCCCGTAGTCGCTCCGGGAACTACGCTGACCGCTGTGCCAGTGATGGAAAAACCGACCGTTGGCAGGTTGATGGTATAAGTGGCGCTGGCGACGGCACTCAAGGAATCGCCGCTCGCGCTGGCAATCGCCTTTAGTGTTTCGGTGGACGAAACCGTGATTGGACCGCTGTAGACGGTCGAGTTTGTAGTTGGAGTGCTGCCGTCGGAAGTGTAGTAGATGGTTGCTCCCGCGGTGGAGTCGCTGAGGTTAACGGACTGCGCGGAGGAATACGTGCCGCCGCCAGGCACGAAGACAGGAGTGTCAGCGACGGGGACGATGCTGTAAGTCGCGCTGGATATGGCGCTCTGATCGTCAAAAACGTCCATCGCAAACGCCTTCAACGTTGTTGTCGACGCTACTGTAATCGGATTGACGTAGACCGCCGAGCTCGCGGTGGGTGTGGTGCCGTCGGTTGTGTAGTAAATGAACGCAATACCTTCGGCGTCGGACATGCTCACGGTCTGGGCTGTGGAGTATGTTCCCCCCGGGACAGAAAAGCTTGGAGCCGCAATTTGACCGGCTCCTGTGACATCCACGATGACCTGTATGGATTGCGAGATGCCGCCACTGGACCCGGTTATGGTGAGAGGGATGGGCTCATCAATCCCGATTGCCGTGCCAGTAACCGAGATGGTCAGTGTGGATGAGCCGGCGCCGGTGATGGTCCCTGGGCTGAAGCTTCCGGTAATGCAAGTAACTCCGTTACAGGTGTCTGGGGTGGCGGTCAATGTAACAGCAGAATCGAATCCGCCGGCAACGAGGATGGTGACCGTCGTGGTTCCCGTGGTGATGGTGGGTGTACCGGGGCCCGTGGCGCCGATGTTGATTGGGTTGGGGGACGCAATCAGCTCGAAGGACGGTTGGGGGGTGGGAGCGGATGGCTCATAGATCCAAAGGTCATTTAGATCAACCAAGGCTGCACCGCCGTTTGCCCAGCCAAGGCCGCCAAAGGCCCAGAGATTACCGCTGGAATCGGTCCAACTGGCAGTTCCAGTTCTCCCGGAAGGAGTGTTTGCAGCGGCGGGTTTTCCCTTTACACCATACGTTCCCGACGTATTTTCGCAGGTAAAGATGGAATCTGAGGAATCTCCGTTCATCCAGGCCCACTCGTTCGCGGCGGATTCGAAAACCCACATGTCGTTGCAGGGGCCTGTTGATCCGTCGATGTTCGTTGTCAACGACTGGACCCCGCCAAAAAGCCAGAGATTACCCTTCGCGTCAGTCCAGGTGGTGGCGTTGCTGCGACTGGGTGGGATGTTGGCGATGGCCGGAGCTCCCTGCGTGCCGTAGATGCCAGACTCTCCGCACCAGTTCTCCGAGGAGCTTTCGCCACAGATCGAGGTGCTGTTTCCGCTCATCCATGCCCATTGATTGGTGGACGGATTGAATTCCCAAAGATCGTACTGATCGATCTCGGAGAAATCATCGCTCTCCCAAAACACTGAGCCTATACCCCCGAAGAGCCAGAAGTTGCCCTCTTTGTCCCTCCAACCGAGTGCGGCTACGCGGCTTCCTGGGCTGATGCCAGGCGCGAACACTCCGAGTGCGCCGTAGACGGCGGGCCAACCGCAGAGATTATTCAGCGAGTTGTTTGCACATTTGGCAGGCAGGGTGCTGCTTCCCCCCATCCACGTCCATTGCTCGGTATCGGGATCGAACCTCCACAGGTCGTCCAACTGACCGAAATCTCCTTGGCTGTCGAGACCTTCGCCGCCGTAGATCCAGAGTTGGCCGCTTTCGTCGGACCAGCTGGTAGCGGAATCTCGACTGCCGGGAATGTTCGCCGCAGCGGCGGAGCCAAGAGTCCCGTAGATTCCCGGCTGGCCACAGGAAGCGGTGGCGCTGCCCGCGCAGCTGGCCGGTACGGTGCTGCTTCCCCCCATCCACGTCCACTCCTTGGTGGTCGGGTTGAACTCCCAGAGATCATTCAGGTCGCCTCCATTCTGGTTCGCATCGAATCCGGCGCCGCCGAAAAGCCAGAAATTGCCGTTGCTGTCACTCCCGTACGATGTCAGATATCGACCGCCAGGGATGTTTGCGGCGGCCGCGGAGCCGAGGGACCCGTAGACCCCCGGTTGCCCACAGGGAACCGTGTTGCTGCCTGCGCAGCTGGCCGGTACGGTGCTGCTTCCCCCCATCCACGTCCACTCCTGCGTGGAGGGTTGGAACTCCCACAGGTCATTCAGCTCACCGAAGTTTCCGTTGGCATCGACGCCCTCGCCCCCGAAAAGCCAGAAATTGCCGCTGCTGTCGGTCCAAGTCGCCGCGCTGTCTCGGGCGCCGGGAATGTTGCCCGCCGCGGCCGCTCCTAACGTTCCATATACGCCAGGCTGGCCGTAGTTGTAAGTTACGGTGTTGCTTCCGCCTATCCAGGTCCATTCGTTTGGCGCCGTCGTCTGCGCCGCCGCCGCAGACAAGGCAATACCGGTGAGTGCGTTCAGGCACACGAGCAAAATACCCGACAACATACGGTGGTCTGTCACTCGCATCCGAATGTGCCTTTTAGCCTTAGAGTTGATACTCAGGCATCGCCGCAGGTCAGAAGAGCCTGCCACCAACTGAGGCGGAGCATTTCGGGCGTGACCTGATATATAGCATCCATAGGCTGCCATCGTAACGCCAGCAATGGACAATGAAAAGGGCAAATTCTCGGTCTCGCTAGGCATAGTCAGGCCGAGTGCGCCCCTTCGCGCGCTTTCCGAAAAGGGGCCACCACGAATCCTGCGTCGAGGGATTCGCTGCTGACTAGCCGCCGCGAGCGTGCCCACTTCTCCTTCTCTTCTTTAGCCCCGCCGCCTCCGGCTCCAGCATCGCCACCGTCAGGCCTTCGCAAGTGGCTTTTTTCATCACATTCCAGCTGTGACACCCATCCTAGACACCCATCTCGCCATGCGCGAAAATGTGTAGGCGCTCATTGACAACCTAAAATGACACTTGGGGGTGCCCCGTTCAAGCTCCGCTTGGGCGGCTCCGTCCGCCATTGCTCGCGACCCGGGCCGAATTCGAAGCTCTTCTAAGCTAAGTCCTTTATTTCTACTATCTTACAGCTAACTCTTTTAATCCCAATATTTTAGCGGGAAATGGGGGGAGGGGGTACAACCGCAAAATAACATCCGCCGAGTGAGCCCTTCTCAACAAGCAAAACTCCGCGTCTGTCGGCCGTTCGGAATTTCTCACATTCTGCAAGGAGACTGCGAAATGCTCGAAGCCAGCGACGAGGTTTACTCTTCGCTCCTCCGGCGATTCAAAGGCGATTTGCTTCGCCCTGGCCAGAGCGGCTACGAAGCCGCGCGCGCCGTTTGGAATGGCATGGTAGCTCGCGCGCCAGGACTGATCGCGCGCTGCACGGATGTAAGCGATGTGCAAAACGCAATCCGAGCCGCCTCTGAGATTGGAATTCTGACCGCCGTTCGATGCGGAGGGCACAGCCTGGCTGGTTTTAGCACCTGCGATGACGGCCTCGTGATTGACCTCTCGAGAATGCGGCAGGTCATTGTCGATCCGGGGACGCGACGCGCTCGAATCGCAGGCGGGTGCCTGCTGGCGTCGGTGGATGCCGCGACGCAAAAAGCCGGACTGGTCTTTCCGTCTGGCGTCGTCTCTCACACTGGCGCCTCCGGACTGATTTTGGGCGGAGGCACCGGATGGCTCACACGGCGATTCGGATTATCATGCGATAACGTCGAGGGGTTCACTCTCGTAACCGCCGATAGTTCCGTCGTACGCGCCAGCTCAAGAGAGAACCCGGATTTATTTTGGGCATTGCGCGGCGGCGGCGGTAATTTCGGAGTGGTAACTGAATTCGAACTGAAACTACATCCCCTTACCGCTGTGGTGCTCGCTGAAGGATTGTCTGCCGAGGCTAATATTCGCTCGCTTCTCGAATTCTGGAGAGACTTCATGGCCGAAGCTCCACTCGACCTGAAGTGGAACGTTAATCTGTGCGTGGCCCCGCATACCAATAAGGTACCCATCAAACTCCGCGGACGTCCGGTGGCCAGCAATTCCTTGATATGGACTGGCGACCCCGAAGCCGGGCGTTCCTATCTGGAGCGCGCGCTTTCCATGTGCAGTCCGGATTCCGTGAGCAGCAGGATTGTATCGTTTATGGATTTACAAACCATGGCGGATTCCGATTTCCCGCATGGCCGGCGCTATTACACCAAGTCGGGTTATTTCACCTATCTCGACGATCGCAGCATTGATCACATGGTAGAGGCAGTTTCCACCGTTCCTTCATCGGAGATCCAGATCGAACTTGCCTACCTCGGGGGCGCGGCCGCGCGGGTCGCAGCGCAGGAGACCGCATTCGGCGACCGCAGCGCTCCGTTCATCATGAATTTGCTGGCGAGCTGGTCAGAGGCGTCCGCCGACGCCGGAAATATTTCCTGGATTCGCGGACTCTTCCATAAGCTTCGGCCAGCCATGAAACCTGGCGCTTACATAAATTTTATGAGCGGCGATGAACAGGATCGCGTACCCGAGGTTTATCAGGAACGCTGGGATCGTATGGTCACGATTAAGTCGCGCTATGACCCAAATAACTTCTTCCGGCTGAATCAGAATGTTCCACCGCGGAAACTCGCGGCAAACAGTTCATAGATGACCCACAACCAAGTAGCGGCTCAAATTGGTCGTCATCCTGACTAAATAAAATTGTCATCCTGAGCGAAGCGAAGGACCTGCTGTTTGCCAGACCCCTTTGTTGATGGTCTCCCGGAATCCCACGAGGTATTCCGGGAAATCATCGTTATCGTGAAACTACTTCGCCGGGATGTAGCTCAAATCCGGACGAAACTCGACAACTTCGTTATACGTGCTTTCGATCGAGCCGTTGAGACGTTCGATCACCGACATGGCTTCCTGCTCGCCGAACGCTTCCCGCAGAATGTCACGCAACGGCTTGATGTTGGGATCATCCTCGAACGCCGCCCAGTTGGCTTTCTCTACCAGCAGAACATATGTGCCACCAGGACCGCCGTTCGCCAGCCTCTCCCACTGGTAATGAAAGCCCCACTTCGTTTTTTGCGCGGCATCGTACATTCGCGCGATGGCGCTCCGGAAATCGTCGCCCTTGCCGTACCGGATGTGAAAGGTTGTGGCGCTCGTGAATTTGTTGTTCATCTCGGGACCTGGATAACTCACTTTGGGCATCGTTTCGAAGTAAGACGCGGTGCGCTTCTCCACGTATGGCGCGACAGTCTTGTTGTACGCTTCCTCATCGGCGGCATCGGAGACGGCGGGTTTATCGAGATCGGCCCAGTGCTGGCCCGATCGCCCCACGATGTAGGAGCCCATTTGCTCGCCAGCCACCACTTGCAGCACAAATAGCGTCTGCGGGTCCTTTTGCTGTTTGTGCCAGGCGGCTTTCGCCTTGCGTCCATCTTCATATTGCTTGGTCATACCGTTCTTCGGCGTTTGAAACTCCAGTGCGGTGACGGTGCTGGATTCTCCCTGCGCGGCCGCCGAAAGCGCAAGCGCGAAAACGGCAGCACAAATTGACAGCAGCTTGGTGAATTTCATTTTTTTCTCCTGGTTTGGATCTGAGACTGGAATCTCCAATTGAGTTGGGATCCCTTTAGGACTTCAAAGCGCGCTAAGTGTACACCCGTATCGCCTGTTCGTGCCGCAATTGCCACGGACACGAGCCGTCGACGATCGACCTAGTCAGTGTGCATCGTAAGCTGCAGCCGCAATCTCCCCCAGCGCTTCTCCCGCGATCTTCTGTACCGCGTCCGGATCATCCATGGATACGGAGACCATGTTGACGTAGAGCGCAAGAATCAGGTGCTGGCCACTCGCCGTATCCATATAACCAGCAAGACCCTTGCCCGTGATCGTCAATTTCTTGTTCAACGCATCATAAGTGGTATAAGTCCCGGTCTTTGCGTGCACGTGACCTGCGGCGGCGGAATGGACCTGAATCTTGAACAGTGTGCCATCCTTTCCGAGGACTGGCAGGGCACGATAGAAGTTGTCATAGTCCTTCTGCTTCGACATATAGAGAAGATAGTGGACCATAAAGTCAGGCGTGAAAAAGGCGTCGCCGCCCGCTCCATCGCTCTGCGCTGCCCCCCTCAAATCAAGACCAGCCTTAGTAAGAAATTGGTTCTCCATGTCAAAGCCCGCCTGCACAATTTCACTGTCCTTGTGGGCGACAATGGCGCCCACAAGAAACGGCGTGGCGCTGGCGTGAAGATTCTGGCTGACCTTCAGCGTAACCTTCACTTCTTCCTTCAGGGGCGGCGAAACGTGTTCGGCAACCACCTTCTCGGGCGTGCAGTTCACGGCCAGTGTCTTGAAATCGATGTGATCCGAGGGAACTGCGAGGCTTGACCGCACACCCTGCTCTTTCAATGCCTCCATCAAAACGGTCGCGGCAAAACGGCTCGGTTCGGGAACTGCATAGGAGACCATCCTCGGCTGGCCGCCAAGCGCCATGCTGCCGGTGAGGGTTACGCTTCGGGATCCATCCGGGCTAAGTTTTTCATTCTTGTAGTCAAGCGTTACTTTGGAACCCGCCTTCCCGGTCGTGGCCTGATTAATAATGGTGACGTACGCCGTCTGCGGCGCAATCTTCAATTGCACGGGTGAGTTTTCCGAATGCCCGGGACTGACGATGACGTCCACTACGTTGTCGTTAACCACCATCGGCGACACAACCACGCCCGTTCCCAATTCGCGGTCGCCTTCCGGAAAAAGTGTGGCATCCACCAGCACTCTTCCCTTCACTCGTTTAATTCCTTTTGCGGCGATCTGCCTGGCGAATTCGCGCATCACCAGCAGTGGATCGCCAGACAATCCCTTACTGTCAGGTCCACCGTAGGAATGATCCTCATCTTCAAATGCCAGCGTGTCATCAGGCTGGATACGATTCGAGAGGTTCAAGTCTCCGCTGGCCACCAGCACCAGATCTCCCTTCACTGTGCCATTTTTCTCAATGGGTCCGGTGCGGTAGATCCTGGTATGAAAACGGTAGTCTGCGCCTAAGAGCTGGAGAGCAGTGCCTTCCGTGAGCAACTTGGTCGTGGAACCCGGCACGAAAAGCTGCTGCGAATTCAATTCGTAGACTACATTTCCCGTATCCGCCGAAATAAATTCAATACCGAAGCGAGAGTGGGCGAACTCTGGACGAGCCATGATTTTCTGGATGCGCTGTTCCATCGAGGCGTCGGACTGCGCCTGTGCGCCACTGCCCCAGAAAAGAAGGCCTTCGGTGAGAAAAATAAGTAGGACCACTCGAATGGCGTGTTTAGCGTTCATGCAATACCTCCCAAGAGCAGTCAAAGAATACTAGACGGAAAAGACCGATCGCGCTAACTACTAAGTTGCTGGTGAAATGGCGGGTGCGCCCCTTCTCGCGCTTTTCGAGAAGGGGCCTCCACCACACCCCGCCTTTCATTGACTTGAACCTTTCACCCACGTAACATTTGCCTCTAATGCTCGGCCAAGTCATCTCTCATTACCGCATCGTCGAGAAACTCGGCGGCGGCGGTATGGGCGTCGTCTACAAAGCTGAGGACACCGAGCTTGGCCGCTTTGTCGCATTGAAGTTTCTGCCCGAGGACGTCGCGCAAGACCCTCAATCTCTCGAACGCTTTCGACGCGAAGCACGCGCCGCTTCCGCGCTCAACCACCCCAACATCTGCACCATCTATGAAATCGGCAAGCACGAGGGGCAAGCCTTCATCGCGATGGAGTTTCTGGACGGCCTGACCCTGAAGCACCGCATTGCCGCCCGTCCCATGGAAACCGAACTGCTTCTCGCCCTGGCCATCGAGATCGCGGACGCGCTGGATGCGGCTCACTCCGAAGGCATTGTCCACCGCGACATCAAGCCCGCCAACATTTTTGTGACCAAGCGTGGACATGCCAAGGTTCTTGACTTCGGCTTAGCCAAGGTCATGATCACCGCCAATTCATCGAGTGCGGTAGCGGAGGCGGGTACACAGACACGCACCATTGATGAGCACCTGACCAATCCCGGTTCTACGCTCGGCACCATTGCCTACATGTCGCCCGAACAGGCCAAGGGCAAAGAACTGGACGCCCGCACCGATCTGTTTTCTTTCGGCGCGGTGTTGTACGAAATGGCCACGGGCACATTGCCATTTCGGGGTGATACGTCGGCCCTGGTCTTTAACGCCATTCTCGAACGTGCTCCAATAGCTCCAATCCGCTTGAATCCCGACGTGCCCGTCGAACTCGAACGCATCATCAACCGGGCGCTGGAAAAAGACCGCGAACTGCGCTACCAGGGCGCAGCGGAAATGCGCGCCGAACTGATGCGCCTGAAACGGGACACCGAGTCGGGCCGAGTTGCAGGGGCGAGTTCAGGCACGCTTGCGGTGGCGCAGGAAAGCAGCTCTCAGGTCGCCCCACCGCAGTCGCCGGCATCGGGTTCCTCGCCTGCGCATCCTTCATCTCCGTCATCGAGTGCCGTGCCTGTCGACAAAGCGGCTGCGGCTTCGACAGCGCCTGCGGCTTCAACACCGAGCAGTTCCGACGGAAAGACCCGTTCCTACGGGAAGATCATCGCCGCGCTTGCCGCGGCCGTCGCGGTGCTGGCTGTTCTTTTCTGGTTCGTCAGGCAGCGCGCCGCTCCGGTTGCGGTCACTCCCAGTCAAAGAACCGTCGCCGTTCTTCCTTTGCAGAACCTTGGCTCCGATAAGGATGTCGATTTCCTGCGCCTTGCGTTAGCCGACGAAATCGCGACCGCGCTCAGTTACGTTCGCTCGCTATCTATCCGCCCGTTCGCGACCACCACCAAGTACGACTCTCCCACTCTCGACTTGCAGGAAGCCGGCCGCGCCATGCATGTGACCGACGTCGTCACTGGACACTATATAAAAGAAGGCGATCAGCTCGAGATCACTCTCGAAGCCGTGGACGTCGCCGAAAACCGCGCCGTTTGGCGCGACACTATGACCGTCTCCGCTCCCGACATGATAGCCATGCGGAGCCAGATCACGGCGAAAGTTCGCCAGGGATTGGTCCCCGCTCTCGGCGGCCGAACAAATTCAGAGGAAGCCGGCACCCATCCCAGGAACGAAGAGGCCTACGACCTCTACTTGCGAAGCGTCTCGATGCCGCATGATCCTCTGCCTAACAAAGATGCCATCACTATGTTGGAGCGAGCGGTTGGAATCGATCCCTCTTACGCCCCTGCATGGGAAGCTCTGGCGAGTCGCTACTACTTCGATTCGCAATATTCGAATGGCGGCGAGGCCATGTTCCAGCGCTCGAATGCCGATTATGAACGAGCGATGGCGCTCGATCCAGATTTCGTCAGACCAGCCGTGGGGCTGGTCATTAATCGGGTTGAAAGGGGTGAGCTGGCAAGGGCCTACCAGGCAGCAAAGGCGCTGGTGGAGCGGCATCCCGAGAACGCCGGGGCTCACCTCGCCCTGGCTTATGTCCTTCGCTATGGTGGAATCACGGATCAATCTGCGCAAGAGTGCGACACCGCGTTGTCTCTCGACCCGGGGAACTTTTCATACCGGTCGTGTGCATTCGTCTTCGATGCCCTGGGTAACCATGCCCGGGCTATGGACTTTCTCCAGCTCGATGCCGGATCTGACTGGGTGTCGAGGAACCTAGTGCTGCACTACATTGTCAGTGGCAACTTGGCGCAAGCGCGGCAACAAGCTGAGAAATTAGTCGAACAAGATGGTGAAAGGCTGCACAAAGGTGAAAGGCTGTACAAACCTTGTCTCGCCCACGCTCCGTCCGCAGAGGTGGACAATGCCGCCAACGACTTTGCGCCCGAGGCTTTAGCGAATCCTGACGCTGAAAACAGGTTCTTCTTTTCCAAGTCCTTCGCCTTTTGTGGGAAGAACGAGATGGCGCTCCAGCTCATCAAGAGCTCAATTGCCGGGCATTACTGCGCCTACACCGACCTGCAGAATAGTCCAATATTCGCGAACCTGCGAGGTTCGCCTGAGTTCACCCATGTGCTCTCGGCCGCCAAACAGTGCCGCGATGATTTCCTCGCTGAGAGATCGCAAGCCGCACACTGAACGACCGGGCACGTCCACAAGCTCCTGCGCGAAGCTTAGTCCTGCTTTGCTTTCGCCGTCTCCGCGCATGGACCGCCGCCAGGAGTCACGCACGAGCAGCCCTTATCACTGTTGTACCGGCATTGGTCGTCCGGATGGCCAGGTTGGTCACAAACTGGATTGCCGCATCCGGGGAACTTGGGGATCTTCATGCATGCGGAGTTTTGCGTGAACTTGTGTGACTGTTCCCACACAGCGATCTCCGGAGCTTCGAATCGCAATTCTTCATGACTCAACACATGAAGCTCAACCCCCTGAGCGCCTTTCACCTCCTTCACGCCTCCATTCACATCTAAGGAGTACGGACCTGAAACTATAATTCGCGTGTCGCCTGATTTCGCTTTGCCCGCAACGAAGTTGATTGCCACAGCAGTCTTCCCGTCTGCCGCTCGGGTGATCGAGATATCCCCTCCCGTGAGGATAGTGACAGTTGCGCTACTGTCCTGTTTTGGCGTCTCCTGAGCCAGCGCGATGTTGACCATGAGCAGTGTGCATGCAGTAATTGTGAGACTCCGTCCCAGGCGTGTTTTCATTCGACCCCTTGCTGGTGTGCTGATTTGAAACCCTTCTGTTCGAAGTGTGGCACGATTCGTGCCCCGAATCCATTCTGATTAGAGGGTGCCCCATCCTAACGTCGCGCTTTTTGCGACGTCAGGGTGGGCTTCCACGGTCGTATCGGTCTCGGGCAGCCCCTCGCTGCCAAACCGTCCCGCCTTGCCTGCCGGCGGATGTGCGGAGGCTGCTACAATCTTGTCGAAGTCGTCTTCTTGCCGCTATTAAAACGTTTCTATGCTGGCTTTTGCTGCCGCAAGGCTTTTGACCCCGACGGAGGCCGTCGAGCATCCTCTCGTGCTCGTCGAGCAGGGACGCATTTTCGAAATTTCCGCTCAGAGCAGCCGGGATGTTCCCGCTGGAGTTTCTTTCTTCGACTTCGGCGATAACGTGATGGCGCCGGGTTTCGTTGACCTTCACATTCATGGCAGCGCCGGATATGACGTCATGGACGAAAGCGCCGAGGCGCTGCCCGCGATCGAACAGCTACTGGCCCGACACGGAGTCACAAGTTATTTCCCCACCACCGTCACCGCTCCCATGGATACCACTTTGCAGGCGCTCGAACGCCTGGCGGATGCAATCGAAAGAAGTGAGCGCGATCGCAAACACCATCACGAACACGCACCCGCAAAAAATCGCAAGAATCGGGCCATCCCGCTCGGAATCCATCTTGAGGGGCCATTCATCAGCCACGCCCGCCGCGGCGTGCACCCGCCCGAAAATCTGCTCGCTCCCACTCTCGCCTTGTTCGATCAGTTCTGGCAGGCAGCCCGCGGCCGCATCCGCATGATGACGATCGCTCCAGAGTTGGATAACGCACCCGAGGTCATTGCCGAAGCAGCGCGGCGCGGCGTGTGCGTCAGCCTGGGACATTCCGACGCCGATTTTGAGGCCGCCGAACGCGGAATCGCGGCCGGAGCCCGACACGCGACGCACACCTTCAATGCGATGCGTCCGCTCGACCATCGCAGTCCCGGCATTTTAGGCGCTGTGCTCACCGATCGTCGCATCACCGCCGACATCATCGCCGATGGCATTCATCTTGATCCGGCAATTGTGAAGCTTTTCGCCAGGGCCAAAGGTCCAGATCAGGCCGTGCTCATCACCGACGCAATTTCGGCGACGGGCATGCCCGATGGCCGCTACCGCCTTGGATCTTTCGAAGTAGATGTTCGCGACGGCAAGTGCCTGGCGAACAGCAAGCTGGCCGGAAGTGTTTTGACCATGGACCGCGCCGTGCGTAATCTGGCGCGCTTCGCGGAGTGGGATCTGCCCCAGGCAATCGCCGCCGCCAGCCGAAATCCGGCGCGGGTGGCCCGATTAGCGAATAAAGGCACGCTCGCCGTGGGAGCCGACGCCGACTTCGTTGTCCTCAACCAAGAAGGCACCATATCGCGAACTTTTGTAGGCGGCGTGGAATGTACTAGGAGCTAGTTCTCAGTCAGTTGTTGAATGAAGGCTGAGAACTGAAAGCTGAGAACTGAATGTCTGAGACCCGCAAATTTCCGCATCACCTGATTCGCGAAATCTTTGAGCAGCCCGACGCCTTGCGGCGCACCATAGAACCGCGCGTTTCGCTGGCCGAGGGACTGGTTCAGCTGGATGAAATCCACATTTCGCGCGACGAACTGCGCGCCTTGCGGCGGATTAACATCGTCGCCTCCGGAACCAGTCGCCATGCCGGCATGACAGGCCAATACATGATGCAGGAATTGGCCGCGGTGCCTGTCGATGTGGACTACGCGAGCGAATTCGAATATCGCAATCCAATGATCGGACGCGGCGAACTCAGCATCTTTATTACTCAATCGGGAGAAACCGCCGACACTACGGCAGCGCAACGCGAAGCCCGGCACAAGGGATCGCGCACCATCGCTATTTCAAATGTCGAAGGATCTACGATTGCCCGCGAAGCCGATGGATTCATCTACACCCACGCTGGCCCCGAGATCAGCATCGCTTCGACCAAGGCCTTTACCGCGCAGATGGCCTGTTTATTTCTGTTTGCGCTCTACCTCGGTGAAATCAAGGAGAAGGTGCCGAAGGCGCTGGCCCAGCACTACATTGGCGAACTTCTCGCGCTTCCCCAAAAAACGGAAACCATCCTCGCCGCGTCCGATGAAGTGGAGAAGCTCGCCGAGCTTTACTATCGCGTGGACGATTTCATGTTTCTTGGCCGCGCCATCCACTACCCCATCGCCATGGATGGAGCACTCAAACTCAAAGAAGTCTCCTACATTCACGCCGAAGGCTATCCCACGGGAGAAGCCAAACACGGGCCAAACGCGCTGATTGATTTCCGCCTGCCGCTGGTGATGATCGCGACTTGTGATCGGAGCGATGCGGGCTCCGTGTTGCGTTACGAACAGAATGTGAGCAACATGCAAGGCTTCAAGAAACAGGGCGCAACGTTAATCGCGCTGGCTACTGAAGGCGACACCACCATTCCAAACCTCGCTGATCACACCATCTTTATTCCGGCAGCGCCGGAACTTCTGTCTCCGATTCTAGAGATCGTTCCACTCCAGTTGTTTGCCTACTACGTTGCCGCCAAACGGGGCCTCAATGTGGACCATCCGCGGAATCTGGTGAAGGCGGTCACGCTGGAGTAGGGCACCTCTCAGTCAGAACCGGGCCCCCGCCCCCCTACCTCGGTATATTAGAATCAGCTACTTAGCTACAAAGTATTGAGCGCGTTATAGTTAGCTCCGGAAGCGGGGTTGCGGGCCAGCGTGTCGGAAACTGTCGGGCCGGAAAAAAATATTTACTCGGTCTTTAGAATCATTGGTTTAGCGGAAAACTCCCGGCAAATCTTTGACTTTAAAGGGCTTATTCGTAAAATATTACGGAATAAGGACTTAGGGCGGATGCTAGGATGCTCGGCCTGCTTACCCTTGCAAAGTATTGATTTCAAATACGATAACTTGCAAAGTATTCATAATAAATGGCTTACATTGGGTGCACTTCTGTCGCCCCGGCTGATCTTGTGTTCGCGGACTACCGGTAGCCACGCTTTGCGGCCTGGGCTGCATTCTTCCGCTGTTTCGTGGCTGCGGCTTAGTTGGTTCGGTTGTCAAAGAGCGGATGCTGATTTGGCTGCTACTTCTATTGTACCGCGGGGTGTCAAGAAAAAAGGCGAACGTCTTGACCACGGAGGGCACGGAGGCTCACGGGGAAAATCCTTAGACCATGAGCCTTCGCGATTCTCCGTGTCCATGGCGGTTGGTGGGCGACGCGCGGGCATTGGCGGTTGCGCCCTGCACCCTCCAGCAAGATTCCTTTTAATTCTTTATGATGGAAGGTCGCAATCTTTCAATGGGGTGTTCCATAGTGGCTGAGACGCAACAGACGAACGGAATCGAAGTCCTCGAAACGCGGGAGTGGCTGGACTCGCTCGACTATGTGCTTTCGCAAGGCGGACCGGAGCGAGCGGGGCGATTGCTGCAACAACTGGCGCTCCATGCGCGACGCGCCGGCGGGGTGAATCTCCCGTTTACCGCCACGACTCCCTACCAGAATACGATCTATTCCAAGGCGCAGCCTCCGTTCCCCGGCAGTCAGGAAATGGAGCGCCGCATCAAAAGCCTGGTGCGCTGGAATGCGATGGCGATGGTCGTGCGCGCCAACAAGCTTCAGGAAGGCATCGGCGGACATATTTCCACATTTGCGTCGGCAGCGACGCTCTACGAGGTGGCATTTAATCACTTTTTTCACGCCGTCACCGAATCCGGCGACCGCGATATCGTCTATTTCCAGGGCCACGCCGCGCCCGGCATCTATGCCCGCGCTTATCTGGAGGGCCGTATCCCCAAAGAGAAGCTGGAGAACTTCCGGCGCGAATTGAAACCCGGCGGCGGACTCTCATCGTATCCGCATCCCTGGCTCATGCCCGACTTCTGGGAATTTCCCACCGTGTCGATGGGATTGGGCCCGATCCAGGCCATTTATCACGCCCGCTTCATCAAGTATCTCGAAAATCGCGGATTGAAAACTTCCACCGGCGGAAAGGTCTGGGCGTTTCTCGGCGATGGCGAAATGGACGAACCTGAGTCGCTGGGCTCGATTACCCTCGCTTCGCGCGAACGCCTCGACAACCTGATCTTCGTCGTCAACTGCAACCTGCAGCGCCTTGACGGTCCGGTGCGCGGAAACGGCAAGATCATTCAGGAACTGGAAGCGATTTTCCGCGGCGCCGGATGGAACGTCATCAAGGTCATCTGGGGCGGGGATTGGGACGAGATCATTCAGGCCGATCGCGATGGCCTGCTCCTCCGCCGCATGAGCGAGATTACCGACGGCCAGTATCAGAAATATTTCGTCGAGAGCGGTGCGTATTTCCGGCAGAATTTTTTCGGCACCGATCCGCGGCTGCTGAAGATGGTGGAGCACCTGTCAGACGAGCAACTCGCTCGCATGCGGCTCGGCGGACACGACCCAATCAAAGTCCATGCTGCGTATCGAGCGGCGGTCGATCACACTGGATCTCCTACTATCATTCTCGCCAAAACCATCAAGGGCTACGGACTGGGCGAAGCGGGCGAAGGCAAGAACATCACGCATCAGCAGAAAAAGCTGAATGACGATGAGCTGCAGATCTTCCGCTCGCGCTTCGGCATTCCGATTCCAGACGACGAGCTTCACAACGCACCCTTCTATCGCCCCGCCGACGACAGCGCGGAGATCAAGTACATGCAGGAGCGCCGGAAACAGCTGGGTGGTTACATGCCGGTGCGGAAGGTGCGTGCGACGCCGCTGAAGCCGGTTTCTGAAGCGCTCTTTGAGGAGTTCTACAAGGGCACAGAAGGCCGCGAAGCCTCCACCACCATGGTCTTCGTCCGCATGCTCTCGAAGCTATTGCGTGATCCGGAAGTGGGAAAGTTTATCGTGCCGGTGGTTCCCGACGAAGCGCGCACCTTTGGCATGGAGGCGCTTTTCCGCCAGGTCGGCATCTATTCGAGCGTCGGCCAGCTCTATGAGCCGGTCGATATGGATACGCTCCTCTATTACAAGGAGGCGAAAAACGGACAGATACTGGAAGAGGGCATCACCGAGGCGGGATCGATGTGCTCATTCATCGCCGCCGGAACCGCCTATGCCAATCACGGCATCAACACCATTCCCTTCTTTATTTATTACTCGATGTTCGGACTGCAGCGCATCGGCGACCTGATCTGGGCTGCCGCTGACATGCGCTGCCGCGGTTTTCTGATCGGAGGAACGGCGGGAAGAACAACGCTGGCCGGCGAAGGCCTGCAGCATCAGGATGGACACAGCCACGTGCTGGCGCTCGGTGTCCCCAACCTGCTGGCTTATGATCCTGCGTTCGCCTATGAGATCGCCATCATCATTCAGGATGGCATCCGGCGCATGTATGTCGACGGTGAATCCATTTTTTATTACTTGACGGTCACCAACGAGCCGCTGCCGATGCCCGAAATGCCGAAAACCCCGGGCATCCGCGATGGCATCCTCAAAGGCTTATACCGTTACCGCGTTTCTGAAAAGAAAAATGCCAAGCTGCGCGCGCAGCTGCTCGGCAGCGGCACCATCATGTTTGAGGTGCTCAAGGCGCAGGCGATTCTGGAAAAAGACTATGGCGTAGCGGTGGATGTGTGGAGCGTGACCAGTTACAAGGAGCTCTATCGCGAGGCGAACGACTGCGCCCGTTGGAATATGTTGCATCCGACCAAGCCGGCAAAAGTGCCCTATGTCACGCAAGCTTTGCAGGGCGCATCCGGCCCCTTCATCGCGGCATCGGATTACATGAAGGTGTTGCCCGAGAGTATCGCGCAATGGGTGCCCGGCAAGCTGGTTTCTCTCGGCACCGACGGATTCGGGCGCAGCGAGAATCGCGCAGCCCTGCGAGACTTTTTCGAAGTCGACGCCAAGCACATCGTGCTCGCCACCCTGCATGCCCTGGCGGGGGAGAAGACCGGCGAGACGATAAGCACGAAGCTGCTGGACGATGCGATTCGAGATCTTGGCATCGATCCCGAGAAACGTAATCCGGCGATCAGTTAATGTCGCATGGTACTTCAGTAGAGACGCGGCTAGCCGCGTCTACCGCCGCTGCGAAGTGAGACGGGGCAAGCCCCGTCTCTACGGCGAATGCAGGAGACACGAGGAAAAAGGAAAGAATGGCAACGGAATTTAAGCTGCCCGAACTGGGCGAGAATATCGAGAGCGGCGACCTCGTGCGCTTGATGATCAAGCCCGGCGCCAGCATCGCCGAAGGCGAGCCGGTGATGGAACTGGAGACGGACAAGGCGGTCGTCGAAGTGCCTTCGTCGGTAACGGGCACCATCGGAGAAATCCGCGTAAAAGAAGGTGACAAGCTCCGCGTCGGGCAAGTCATCTTCACTGTCGAAAACGGAGCCGGCGCGGGAAAAGAGCCCGCCTCGAAATCAGCGAAACCGCCCGCGCCACCCGCCCCGCAACCCGGCGGAGATCGAGCTTCCGCACCTGTCGCCGCACCCCCTGTCGCTGTAGCCCCGTCGAAACCACCCGCTCCACCGCAACCAGAGCGCCCGGCAACGTCCCCGGCTGCGGTATCGACCGCCAGCGAGTTCAAGCTTCCCGAACTCGGAGAGAACATCGACTCCGGCGATCTCGTGAGGCTGATGATCTCGCCGGGCACAACTGTTTCTGAAGGCCAGCCGGTCATGGAACTCGAAACCGACAAAGCTGTTGTGGAGGTTCCTTCCACGGTTAGCGGCGTAGTGCGCGAGGTCAAGGTTAAAGAGGGTCAGAAGGTCAAAGTTGGTGCGGTCATCTTTACGCTGGAGAGCGCTATAGCCGCCCCGCCGGAACCTTCCCGCAAACACGAACCTGTGGAACACGTCTCCGGACAGCAAGCCGCGCGGCTCGGTTTCCAACTGGCTATTCGCGCCGAAGGAAAAACCGAGGAACAGGCTCTCCCACCGGATCATCCGCAAGCCGCGGCGCCGGCGTTCAGTATGCCAGCGCAACTGGGCAAGGTCGCCGGCACGGAACAGCGCGATCCGGTGCCCGCAGCCCCGCATGTGCGTCGCTTGGCCCGCGAAATTGGAGTTGATATTCACAGCGTGCAAGGCAGCGGCCCGGGCGGCCGCATCAGTGAAGACGACGTAAAACTGTGCGCCAAGAATGCGCTCGTGGCCGCGGCCGCCGTGGCACAGTCTCAACGCGGAACCTTCGCCGAGCCCGACCTGCCCGATTTCTCCAAGTGGGGGAAAACGGAACGCGTTTCGATGCGCGGAGTGCGGCGCAAGACTGCCGAGCATCTTCGTCAGGCCTGGAACACGATTCCCCACGTCACCCAGCAGGATCGTACGGACATCACCGAACTCGAACAGTTGCGAGCCCGCTTCGCTCCCCGCGCCGAAGAAGCCGGCGGCAAGATGACCGTCACCGCGATCGCCTTGAAAGTGTGCGCCTCGGCCCTGAAAGTCTTTCCCCAGTTCAATGCCTCGATTGATATGGCGAAAGAAGAAATCATCTACAAGCAGTACATCAACATCGGCGTGGCCGTGGACACGGATCGCGGCCTGCTCGTTCCCGTCATCCGCGACGTGGACAAGAAAAATATCGTCGAATTGGCGGCGGAGATGACGCAACTCTCCAAGAAGGCGCGCGACAAGAAGCTCACTCCGCAGGAGATTGAAGGCGGAACATTCACCATCACGAATCTCGGCGGCATCGGCGGCACCGGATTCTCTCCCATCGTGAATTATCCCGAAGTCGCCATTCTCGGCCTTTCGCGTTCCCGCATGGAGCCGGAGTGGGTGAACAACAAATTCGAGCCGCGCTTGATTCTGCCGCTCTCGCTCTCGTACGATCACCGGTTGATCGATGGCGCCGACGCCGCGCGTTTCCTGCGCTGGATCGCGGAAGCCTTCGAGCAGCCATTCTTGCTGTCGGTGCAGGGATAGAAGAAGATTAACCGCTAAGGGCACGAAGGCCCACTGAGAAAACTCTAAGCATAAAACCCTTCGTGATACTTCGTGTCCTTGGTGGTTGCTTAGGTTTTTGTTGGCGAAACTCTAATCCAGAATAATCTAAGGATAAATAACGCAATGGCAAACAATTCCAATCTCCGTGTAGCAGTAATCGGTGGCGGTCCCGGCGGATACGCCGCCGCATTCCTGGCCGCCGACCTCGGCATGAAAGTTACGCTGATCGATCCGGAAGTCAACCCCGGCGGCGTCTGCCTCCATCGCGGCTGCATCCCGTCGAAATCGCTGTTGCACGTGGCCAAGCTGCTCGAAGAAGCCGAGCAGGCAAAAAACTGGGGCATCGAGTTCGCCGCTCCAAAAATTGACCTTAACAAACTTCGTGGATGGAAAGAAGGCGTCGTCAACAAGCTCACCGGCGGACTCGGCCAACTTTCGAAGCAGCGCAAGGTCGACTTCGTGCAAGGCAAAGCCTCGTTCGTAAATTCAACCACGCTAAAGGTCACAAAGGCGGGGAAAGAAAAAGCCGAAGAGAACCTGACCTTCGATCGCATCATCATCGCCACCGGATCGCGTCCCACCGTCGTGCCCAGCCTCAAGCTCGACAGCCCGCGCCTCATGGATTCGACCAGCGCTCTCGACCTCCCCGACATTCCAAAAACGCTGCTGGTAATCGGCGGCGGCTACATCGGATTGGAACTCGGCTCGGTCTACGCGACGCTCGGCACCAAGGTGACCTGCGTAGAAATGATGTCTGGCCTGCTCCCCGGAGCCGATCGCGACCTGGTTCTCCCTCTGCACAAGCGCCTCGAAAAACTTTTCGCCGCAATCCTGCCCAACACCACCGTCAAATCGCTCAAGGACGAAAAGACCGGCATCCGCGTAACCCTCGAAGGTCCAAACGTAAAAGAAAAAGAGCAAGTATTCGATCGCGTGCTGATGTGCGTAGGACGCCGCCCGAATTCCGAAATCCCCGGCCTCGACCAGACGAAAGTCAAAGTCAACCAGAAGGGATTCATCGAAATCAACGGACAGCGCCAGACCGCCGATCCCACCATCTACGCCATCGGTGACGTAGCCGGCGAGCCCATGCTGGCCCACAAGGCAATGCATGAAGGACGAACCGCCGTCGAAGCCATCGCCGGCCACAAAGTTGCCTTCGAACCGAATGCGATTCCCGCGGTCGTCTTCACCGATCCCGAGATCGCATGGGCCGGCCTCACCGAAACTCAAGCCAAAGAACAAGGACGCGAAATCACCATCGCCAAATTTCCATGGGCCGCTTCGGGCCGCGCCGTCACCATCGACCGTCCCGAAGGTCTCACCAAACTGCTCATCGATCCGAAGACGGAACGCGTGCTCGGTGTCGGCATCGTAGGCGCAGGCGCCGGCGAACTCATCGCGGAAGGCGTGCTCGCGATCGAAATGTGCGCCCTCGCGGCCGACATTGGCATGACCATCCATCCGCACCCAACCCTGTCGGAAACCATGATGGAATCGGCGGAAGTCTTCTACGGACAGGCCACGGACATCTATCGTCCAAAGAAGTCGTAGTGGTGATGAATCACACGGTGGAGCGACGGGCGCATCGCCCGTCCGCGGTGAGTCTCATCACTTATATTGGAACTTCAATGAGAAAATTGCCGCTGTTAATTCTTCTTGTTTTCCTGTCTGTCCCCGGGCTCATGGCCCAGTCCGTGGGCGGCCTGCTGAAGAGCGGCACGCAAGCTCAGCAAACTCCCGCCTCGACCGACCCCCTGCGACGTGAGACCCCGTCGGGTGCTGTAGTTGGATTTCTGGAAGCAGCCCAGGCCGGAAACTCCCGAACCGCCGCCGATTACCTGCAATTGAGCACCGTGCGCCGCCAGTCGCAGGGTCCCGACCTGGCCGACAAACTGAAGGTCCTCATGGACCGCGCCTTCGTGGGCAGCCTGCGACGCCTCAGCACGAGTCCCGAAGGCAGTCCCGATTACGGCGCAGCCGATCAGCAAACCATCGGAAGTTTTTCCAATGGCGATGCTGACGTTCCCGTCGTTCTCGTGCGTGTTGCCGATCCGAATTTCGGAAAAGTCTGGCTCTTCTCCTCCGAAACGCTGAGCAAAGTCCCCGAGTTATACGACACCGTCGAGGCTCACCAGGTCGAAAGTAAACTTCCGCAAAGCCTGGTCCGAAACACCTTTCTCGGGATGCCGCTCTGGCAATGGCTGGCGCTTTTCGCCGCGATTCCAGCGGCGCTCGCGATCGGCTGGGCCGTAGTTCTGCTGCTCGCGATTCCGCGCCGGCTCTGGCTCAAGTTCAGACATCGCCCGAACCTGCACTCTTACAGCCGCGTGTCCACGCCGCTGCTCGTCTGCTTCAGCGCCCTGGCCCATCGCCTCATGGCCCACTACCTCGGCCTGCCGCTATTGTCACGTCTTTATTACTACCGGACCATCGGCGTTCTCATCAGCATCGGTTTCTTTTGGTTTCTGCTCCGCGTCACCAACCTCACCATGCAGCGCCTGCGCATCCACGCTGTCAGCGCCGGCCGCATCGGCACAGGAACCCTGATGGTGCTCGCCCAGCGCCTGCTCACCGCGCTGGTGGTCATCGTCGCCGTTCTGGGCACGCTCGGTATCCTCGGCTTCAACCTCACCACCGTGCTCGCTGGCCTCGGCATCGGAGGCATTGCCATCGCTTTCGCCGCCCAGAAGACACTCGAAAATCTTTTTGGCGGAGTGTCCGTCCTCGCCGACGAAGTTATCCGCGTCGGCGACTACTGCCGCTTCGGCGATCGCACCGGAACCGTCGAAGACATCAGCCTGCGCTCCACCCGCGTTCGTACCGATGCACGCACTGAACTCTCCATCCCCAATGGCGCGCTCGCCACCATGAACATCGAAAACTTCACCCGTCGCGACAAGATTCAGTTCAATCCTGTGCTCGCGATCCGCTATGAGACCACCGCTGACCAGTTGCGCTATCTGCTGGCTGAGATTCGCCGGATGTTATACGAACACCCGAAAATCGAAAGTGACAGCGCCAGCATCCGCTTCGCAAATTTCGACAATAGCGCCTTGCGCCTTGAGATCGCCAGCTACGTGCTCACCCGCGACTCCAACGAATTCGCCGCCATCCGCGAAGACCTTTTGCTCCGCATCATCGACATCGTCGGGAAGTCGGGCAGCGGCTTCGCTTTCCCCTCGCAGACCCTGTATTTATCGCGCGATTCCGGCCTTAATAAGGAGAAAACCGCAGCCGCCGAGCAGGAAGTCCAGCACTGGCGCGATCAGAATGACCTGCCCTTCCCCGATTTCGCGCCCGCGGACAAGTCGGCCTTTCGCGCTTCGATCGTCTATCCTCCACCGGAGTCTGCCACCGGAAAACAACAGCGCCTGCCCTGAAACCGCCTTCCCCGAGCCTGTTTCCGATAAACTATAGACAGCCGCCGCTTACCCCCGTAACTTGCGGCTTTCAGCGCCGCTTCCTAGCATTAACAAGCCATGCCCCATGCTCTGCTATTGTCCCCGGATGACCAGGCTGTCAGCGCCATCTCTGCCGTCTTGGAAGAGATGTCAGTGACGTGCGAGCGTCCCCTGGACGGAGTCTCCGCCGCCCAAAAGCTCAATTCGCAAAGCTTCGACCTGGTTTTGGTCGATTGCGAAAATCTTCCCGCCGCCAAGCTCGTCTTTGACGTCTGCCGCCGCGGAAAAAACGGCATCAACCCCGTTCCGATCGCGATTGTCGATGGCCGTGCCGGTCTGCCCACCGCATTTCGGCTCGGCGCCGAACTCATTCTCACTAAGCCGGTCGCGAAAGACCAGGCTCGAAATACCGTCCGCAATGCCGTCAGTCGCGTGCGAAAAGAAGGTCAAGCAAACGAGAGTGTTCCCACCCCGCCTCCGGCCGCCACCCTGCACCATGCGGTCGGGACTGTAGAACATGCGCAGGCATTCGCCGCAGCCGCCGTTTCTTCGCAACTGACGAACTTCGCCGATACTGCTACAAGCCACGTTTCAGCCCAAGTTTCAGACGCTGCCTCAGACGCTGCTCCAAACGCCGCTCTGGACGCGGCGTCCACAATGCTTTCCGCGCCGGCCGCTACAGCGACGATGCATTCCGCTGTGGAAGAAATCGATGCCCCGGCCGCGACGCCAGAGGCGAATCCGGAATCCGCGTCTTCCGTCTCATCTTCACATTTCACGTCAGAGGCATCTTCTTTGTCGGGGTCATCTCCAGCGCCGGCATTTGCGGCCGATTCGCACCCCCCGCTCTTGACAGATCCTTCCGACGATCCCGTGCTCGCGGAACTGGAAAGAGCCGAGCTCGAAGAATCACTACGAAAAGAATCGCAACAGAAGAGTTCCGAGTCGGATAAAGCCGCCGCGCAAGCGGAAATCAAGTCTTTCGACCCGATCTTTCCGTCCCACTCGCAAGGAACCAACCGGAAAACAAGCGGCGCGCTCGGTGCGGTCCTTATGCTCGCTCTAGTCGCTGGTGTCTTATGTGCCGCGTGGAAGTATCAGCCAGGATTCCGAGACTTCGCTCAACCACAAGTTAACCGTGTCCTTGCCCTCGTTGGAATAGCGCCGTCGCCAAGCGCACCACCGGCCTCGATGCCAAATCCCACGGAGGCTCAGGCGGCCCCAGCGCCCGAAGCGCAGTCGTCCAGCGACCCGAATCAGGCACAATCGACCACCCCAGACTCCGCGGCGCCTTCAGCATCAGCATCAAGCGCAGCCCCGGTCGCCGGGACAACTCCTGCCCAGCCGGCAGCGGTCCCGCCAGCGCCAGTTCCGCCGCCGACTTCCGCGGCCACCAAGGCAGCTCCTCTTGTTACCGAAACCAGCAAACCCAGCAGCAGCCAGCCCAGCGACGGCAAGCAAAACGTTGGCGCCGGTTCGTCCAGCGCCCCACTGCCAGGGGAAGACACCGCGATCGTTCTCTCGTCCAAGGGTGCGGAAAATCGGCTGGCTCACAGCGTTCCGCCGAAATATCCCGTCGAAGCGAGCTCCACGCAGGCGCAAGCACAAGGAACGGTTGTGCTCAAGGAGATCGTTGACGAAAATGGCGACGTCGCTGCCGTGCGACTGGTCGAAGGCAATGCCGCCCTCGCAACCGCCGCCATCAATGCCGTGAAGCAATGGCACTATCGACCCTATATCCGCGACGGAAAGGCCCTGCCCTTTCAGACCATCGTGATCGTCGACTTTCAGCGGCCTTAAGAACAGCCCAGCGGCAGAACGTCGTTAGTCGTTAGTCGTTGGTCGTTCGTTGCAATTACCCCCGTAACTTGCTGGTACCCACCACATTACCTAGGATGGCCTCATTATGGGTTACCAAGCTTTACTCTTCTGTCCCGATGAAAAAATGGCTCGCGTCGTAAGTCAGGTGTTCAGCGAACTGGACTTCACTGTAGAGCCGGTTCATGAACCGTTTGCTGCGGTTAAGAAGTTGATGGCGCAGCGTTATGACGCGATCGTCGTCGACTGCGACAACGAACAGAACGCTTCCCTGCTCTTCAAAAGCGCGAGAAATTCCAGCTCCAATCAGAACTCGCTGGCCATCGCCGTGGTCGAAGGGCAAATGGGCGTGGCCAAAGCCTACCGCATCGGCGCCAACCTCGTACTGACCAAGCCGGTGAATGTCGAGCAGGCCAAGGGCACGCTTCGCGTCGCGCGAGGCCTCTTGCGAAAGAATTCTGAAGCTGCCGCCAGCGCTTCCGCCGGGGCAACTGCAGCAAGAACAACGCCCGCGTCCGCCGGCAGTTCATTCCGGCCGTCGAGTCCAGCCGCGGCAGCCGCCGTTTCGCAAGACGTCCCGCAATTTGAAGCTCCGCCGGCGGCAGCGTTTCCCGAGGCATCTCCGCTTATGAGCGCGTCGGCCGACTCTGCGGATCAGACAGCGGTTGCACCCGCCGCCGAAGACAGCACAGAAATCGCGGCGCAGTCGGCATCCGCGCAAGTGCACCAGCCCGCTTCTTCCATCGCAATTAGGAATGACGTGGTCCAAGGCGCGCACAAAGACACGCCCCGATCAGCACACGATCCGAGTCCCGTCTCCTCGTCAGCCACAGGATCCGCCGCGGCCCCGGCTCCGGCGAAAGAACTGACGGCACAGCCGGCGCGACAGAAAGAGGGCCAGGCACTGGAATCGGTGACCACCAATACCTCGCACCAGGCCGCTGCAACTCCAAATCCTAATCCCAGCCCAACGTTCAGCTCGTTGAGCATAACCGGCGGCCCGACTTTTGCCGGATTCGGCGAAGGAGATTCCGATGGACCGGGAGTTAAGAAAAAACTCCTGATCGCGGCTGTCATCATCCTGGCTCTGGCCGCGGTCGGCTATTTTGGTTTTGGTTTCGGGAAGCCGGGCAAGCCCAGCGCGCCGCCTCCGCCGCCGGTAAGCGCGCCGCAGAATTCAGGACAGCCGGCTCCGGCGGTGGCGCCAATCTCTTCGCCGGAACCCGCGCCTTCGACGAGTCCACCCGGTCTCGCCAGTTCCGCAACCCAGCCCTCAGCTCCTGAAACTGAAGCGCCCGCACCCCTCGACAAACCCTCGCCTACCGCGAGCAATCCACCCGCAACTCGAATTGCTCTGGATGCTGCGCCCGTAGCGACGAAACCCGCCTCGCCTCCCATAGTCGTGAAGGCGAATCCCGTGAGAGTCAGCAAACAGCCTCAATCCGAGGACGCACCTGCCCTCCAGGGTTCGCTCGCCGCCGCATCGGTCCGCGACAGCAACTTAAGCGGCCTGATGTCGTCCGCATCCTCGAGCGTTTCCAGGCCCTCGCTGGCAACCGTGAAACTCTCTCAGGGCGTATCCCAGGGACTTCTGATCAAGCGCGTTCAGCCCAAGTATCCGACATCCGCGCTCGCGGTTCACAAAGAGGGTGCAGTGCAGATCGAAGCGACCATTAACAAAGAGGGCAATGTCAACAATCTGAAAGTGCTCAGTGGAGACGCCGTTCTCGCGCGCGCCGCGCTGGAAGCCGTTCGCCAGTGGAGATACAAGCCCTACTACCTGAATGGCGAGCCAGTCGAAATCCAAACCCAGATCACAGTCAACTTCAAAGCAAACTAGCAAAAGTCAGTCAGCTGTCAGTTGTCAGCTGTCAGTTCTCAACCAATACATTCTCATTTGCCGATTCTGGAATATGCCGCTCGTCTCGTGGCCAGTGTCCCCAGCGCTTTGAGCAACCTCCAATAGACCGAAAGCTGAGCGCTGATAGCTGACAGCTGAAAACTGCCCTAATTCAGTTGCTCGTCCAGCGACCGGTGTCGCGGCCGCCCCGGATGAGCGCTGATGCTGCGGAACTTGTCGTAAAGTCCGTGCAAGTCTTCCTCAAGTGCCGCAACACCTGCCCGCAGAAATCAACGTGCAAACGGAGAAACGCCACAAACTCCTCGCGCGGAATGTACGACACCAAAGTTCGGTCGCCCGCCTCAGCCGTGATCCGATACCTCTCCCCGCTCATGCTCTCACTCAGCCCCAGCATGGTGCCAGGGCCCGCTACCTCCAGCAACTGGGCTTGGTTCTGACCGGTCAATAGCAGAACGCGAACCTCGCCGCTCTTCACCAGATAAATGCCCGTGGCCGCAGAGCCCTGCTCAAACAATGTGGCTCCTTTCAGGAACAGCCGAGCCGATTCGATCGGGTGAAGAGCCTGCAACAAATCGGGACTCCACTTGCTGGGCGCATGCGAAAAGGACACAATGGAACCCCCTTGACTCGGCCCATTCTGCCTGCATTGGAACCCGCGGGATGTGATTTGGATCACACTTCCCTGTGATGAGCGACCGGAATTCCTGCGTATAGGCCTTCGTTCAACGCAAGGAGACTGTCGCATGGAACATACGCCGGCTCAATGGATGGCTGGTCGCGAGGGTGCGTCCGTCTACTTCATCGGCAGCAGATTGCCGGAGGCGAAGACATAAGTTTCGGTCTTATCCAGCTTGATATTCGATTGCTTCGAAGTGAGCATGACGGCGCCGTCCCGGTTGCGTGCGGACTCGACGTCTTTCATCACGACGCGGTGTTGCGGAGTATCGGAGCCTAGCGACGGCGGCACAACACCGGGATCCGTGCTCGGGTCCCGAGTAGCAGCAGGCCCCAACGGACTATTCCGGATGTTCCCCGACCCGCTCCAAGGTCTCGGCCCGTTGACGGGGTCTGCTGCACTGTAAGAATGATCCTGATTCTCCGCAATCGTCACCGGATAATACCAGGCGGTCAGATAAACCGCTTTCGGAAGATCGAGGCTGGCCGCAACCGATCCGTTTCTCCACTGCGCGGACTCCAGGCGAATCGCCAGCCGCGATGGGCCCGTGGCGGATTTAGGCGCCGACTCGATCACCTCGCCGGATAAGATGGCATAGGGTGGAATGACGACGCCGTTGACCAGAGTGGCCAGCGTAAGTTTGCCGCGCACTTTCGTTCCGACGGCGGTCGCGCCCGCCCTTACGTTTTGCCGCATGATGACAGGAAACTCCAATCCCGCCGCGGAATCTGACGACACAGGCTTGGTTTGACCAAGCGCGGCAGATGCGAGAAGGAGGGTTAAAAGGGCGCGTGCGGCAAGCGTTTTGGTGAACATCTGCGTCCCCTCTGCTGGTTGCCTGGCCGGGACACCGCTTCGCTGAGGATGACTGCTATTTTACCGCAGCTCTTTCTTCGCGCCAAGATGTTCGCGCTAACATCGATCGTCAGTGCGAAGTGTCAGGCTTCTTGCTGAAAAATCCGTTCATATCCGGAGCCTGTCCGGCGAGCCCGGGTAGTTGCTCGATTCCAAGCGCTCTCAGGCTCAAGCGCAGAACACTTTCGTGGTGAAAGAGCTCGTCGCGGGTGGTTCCGGCCGGGGTCCGCGAGCTGATAATCACCGCTGCAACGTGGCCTCCGCCTTTCAAATCACTGCGTTTCGGATCGTATCGAGAATCAGCTTTCGGACCGGCCTCGCATCCTTCATCGAAAACGATCACGAGCAGGCCGTTGCGTTTGAAAGTTGGCGATTCGATCAGCGGCTCCATATTGGACTTCAACCAGGTATCGGCTCCCTGCAGGGCTCGATGATCTCCGCAAGTAGCCTTTTTTCGGGTCACGGGATTGTTGTGACCGTCGTTGTAAAGGTTGGGAATGATGAACGAATAATTCGGCAGACTTTCGCCCTGCAAATCGCGGGCGAAGTTATCAAAAGGAACAATGTTGGGCGCTTGTGAAGTCTGCCCGGAGCTCTCGCGAACATTGGCAAAATGCGCGAATGGGTTATGGTGCTTTATATAAGGAAAGTGGTCGCCATCGAGGTAGCCGGCGCGCGGTATGCTCTCCGCGTATGCTCTCCAGGTTTTGTGGTTAGCCGTGAGAATGCTGGCAATGTTATCTCCCGCTACTTCGCCAAAATAATTGTTGGCTAACTCCCCAATCCAAAGTGCTCCGGTGCCGCGTCGGCCGGCGGTTAGATAGAAGTAATTGTTGATGGAGGGGTGAGTATTCGCGTAATAGTTCGCTGCCACACCGTACTTTGCCGCCAGCGCGTTCAAGTATGGCAGGTCGTTTGTATTGCCGATTACGTCTTCATAATTCTGGTTCTCTTCGACGATGACGAACACGTGATCAAAGCGAGTGGCCTGAACCGGAATGGGAGCCGCAGGAGTTTCCGAAGCGCTCGTTTGCTGTTGGAAGCAGGCCGCCCCACTGGCAATGAGAATGAGTAGGAGTAGAAGAACCAGCCATCGCAGTCGCATACTCGGCTAGCATACAGCCGGTCGAGGGGACTGTGCGTGATTATGAAGTTACGACGGCAGGGGCGCCGCGCTTTCGGAAGCGCGGGCTGCTTCGACTAGGCACTCAGGCCCGACCTTACATCGGATCGGCGCTGAAACCTGAAAATATTAGGCGCTAACCCTGACCGAAACCAACTCGGGATTGCAGTGGGAATTCTGCATCGATTTGACCGCGTCTTCCGCCGTAAATCTGCCCATCACCAGGGCCAGCTTACGATTGGTTGTGGTTTGGATGGGAAGACGATCGATCCGCAGCACGTATTGAGGAGCGTGCGCACCGCCACGGTTTACTTTCACGACAAACTTGATATTTTGCATGGTCCCTTTCCGTTTCTCAATCGGCCCGGCTTACAGCCCGTTTCTGCCGTCAAACATGAACACCCTGATCAGCGTGGGTTTACAGTCGGAAAAAATCCCCGATCAATCGTGTCATGACTCAGACTTCTCCCCGTAGCAATATGAGGAGACAATTTTCAGATTAGGCTAACTTACTTCAGAAGAGCTGAAAGAGCCCGAAAAGGTCCTTACTCAACCTTGATGTTAGGCTTAGAAACCACCATTGTCAAGCTTCCGAACCGCACATGACCAATAACCTCGACGTCAAAGCCGCATGGAAATACCACGACGCCACCAGGCATTCCTACAGCAGCGTGCGCGCCAACCCGCATCTTCTGGACTTTAGTAACCAGCCTTTGCCGTTCAAGATCTATCCCGCGCTGGAGCCGTCGCGCATGCCGACCGAGGTCCTCCAGACGGGAGTCGCTGCCCTTTCCGCGATAGCCGGCAGCAGCGCCGGCCCGACTGGTATCCCGAGCAACGCGGCTCTAAATTTAGAGGCAGTGGCCGAACTCCTGTACCTTTCCGCAGGCATCACTCGGCAGAGAAAATATTCGGGCGGCGAAATCTATTTTCGCGCGGCCGCCTGCACCGGAGCGCTCTACGAGGTCGAGCTTTACCTTGTTTGCGGTGACGTTTGCGGCGACCTTCCCAAACTTCAGGCTGGTGTCTATCATTTTGCTCCGGCCGAGTTCGGATTGCGCCAACTGCGCGCCGGAGACTATCGCAATGTGCTGGTCGAGGCCGCCGGCGGCGAAGCCAGCCTCGCTCACGCCCCACTGACGATTGTCTGCACCTGCACTTACTGGCGCAATGCCTGGAAGTATCAGGCGCGGACCTACCGCCATTTCGGCTGGGACAACGGCACACTTATCGCCAACCTGCTGGCCGTCGCTACCGCGCTCGGCCTGCCCGCCAAAGTGGTGTGCGGCTTTGTGGATGCGACAGTGAACCGCCTGCTGGACGTTGACGCCGAAAGGGAGGTTGCCTTTTCATTGATCGCTCTCGGACATGGCTCCGAGATTTCTTCCCAG
>Ga0182018_10001207_pt1 | contig 30112 bp, 22 predicted proteins | sample 812P2MmetaG_FD_120490 | JGI IMG/M metagenome (GOLD analysis project Ga0182018, IMG submission 120490) | Permafrost microbial communities from Stordalen Mire, Sweden - 812P2M metaG | ecosystem: Environmental > Terrestrial > Soil > Wetlands > Permafrost | place: Sweden: Stordalen | collected...
ACCTACCTGCCGGCATTCAAGGCGGCGGTGATGGATGGCAAGGTGGACTCCATCATGTGCGCCTACAACGCCATCGACGGCTATCCGGCCTGCGCCAACACCGATCTGCTGCAGAAGGATCTGAAGGCTTGGGGCTTCCACGGCTACATCGTGAGCGATTGCGGCGCCATCCGCGACTTTTTCAGCGCCACCGGCCACAAATACAGCGCCACTGCGGCGGAGGCCGATGCGGCCGCCGTGAAGGCCGGCACCGATCTCACCTGCGGCAACGAGTACGCCCCGGCCAACGGCTTGCCCGAGGCCGTGCAGAAGGGGCTGATCAAAGAATCCGAAATCGACCAGGCGGTGATCCGGCTCTTTACGGCGCGCTTCAGGCTGGGGATGTTCGATCCGCCCGAGCGCGTGCCGTTCTCCAAGATTACGCTCGCCGATAACGATTCGGCGGAGCACCGCCACGTGGCGCTGGAAGCGGCCCGCAAGTCGATCGTACTGCTGAAGAACGAGAATCAGACGCTGCCGCTGAATGCCGCGGTGAAAAAGATCGCGGTCATCGGTCCCTCGGCGGACGACCCGGTGGCTCTGATGGGCAACTACAACGGCTTTTCGCAGAAACAGGTGGCCCCGCTCGAAGGCATCGAGCATCAATTCGCAGGCAAGGCTGAGATTCGCTACGCCATGGGCAGCCCCTACGTGCCTGGCACCCAGGCGCTGGTGCCGTCCTCGGCGCTGACGCCGCCCAGTGGCTCGGGCCACGGATTAATGGCCGAATATTTCGATAATCCCGATTTGTCCGGTCAGCCCAAGTTGTCGCGGGTAGAACCGCGCATCGAGCAGCAGGGGATCGCCGAGCCCGCGGTAGCCGCTGTGATCCCGTCGGCAGCCCCCGTGGCGAACGGACAGCCGGGCGGCCGCGGCGGATTCGCACCGCCCGCGCCCACAGCGTCGGTGCGCTGGACCGGAAACCTCAAAGCTTCCGTGACGGGCGACTACCTGATGAGCGGCCGAGGCGGCTTCGGCGCCAACGCCATGCGCATCTTCCTCGACGATAAGGAACTCGTGGCACCGGCGGCGGCAGGCGGACGCGGCGGCCGAGGGGCTCCGGCCCCGATCCACGTGCAATTGGAGGCGGGGCACTCCTACCGCCTGCGGGTGGAATACAAGGCCAACGGGCCGGCCGGCAGCGCGCAACTATCGTGGCTTCCGCCCTCGGACGCGATGCTCGCCGAAGCCGTCGACGCGGTGAAAAACTCCGACGTGACCATGGCCTTCGTCGGACTCAATCCCAATTTGGAAGGCGAGGAGATGCAGGTGAATCAGCCCGGTTTTCTGGGTGGCGACCGCACCGAAATCTCGCTGCCTGAAACGCAGGAAAATCTGGTGAAAGCGGCCATCGCGACCGGGAAGCCGGTGGTGGTGGTCCTCACCAGCGGCAGCGCCATCGCGGCGAATTACGCAGCCGAACACGCCGCGGCCATGCTGGAATTGTGGTACGGCGGGGAGGAAAGCGGCACCGCGATTGCCGAAACGCTGGCCGGCGTCAACAATCCCGCCGGGCGCTTGCCGGTGACTTTCTACAAGGGCGTCGATCAACTGCCGAAGTTCGACGACTATTCCATGGATGGGCGCACCTACCGCTACTTCAAAGGCGAACCGCTCTACGGTTTCGGCTTCGGCTTGAGCTATTCCAGGTTCCAGTATTCGGCGCCCAAAGCGCAGCGCACGGCGGCCGGCGCGACCATCTCGGTGCGCGTGAAAAACAGCTCCGGACCGGAAGGCGACGAAGTGGTGCAGCTCTACATGACCGGCGCCGGCGGCCCCGAGGACGCCATCCGCTCCCTGCGCGGATTCCAGCGCGTACATCTGCGCGCGGGTGAGTCGAAGGAGGTGCAATTCACCGTGCCCGCCGGGGATTTGCCGAAAAAGGGCAAGGTGCGGTTCACGCTGGGGGGCGGTCAGCCAACCGGCAACGTCCCGCACGTGGAGATTACGCTGTAGGAAGGCTGTGTCACAACCCGGCAACGTGAGAATGGTACCGGTATCTCTCCGGGGAGCCGATTCGCCTGTTCGGCTTACGGCTGAGCTACACTACGGTTTTCATGTTGTAAATGGAATCTGCCGGTGCAGGCGATCGCAACGGCAGCAGGCGGGAAATGAAGGTAATCGACCCAAAAAGCATTCAGGGCGCCTCCAGTGAGGTGGTTCGGGACATCAACCGGCGAATCGTCCTGAACCTGATTCGGACGCGGCATCCCATTTCGCGAGCCGACCTGGCTCGCTTGTGCGGTTTGCAGCGCAGCACCATCTCCTTAATCGTGGAACAACTGATCGACGAGTCGTGGGTGATCGAAGGGCCCACCGGCCGTTTGCCGCGTGGCCGCCGGCCCACGTTCCTGCGTTTGAACGAGGAGCGCGTGATCGTGGGCGTAGACATTCGCCCTACGCAGACCACCGTGGCCCTGTCCGACGCCAACGGCAAGTTCACCTCCCGGGAGGTCATCTCCACCCCTACCGATCCGAAGACCGCGGTGGATGAATTGATCGACTGCATCCGCCGCATTATGGCCTCATGCCGCGGCAAGAAACTGGAAGGCATCGGCATCAGTCTTCCCGGCCGCTTCAGCCACGTATCCGACCGGTTGGTTTTCGCCCCCAACCTCCAGTGGCGCGATTTCGACTTGCGCACGCCCATCATGAAGGCCACGGGCGTCGAAGTAGAACTGGAGAACGCCGCCAACGCCTGCGTGCTGGCGACGGTCTGGTTCGAACACAACGAAGCCAGCCGCAACCTGGTAGTGGTGACGGTTTCCGAGGGCATCGGCACGGGAATCCTGATGAACGGGCAACTGGTGCGCGGGTTGAACGGCATGGCCGGCGAATTCGGGCACGTTCCGCTGGATAGCAAGGGCCCCCCTTGCGGCTGCGGCGGCCGTGGCTGCTGGGAGGTATTCGCCTCTAACCGGGCGGCGTTGCGCTATTACCTGGAATCCGGAGCGGCGTCCTCGGACCTGACGTTCGTGGACCTTCTCAGCCGCGCCGACAATGGCGACGTGCGCGCGGCCAAAGCGCTGGAAAACATGGCGCAGTACCTCGGCCGGGGGATGCGGATGATAGTGGCGGGGCTGGCGCCCGAGCGCATCGTGGTAGTAGGCGACCTTACGCGGGCGTGGAAGCGCTTCGGGCCGGTCATCGAGTCCGAACTGCAGGCCCAGATCCTGCCCGGCGGCTGCATGCCTCGTCTGGAACCGGCGCACGAGGACGGCATGGCGCGGCTGCGCGGTACCGTGGCTTTGATTCTGCAAAAAGATTTCGGCGTCTATTTTTGAAGATATTTATTCACCACGGAGACGCAGAGACACAGAGTTAAGAAAAGGCAAAAACCAAGAAGGGCGCAGAGGAGGCAGAGATCGCGGAGGCGTGCATTACCAGCGGGTTTATTGGTATTGGAAGCTGCCGGGCAAACAACCCACCCCGCTGGCCTCGCGCGTTGAGCGGTTTGCGCTGGCATCCAATGCCGAACAGGCAGAACTCGCGTCGATGCAGTCGCTGGTTGCCGCGTTGCGATCACTCATCGACCGTGCCAGCGAGGCACAGTCTCGCCGCTGCGCAAATCGGTAGTGCGGGCCGCAACGCCCGGGGCCTCTGCGCTCTCCGTCCCCTCTGCGCCCCAACCCGGGGAAGACGCGACATCCCCAGCCTACGCCCACACCCGCTTCTCAATGTCTTCCTCTGCGTCTCTGTGTCTCTGTGGTGAACCGTTTTTCGTGCTACCGTAATCCTTGCCGTATGCACCAACACAGCAAATTCCTTCTGGCGGATAGCCAGATCCCCACTGCCTGGGTGAACGTGCTGCCGTCGCTTTCGGAGCCGCTCAGTCCCCCCTTGAACCCGCAAACCCGCCAGCCCCTGGCCCCGCAGGACCTGGCGGCGATCTTCCCCATGGAGTTGATCGAGCAGGAGTTCTCGCCCCAGCCGCTGATCGATATTCCAGGCGAAGTCATGGATATCTACCGGCTGTGGCGTGCCACCCCGCTGTTTCGCGCACGCCGCCTGGAGCGGGCGCTCGATACTCCGGCGCACATCTATTACAAGTACGAGGGCACCAGCCCGGCCGGCAGCCACAAGCCCAATACCGCGGTGGCGCAGGCCTATTACAACAAGCGGGCGGGCATCAAACGTCTGGCCACGGAGACCGGCGCAGGGCAGTGGGGCAGCGCTCTGGCGCTGGCCTGCCGCCTGTTCGAGATGGAATGCACGGTCTACATGGTGCGCATCAGCTACGACCAGAAACCTTACCGCCGTATGATGATGCACACCTGGGGCGCGGAGGTGTTCCCCAGCCCGAGCGATCACACCAATTCCGGCCGCGCAGTGCTGGCCGCCACTCCCGATTCTCCCGGCAGCCTGGGCATCGCCATCAGCGAAGCGGTGGAAGACGCCGCCACGCACGGCGATACCAACTATGCGCTGGGCAGCGTGCTGAACCACGTCATGCTGCACCAGACGGTGATCGGCCAGGAAGCCAAACTGCAGATGGATCAGGCCGGCGAGGAGCCGGAAGTTATCATTGGCTGCTTCGGCGGCGGCAGCAATTTCGGCGGCCTCGCGTTGCCTTACGTGCTCGACCGGTTGGCCGGCAAGGGCCCGCGCATCCTGGCGGTGGAACCTTCGGCCTGCCCGAGTCTGACCAAGGGCAGCTTCGCTTACGACTACGGCGATACCGGCAAACTCACGCCGCTGATCAAAATGTACACCCTGGGTCACGATTTCGTGCCGCCGGGGATCCACGCCGGCGGTCTGCGCTATCACGGGGCGTCCCCGCTGCTGAGCCATCTAGTGCATCAGGGGCACATCCAGGCCAAGTCGTATTCGCAACTTCCGGTGTTCGAAGCGGCCGTGCAATTTGCTCGCACCGAGGGCATTCTGCCGGCGCCGGAATCCGCCCACGCCATTCGCGCCGCTGTGGATGAAGCGCTGGCGGCGCGCGAGGAGGGTCGCGCCAAAGTGATCCTGTTCTGTCTGAGCGGCCATGGCCACTTCGACCTGGCGTCCTACGAGAGCTACCTCTCGGGGAAGTTGCAGGATTACGAATATCCCGGCAGGGAGATCGAGAAAGCCATGGCAGAAATATGACGAATGCCCCCATACGGGGGTATACTCGATGCTATGATTTGGAATAACAATTGCCGCAACCTTGGTTAGAAACCAGTTGCATCTTATTTTTGCCGGTGGTATGATCTTCATAGTCCACCCAGTACTGGTGGACCACTGAGCGCATCGATACATGATAGCAAGCATACTGATTATCGCGTTCTCTCTGGTCCTTTTCGGCTACTGGTTCCGGTACAGTTGTCTCCTCTTATTGCGCAGCCGCGCCGAGCAGCCCACTGCGGCCGCCGACCGATTCAATTACGTTTCCGTGCGACAATGGCTACAGACGGGGATGGAGTTGGATCCCCTGCAGCGGTCGCTGGATCGCGATTATCAGGTTCTCACCTACCTGCTGAAACACGCTGCGGGCCTGGAACTGGAGCAGTTGGAATACCGCCTGCTGGTTCTGGACTATAAGGTGATGAAGGGCTGGTATCGCCTCACCAAATCGGCCGCTCCGCGACAGGCCCGGCGGGCGCTGGCGGAGATGGCGGACGTCCTCGGCGTTCTGGTGGGCCGAATCGGCGAGCAAGCCGGCGTGCGGAACGAAGCGTAGGCGCGGTGCCCGCATAGAAAAAGAATTCTTCACCGCCGAGACGCCGAGGCGCAGAGGAAGAAAAGCCAAATCCAAGGAGAACGCAGGTTCCACCCGGCCGCATCGGCTAGCAGTCCGGTACGCAGAGCGGAGCGTAGAACTATCGGCGAGTCGAGATGCTCCGCGCAAACCAGCCCGCCAACCATTCAACCTAAATCCCGCGGTTTCGACAGACGTGGCCGCGCCAAAGCGCTTAGAAACCTCTAGTTTCAACTGCTCCGCAGATCCACCATTCGGGTGATAACTGTCGCCGCTCCAACTGCTTGCGGGCGCGGAACATGCGGGTTTTGAGTGGCTCCAACCGCCGGATTTAGGTTTCAACCGCCAGGGAACGCAAATTCCCTCAGCCCCCTCTGCGTTCTCTCTGTGTTTATCTTTTCTTCCTCCGCGTCTCCGCGTCTCAGCGGTGAACAATCTTTTCGTCTGAACTACAATAACAAAGTGGCAACCGAAGCGACCCTCAAACTCGCGGTGGACCGGCTCATCCTCGTGCGCCGCGAAATCGCCAAAATCATCGTCGGTCAGGATGACGTGGTAGAAGGCGTCCTGATCTGTCTGCTTTCCGGGGGACACGTACTCCTCGAAGGCGTTCCCGGCCTGGGCAAGACCACGTTGCTTCGAACCCTCGCTCGCACCCTCTCGCTGAAGTATTCGCGCATCCAGTTCACGCCCGATCTCATGCCGGCCGACATCGTGGGCAGCATGATCGTCGAGACCGAAGAGCATGGACGCAAAACCCTGCGCTTCCAGCAGGGACCCATTTTCGCCAACCTGGTGCTGGCCGATGAGATCAATCGCGCTACTCCCAAAACCCAATCGGCGTTGCTCGAAGCCATGCAGGAGCGCACCGTCACCAGCGGCACCACCACTCACGAGCTCGACCGGCCCTTCCTGGTGATGGCCACCCAGAACCCCATCGAGATGGAGGGCACCTACCCGCTGCCGGAAGCGCAGCTCGACCGCTTTCTGATGAAGATCCTGGTCACCTACCCCACTCACGCCGAGCTCAGCCGCATCGTGGAACGCACCATCCAGCGGGACGAAGAGACGCCCTTGCCGGTGATGGACCGCGATTCCATTCTGGAAGTGCGCTCCGTGTGCCGCGAGGTGTTGGTGGCGCCGCATGTGCAGGAATACGCCATCCAACTGGTGATGGCCACGCAGCCGGAGCAGAAAGAGGCGCACGAACTGGCGCGGAAATACGTCCGCTATGGCAGCTCGCCGCGCGGCGCGCAGGCGCTGGTGGAGTGCGGGCGTGTGCGCGCGCTGATCCGCAATCGCGTACACCTGTCCATCGAGGACATACAGGCCGTGGCGCCTTCCGTGCTGCGCCACCGCATCATCCTCAACTTCGACGCCCATGCGGACGGCCAGACGCCCGAGTCCATCCTCGGAGCCGTCATCAAGAGCGTAACCGCGCAGGCTGCCGTCGCGTAGGAAGCGTATGGCCGTCACCCCGCTGCTAGACCGGGAGTTTCTGGAGAAACTCGAGCGGCTGACCATCCACTGGCAAAAGTCGTTTGCCGGCTTGGTGGGAGGCCACAATAAGTCGCGTCTGCCGGGCGCCGGCCAGGAATTTCTCGATCATCGCAATTTTCATCACGGCGACGACCTGCGGGCCGTCAACTGGCACGCCTATCTGCGTCTGGAAAAGCTGTTTCTCAAGATGTTTCAGGTGGAACCGCGCGTGCCCGTGCGCATGCTGGTAGACCTGAGCGCCTCCATGATGTCCCACGGCGGCGGCAAGTTCGAGTACGCGCGCAAGCTGGCCGCGTCGTTGTGTTACGTGGGCCTGGTGCGGCTGGATTCGATTGAGGTCCACGGCTTTTCGAACCATTTGGGCCATCGTATTTCTTCCAGCGGCGGGCGGCACCGCTTTCCCGGGGTGATGGATCGCCTGGGCGCATTGGAACCCGAGGGTCCCACCGACTATATGGCGGTGACCCGCGAATTCATCGGCTCCTACTCGCAGCGCGGGCTGTTGGTGATCGTGTCCGACTTTCTGGACGACCAGGGCTGCGAGCGCTCGCTGCAATATCTGGCCGACTTCGGCCACGAATTGATGCTGCTGCAGATCTGGGCCGACGAGGACCGCACCCCGCCGTGGACCGGCGAGCTGGAACTGCGCGACGCCGAGACCGGCGCCGGCCTCAAGCTGGATTTCGACGACCAGGCGCGGCGGCGATACACCCATGCATTCGACGAATACGCGGCCGACATCCGGACCATGGCGCATCGCAGCGGCGGCCGCTACGCCGGGGTCTCCACTTCGCAGCCGCTGGAGAGCGTGATTTTCGGCGACCTGATCCGCATGCGGGGGATCGCATGAAGAGGGTAATTGTGGCGCAACGCGGCTTCGCCGCAAGCTGTCAGGCGTCGGCTTTCAGCGGTCAGCTTTTATCACTCTGCACCGGATCGACGAACTGCACAGGAAAGCGGCATGAGAAAAATCGCCGCGGCTCGCAAAGACTCCCGTCCGCAGTGTGGAGACTTATCCCGATACCTGTTTGCAGTTCCGGCGCGGGGTCGAAGAGCAACGAACGGTCTCTGGCGGGACCCTCCGGGCGAGAGGGCAAGCTAAAGCAGAATGTCACTTGCTTTGCATTCCGGCGCCCATTCCGCACAAATTGTGGGGCGGGCAATCTTGCCCGGGGTCCCCTCTGGGGACGCCTTTTAGGCGGCTTTTCGGGCCGTGCACGAGTGTTCGTGCTCCGAAAGAGCCGGCTAAGAGCCCACCCCAGAGAGGACTCCGGCCGGGATTTGCTGCCCCACAGTTTATGCAGACAGTGTGCGATGGGAAAAGTACGCGCCATTGACCTAGAGTATTTCCCCCCGATGCGGCGAACAGTCTGCCCTGCTTCGCGCACCCGAGGAGCGGCGTGTATTTTCTAAATCTTTCGCTGCTGCAAATGGTGACCCTCTTCGGCGCGGTGTCGGCCGTGTCGGTGGCGCTCTACCTATTAGACCGTTCGCGGCGCAAACAGATCGTCTCGACATTGCGCTTCTGGGTGGCCGCCGAACAACCGGCTGTCGCGGCCCGGCGCAAGCATATCAACCAACCGTGGTCGTTGATTCTGCAACTGGTGAGCATGGCGCTGCTGCTGCTGGCCCTGGCGCAAGTGCGTTTCGGCACGCCGGCGATGGCCGGGCGCGACCACGTCATAGTGCTCGATACCTCGGCCTGGATGGCGGCGCGATCGGGCAACCGCACGCTGATGGATGTCGCCCGCCAGAATGCCCGCGATTACCTGCGCGCGGTGCCGGCCCGCGATCGCGTGATGCTGGTGCGCGCCGATGCGCTGGCCACTCCGGCCACGTCGTTCGAACCGGACCACAAAAAGGTGGAAGCCGCCATCCAGGCGTCGCAACCGGGATCCACGGCACTGAATCTGGACCAGGCGCTGGGCTTCGCGCGCCATGTGCAAGGACAGGACGGGCGGCGCGCCGGCGAGATCGCGTTTATCGGCACCGGCCGCACGGCGGAGCGCGACCCCGCGACCGCTACGCCGCCGCGGAATTTGCGCGTCTTGCTGGTGCCCGACTCGATCGAGAATAGCGGGCTGCGCAAAATCGGCCTGCGCCGCTCCGCCACCGAACCGGACCTGTGGGAGATCTATGTCTCGGCGCACAACTACGGAACGCGCATACGCAACGTCACGCTGCTGCTGGATTACGGTCCGCCGAACGACGCCACGCGCTCTCCTGTCGGCGCGCAGCCGCTGACTCTGCCGCCCGGCGGCGATGCCGAGGCCAGCTTCCAGTACCGCACTGCCGCCGCTGGAATCCTGGGCGTGAAGATGACGCCGCACGATGCCTTTCCGGCCGACGACCAGGCGGAGTTGGAGTTGCCCGCCCAGCCGCATCTCTCCGTCACGGTCTACTCGGACCAGCCCGATCTGCTGCGGCCGGTCCTTTCCGCTACCCCGCGGCTGACAGCCGTCTACCGGCAACCGGCGGAATACAAACCCAACGACTCGGGGTTGGTGATTCTCGATCGCTTCATCCCACCGCAACGCCCCACTGCCGATTCCATCTGGATCGATCCGCCCGCCGAGGGCTCGCCCATCCCCGTAAGAAAGACCGTGGAAAATGTGCCGTTCGCGCATTGGGATGCCGGCCACCCCGCGGCCGCCGGTCTGCGAGCCAAGGATTTCAAGCTCGACAAAGCGTCGGTGTTCGATCCGGCTCCGGGCGACGGCCCGATCGGTGAAGTGGAGGCCGGCCCGGTGGTGGTGGCACGAGTGGGGAAGCCGAAAATCGTGGTGCTGGGTTTCCACCCCGCGCTTTCGCCCATGCGCTACGAACTCGCATGGCCTCTGCTTTTCGCCAACCTGCTGCGCTGGGTATCGCCGGAAATTTTTCTCCGCTCGGAAGTGGCTGGAGGCAGCGTGGGAACGGTTAAGCTTCAGGTAGAGGACGGCGTCGCCGCCAAGGATGTGAGAGTCACCACGGACGACGGCTCGCCGGTGCCCTTCACGTTGCGCGACAAGACGCTGGATTTCTTCGCCGGCTCGCCGGGTTCGGTGCGCGTGCTGGCGGGCGATCGCGAATACATGTACTCGTTGACGCTGCCGCAACTCTGGGACAGCCGGTGGGACCCGCCGCCCAATACCCACCGCGGCATCCCGCGATTCAGCGAGGTGCTGGATCGTGTGACTGACGTGTGGCCCTGGTTGGCGCTGCTGGGCGGCGCCGGCTTGCTGGCCGAGTGGCTGCTGTACGGACGCTTCCGTCTGGCGCAGTTCGTCACTCGCAGGGTGGCGCACAAGGCGGCGGAACCCGCGGAGGTGCGGCGATGAAGTTGGATGTGGCGCAGGCACCCATACTCGCCGTGTCGGGACCTCGAACTCGTGCTTCGGAGTGCCAAAATACACCAGGCCACTTTCGACACAGTCGCCTTAGCTTGGCGAACGACACGGAGGCACGCCGGTTGGATGTGGCGCAGGCACCCATGCTCGCCGTGTCGGGACCACGAACTCCTGCTTCGGGCACTTCGCTCCCTTACGGTCGGGGCTCGGTGAGAGGGAGTCTCGCACCGAGCCGCGACTGTCAAGGAGCGGAGTGCCAAAATACACCACGCCACCGTCGACACAGTCGCCTTAGCTTGGCGAACGACACGGAGGCACGCCGATGACGTTCGATCATCCCTGGGCGCTGCTGCTCGCACTGCTGCCTGTCGCCTGGGCCGTATGGGAATGGCGCTTATCCGCCCGCCGCGCCGCGCTGCTGCTAAAAGCCGGCACGTTTCTTTGCGTCCTGCTGGCCTTATCCGTACCGCGCATGACGGTCTACCAGACTAAGGTAGCCGTGGCCCTGCTGGCGGACACGTCGGCCAGCGTGACGGCGCAAGATCTGAAGATCGAGTCGGCGCTGGCGGACAAGATCGAGCACGACCGCGGGCGGCATTGGACGCGAATCATCCCCTTCGCCCGCACCACCCGCGCCGCCTCGCCCGACGAGCAGACCAAGGATGGCTGGCAATTGCGCCATACCGCTGCCGGACCGGGCCACGGCACGAATCTCGAAGCGGCCATCCGCGATGGCGTGGCGGCCATGCCGGCCGGCATGGTGCCGCGACTGGTGCTGGTCTCCGACGGCAACCAGAATCTGGGCAGCGTGGCGCGCGGCATCTGGCAGGCGCAGCAACTCGGCATCCCCATCGACACCGTGCCGCTGGCCGGCCACGCCAAGCCCGGGCTGCTGCTGGAATCGGTCGGCTTTCCGGGACAGGTCTTCAGCGGCGAGCATTTCCCCGTCGAGGTAACGCTCGAATCGCCGCGTGCCGCCACGGCCACCGTGGAGATGACCGCCGAAGGGAAGACCATCGGGTCGAGCAGCGTGCCACTGGCAGCCGGCGCCAATCATCTGCGCTTGCAGGCGACGGTCAACGCGGTGGGCGCGATTGCGCTGGCGGGGAAGATTTCCGCCGGCGACCTGGGCGAAATGCGCTTCGAAGACGCCGTCACGCTGCGCCGTCCGCGTGTTCTGCTGGTGTCCCACGACCCGGCGGAGAGCGAACAGCATCTCGTCAACACGCTCGAATCCAACCAGTTCGAGGTGGAGCGTGCGCCCAACGGCATCCCCGGCAAACTCGACGATTTCCAGCTCGTCGTGATGAACAACTGGGATATGGAGTCCATCCCCCTGGGGCGCAAAGAGGCGCTGGAGGAGTTCGAGAAAGCCGGAGGCGGGCTGCTGTGGATTGCCGGGGAGCATAACGTCTACGTGGAGAAGAAGGGCCAGCCGGAAGATGCGCTGGAGCGTTCGCTGCCGGCCAAGCTGGCGCCGCCGCGCTCGCCCGAAGGCACGGCGGTGGTCCTCATCATCGATAAGTCGTCGTCCATGGAAGGCCGCAAGATCGAGCTGGCGCGCCTGGCGGCCATCGGAGTGGTAGAGAATCTGCGGCCCATCGATTCGGTGGGTGTGCTCATCTTCGACAACTCGTTCCAGTGGGCCGTGAACCTCCGCAAGGCCGACGACCGCACCTCCATCAAACGCCTCATCGCCGGCATCACGCCCGATGGCGGCACTCAGATCGCGCCCGCGCTGACCGAGGCTTTTCAGAAAATCCTGCTGCAGCCGGCCGCTTACAAACACATCGTGCTGCTGACCGACGGCATCTCCGAAGAGGGAGACAGCATGACGCTCACCAAGGAAGCGGTGGCCAACCACGTCACCGTTTCGACCGTCGGGCTGGGGCAGGACGTGAATCGCGCCTTTCTGGAGAAGGTCGCCGAATCGGCGCTGGGAAAGTCGTATTTTCTGAACGATCCTTCCGGGCTGGAGCAGATTCTGTTGCGCGACGTGGAGGAGCATACCGGCTCCACGGCGGTGGAGAAGCCGATTACGCCCAAGGTGCTGAAGCAGTCGCAGGTTTTGGAAGGCGTGGCGATGGAAACCGCGCCGCCGTTGAAGGGCTACGTGCGGTTCCAGGCGCGTCCCACCGCCGACAACGTGGTGGAGGCCGACAACGGCGATCCGCTGCTGGTGCTCTGGCAATATGGATTGGGCCGCAGCGCGGTGTTCACTTCCGATGCCAAGAATCGTTGGGCCGCGAGTTGGGTCGCGTGGCCGGGCTTCGACCGCCTGTGGACCAACATCTTCCGCGACCTGCTGCCGCACGCGCCGGAGAGCGAAACCAGCGCCGATTTCGACCGCGCCAACAATGAGCTGGTTGTGGAGTATCGGCTGGCGCGTGGCGTGCCCGATCCGCCCAAGATCCCCGATATCTACGCACTGGGTCCGAACAGTTTCCAGGCGCCGCTGAAGGTGGACAAAGTGGCCGCCGGACACTATCGCGGGCGCTTGGCCATCGGGCAGAATCAGGGGCTCTTCCGCGTGCGTCCGGTGGCCGATTCGCGAGCGTTTCCCGAGGTCGGTTTCTATCGCCAGGAAGACGAGATGACGGAGTACGGCAACAACGTCGAACTGCTGCGGCAGATCGCCGCGGCCACGGGGGGCCGTTACAATCCCTCGCCGCGCCAGGTATTCGACGCCGGCAATCGGAGCATCCGTTCGACGATGGAAATCTGGCCGGGGCTACTGGCGCTGGCCCTTCTGCTGAATCTGGCGGAGCTGGTGTTACGCAAGTGGAAGGGCGTGCTGGAAGCGCTGCATTTGCGGGAGCAGACGGCGTAAGACAAGAAAAGATTATTAGCCACAGAGGAACACGGATGAACGCGGATAAGAAAGACGCTTGGTTTTATCTGCGTTTCCTGCGTTCATCCGCGGCTAGTAATGTTCTTGGCTTTTTCAGCTTAACGATTACGCTGACTCCGGCAACTGCCATCACGATCCACGCATGCAGGCAGAAGAATGAGCGCCAGACCGCGCGGGCCAAGCCCAGTTAGGTGAGCAGGCGTGGCAGTTACTTCGCCGGCGTTTTCTCCAATTGCTGCTTCGTCCACACCCGCCGGGGATTGAGCGCCAGCGATTTCTCGAATGCCTTGCGCGCTTCGGCGTCGCGATTGTCTTTGTGCAGGCTCACGCCCAACCATAGATACGCTTCCGCGTTGTTGGGATCGAGTTCGATCGCCTTACGGAAATCGTCGATGGCCGGCTTGGGGCCGCCGCCCAGCATCGCGGGAAGGTAGAAGTTCCCCACCCCGCGGGCGACATAGACCGACGACGACTTAGGCGCCTTCTCGACCGCCTTATTGATGGCTTCCTTGGCCTTCGCGCCATAGTTCAGCCCGGTCGGAATGTCCACGATCGCCTGGCCATAGAGCGTGCCCAGCAGCCGGTAGTATTCCGCGGAGTCCGGCTTGAGCGACAGGGCTTTCTCGCCGGCCTTGATGCCGCGCTCAGCCGATTGTTGCCCGGCTTTCTTGTCGCGCTCCTCAATCGCTACCTCGGCCTGGTAGGAGCAGGCCAGCGCCAGTCGATACTGCGCCTCCGCGTCGTTCGGAGCCTTAGCGGAGGCCGCGGAGTATTCTTCCACCAGCCTTCCCAGGGTGGCGCGATCCTGGAGATCGCGCGCGGTTTCGAGCGGAGTGGGAGGAGCAACAGCCAGAAAGCCAGCCAATAAGAAAACCAACATAGCGTCTACCTTCTATTAGATCAGAGCTCGGCGACGCGGCGTTGGACCAGAAAATAATAGAGTCCCAGAAACACCAGCAGCGCGCCGTTCACGCCCAGCACGATGGGAGCCGTAAAGATTGGGACGAGCCATCCGGCCACCAGGTTTCCCATCGGCATGCCGCTGCGGAAGGAAAGGTTGTACACGCTCATGACGCGGCCCCGCATCTGATTTGTGACAATCAGTTGCACCAGCGAACTCACCATGGAGAAGACCCCCATCATGGAGGCCCCGGCGAAGAACAACGCGGCACAAGTGAAAGGCACGGAGGGGGAAAGCGCGAAGCCCGACACACCAATCCCGAGACAGATGAGCATGATCAGCGCCAGCCGACCCTTGTTTTTCACGTTCCCCAGCGCGGCGATGCCCAAGGCGCCTACCACCGAACCGGCTCCCGACATGGAGAGAAAAGTCGCGGCGATCCCGGAGCCGCGGTGAAAGATCTGCGTGGCGAACATCGGCAGGAACGTGCGCATCGGCACACCCAGGGCAGCCATACAGAAGGCCAGGACGATCAGCCCTCCCATGGCGCCTTGTTTGCGAACGAATAGGATGCCCTCCTTCAAGCTGTTGAACATGCTGCCGGTGGCTTTCTCGGGCAAAAAGCGAATGGTCAGCATCAGCAGGGCGACGATCGGCGCGAGGAACGAGAGCGCGTTGAGCGCGAAACACCACGTGTCGCCAAGCGCCCAGAGGGCCCAGCCGCCAAGGGCCGGTCCTACCGCTACAGCCGCGTTGAACTGCATGGAGTTGAGAGCGATGGCGTTGGGCATGTCCTCTTTGGGCACCAACGTGGGAATCAGCGCCGAATAGGCCGGACCCCCGAAGGCCTGCGCAAAGCCCACCACGAACGAACCCGTGAGGAAATGCCAGACCTTCACTACGTGGAAGCCCACCAACACGGTCAGCACGGCCGCGACCGACATTTGCAGGCATTGCGAAAAGATGAGCATGTGGCGGCGCTCGAAACGATCGGCCAGTACGCCGCCCACCAGGGAAAAAAGGAAGATGGGGATGGATTGTAAGATCGGGTCCAGGGCCAGTAGGAACGCGGAGTGGCTGAGCTTCCAGATGAGCCAGCCCTGCGCGAACATCTGCATCCAGGTGCCGATGGCGGACGTGCACGCGCCGATCCACATCAAGCGGAAGTCGCGGTATTGGAAAGCTTTGAAGACGCGTTGAAGCACGGCGGTCAGGCTGCGGCTGCTCCCTAATGGACGCGGGAGCACGAAAATGGATTGTAACAGTTTCGGGCGCCGGGGTTGGGAATCGGCGATGGGGCGATGGGGAACCCGGTCGACAAGGGCAAATAAGGGGACTATGCTGAGGACGATGCCGTGCTCCACAGCCGAGCAGGTCAACGCACTCTGCGATGGCTTAGCGTCGCCTCAAGCCCGCACCAAGTATGGATCCGCCAAACTGCTTCGCCGTCTGGCCGAGCAGGATCCCGACCTGCTGTATTCCCGCTTCGACTTCTTCGCCCGCCTGATGGAGGGCGAAACCCGCATCCTGCGCTGGGATTCCAGCCGCATCCTGGGCAGCCTCGCACGCGCCGATAACCAGGGCCGGATCGAGAAACTGCTCGATCGCTACCTCGCACCGATCACCGGCAACGAGTTGATTGCCGCCGCCAACGCCATCCAGGGCGCCGCCGATATTGCTCTGGCCAAGCCGCATCTGGCGGACCGTATCGCGCAAGAGATCCTCAAAGTGAGCCACGCCCACTATGCGACCACCGAGTGCCGCAACGTGGCCGCGGGCCATGCCGTTCAGTCGCTCGACCGCTTTTTCGAACACATTCGGAATAAGGAACCCGTGCTCGAGTTTGTGGAATCCCAACTCGACAATCCGCGTCCCGCTACGCGCAAAAAGGCCGAAAAGTTTTGGGGGAAGTGGGCCGGCTGGTAGCAGAAGCCGTAAACGAGATGGGCACCGAGCCGCGACTGTCAAGGAACGGAGTACCAAAACACGTTAGTGCCCGGCAGGCTGGAACGGCCGTTCTACGCGAGCGGGCGACTACTCGTCCAGCGAGCGTATTACAATTCCTGAGTGTCCCTCTCACGGCGGAGTCTGATCGCGTCGGCCGCGGCTTTGCCCCTTTTCGCGCAATCCGCTTTCCAGGCCCTCAAGATTATTGTCGCCGGCGGCCATCCTGGCGACCCCGAATGCGGCTGCGGCGGGACGATCGCCCGCTACACCGAACTCGGCCACCAGGTGGTGTTGCTCTATCTGAATCGCGGCGAAGGATTCTGCGGGGGAGCGAGCCTCGACCGCTGTGCGGCCATCCGCACCACCGAAGCCCAAAATGCCTGTCGAAGCCTGAAAGCCCGCGCCGCTTTTGCGGACCAATACGACGGTCGCGCGATCGTCGATCCCCCGCACTATGAAAGTTTCGCTCGTCTCCTCGCTGGCGAAAAACCCGACGTGGTGTTCACACAGTGGCCCATCGACCGTCACCGCGATCATCGCGCGCTCTCCCTGTTGACTCTGGATGCGTGGCTGACAGGCGGCAAGACATTTGCCCTTTACTTTTACGAGGTCGCCGAGGACACCACCATGTTCTCTCCCACCGAATACGTGGATATTTCCTCCGTGGAATCGCGCCGCAGCGCCGCCTGTTACGCGCACGTTTCTCAGCAGCCCGACAAGTGGTACCCGAAGCAGGTCGAGATCACGCGGCGTCGCGGGGTGGAGGGCGGCTTCGCGCAAGCCGAGGCGTTCCTGCGGCACCCCGAAAGCAAGCGCGCGCTACTGCCGTGACGATTCCTCTTGACGTCCGCACACAATGGCGCTAATATATCCGTAACGGATGTATTAATGAGCAAGCCGCCAACACCCCAAGATCTGCTTCCGCTCACGCCTCCCGTCTTCCACATCCTGCTGGCGCTGGCTGGCGAGGAACGTCACGGCTACGGCATCATGCAGGACGTCGCGCGCCAGACCGGCGACGCGCTGCAACTCGGCCCAGGCACGCTCTACGGCTGCCTCAAACGCATGCTTGCCGCGGGGATGGTGGAAGAGTCCGCCGTGCGGCCCGACCCTGCGCTCGACGACGAACGCCGCCGCTATTACCGCATGACGCCGCTCGGCGAACGGGTGGTGCGTGCCGAGGCGCAGCGCCTGGCAGACGCCGTCACCGCGGCGAAAGCGCGCCGCCTTTTCGACCGGCCCAAAGCCGGTGTTACCCTGGCGCAACCAGGAGGAGCCTGATGCCCCAATCTGCCCTAATGCGTTGGTTTTGCAGGGTTTATCTGGTAATGCTGTACGCGTACCCGCGCGAGTTCCGCCTGCAGTTCGGCGGCGAAATGCAGCAGGTGTTCCGCGACCGCTGCCGCCAACTCACCCGCACGCCGGGCCGCTGGAATTGGCTTCGTTTCGCATTGCAGAGTGCGGCCGATTGGATGTCCACGATGTTCCAGGAAAGGATGGTCGCCGTGCGCGCAATGACGATCGAGGAGTGCAGCCGCAAAGCCTTCCATGTAGTACGCACCGTCTGGTCGATGGGACGGCGGAATCAGCCCCGTAGCGTAATGGCCGAATGGGCCATGACGCTCATTGTCTTTCTCTTCGCCACCACCACGCTGGTGCAAGCCTACGTGGTCCCCACCGGATCCATGGAGGGCACTCTGCGGGTGGGCGACCACATGCTGGTGGATCGCATGATCTACGCCAATCCCGGCTCCTGGGGGTCGCACCTGCTGCCCTATCGCGAAGTGCAGCGCGGCGACATCGTGGCCTTCCACTATCCCGAAGACGTTCGCCAGACTTACGTCAAGCGCATCATCGGAATTCCGGGCGACCGCATTCACATGGAGAATAAGCAGGTGGTGCGCAACGGTGTGCGGTTGCGGGAGCCATACACGCAGCATATCGATCCGAGGCTGGACGCATACCGCGACAACTTCCCGACGTCGCCGCAATACTTCACCACGCCGCGCGGCCGCGATATGTTCGAGAAGCATGTCCGCGACGGCGAGCTAATCGTTCCTCCGGGCATGCTGTTCGCGATGGGCGACAATCGCGAGAATTCGGCGGACAGCCGGTATTGGGGCTTCGTGCCGCGCGACTACGTGGTGGGCAAGCCGGTGGTGGTGTATTGGTCGTACGATGCGCCCACCGCGGATTTGGAGACCTGGACGCTGGGCCACGTGGTCGACCTGATGGAGCATTTCTTCACCAAGACGCGGTGGGAGCGCACGCTGCTGGTGCCGCGTTCGGAGCCGGCGGAGGCGGTGCGATGAGAGCCGCTGCCACGGCCGCGTTCGGCTGGCTGGTGCCGGGAGGCGCGTATCTGCTGACGCGCCGTTATCTGCAATTCGCGGTGTCGCTAGCCCTGGTCTGCTGTGCGACGGCCGCCGGCATGGTCCTGCACGGCGCGAACTTGTGGCCGCAAGCCGGCGAACTCCAAGGGCTCGACGGCTTCGCCGCGGGGATGGCGCAGGCCGGCGCCGCCGCGAAAGCATTGGCGGGCGGACCTTATCTGCTGGCGCGGGTGTGCGACTACTCGCAGACGTTCCTGAGCGGGCAGACTCACGAATACGGAACCACGCTGCTGGTCCTGGCCGGTCTCTTCAACCTGTTGGCGCTGGTGGATGGCATGGACCTGCGAAAGGCGAGGCACTCGTGATGCCGCATTTGATCTGGACTCTGCTGCTGGCCCTCTTGATTTCCGCCGCCACCGCGCTGCCGGGAGATCGTGCCACCCGCGAACGGGTCTGCGCGGCGGTGTATACTTTTGCGTCGTGCACGGTCGTGGTCTTCGCGGGCAGTTGGCTGATGTACTGGATCCACGGCTGACCCCTCTGCTCCTTACAGTCGCGGCTCGGTAAATGGCAGTCCACACCGACGGACAACTCGCTGGCCGCGCTTACATCTTCTCGGGCTGAATTTCCAGGTAATCGAGCGCGGCCGATTCGGCCCCGTCGGGCCTGCCTTCAATGCGGATCTCGTCGCCGGGACGCAGCGCCACACCCGAAATCACGTGGCGCGTGGAGGAGCTGGAATCCATGCGGCGCGCCGGTAGCCGCAAGTCGGCGGCCCATTCGTCCACCAGTTGTTGTCCCACGAAGACGCGGTAGTGGGACACGCCATTGGGTTGGTCGAAATACTCCACGCTCAGGCTATAGGAACCGGGCTCGCCGCTGTACTTCATCGTGGCGCTGCACGGCGCCGCGGCAGCCGGGCAGGTGACGATCTTCCCTCCGGAGAAGTCTTCGGCTGGCGGTCCCGGCATCACCCGTTGCGGTGCGCCGTTCGGCGGCGCGGACAGTGTGGCGGGCGTCACGGGTGCTCCGAAGTCACGCACGGTGTAGCCCTTCAAGGTCATCGACTCGGCTTCGAAGCGGTTGGGGTAGTGGTCCACGCGCCCCTTCGCGTCGGGGACTTTCGAATTGGTCCGGAACCACACCGTGACCGCGTCGCGCCACACGATCGCCTGTCCGGCCTGGTATTCGAGTTGCGTCAGCACCTGGTTGTAGCGTTGTTCGTCCACCAGCCCTCTGAGACTCTTCCACTGCTGGACGTAGGCCGCCACTTCCTCCGCACCCTGATAGTGCGAATCGTAAATGTATTGGATCACGGTCTTGCCCTCGTGCAGTTTATAGGTGTACGGGACGTGGTGTAGGAACAGCAGCAAGTCATCGGGGCAGGTTTCCAGCGACTCGAAAACTTTGGCGACCTCCGGCCGATACTGGCCGATGAAGCCGGTGCCGGTGCCCACGGTGCGGTCCATGCCGACGCCGGTTTCGTCGGCGCGATGCCACTGGCCCCAGCCGTTGCGTTCGGAGGCTTCCACGTTCACGCCGAAGTGGTCGCCCACGATGTCGGTGAGGGTCTGCAGGCCCAGCGGGCCGGTGTAATTTTCGTACGTCCGCCACGTGCTGAGTTGCATAGCCGCTACGGTCTCGTCCACTTTGCGGCCGAGCCCGAAGGTGAGCTTGGTCCATTCGTCGAGGATCTGTTTGGAGGTCAGGTCGGGATTCCAGGCGAGGCGGCCGAAGCCGTACAAGTTGCCTTGCGAAAGCTGGTTGCCGAACCAATCGTCGTCGAGCCCGACGTTGGACACGCCCACCAGTCCGCCGGTGGGGCGATGGAAGGTCTTGCCGGCGACGATGGCTTTCACCGGCGTGCCGGCGCCGTTGGCATGCATGTCGAAATCCAGCGCGTCCTTCCAATAGGGCACCAGGAAAACGTCGTGCTTGGCCTGTCCGAAATATTCCTGAGTGATCTGCAGTTCCATCGCCTGATTGGTCTTTTCCAACGATCCCACCAGCGGCGAAGCCGGTTCGCGCACCTGGAAATCGATAGGGCCGTTTTTGATCTGGATGATGGCGTTGTCGTCGAACTTGCCGTCGAGCGAGTGGAAGTTATCCCAGGCGGCGCGCCCGCGGTCGTTCTTCAAGTTGCGCCAGTCCATGTGGTTGTCGTAGACGAAGCCGCGGTAGAAGAGCAGGCCGCCATGCGGCTGGAGCGCGCGCGCCACCACGTTGGCGGCGTCGGCGTGGGTGCGGCCATAAGCGGAGGGGCCCACGCGGCCTTCCGAATCGGTCTTCATGACGAAGCCGGCCAGGTCGGGAACGGCCTTGTAGAGATCGTCCGCGCGCGTCTTCCAGAACTCGATCACTTGGGGATCGAGCGGGTCGAAAGTGCTCAGGCCGCCGATTTTCTGAGGGCTACCGAAGTCCACCGAAACAGCCACGCGGACGCCCCACGGGCGGAAGGCGTCCGCGATGCGGGCGATCTGCGGAGCCAGTTCCGGAGAGAGAATCTTGAGGTCGGCATTGACGTTGTCGATGGAGCAGCCGTTGATGCCGAGCGAGGCCAGCAGCCGGCCGTAGTCGCTGACGCGGCTGAGATCGTCGCGCACTTTGCCGCCATCCCAGAAAATGGAGCGCCCGCCGTAGCCGCGTTCGATCGTGCCGTTGAGGTTGTCCCAATGGTCCACCCAGCGGACCGGCGCGTATGGGTTGGAGCGCTCGTCGAGTTGCATCACCGGCTCGCCGATGGCGATCTTGCGCAGCAGCGCGAAGGCGCCGTACAGCAGGCCGCGATCGTTCCCGGCGGTCACCACGGTGTAGCGAAGGCGGCCCACCATAACGGTTTTGAGCCAGTACCCGTCTTCGGCCAGGCCGGCCTGTTGCAGTTTCCACTGGGGCGCGGCGGCGCCGATCTCCTCCAGCGTCCCGAGCACGATGGCGCTTTCCCGCGGGATGCCGGACTCGACGCGCGGAATGCGGCCGAGCATTCCGCGCACGCCGCGAATGATCTCATCGCGGGCCGAGCCGGCCACCGGCGATTGGTCCAGAACGGACACGACGGGCGGGACCGCCTGGCGGTATTGGGTGAGCGCCGGCCCGTCGAGGGCGGCGTAACGCAACCAGGCGTTGGCGCCGGTCTCGCCAGGGAGGGCGGAGGCGGTAAGCAAGAAAGAAAGGAAGCGTAGTCTCGACATGGACGTTTCTCCGGGAAAAGATTATCAGCCGCCGATGAACGCCGATGAACGCCGATCAAACCAGCTCTTTGTATTATCGGCGTTCCTCGGCGTTCCTCGGCGGCTAATATTCCGGTTCCAAGACAAAGGCGTCCGATGGGGGCCGCAAGTGGGAATGGCCGATTGGCCGTCCAAAGGATCGCAAATCGAATCGCACGGTTGCAGTCGCGGATGCAGTCCTGGAATTGCCGCGGAGCCTCCGTTCCAAGACAAAGGATTCCCGTGCTGATTTTCCGGAGACCAGAAGAAAAGCGCATCGACCGCTGAAAGCTGATCACGGACCGCTGACCGCCGACAGCTTGCGGCGAAGCCGTAGCTCTTTGTTAGAATCGGGTAACCATGAGTGAGAATCCGTGGCAGGAAATAGTGGGAACACCCATGCCGCCCGAGGACGCCTGGCGGATGTTTGACGAGTGGAGGGCCAATCGGAAAGAAATCGGCCTGTTGTTCTGCGGCCGGTCCGGTACCACCGTCATCTCGGCGTTGTGCACCGTGCGAACCGCGCGCAACGGATTGCTGCAATTGAAAGGGGAAGGCACGGGCGCCTCGTTGAATTTGAAGCAGGCCAGGTTTACTTACGGCCCCATGCAAGTCTTCCCGCGCTGGCCGGCGCCGCCGCCGGCGGAGATTCTGGCAGTCCAAGCCTTCCTCGCCACCGGCGATTGGCTGGTGCTGGCCGAAGGCTATGTGCCGAAAGAACTTTCGCCGCTGGCCTTGCCGATGTAATTCATGCCGCTACGCTCAGCCTTCGGCTGTGTCCGGCATCCAATAACCCGGTATTGAAGGATAGCCACAATGGCGCCTCGCGCAAGTCCAGCATTTGCAGGCCCTGGACCGGCCGGCGCTCCGCCCAACCATTGATCTTGGCGGGAAACCTCACCCATCCCACCACGTCCTCGTACACAAACCAGTGGTGGAAGTCTTTGGCGCTTCGGTATAGCCGTGGCATTCCATTTACCCCTGTCTCCCGGGTCAGGCCGCCGGCTTCGGCTGGGGCGGAACCGGTCTCGGAAAATGCACGATCAGCCCAGATTTTTTCTTGCTCGTAATACAAACTACTTTCTTGTTCATTACGGTAAAATTTAAACGAATTCAAAGGCTGGTGCAACGAAAATTATGCGGGGAGTGCGAGGATACCCCTATTTAGGGTTATCGCGCGAGCGCGCCGGGCTTAACGCATCCCGCGCATGGGGAAGACCGGCCTTGTCATATCATCTCGATGGGAGGGGCTGAACCGGGGCAAATCACCCAACTGGCCTCCACTCGGACCTTCCGACGCCCTGAAACCGCTTACCCCACATATCCGGCCAATCCTCATGCCCGCTTTCGCCTAACTCGAAGACGAATCAGTTACTTAGGGCCGCCTGCAGAGATTGGACCGGATATGTGAAAATAAACCGGCCAAACTGCCTGATTCCAAAGCCGCTTACGCTTACTTCTCACGCAGGCAGAATTTGGCCGGTTTATTTACTACAAACCAGATCTCCTTCAGTTGTGAATCGACTGTGGATATTTACCTCGTTTTATCTTGCATGTCACTGGATCCTGTGGGATACTTCCCACAAATCCACATTCTCTAAAATGCTAAACTCCTTCGAGGGTAGCTGAGGGAGAGTTTGGAGACTGCGTACCCATGGAATTGGAGGGGCTGGAAGTGAAGACCCTGTTGTCGACAATGTCCTCATCGCTATCCCCGCCCCACCATCAACCCGAGGATCCGACCTTCACATTCGGCACCCAGCGCCAATTCTGGGCCGATTGGACTTACCTGCGCGCCGAACCGCAGAACGGCTGGGCATTCAAGCCCGCTAACCAGTTCAACTAACAACTTCCATTCACGCACTTCTGACGCCAAAAGGATAGGAGATCGCCATGGCAACCAGCCAAACGCAGTTGGAACCACAAACCAGCCAACAGGCAGGCATCAGCCGTTGGTGGCGGGTAGTGGGCGGGCTTTCGATGAACCTGGCCCTCGGTACTCTTTACGCCTGGAGCGTATTCGTTGCCCCGCTGGAAAAACAATTCGGGTGGAAACGGGCGGAAACCTCCATGGTATTCACCATCGCCGTGGTGGTCTTCGCGCTCACCTTCGTGGTGGCGGGACGCATTCAGGACAAAATAGGTCCGCTCTACTGTTCCCTGGCGGGCGGCGTCCTGGTCAGCCTGGGATTCTTCCTCTGCTCCTACACCACCAGTCTCACGTACCTGTTCGTCTGCTTCGGTGTGATCGGCGGTTTGGGCAACGGCTTCGGCTATTCCACGCCGATTCCGGTGATGGCCAAGTGGTTCCCCGATAAACGCGGCCTCGCTGTCGGCCTGGCGGTAGGCGGCTACGGCGCCGGAATGGCCATCTTCGGCCCCCTGGCGAGCCTGAAGCTGATTCCCGCGTATGGCCTTCCCGCCACGTTTAAGATTCTGGGCGCAATCTTCCTGGTGATGACTCTGATCGGCGCCTTCCTGCTGAGGAACCCGCCAGCCGGATACATGCCCGCGGGGTGGAAGCCGGCCGTCGCATCCAAAACCGCCGCCACCACCTACGAATTCTGCCCCTCGAAAGTCCTGCGCACCCCCACGTTTTACCTGATGTGGGTTGCGTACGCGCTGGGTTGCTCCGCCGGTCTCATGGTAACGAGCCAACTGGTACCGTTCGCTAAGAGCGTGGGCATCGCCGCCGCCGCGCTATCCACCATGACACTGGTGGTGGGCGCTTGCGGCAACGCCTCCGGCCGGATCCTGTCCGGCTGGATGTCGGACAAGCTGGGCCGCATCAACGTCCTGCGCACCATGATCGGCATCTCGATTGTCGCCATGCCCGCGCTGTACGCGGCCGGAGGCAACGTCGCCATGCTGTACCTGACGGTATTCGTCGTCTACTGGTGCTACGGTACGCAGCTTTCCGTCAACGGGGTGGCCACTTCGGACTTCTGGGGCACCAGAAACGCCGGCATCAATTACGGTATGCTGTTCACTGCGTGGGGTGTGGCCGGCATCATCGGCCCGCGCATCGGCGGAGTATTGTTCGACAAATATCACAATTACCAGGCAGCGTTTTACACGGCGGCCGCGCTGGCCGCGGTTGCCCTGGTGTGCGAAATGTTGGCCAAGCGGCCCGTCGCCCGGCAGCTTACATAACTCAAGAAAGGCACCTCGATGACCGTCGCCACTCAAGTCAATATCGACTCCATACTCACGGAAAACCGCGTATTCGAATGCTCCGACGAATTTCGCGCCCAGGCCAACGTTCGTGGCATGGACGAATACGAGCGTCTCTATAAGGAAGCCGAAACCAACCCAGAAAAATTCTGGGGCGGGATCGCCTCCGAACTGCACTGGTTCAAGCCTTGGGACCGGGTGCTCGACTGGAACTGCCCATGGGCCAAATGGTTCGAGGGCGGCCAGATCAACATCTCCTACAATTGCCTCGACCGCCATGTCGCCAGCCATCGCCGCAACAAGGCCGCCATCATCTGGGAAGGCGAACCGGGCGAGGTGCAGACGCTCACTTATCAGCAACTGCTCATTGAGGTGTGCAAATTCGCCAACGTTTTAAAGTCGCTGGGCATCCGCAAGGGCGAGCGCATCGCCATCTACATGGGCATGTGCCCGGCTCTTCCCATCGCGATGCTGGCTTGCGCGCGAATCGGCGCGCCGCACACCGTGATCTTTGGCGGCTTTTCGGCCAACGCATTGGTCGATCGCATCAACGACTCGCAAGCCGCTCTGGTGATCACGCAGGATGGCTCCTACCGGCGCGGCGCCGAAGTGAAATTGAAACCGGCCGTCGACGAGGCCGTGCTCTCCTGCCCGTCGGTGAAACATGTGGTGGTCTACCAACGCACCGGAACGCCGCAAACCATGTTCGGCGGCCGCGATCACTGGTGGCACGAGCTGATGGCCAACGCCTCGGACGAATGCCCCGCCGAACCGCTGGACGCCGAACACCCGTTGTATCTTCTCTACACCTCCGGCACCACCGGCAAGCCCAAGGGCATCTTGCACACCACCGGCGGCTATTCGGTGGGCACCTACATCACCACCAAGTGGGTCTTCGACCTCAAAGACGACGACGTATACTGGTGCACCGCGGATATCGGCTGGGTCACCGGCCACAGCTACATCGTATACGGCCCGTTGCAGAACGGCGCTACCAGCCTGATGTACGAAGGGGCGCCGAACTTCCCGCAGCCCGACCGCTTCTGGAGCATCATCGACCGCCATAAGGTCAACATCTTCTATACCGCTCCCACCGCCATCCGCGCCTTCATGCGGTTCGGCAACGAGTGGCCGGCCAAGCACTCCATGAAGAGCCTCCGCCTGCTGGGAACCGTGGGCGAGCCGATCAATCCGGAAGCCTGGATGTGGTACCGCGAAAACATCGGCCACAACGATTGCCCCATCGTAGACACCTGGTGGCAGACCGAGACCGGCATGATGATGATCGCGCCGCTGCCGGGCGCGACGCCCACCAAACCAGGCTCCGCCACGCGTCCGTTGCCCGGCGTGATTGCCGACGTGGTCACCCGTGAAGGCGAGCAGGTGCCGCCCGGCGGCGGAGGGTACCTGGTGTTGAGGCAACCGTGGCCGGCCATGTTGCGCACGATCTACGGCGATCCCGCGCGCTATCAGGACCAGTATTGGTCGCAGCTCCCGGGCATGTATTTCACCGGCGACGGCGCGCGCAAAGACAAGGACGGCTATTTCTGGATCATGGGCCGTATCGATGACGTGATCAACGTATCCGGCCATCGCCTCAGCACCATGGAAGTGGAGTCCGCCCTGGTGGCCCACCCCAAGGTGGCCGAGGCTGCCGTGGTCGCCAGGCTGGACGACCTCAAAGGCCAGGCGATCGCCGCGTTCGTCACGTTGAAAGCCGGCAACATTCCCGCTCCCGAGCTGAAAGAGGAGTTGCGCGCGTGGGTGGCCAAAGAGATCGGGTCGTTGGCGAAGCCCGACGACATCCGTTTCACCGATGCCCTGCCCAAGACCCGCAGCGGCAAGATCATGCGGCGCCTGCTGAAGGAAATCGCCGCCGGCGGCGGAGTCAAAGGCGACACCACTACATTGGAAGACCTCTCGGTAGTCGCCAAACTCAGCGCGAGCGACGAGTAGGTGGGGCATGCTCTGTCTCTAAAGGGGCACTAAGTACACCATTTGAGGAGTTCCCTAACGTATTCCGGCGCTCCGCTCGGTTGAAGACGCGGGGAAGAAACAGCGAAAACGCCAAGCCCGGCGACCGCACATTACCAGGAAAGACCAAAGCGTGCGCCCCCATCGGGCGTCTTCATCACCTTTGGTGGCCCGCGGGGCCATGAGGCAATCCTTTACAGTCGCGGCTCAGTGAGAATGCTGCCCCGAGCCGCGACTGTAAAGGATTGGAGGGCCGGGTGGCTCCAGCCATTTTTCCGGCAACCCGAAATCTCTCGGGCGACCTCAGGAGTTCGGAGCCTGACGCTGCGAGCACGCGTGCCTGCGCCACTTTGGGTGAACACGTAACCGTTTACGATCAGCAGTCTTTTCCAATCGAAGAATGATCCTGAAGAGTGGTGGTTTCGCACCCTTTCATCCGCTGTTTACGTTGCCATTTCGGGTTTCCAACGGCCTTCCCGCCCGCGGCGCCTGGCCTGATCGTCGTCCATTGGGTGTTCATCGGCAGCCCTGCTTGCAATGCTTGGTTTATCGGCGTTCCTCGGCGGCTCATGATTTTTCTCCCGTATTTCCCGCCGCCCGCAACCTCGCCGGTGTACAATCCGAATTCATGCACGTGCCGCTGACACCGATCCGCTGCCTGTACCGGGGCGTTGACCTTTATGGCAAGAAGATCGGAGTCGTCTGCGGCGCGCGCCGTTTTACTTACGCGGAATTCGGCGAACGGTGCGAGCGCTTGGCGGCGGGCCTGCTCGCCATTGGGGTCCAACCGGGCGACCGAGTGGCCTACCTCAGCTTCAACAATCACCAGCTTCTGGAGGGCTACTTCGGCGTGCCGCTGGCGGGCGCCATCGTCATGCCGTTGAATGTGCGGCTGACGGCTGCCGAGCTCACCGGCATTGTCAATCACGCCGAACCGCGGGTGATCGTCTTCGAGAGCGAGTTCCAGCCGGTGGTGGAGGAACTGCGCCGCGCGTGCCCGGCGATCGAGCGCGCGGTGGAAATCGGCGAACAGTACGAAGACCTGCTCTCGCGCGGCCGCATCCAACGTCCCGACCCGTTTTCGATCGACGAAACGGCCATCGCCGAGCTGTTCTATACTTCCGGTTCCACCGGTACGCCCAAGGGCGTGATGCTCTCGCACCGCACGCTGTATCTGCACGCTTTGTATGTCGCCAACATTTTTTGCAAAGACGACAGCGGCGTGGAGTTGCACACCATCCCGCTGTTCCACGCCAACGGCTGGGGGCGTCCGCAGGCCTGCACGTTCATGGGCCTGCGGCACGTGATGGTGCGCCGGTTCGAGCCCGCGCAGGTGCTGCGGCTGATTGAGGAAGAGCGAGTCACCGGCATGTCGTTGGTGCCCACCATGGCCAACCTGCTGCTGAACTGCCCGGAACTGGGAAGGTACGACACTTCTAGCCTGCAGACCATCATGACGGGCGGCGCGGCGTCGTCGCCGGAGCTGGTCGACCGTCTGGAACGGGCCCTCCATTGCCATGTGGAAGCCGGATATGGCCTCACCGAGACCAGCCCGGTGGCCACCGCGGCCCGCCGGAAGTCGACCGTCACGTACGCCGGCGAGGCCGATCGTCTGCGCCGCCTGGCGATGACCGGATGGCCCATGCCAGGCTGCGAAATCCGCGTGGTGGACCTGCATATGAACGAAGTGGCGCGCGATATGCAGGCGGTCGGCGAAGTGGTGATTCGCGGCGATATCGTGATGGACGGATATTACAAAGAGCCGCAAGCCACTGCGGCGGCCATGACTGGGGGCTGGCTGCACACCGGCGACATGGCGGTGTGGGACGAAGAGAACTACATCTCCATCGTGGACCGGAAGAAGGACATCATCGTCAGCGGCGGCGAAAACATTTCGTCCATCGAAGTGGAGCGTGGGATTGCCGCCCACCCGGCGGTACTGGAGTGCGCCGTGGTTTCCGCGCCCGACGCGCAGTGGGGTGAAGTGCCGGCCGCCTGGGTGGTGGTGAAGCCCGGCCAGCAGCTCGACGAAGCGCAACTCCGCGAATTCCTGGAGAGCCGCCTGGCGAAGTTCAAGATGCCGCGGCGCCTGCATTTTTCGAGCGACCCTCTACCCAAGACTGGGACCGGCAAAATCCTCAAGCGCGAGCTTCGAGAGGCGTTGTGGGCCGGCAAGGAACGGCGCATCCAAGGATAATCCTCTTATGTGGCAACCCAACTACACACCGCTCGGCGGCAGCCTGCCGGTCTCGGCGCTGGCGGCCGCTCTCCCTATTTTTGCCCTGCTGTTGCTTTTGGGGGTGCTGCGCAAACCGGCGTGGATGGCCTCCCTCATCGGGCTGGGCACGGCGGTGTTGATGGCCGCGCTAATTTACGGAATGCCGGTTGGGCGCCTGCTCGGCTCTATCACCAACGGCGCTGCGTTCGGGCTGTTCCCCATCGGCTGGGTGGTCTTCTCCGCCATGCTGCTCTATCGTGTGACGGTGGAGAGCGGGAAGTTCGAAATCCTGAAAGACTCCATCGGAAACCTCACCGACGACCCGCGTCTGCAAGCGCTGCTGATCGCTTTCGCTTTCGGAGCGTTTATCGAAGGGGCGGCGGGATTCGGAACTCCGGTGGCAGTGGCCGGCGCGATGCTGGCCGGCCTCGGGGTAGCGCCGTTTCGCGCGGCGGCCATCTGCCTGCTGGCCAACACCGCGCCGGTGGCGTTCGGTTCCATCGCCATTCCCATCACCACGCTGGCCGCCACCACCGGTCTGCCGTTCGATCGCCTGAGCGCGGGCGTGGGCCGCATCTGCGCTCCGGTTTCGCTGATTGTGCCGGCCTACCTGATTGTGGTGATGTTCGGATGGAAGGGTTTGCGCGCCGTTTTTCCGGCGGCGGCGGTGTGCGGCATCGTGTTCGCCGGCACGCAGTTTGCCGTGTCGAACTTCCTCAACGCACAACTCACCGATATTCTCTCTTCCCTGGCGGCTATGCTGGCGTTGGTGGCGATGATTAGGATTCGTGGAAGGGGGCAGCAGCCGGCGGCGCACCACGCGCCACATCGCCGGGGCGTATTCCTGGCGTGGATGCCTTATATGCTGCTGGTAATCTTCGTGCTGCTTTGGGGCTACGCTCCCATCCAGAAGTGGCTGGACCACTTCTCGGCGATCGTCCACTGGCCCGGTTTACC
>Ga0182018_10001208_pt1 | contig 30036 bp, 27 predicted proteins | sample 812P2MmetaG_FD_120490 | JGI IMG/M metagenome (GOLD analysis project Ga0182018, IMG submission 120490) | Permafrost microbial communities from Stordalen Mire, Sweden - 812P2M metaG | ecosystem: Environmental > Terrestrial > Soil > Wetlands > Permafrost | place: Sweden: Stordalen | collected...
CTGCGAGATGACCCGATTTCAACCAGCAGATTCTTGATTCTGCCAAGAATGGTCCCCGGTGGCCCGGTAAGGTGAACTGAACCTGCACCTCTTCTCCGGGGCTGAGCGGAACGAATGTACTCATGGCCATGCCCCCTTCGCTGATGTTTACGCTGTAGCAGCGAACTTCCGGCTTGGCTCGCCTAAGGATCACAACGGGGATGGAGATCGGACACCGAAAATAGCGCCGCCGCTCTCTGAGTATCAGTCCGTAGGCAGGCCTGAGTGCGCCGCGGATTGACCTTGCAGAAAGCGGCCTTTCAAACACAAACTGCGACCTTTTCCGGAAGGCTGTGCCTTCCGCATCGCTGCCGCTGATGGCAAAGGTCACGGCCGTTCGATTCGCTGGAGAGAGACGCACCGCGTCCAAAATCAGTCCGGCCCGTTCCCCTAGTTGGAGATCGACGATAACGGCGTCGAACTTTCGTCGATTCAACAGGCAGATGGCCTCTGGCTCTGCCTGACAGACATCACTCGAGAGCGATAATTCTTGTAAGGCGTGGCTGAACTGTAGAATTGTCACTCGGCTAGCGGACACCAAAAGCGTAAGGCCGACGCGCATAGTGAAGTACCCCCTCAACGTCGGAATTGGCTCCGCCAAACAAACGTTTTCCCCAATTTGACTGTAATCCTCCTCGCAAGAGCACCGTAGTTACTGGGGGTCAGTGCGCCGATGCCAGTCAGAACTCAGGCAGACGTGCCGGTCTTGAGTCAACATTAGCCAACCTTAATTAACCACAGTTCTCCCAAAGCGCAACAGGGAGCTGAGCACATCTGGGCCACCAGCCCCGCGAACGGAAGCGCAGATCGCAGAGCCGGAGATTGGTGACGTTCAGCAGTGATTCGCAAGCTCGACGCGCTCGCGTGTATGCACCTGATCCCGACGCCGACTGCCACTAGTTTGCCGGTGCGACATCCGGTCGGCCCGTCCGACGCAATATCAAAACCAACGCTGCAAACAGTGCTGCGGGAAGCCAAATCCAAAGCAGTTCACTTCGGAGAATGGCATATTCCCGGCGGCAGCCGAAGCAATCGTGCGCAGGTTTGCGGGGATGGTTCAAAAGGGCCGCAGGCCGTAGAGCAATAAGTGGTGGGATCGGTGGTCTTGCGGGTAAGGAGGATAAAGGTTCTGCGCCACTGGCAGTCACCGCCATGGCACGGACACTATTGCCTGCCGACTCACTTGCCGCGTATATCATGGAACACACAATAGTTGGAGATGAGCTTCCATGCGTCGGCTGGTTTTTATCGACGATGATAGGACGGAACTCGATGCCTTCCTCGGCATCGCCGGAGGCCAGTATGACTGCACCACCGTTCACTGGCCGCGTGAATCAGGAAAGCTGTTTGGCAGTCCAGCCCCAGATATTTTTGTGAGCGATCTTCACTTGCCTTCTCCCAGCGGAGACACTGAGCCCACGGCGGCACAAAGAGGGGAGGCAGAAAGAGCTGCGAAACAAGTGGCAGAACGGTTCTCTGGACTGTACGCGGACTCATCCCTCGACGACAAAGCACGCTTGCAGGAAACGACGAAAGCGATTGCGGACGCCTACGGCATGCTCAGGCTGCAATGGAGTGCCTTGGGACAGTCCCCTGATCATGGAGTCGCGCTGCTCGCGAAATTGAGAGCCCGCTATCCTGAAGTGCCGTTCGTCTTCTACTCGCGGAAGATCACGCCAGAGGATGTCATCCGTGTCTTGCGAGCGGGTGCCGCTGATGCGATCCGCAAAGGGGCGCTGAAGGACGAGGAAGTGTTAGTTCGGCTGGCGGTTGTCCACGAAGTTCATCGCGGGAAGGATGCGCAAAGCATTAAGGCACGTGAGTTCAACGTAAACGCCACGGTCGTTCCGGGAGAGTGAGGCTGTTGAGAGTCGAAACTGGAGAGTGCAGAGTCCGCCAGCGCTCCTGTACGTCCGAACTGGGTCATGATTTCTGGGCATGTGCCCCTTCTCGGATGCCCCCCGACAAATCGTCGGTGGTCCTGGATCGGGAGTCCGATCAAGAGATGAGCCTCGACCCGTCTGGCCCTCGCATCCGACTGCACGCTCTGCGGCTGGTCGCCCCGCAAGGACGATCGCTGGTCTTGTGACTGCGGACACGAATGGAACACGTTCGATACTGCAGGCGTCTGCCCCGCCTGCCTCCATAAGTGGGGTTCGACTCAGTCGCCGCATTCGGATTGGTACGAGCGATGACCAAATTTCGACTTGTTCCGTCTGCCCACGAACAAATCCCAAGAACTGGTCACTTCGGTACAGTCTCAGAACTGAAACCTAGCCATACTCTTCATGACCATCGCAGATGAACGTGGATTCGCAGTTGTACTTGAACGTCGTGCGGATGCCAGCTAGTAACCCTGCCGCCCTCAAGCAAGGCGAACACAATGAAGACGAAGACCTGGACGGTGATCGCTAATACTGGCAAACAGGCGGACCTTGAATCCGGCCTTGAGAAAAAGGCGGTTCAAAAGCCCTTGTACATCAGCGCCAGAGAGTTTGTTCATTGGCTAGCGCCTGAGAGCCATGTTGACGACGATTCTTTGCGATCATTGTTTAAGCGGTAAGGACTCCTGCCTGAGCACGAACACCACCTTACTGCAATCTGGGCAAGGCCCAGACTTTGGAGGCCAGCATCATAACGAACCTCAATCTTCCTGGTCTTTTGATGGCTCTCTACAAGGTTGGGCAACCTTATTGACGCCAGTCATCTCGGCACATTCACCCTTTTCGTCGTAATCGCAGACGCGACCGGGGTGGGATTGTTTTGCACTTCTGGCATAGTCGAGTAGCCATTTGTCCAACTTCCTCTTATCGAAGGTGCGACCTGCCGTTTGCTTGCACCCTCACGGTACGCGGTATTTCCATTGATCTATGGTCAGAAGCGACCACTTTGACAAAGTATGCATTACCTGACGGGCCGTCTCCCGACTCTTTCAGGGCACTGGTGAAATGCATGAAGTCCAACTTTGGTCAAAACTGACCAGTAATCAATCCGCAGCAGCGGCACCCTGTTAAGGGTCAAAGTTATGTCTATTCGGGCGGGAAAGCCGCCTGAACTTGAGTTGGAATCGGGCCGGGGTGGCTTATGACTACTGTCGTGGCGGTGACCTTCGGAGTTTTCGCAATTGGTCTGATCGTCCTCCTGATCTACGAGAGCACACTCACTATGCACGAGGATGAACAGTTGTTTCTGGATGACGTCAATTCACACATGCACGCGGAGCAGACGGAACTGTTGACCAAGGTGAGACGCCTTATCCTGCCGGTGCGCATGTTCGGTGTGGGGTCTGGGGTATTTCTGCCGGTGCTCGTGGCGATGTTGATTTACCAAAAGCTGAACCAAATACAGTAGAGTCGAAAGTTTAGCCTCTCCATTCGCACAATCCCATTACTCGGGCTCAAGTCGGCAACAGACGCCATACCACTGCCAGAGCCGAAACCACGGGCTTTGCGCGAGCATTTTGTCGTGTCTCCGATTCATAGCCGCCAGGTCGCTCGGGCTCAGCGGTCTCGTGTCCGGCACTGCGAAGATGCGCTCAAGGCACTCGATTTCGGCAATAGTCCGCTCAGCGTCCATTTCGGTCCCAATATCCAACATGAGCATGGTAATCGTCAAACGGAGCGGCATCTGCTATCGTGCGTTGCGTGGTGGAGACCTGTGCAAAAATGACCATTCTTGAGGGCGGCTTCGAGACTAGATTAGGAGTTGCCACGTAAAACCGCAACGGGAGAAGCCAATGTCTAAGCACGATACCCCCACCAAACCCCACCGACGCCCAAAGTCGGCGAAGCGCGTAGACTACACCGCACGCACCATGGCCGCTCTGAAGCGACTCGCGCACGAAGCGAAGCTAAGGGAAAGTCAGAGTCCGCTCTCGAAAACTTTGTAATCGGAACAGGCACCCTCAATTCTTCCGCTGGTCACTCACTTCTGGAGAATGCCTCGCCTTACGATCGAGATAAACCGCAAGGCCCCCAGCCAATGACCGCTCTCGTAATGCTGAAGGCTTATCCGATGTTGGATATTGTGTTCCGCACGTGACACAAATGTGGCTCATAAGCCCGTAATCCCTTATCGTCTGAGCGCCCTGCTAGGCACCCTTCCCGATACGGGGTGACTTCCTCTTCAACCTTCCTCGCAAGCTCCATTTGTTTTCTTCGATGACTAAACTCAGCCCCTTGATTCAGAACCAAACTTGCTCTCTCCTCATCCAAACGGTCATAACAGATCACAACCTACTCGCCGCGGCGAAGGAGAAACTATGACTCGCGAAGCAAGATTGGTGTCCGGGATCATCCTCATCACAGTACCGACGATTCAGTATGGCGGGTATTTTCTGCTGACATCCCTGATGAACAAGGGCAGCGGATACATGGACAACCCGCTACGCCAGAATTGTTTCCGCGCCGGACATGCTCATGCTGGCGTGATCGTGATCTTGTCGCTGGTTTGCCAAATGCTGGTGGATGCTGCTGCGCTCCCCAGCCCATTACTTTGGGCGGTCCGCATCGGAGTGCCAGTGGCTGCGATTCTCATTTCATCGGGCTTCTTTTTCTCGGTGTTGCCGCCGACCGCTACTCAACCCAGTGGAGCGGTCGCGCTGATCTACTTGGGGGTCTCGCCTTTTCGGTGGTCATACTTGGGGTTGGGTTGTTGCGGTCTCAACCGAGCTAGGCCTCAGCAGAACGGTTTCGATTAATTCGGGAGGTTCATCGTGCAACAAACATTCGGGCTAAATATTCCGCAAACGCTGGAAGAAATTTGTGATTCGACACGATTGGCTTTGGTCGTGTACGACATGCAGGTCGGAATCGTGAAACAGATCGAGAATGGGCAGCAGATCACGGATAAGGTCGTTCAGGTTCTCGCAGCGGCTCGCAAAGCGGGAATTCGCGTCTTTTCCACGCGCCACATGTCACTGCCGAGGGAACTGATGGGGGTATCTCAGTTCCGAATGGCGATGGCTTGGCAACGGGTGAAGTCGCCAGAAGAGGTCAAGCCTTGGTTCTTGCGGGACGCGCCGGGATTCCACCTGATTCCGGAGGTGAACCCGCTGCCGAGAGAAGCCATCTTCGACAAGATCGCCATGTCCGCGTTCGAAGGCACGCCCCTTAACATCGCGCTGCGCGATTGCGGCATTGACGCCATTGCCATCGTCGGCATCGCCATGGAAATCGGCATCGAGCCAACGGTGCGGCATGGCGCTGATCTTGCTTATATTCCAGTGGTTGTCAAAGACGCCTGTGGCTTCGGACATCGCGAGGCGGCAGAGCGTTCAATTGCGAGCCTCGAATTCGCGGGCGATGCTTTGCTTACGAACGCGGACACATTCTGTAGTCACCTTGGCCGCAACCACTCCGCATAAGGGGAGCCGCTGCACAGCTAGACTCGCACTCTATAAAGTTTTACCGTTTCATCCGAGGAAAGCTGCACATGATCCAATGCTGCCTTAGGGTCGCTAGCTAGATGGCTGAGCACCACCCCGGCGCTCGCAGTCTGCATCCTTTGTGGCCGAGAATTCAAAGTTCCCATGAGTACCCTTATTTCATCGATATCAGCAACGCTAACATTTTTCGTCCAGAGCCTTCATATGAGTTCCTGGGCTGCCTGTTTGACTGTCTTCCCGAAGAGGACTTCTAAAACATGAGTACACCTGGCGGTTGGTCTCGAGCGAGCCTCAGAATATATAGCGAAGGGCTTAGGCTTGGGGATGTTGAAGCCGTGTTGGGACTTAAGGCAACCGGACAACATTTGAAGGGGCAGCAGCGGAGCCCACGCTATAAGGCGACATGGCCCGACTCCATGTGGCGATTCGGCAACACCCTGAAGGAGGACAGGGGTCTGGAAGGTAACTTGACTTGGCTCCTAGATTCACTCGAGCCCAAGAGAAGCGGCATTCGAACACTAGCGGAAGAGCACAGGGTCGATTTTTTCTGTGGCCTCTCGTCAGGGGATGAACAGGGGGGAGCCACACTTTCAAGTATCACGCTCAGCCGGATTAGCAAGTTCGGCGTGCCGCTCATAATGAATCTCAGTCCTCCGCCACCTGCGGACTCCGACGAGGGCGGCGCGGGAGACCCTCCCAGACAACCGATGGTGGAGGATCGCAGGTGGTCCGCTGCCGCGTTAAGGGTAATTGGGGACGGGCTGCAAAGGAAGAAGACGGACGCGGTACTTGCTCTGAAGGCTACCCAATTTCATTCTCCGCAGCAGTGGCCAATTCCGGGGGGCGAAGCTTGTTGGGGGTCTTTGTGGTCGCTCGATAGTTTGCTCGTAGATGAACGCAGCATCACGGAGCACCTCCTGTCGTTGCTTGAATCACTTGAACCTAGGCTCGACGCGGTGAGGACGATTTCCGAGACATACCGGGTTGACCTCTTCTGCGCCTTCTCCTCGGAAAGCGGTCAGGGAGGTTTTGTCTTGGACGGCCCAACTTTGGCGCGAATTGCTACACTTGGTATTCCGTTGGGCGTAGAACTCTATCTTCCTGGCCCTATAGGGCAAGATGAGGCCAAAGGCGAATCGCCGTAGTCCCCGACGGCGACGGCAACCGGGTCTCGGAGACGGTGGGCGGCACAACCACGAAGTACCTGGTGGTGTGCTATCCCGTGAGCACGCGGATCAACCACGTGGCTAACGACGACGAACAAGGCTCAGAACCCGTGGAACTCGCCGAGATTCAGGGTCGGCTTTTCCTCTTGCGGCGGCGTGTCACCGCACCTGCTTCTTATGCAGGAAACAGTTCAGGACCGCCTCCGGAATCCTCAGGACGCGATAACGCCTCTTGTGACGGGTTTCGGGCGAGCCGAGATCAATCACGCCCGGTTCGTTCTCGAAGTGACGGATGACACCCGGAGTGCCGCACTGGTGACCGGGAATCTTCCGTCACCGAGTCACTGGACTGTGTGATCGCTGTCACAGTAGCTCGAATGGTTACCTGCGACCATTGATATACGAACTTTTTTAGTGCCGAGGCATTTTCATGGCAGGAGGAAGCATAATGGAGCACGCCATCCAAGTCGAACTAAGAACTGACACAACGCACACGTTGACGTGGCTCGACACTGCCTTGAAGCCGAAATCGGGCATGGTTCTTCGCTGCAAAGACGATCCGCGCCCGTGGACCGTCGTGCACGCATACGGCATCACAGCGCAGGAAATGAGGGACATCCACACGGACTGGAAGGTTAGCGGTCTTTGCGGCTAGCATCCGGTCGGCCTGTTCGACGCAACGTCAAAACCAACGCTGCAAACAGTACTGCGGGCGACAGCCGAAGCCCTCATTTGCAGGTTTGCGGGGATGGTTCAAGGGCTGCTGCCAGTGCCCCGCAAGCCGTTGATCCCGGCATGAAGGATGTGAGCGAGGCGTCCGATCTGCTGAAGCCCTGCGATGCTCGGCTGATGCGGTGCTATCCCGTCAGCACGCGGATCAACCACGTGGCTAACGACGACGAACAATGCTCAGAACCCATGGAACTCGCCGAGATTCAGAACCGACTCTTTTCGTAGTGTGACTTGCGGCGTGGTCACGGGATTTTCGTGTTGAGGCCACAATCGTCCGGGGCATGAATGTGGGCGTCATCGTGGTGAGCCGACCACCAAGCAGTCCACTTCCGATAAATGGCTGCACGTGCGCCCGGATCGCCCGGTGTCGTTCGATGAGTTAGCCTCGTTAGCGCCTCTACGATTGCGGACAGTTTGTTGTCCTCCAGTGCAGAGGGAATGGCAGAGATCAGTACCGGAACGGCATCGCGACTGCTTGTGTCGCCCAGTGCCTCCGCTCCCGCAAAGGCGATGTAGGGGTCTGAGCTTGTGAGCATCCGGGCAATGACGGCGACAGCATCCCCGTGCCCGATTCTGGCGGCGGCGCCTGCGGCAGCCCATCGGATCAATTGCCCCCTGTCTTCAGCGGTGATCTCGAACAACTTTGGTAGAAGCGACTGGTCATTGATGTACCTGATCTCAGTAAGAGCAGCCTGTCGCACCCCCTCGCGCTGATCGTTGCGGCCGGGTTTTTCGAATGCCGTTACTTCAAGTTTATGGATCGCACGTCTTGTGCCCAACTTCCGAAGTGCAACCATGGCTTCTTGCCCCAAATCAGCCCTGTCTGCCCAACCGAGTATCCTAATCCTCTGCAAACGCTGGGGCAAGGTTAAGCAGTACGAGCTGAGCGTACCATTGGCGTGCGAAATCCCTGCTATCGAGGTCTGCCACGACGGGAGCGAAGGCCGTTGTCAAAGCATTCGCATCTCCTTCCACGACTGTGAAGGTTACGTCCCTTTCATTGTTGGAGTGCCGATAGTCGGGATGCTTTAAACTCGTGGGGTGCTCAAGGACAGGCTGCTCTGTATAAAGCAGACTGAATGTTATGTGCGCCGAGTACTCCCGAGGTCTGTCGAGTTCGTAAATAATATTAACCAGTCGTCGCATGTCGTAAGAAGTCTGCGGCTTGACCTCAACGAGCCCTGCTGGAGGTCCGTTATATGAGCATGCAGCCGTGTTTGGGTCTGAGCACGGAGGCAGGTCAGAGCGAACGAGCCCTTCGACGACTACATTGATCGCGGACAAGCAGGAGTCCGGAGGAGGCACCACAACGGTCAACGGTGAAGTGCTGGTATTGGTGATCCTCACATTGATGAAAACTGGCTCCCCGGCTACGTAAGCAGTTTTACTTGTCGCAATCGCAACGTCAACTTGCGCCGCCGCGCAGGCGAGGAACATCTGTAAGTAGCAGACGAGAGCCAGGCATTGGTGCAGAGGCATAAGACCGATCCGCCGACAGCATTAGACACCAAACGCCGGAGGTTCGATAGAGACTTGAGCCGAGGGCTCGGTCAACTCGGGTAAAGGTTTCGTACCGGGCGCTGTATTATACGGTAAGTGAGCGCAGGCACTAGGTTCTTGGCTATTCAGGATCGTGTAAGCCCAATCCCCAGACCTGAAGCAGTCCGCTGTATTTCGCGCCATTGCTTCCATCGCACTCGAACACCCTCCACAGTCCGTAGTCTGGCTCCTTGTCCAGGTTCCATGGTGCCTGTTGGAGAACCCACGCACCGTTGTTGTGCTGCGAAACGATACGGTTGAGAATCTGGCGCAAAGTGGCGTTCCTCATCGCCCACGGCCCAACTAGGAATTGCGGGTTCCCACTTGGGTAATCGCCAGCGATTCCCGTCGCGTGCGGATGCAGTACGAAGTACAGCTTCCCGAGCAATTGAAGGCTCGCCGCTTGCAGCGTCACTTCTCGTGCAATAGTGAACTGAGAAATGCGGATGTGTAAGAGGTTCTTACGCCCTTGCAGCGCTCCATTGTGGGTCACGATGATTACGCCACGGTCAGCGAACCAAGAGTAGTCCTGCCCGTGGGCAATGGTGTCCAGCAGCCTGCCCACTGTCGTGTCTTGCTCGTGCAGGGTAATCCGGCTACTAAAAGCAGCGGCGGCGTCAATGTACTCGATCCCAATCGGAATCCGCTGCTCCTGCCCCAACTGCAACAGGGCATCAATCATGTTTAGGTCTCGGATACTGAACGAACTCACAGGGCGAGATGGAATATTGGAGCCGTGAGGACGAGCCTGTCCCAAAGTCGGCAGGCTTGCACATAGGCAAACGAATACCGCAAAGGTGAAGATAGTCCTCATCCCCCGTGTAGACACCCAGTTTCGAATGAGAGTTCCAGACGGGTGATGGTTTGCGCAACCGCTCTGGCTACCCGGCTGCCCGCCTCGTCCGAATGTGGTGTCAGTTATACTTGCGGAGGTTGATCGCTATGACGCGGTGGAGCTTCCTCTCTCTTCTTCTGCTTTGTCCCCAGTTCTGGTACGCCCAGCAACCTGCCAAAAACAGTGAATCAGCGATGGTTGGCTTACGCGGCCAGGTGCACACCGTACTCACCGAGAGCTTCGATTACAGAGACAATCCACAAGGCAAGCCGACGGGCTCCAGTCTTGTCATATACGACCCTGACGGCTACCTGTTGGAGGAATACCACTACGAGCCTGACGGGGCGCTGCGTTTGCACACCAAGTACACGCGCAAGGACTGGCAAGTGTTCAAGACGGAAACCACCAGCGCCATTCCGAGCGAGAACCGCACATTCATACAATCGTTCAATTTCGACGGGCTCGTGACCGGGACTGAAACCTACGACGGCAGCGGCTCACTGATCAGTAAGACCAAGAATGACTTTCCATCAAGAAGTGGGGGAGCCACTGTTTCAACATCGCAAGTGGCCAAACGCAGACAGAGCGGTATCGACGACTGAGACCATCGACGAAAGCACCGATCCCGCGACTGGCTTGAGCCGCCAGACGACAACCAAAGATGGGAAGCCGTACACCGATTGGCTCATTCAACGAGATACCGGCGGCAAGCCTGTCGCGGACGCTTTGAGATTCGCGGACGGCTCTTTCAACGAGCGCGAGGTAAAGCCGGACGGCGCGACGGTAGAGCATAAATATTGGGCACCAACAAAGACCCACACGTACCAAACCACGGATGCACATAAACGAGTGCTCGAAGTAGTCAACGACTCGCCGGGGGATTACACGAAGACAACCTTCCGCTACGACGAGGCGGGACGCCAGACGGAAATTGCTGAGTACGACCGTTCTAGAAAGCTTCTTCGCATGGGCGTCACGGAATTTCAAGAGGATGTGAACGGGAATTGGACTGAGCAGAAAGAGTCCGACTGGGGTGTCACGTTGGGAAACAGGCCGCCGAAGCTCGGGTCGGTAAATCGTAGGACAATCACGTACTACTGAGTCGGTTGGTGTGTGAACATAAGTTCGAGAAAGCCATGCTGAGGTCGTCCGTCATCCTGGTCTTGAGTGCCCTGCTACTTATCCCACGTGCTGAGGCACAAGCGCCCACCGAAACACTCGTTTCAACGGAGAACGCCTACAATCCGATCCCAAGCCCGGACGGGAAATACATAGCCTACGTCCGCACCGGGTGGGGCAGACCCAAGGGAAGCAGCGGGTTCGGTCGCTCAAATCTCGTGTCCGAAGTTACCGTCACCGATGCGAGTGGGAACCTCGTTGAGAAGAATCCAGTCGCCGATGCGTTCCTAGCCGGGTGGAAACCAGACAGTACTGATCTGGTTTGCTATCGCGATGGCGAGTATTCGTTGGTTTCGATGAACGGGAAGCATTCAAGCAAAAGGCGGCTGCCCGATGCGACGAACGTGATCGGTACCGATCGAGTGTCCTATCTGCCTCGGTCAGGAATGATGGTCTGGAGTCGGCAAGATGGATTCCACACTGTTCTTAAGACTCCGAACGGCGTACTCACACAACATGACGGCTGGCAGGGAGCACTGATCGCTCCATCACCGGATGGAAGATACGTCGGCATCGCAGGCGGTTGGTCGCAGTCCCATCTTTGGGTGTACGACATCGATCTGAAGAAGTGGGCCGACTTCGGCGAAGCCGACATCCACCCGGATCGTGACTGGGACTACATCAAGCCTAGCTGGAACCCGTGGTTCGCCGACGGTTCTCGATTGGCATACTTCACACGCGACCATTCGATCCTCTCGATTAGCACACCTGACGGGAAGCAACGAACGGATATTCACGTCGATGGCACCGCAGGGCTTGCCGCGCCGTCGCCTGACAGTCGATCCATCGCTTATGTGACCTTTGAACCGCGCCCGCGAAAGGAACGGCCGGACCTACAGTTCTGGGGTGGAGCACGAGTTTGGGTGGTCTCGCTCAACGGCAAACCGGAACCGCGTCCCATAACGCTGAAGAGCCTCGACGAGACTCGATTTGCGATGGCTCGACTATCACACGCTCGTCTTTGATCGTGTCGCTGACGTTCCGTTCTACAAACAGTCGCGCATCTGGAAAGCAGAGGTTCCGCGTTGATCGAAAGAACCCCTATGTCGCATAGCTCGAACGACACCCTCAAAGACCGCCTCGCCCGCTACCGCCAGATCAATATCAGCGTGATCGGGCGGAAATCTGGACACACGATCTCGATCCCGGTCTGGTTCGTCGTGGAAGGCGAGAAACTGTACCTCCTGCCCGTGCAGGGCTCTGGCACGCAGTGGTACGGGAACGTGCTCAAGAACCCTTCGATTCGGATTGACGCACGAAGCGTTGGAGCGGAACTCCGGGCAACGCCAGTGACCGATGCCAAAGCTGTGAAATCCGTGATCGAGAAATTTCGGGAGAAGTACGGGGCGAAGGACGTGAAGAAGTATTATTCGAAATTCGATGTGGCGGCTGTGGTAAGACTGGGCTGAACAGAATAAAGGCTACGCCTTTGATTTGCGCCAACTCGCAATCGCAAGCTGATCCTGTGATACCCCTGCGTTCTTAGCTTCGCGGAACCACTTCTCCTGATTCGGCTTAACCTTGTCTGGCCACACTTTGGACTCTACGAAGACTGCGCTCGCTAATGAGTCATCCCGCCACGCGCCACGCTGCGCTCGGAATTTTGCGGGTGTTGTTAGCAAGCCTCTTAGAACTTAGTCTTGGGCTGCTCGGTGCCGACCTCGCACGTTGTGTGCCCGGTCCAGTTCGCGTAACTCTGAGTGAATTCCCCGGACCCTCTGTACAGCACGTAGTCAATCGTCACATAAGCTGCGTTATTTCCGCGTTTCTCCTGGCCATTCCATCTTATGTAGGTGCTTGAGAATTCCCCACGAGCAGGGGTATCGTGCTGGAAGCCAGCCGTTCCCGAGAGCCTGCGCCTACTCGAGCGTGTGAGCCGCATCGTGCCTCCGCGTCGCGTGAGCTTTGTAACAAAAGCCACGTAATTTCCGAAGATCAAGTTGGGCGTGACGATTGATCCCAACCTTGCCGCAAAAGCGGCATTACTTCTTTGTGGCTTTGCCTTCCCAGAACGGCAGCCAGTTGGCTCCACCGTCTGACGAGATTTCGTATTTTAATGTGTAGAATGAGGGCGAGATCATCTTTATTGCAAAACGAGACTGGATCGTCATCCCGCCGTAGTTATTCGTGCCAATCCACGTCAAAGTGTCTCCGTTGAGCGTTCCTGTCGCGACTACTTGACGGCCCGTGCTATCAAATCTCTCTTCTGTATAAGTCTTTTTGCCAGCGTCATACCCCAGGACGGCGAGGGACGTGCCGGTACCGCCCAGTTCCACAGGCATGGAGAAATCCGAATGGCTGACGAGGAAGAATTCGCCCCTCATCCACTCCGTTTTGACCGTATCGCTGAATTCCCCCCCCGGTCCCCAGGGCCCAGGCGAAATGGTTGCTTCGCTGGTCCACGTGCCAGTGAAGTAATCGAGCTTTTTCAGTTCGGGAGCGGGCGTAGGCCGAGTCATCTGAGAGTTGGCGGCGCCGGCCAAGAATGTAAAGATGAATCCGAAAACAATGGTCGCGATTCGTGTCATGTGCATTCTCCTTCGAATTACGACTGCTGTGAAGGAATGATGCCGCTCAGAAGCGCTCGAGAATAGTGAGTATTGTCACGCTGGTGTCGTGACAATTGTCAGAAACACAGAGTAAAGACCGCCCTTGGAGGCGGCGTGTAAAGGTGGGGGAGGACATTTTTCCGATAACAGACGACAGCACCCAGAACTCGGTTCAGTGAACGAATCGCGATTTCGCAACCGCTACGCTAGGCATTTCGGGCAGTAGAACCGTCCACGATTGTAGGATGCAGCAGAAGCGATACTGCTGCAAGTAGCGCGACTGCTAGTTCGAACGTGCATATGTATCTGATCTCCACGGCCCACTCGTGCCGCAAAACTTCCAGCGGCGACGGCAGAACTGTTTTGCGAACCATCCAACCATGACAACGCGCTCTCGCCCGTGGGTACCCCGAATGAACCAGAATGCAAGCCAGCACAGGTAACCGTAAAAGACGACGTTCGCGGCTACCAGGGGCCAACCGTGCAGCACAAAATCCAGCGGCTGCAATAGCCATCCCCGTGTATGGGCTCGATGGGAATCGCCCGGCTTCCGCAGACATATATGCCAAAGTTGCTCATGTGTTAGCTCAGCCATGATCGTTTACTCCGTGCTCGCTGGCAACTATTCTTCCCCATCCTCGCCGAAGATTGCCGCAGGAGCATGCCTTTGGGCGAGTTCCGGCTCCACTCTCGTAATGCTTCGTAGCGTTCGGGATAGGTCGCCGATTTCATCGCGTAGAAGAATCACATCCCAAGCTTGGCGAGTCTCGCCCGTGCTGCTTCCTTCACGGTCTCGGGCACGGCGGGGCAAGAAGCCAATCTGTTCCGGCTTTTACAGCTGCGTTGCGAAGGTATCTATCGGCCGGCGGTAGATCTAGGGTACAGGCTGGTTGTGATGCGGCGCCCGTCTAAATTCAGGTGGGGAGAGCGTTACTTTCGGCGCCGTTGTCATCCTGCATCCGCAAATACACCATGTACAGGACCACCGCCAGATTCACGATCAGCAGCGATAGGTGGAACAGACTCAGCCTGCGAATCAACTCAACCACCTCAAACGGCAGGTAGATCGCTCCTGAGATCAGGGCAATCCACTCCGCCCAGGCTCTCGCTTTCCACAGTCCATAAGCCTCCACGAAGCGCAGGATGGAGTAAATTAAGGCCACTCCCGCGAAACTCCACAGTTTCTTGTCCGTGACCCGATTCGCGGAACGCATCAGCAGGCGATGCAGGCGATGGTCGGGACTAATGTGCAGCAGCCGCAGCAAGTTTTGGGCGATTTCCGAGGTATCCCGGTGAAGCAACAGAAGCACCCCGAATCCCGCCGCCAGCACCACCAGCCCTTTGCTGAGCTCGAACGAGGCAACCGCGCGCAGGACTTTGACTTGGCCGGCCCGCCCTCGCAAGTCGAGAGCAGCCCGGAGCTGTGGGTTCGGTTTCATGTGGAAGTCGACCGTCGCAGGTTCCTTGGGGGTAATTCTATCGGTGGAGACGGGCATAAGATAGCTCGGCCTAGTGATTCCGGGTGCGGACGCTGGCCCGCAGCTCGTTCACAATCTCTTGCGCGGCTTCGCGTGCCGCCTGCTGCTCGGTCACCTCGAACGAAATGGCTCCCACCCGGGCGTGTCCGCCACCTCCGTAGCGCTCGCAGATCTTCGCCAGGTTCACCCCGGGTTCCGAGCTTGCCCAGGGATTCGATCCCACGGAAACCTTCACCCGAAAGCTGCTTTTGCTGAGGCCCACGCTGTAAATGGACTCGGGATGGAGGTAATAGGGAACAAATTTGTTGTAGCCTTCAAAGTCCAGATCGGTGACGTCAAAAAAGATCGTTCCGTCCTTCGATTCGGTGCGCTGCTTAAGGATTGATATCGACCGCTGGTGGCGTTCCAACAGTGGCGGCAGGAGCTCGGCGACGAAGGGCTCTTCGAGGATCTCGGCCAGCGGTTTGGTGGCCAAAATGGGAATCAGCCGCGGCCCGAAGCTGTAATCCCGCGAGGACTCAATCACCATGGTCAGTTTCATGGCCGGGGCTTGCATTTCGACCGCGCTGCGGGCATCGGGATAAAGCGCTCCGTCGACGATGTCGGTCCAGTGGACCAGCTCGGCCACGGGAGCTGGATCAAACCCGAAATGCTCCTGAGCTACCATGGCAATGAAGCTGGTGCAGGACTTGAAGTCGGGATCGTAAAATTTGCGGTTGCTCTGGTCCTGTTCGAAATGGGCGGCGTCTTCCGGGGTTAGGAAGGCACTCTGATGGTGGTCGAACCACCAGGTGATCTTCGGCGAGCTGGAATACTTGAAGTCCACGATAGCGTTTTCTTCGCCGTTAAACTGGGCTTCATCAAATAGCGCGCCCGCACGGTGCAGCAGGCCGGAAAAGACAAATTCGGCATCGCCGCGGATGCGCTCGCGGTAGAAGCGGGAAAACAAGGCCGCCGATGACGCCCCGTCAAAGCATTTGTCGTGATAAAAGACCCGAACTTTCAAACATCCTCCCTCGAGGTCGTGCCTTCAACGGTCTGACGATCGCTTCCTCGACCTAAAGCAAAAGCAAACAGGATGGCCATTTTCGACAGGTTCTGTCAAGCCGGGCCGCCGGGCGGAGCTCAGCCCCAAAAAAAACAAGCCGGCCTCCGCTGCTCGGGAGACCGGTCGTTCGGAGACCAAACCGGGGGCGCGGCGGGGGAGGATGCCGTCACCGCTCCGGGCTAAGCGTTGGCCTGCTTCTCAGCGAGGTCTCCAATCACGGGCAGCTTGAACATTTGGCCCTGGTTCGCCTTCAGCAGGAGGACGATCCAGACGATGAACAGGCCAAGGCTCAGCGTCATCCACAACAGAAAGGCGACTAGGTGACCGAGAATCGGGATGAATGCCAGTACTGCCGCAACGATGGCCAACCCCACCCATAGCACAATTGCAGCCACGTGCAGGAAGATGTTCTGAAAACAATGGAACCGCACAAATCGGCTCTTATTGTAAGGTTCTATCACTAAGAACAGGATGGCCGGAATAATGGTCACATAGGCCAGCATACCCGCAACATTGTCTGTCATCCCGCCAGTGCTGGCTGTGGATGGGGCGGCGGCCGAGGACTTGCTGCTACAAGCCGCGCACATCGTCGAACCGTCTGCTATTTGCATTCCACACGAACTGCAAAATGCCATGGTCCCCCCTCTACAAACCTGTCTCGCCCTGAGCCCGAGGACGGGCGGCCGCTCTGTTCCAAGGCGGGCTGCAACTTAGCAGAAACCCCTTCCTAAAGCAAACAGAATTCCGGCCCCCCCCACTTCTCCCTTGTCCCCAAAAACCCTGAGCCTGTTCCGCGGCCCCAGGCCCGAAGGCTTGGGTTAAAGGTCCCGCAACCTGGTCGCTGGACCGGCCGCCGGGGAGGAGGGAGGTGGGCGCGATGCCTGCAAGGCGGAGAAAAACCAAGACCCCGCACCGCCCACCGACCGGCGCAGTCGGCCGCCCCACCGACATGGTTCGCGTTAGTGGCCCCTGGTTTTGGTCAATCATGAGGCTCGGGTCAGGCCAACCGGTGTGAGCCGTCTTTTTTTCTGCAATCCTCGCGGATTCCGTAAATCTGGAAGGTATGGCGGGAGGTGAGGTAATGATATTTGCGGCCGATCTTCTGCTCCAGTTCGCCAACTTCGGGCGAGAAGAACTCGACCGAACTGCCGCATTCGGTGCACACCATGTGATGATGGCTGCGCCAGTTGTACTGGTGCTCATAGCGCGCAATTCCGTCGAGGAATGCGACTTCGCTGGCCAGGCCGCACTCGGCCAGAAGCTTGAGGGTGCGATAGACGGTGGTAAAGCCGATCTTCGGATCCTGGGCCTTCACCAGGCGGTGCAATTGTTCGGTGGAAAGGTGCTCGCGGGTTTCGAGAAACGCGCGCAGAATCGTATCCCTGTGCGCGGTATGTTTTAGGCCCACGCGTTTTAGATGACGCAACAGGATGCCCTGCGCTTCGCGGAACATCTCGCCCGAGAGGTTGCCTGATCGTCGATCCGTTTCTGCAACGTGAGTGGCGGAGCACGACGCCCCGGTTCGCCCGGTCGAAGGCTTCCAGCCGGTGGTCGCGACCGGCCTTCGCCTCGCGCCGGGTTCATCAGAATAATACCGAAGAACCGCCCCAGCATCTGAAAAAGCAGGTATTTTCGCGCCACTGTTTGTCTTAGGTTGGCGCCGCGCCTAGAATCGTAAGTCCTATGGCCACCACTGGCGTTCCTGTCCCTGCTCCCCGATCGGGTTGGCGGTGGTGGAAGGTCTCAGCTTCCCTGCTCGGACTGCTGGTGCTCGCCGCGTTCGCGATCGTCGTATGGTTCTATTCGATGGCCAGATCCGCCCTGCCACAACTGGACGGTACGCTCGGAGTCTCTGGGCTGGGAGCCCCGGTCACGGTCACCCGAGATGCGCACGGGGTTCCTACGATCGCGGCGGCCACTCTCGCGGATCTTTTCTTCGCACAAGGCTACGTCACCGCCCAAGACCGGCTCTGGCAGATGGACATCCTGCGACGCTTCGCCGCCGGCGACTTGGCTGAAATCATCGGCCCGGACCTTCTCGATCATGATCGGCAGCAGAGAATCCTCGGACTGCGGGTGGCGGCGCGCAAGGCCGTAGAAGTCGCTTCGACCGAAGACCGTCTATATTTTGCGGCCTATGCCAGAGGCGTCAACGCATACCTGCAATCGCACCGCACCCGCTTAGCACTCGAATTCCGCATCCTCGGCTACTCGCCGCGTCCCTGGGTGCCCGAGGACAGCATGCTGATCGCCGCTCAAATGGTGGAGGACCTCAGCGCCAGCCCCCGCACCGCGCTCACTCGGGAGAAGATTCTTGCCCGGCTCGGACCCGAGCTCACCGCCGACCTCTATGTGAATTCATCCTGGCATGATCGCCCCCCCACCGTGATGCCGCCCGGGGCCGAACAGGGGACTGGCGATGACGGTGACTCCCCGGTAGCAGACTCGGTCGCCCGCGAGCGCCAAGCGCCGTTCCCCGCCCCGGAAACCTTGGTGGATTCGCCTCCGGTCGTCGGTTCGAATAACTGGGTTGTGTCCGGGGCGCACGCGGTTTCCGGCAAGCCGTTGCTGTCGGACGACATGCATCTTGGCCACCAGATGCCTAACCTGTGGTACGAAGCTCACCTGCGGACCGGGAACTTCGATGTCGCCGGGGTTACCCTGCCTGGTCTGCCCTATGTGATCGTCGGCCACAACCAACGCATCGCTTGGGGATGCACCAACATTGGTCCGACGGTCGAAGACGCTTACGTCGAAACCTTCAACGCCACCGGGCAATATCAGACTCCGGAGGGGTGGAAAACTCCCGAACATCGTCAGGAAGTCATCCATGTGAAGGGGAATCCGGACGTAGCGCTTGATGTGATCCTCACCCGGCACGGTCCGATTGTCAGCCAATTGGAGCCGGGAGAGAACCGCCAACTAGCATTGCGATGGACCCTATACGACGGAATCCATAATCCTTTTCTTGAACTCGATGCGGCGCAGAACTGGGAGCAGTTTCGGCACGCGCTTTCGACCTTTGACGCCCCTGGTCAAAACTTCGTGTACGCGGACGTGGACGGCAATATCGGCTACCAGGCGGCAGCGAAGATCCCCATACGGGCCGCAGGCGACGGCAGCCTGCCGGAGGTGGGCAGCGACAATGCTCACGAATGGATCGGCTACATTCCGTTCGACCAGCTGCCTAGCATTCTCAATCCCCCATCCGGGATTTTGGCCACCGCCAACAGCCGGATCACGCCCGACGGCTATCCCTATTCGATCAGCACGGGATGGCAAGCTCCTTGGCGGTCCGAGCGCATCTATCATGTGCTCGAGTCGGGCAGGAAGTTCACCGCCGCCGACATGCTGTCGCTTGAGACCGACGTCCGCTCCGAAGCCGAACGCTATTTCGGGGAGCGCTTCGTCTACGCCGTCGACCACGCCCAGCACCCCTCGGTTCGAGCACGGCAGGCGGCTGACATCCTGCGCCAGTGGGACGGCCGTATGATGGCCGACTCGGCCGCACCCACCATTGAGTCCGTGGCCCGGGGCACGCTGACGCGGTTGCTGCTCGAACCGAAACTAGGCCCGGCACCGGAGAACGCGCGGGAATCCGACGCCACGCTCAACTGGAAGAGCTATCGCTCGGGGATGCAGTCGGTTTGGCTGGAGAACGTGGTTTCCCACCAGCCGGGGCGCTGGCTGCCGCCGGGCTATTCCGACTATAACGAACTGCTGGCCGCGGCGGTCGACGCAGCCGTCGGCGCAAGCGATGCCCCCCCGGATCTGAAGGCGTGGCATTGGGGCAATTTCAATCCGGTCGAGATAGAGAACAAGGTCTTGCAGGGGATTCCGATCCTCGGTCGCTCGACCGGCCCTGGCGTCGAGCCGCAATCGGGCAGTGGATTCACGGTCAAGGCGGTGACCCGCACTCACGGGCCGTCGGAACGCATGACCGTCGACCTGTCGAATCTGGATGCATCCACCCTGAATCTGGTAACCGGCGAGTCGGGGAATTTCCTCAGCCCCCACTATATGGACCAGTGGGCCGCCTGGTACCAGGGCTACACCTTTACTCTGCCTTTTTCAAAATCTGCGGTCGAGACGTCGCAGGCGCATGAGTTGCGGCTTGAGCCCCAGTAGCTCTCAGCCGTCAGGACCGGTTTGGAGGGCGCCTCGAAGGGACGCGGGAAGGCTTCGCCGGGCCGCTGCCGGCTGACGGCGTTTTCAATCCACCAATTTCACATCCACCGCATCCCCCACAATGACAATCGAACTCTGCCCGGCGGGAGGCACTTGCAGTTTGTCGATGGTGGTGTCGTAGATGCGGAAGTAGCCGCCCTCGCACAGATAGACCACATTGCGATTGGTGATCGGCTGGATGCCGGTTACATCGCCGTTGTCCGGCGGAATCACGACCGTGGAGTTGCTGGTGTTGAAAATCGACAAGCAGCCGCGGACCTCGCTCGCATTGTTGATATTCGAACAAGTGGTCGCCCCAACGAACAGCTGTCCGTTGTTGCTGATCTCCATCCGGTGGTGGTAGCCGTCGGTGATCGGGATCGGCATAGCGCTCGTCACCGTCATCGAGCCCAGATCGACAATGTCGAGCGTACCGCAGGTGGTGGCCGCGGTCCCCGATGGACAAGCCGTGCTCGGCGGTGTACCGGCAACGTAAAGAGTGCTGCCGTTGACGAGACCGATGGTCGCGCCCGCGCCCGCCAGCGGGACCGTTTGGGTCACGCTCACCGGATTTGCGGTCAGGTCGAGCACGCTGATGGCCGCAGTGGTTCCGCCACATTCCGGACCGCACTCCAGAATGTAGGCTTTCGAATCGTCGCTGCTGAAAATGGCCCATGCCGGATGATCGAAGCAACACACCGGGGTACGAGGATCCTCGGCGGTTCCGATCGAGTTCGGCGCAATCACCGTCACCACATTCGAACCCTCGCCAAAAGCCAACAAACGGGTGCCATTGTGGCTTTCGACGACGTAGCGGGCCGCGGGCACCGGAATGGTTGCAGTGAGCGAGATGTTGGCGAGACTCATCACTGCAATCGCCCCTGGGGTCGAGGTACCGGTGGTTACCGGGGCGGTGGGCACGGCGGCGTAAGCGGTCTCATTGTCGGTGCCAACCACCATGCTCTCGGTCAGGCCTGGGAGGGTGATGACGGAACTCGCAGACGATCCGCTCGCGTTACTGGACTGGCTCTCGCTCAAAGCGTTCACCACCGCGATGGAATCGTCGGTAGAGCTGAAGACCATCATGAAATTCTTGTTGGGAGAAAGAGCCATCAGGCCGGGATGGGCACTCCCTCCCGTCAGGTTCACAAAGGAAAAGGAAAGCTGATCAAGCGATGCGTCCACAATATTGAGGACGGCTCCAAACGCCCCGGCCGTACCCGATGGAAACAAAGGGTTTGAGATAAAAGCGCGCACGGCGAGCCCGCTCGGTTTGGTGGTCGTCGTGGTAGTGGTAGTCCCGGTCGTGGTCGAGGAATTGGAGCCGTAGCCGGAACCGGTGCAGGAAACCAAGACCAGGCTGACCACGAGACAGACGGCACAGGCAATCGCAATTCTTTTCAAACCCGGGACTCCGAAGAGCATGAAGGACAGAGATTTGGATGCAAAACACCGGATTATAGCAGAGCCGTGGCCCGCGAATTTTTTGGGGTTGCCGAGCCCGCTACCCGGGATACAAAAAGAGGCCCTCATCTTGTATTCTCAGAGAACATGCCATCGGATCTGATCGCCCGCCTGAAAACCTCCCCTGTCTTGTGCGACGGCGCCACGGGCACCTTGTTGTACGCCAAGGGGGTATTCATCAATCGCAGCTATGACGAGCTGAACCTGTCCCAGCCCGCTCTGATCCGGGAGCTCCATCACGACTACTTGCAGGCCGGGGCAGAGATCATCGAAACCAACACTTTCGGGGCCAACGCGGTCCGGCTGGCCCGCCACAGCATGGCGGACAAAGTCCGCGCCATCAACCTGGCGGGGGCGGAGCTCGCCCGGGAGGCAGCCAAGAGCTTTGACGTATGGGTCGCGGGCTCGGTGGGCCCGCTCGGGATTCGCATTGAGCCGCTCGGCAAGACCTCGTTTGAGGAAGCCCGGGCCGCCTTCCGCGAACAGATCGAGGCGCTGACGGAGGCAGGTGTGGACCTGATCATCCTCGAGACTTTCGGCTACATCGAGGAACTTCACCAGGCCATGCTGGCCGTCCGCGACCTAAGCCCCAAGATTCCGCTCGTCGCCCAGGTCACGATGGACGAGGAAGGCAATTGCCTGGACGGCTCTACCCCGGAGACTTTCGCTCCCCGACTGGAGGAATGGGGAGCGGATGTGATCGGCTGCAACTGCAGCGTGGGGCCGGTGGCAATGCTCGACGCGGTCGAGCGCCTGCGGGCAGCGACCACTCTGCCTCTGTCCGCCCAGCCGAACGCCGGCATGCCGCACTCGGTCGAAGGCAGAAACATCTATCTCTGCTCGCCGGAGTACATGGCCAGCTACGCTCGCAAGTTTGTAGCCGCGGGAGTCCGATTGATCGGTGGTTGTTGCGGGACCACACCGGAGCACATCCAGGTCATGAAATCCGCGCTGCGCGTGGGTGAGGCTCGGGCCAAGGCGAGCACGGCGCAAGTGAAGGGCGCAGCCGCTTTGGTCGCCGCCCCTGCAGTACCGCTTGAGCAGCGCTCCCGCCTGGGCGCAAAACTCGCGGCCCGCGAATTCGTCACCATGGTCGAAATCGTGCCGCCCAAAGGAACCGACATCCGCAAGGAAATGGAGGGCGCACGCTTCGTGAAGTCGGTCGGTGTGGATGGAATCAATATTCCGGATAGCCCACGCGCCTCGGCCCGCATGAGCAATCAGGCGCTCTCCCTGCTGGTTCAGCAACAAGTGGGGATTGAGGCCATCCTGCACTACACCTGCCGCGATCGGAATGTGTTATGCATCCAGTCGGATTTGCTGGGTGCGTCGGCCACCGGCATCCATAACCTGATCTGCATTACCGGTGATCCGCCCAAAATGGGCAACTATCCCGATGCCACGGCGGTGTTTGACGTAGACGCCATCGGACTGGTGAATATCGTGCACAACCTGAACCGCGGCCTCGATATCGGTGGCAATCCGATCGGGGCCGGCACCGGCTTCGTGATCGGGGTCGGCGCGAATCCGGGAGTGCCGAACCTGGACGAGGAAATCCGGCGCTTCGAGTACAAAGTGGAGGCCGGGGCCGAATACGCCGTCACCCAGCCGGTTTTTGATCTGTCTCTGCTAGAAAACTTCTTGCGCCGGATTGCGCACCATCGCATTCCCGTGGTGGCCGGAATCTGGCCGCTCGTCAGCGTGCGCAACGCCGAGTTCATGAAAAACGAGTTGCGGGTTTCGGTACCGGATTCAATCCTCGAACGCATGGCCGCCACCAAAACCCCGGAGGCTGCCCGCGAAGAAGGGGTTGCCATCGCCCGGGAAATGCTGATCGCGGTCCGCCACATGGTGCAGGGTGCCCAGATCAGCGCTCCGCAAGGCCGTTATGCCTCGGCCGTCGATGTGCTTGAAGTGCTGTGAACCTCGCGCACGGAATCTCCGGCCTTCGTCGCACCTCGAAACCCGCGGAAGTGCAGTAGAATGGAGCCAAGGAGCGTCCGTTGCCGAAATTTGAAGACTGCCTCCAGCGTTTAGAGAAGATTGTGCAGGAACTCGAAAAAGGGGAAATTCCCCTGGAAAAATCTCTGACGCTTTTTGAGGAGGGAATGCAGCTTTCCGCCGTCTGCCGCAAGGAACTGGAAGAAGCAGAGGGTAAGGTGGAAATCCTGCTGAAGCACAACGGGAAGCTCCACGCGGAACCGTTCGAGCCCCTCAGCACCGGCAAGGCGTCGGGAAAGAAATAGGCGCAGGCCGCGTCGTCGCTCGTAGTGTCAATCCTGCGGCGGTTCGCGAATCGCGAACCGGCTGCAGCCAGCCCGCCGTTGACGACGGTCAAATCCCGGGGGTGCCTATGCAGCAACCTCTCCATGTAGTCCTTCTTCAGAGCGATCTTGGGGTGACCCAATCCCTGATGGCTCCCTTGCGCAATTTTTTCCTTTCGGTTCGTGCGGCGCGGTCTCACTGCGATCTGCGAGCCGATCTAGCCGAACATGGCACAGACATCGCCATCCTCGACCTGGAAATGGCCTCACTCTCTGAAGTGGAGGGTTTGTCCCATGACTTTCCAGGAATCTGCATCGTGTGCAACCACCGCCTGGCCGACGAGGAAATGTGGACGGCGACGCTAAACGCCGGAGCTGCCGACTGCTGCGCTTCGCATGACACGCGGGGCATTGTTCGGGCTGCATTGCTCCACGCGCCGCCTGGACATTCGCTGGCAGCCTAGGCACAGAAGCAGAACGACCATCACCGAGGACGCCCTAGCCGGCGTCCTCGTTCCTGTTCCTTACTTTCGCGAGCTTCTCACCCGGGCTTGTTATACTCAACCTTCATGCCCGCTCCGACCAAACTTGAGACCGACGCCCGTGGATTTTGAAGGTATGGCGGGGATCGCGCGAAGCTTCAACCGGGCGATGTCGACAACTTTCCACCCTCGAGGACGCGCAGGACAGCCAGGAAAACCCCGGTCGCAAGCCGGATGGATCCGCCATGTGCTGCTTGTGTTCTGGGGGGGGATGTTTTTCTTTCCCGGTTCCACCCAAGCGCAGCTCCTGCGCCCGAAGGCCGAGGTCACGCCGCTCGTCGAGGGCACGGCTCGCGCCGGGTCATCGGTTCGCGTGGCGCTGAAAGTCTCGCTGCCCGAAGGGCTGCACACACAATCGAACAAGCCGCGTGAGCCGACCCTGATTCCGACCAAACTCACCGTCGACGCACCGCCCGGCGTAATCGAGGACGAAATCGTGTGGCCGCCTTCGACCGATCTCAATCAGCCCGGAGCGGACAAACCGCTCGCGGTGTTCGAGCGGGAGTTCTTCATCGGCGTCAAGCTGCGGCTTGCGCCTTCGGTCGCCGCCGGAGATCTCGCGATTCCGGTGAAGCTCCGCTACCAGGCCTGCGACGCCACCGTGTGCTACCCGCCAGCCACCGCGACGGTTCAGTGGATGCTGCGCATCGTCCCCGTTTCGGCCGCGACCGTAGCCGATGCCACCAACGCGAGCGTCTTCCGGCACATCAAGTTCGGAACCGGCGAAAAACCAGTTTCCGAGAGTTCGCCGGCGGCGCTCGGTTCTCGCCCCGGGGAAGCCGTCGCGACGCTCGACGAATTCACGATTCTCGGCACCACGGGTGGTTACCTCGGAATTTCGGACTTCCTGAAGTTCATTCGTGACGCGGAAACCGGCGTTAAGGAACGCGGCGCCTTCGAAGGCCGCGGACCACTGGCGATTCTGCTCATTGTGCTCATTGGAGGTCTCGCGCTCAACCTGACGCCGTGCGTGCTGCCGATGATACCGATCAATCTGGCGATCATCGGCGCGGGCGCCCAGGCGCAGTCCCGGGGCCGTGGTTTCCTGCTCGGATCTGTCTACGGCGCGGCCATGGCGGTGGTCTACGGAATTCTTGGACTCATCGCGATTCTGACGGCCAGGACGTTCGGTACGATCAATTCCTCGCCCTGGTTCAATCTTGGCATCGCGATCCTGTTCGTCGTGCTCGGTCTGGCAATGTTCGATGTCCTGCTGATCGACTTCTCCAAATACTCCAGCGGGTTGGGCGGCGGCGGCCGCCAGGGCAGTGTCGTGCTCGCCTTCAGCATGGGCGCCATCGCAGCGTTGCTTGCGGGCGCGTGCGTCGCGCCGGTGGTGATTCAGGTGGTGATTTTCTCGAGCAATCTCTACGCGACTGGAACCAAGCTGGCACTGGCCCTGCCGTTCTGCCTCGGGATCGGCATGGCGATCCCCTGGCCGATTGCCGGCGCAGGCATCTCGGCGCTGCCGAAGCCCGGAAAATGGATGGTGCGCGTCAAGCAGGCGTTCGGTGTCTTCATCCTCGCGACCGCCGCGTACTACGGTCACGAGGCATACTCGCTGTTTTCGAACCGCTGGGTCGATCCGACGGCGGTGGCGTCGAGCGTGCAGGAGCAGTTGAAGGCCGGGTGGCACTCGTCGCTAGCCGAAGGACTCGAGGCGGCGAAACGCGAAAACAAACCTGTCTTGATTGATATGTGGGCGACCTGGTGCAAGAACTGCCTGACCATGGACAAGACGACGCTCGCAAGTAGCGACGTGAAAGCGGCTCTGTCCGGCTATGTGAAGATCAAGTACCAGGCGGAAGATCCCGACTCGCAGCCCGCGAAGGGATTAATGCAGACCTTCAAGGCCGTCGGTCTGCCGGCCTACGTCATCCTTCGTCCGAAAACCCGCACCTTCTAGCTCACCGTACAGCGCCACCTGTTCAGGGTCGCCAGTTGTTCCCCGCCATTCGAACTCTCTGTTTCCGCCGCACCTAAGTTTACCGACTGTGCCTATCAAGACCGCTGGTCAATGCGCTCGACAGGGCGCCCGCCCGTGAGTGGATAGTACGGATCGTTTCCTGTCGCATTGGCATTCGGCGCTCCGCGATGCCGTTGTGGGAGGTGGGTTTCATGCTGACTATAACAACTGTCAATACACTGTTGGGTTTGTGGTCTTTGTCTTACTTCACAAGCTTGGTGGGTCGAGTTACGACAGACGAGGTTAGAAATGTGCTGGACGCTCGACGGACTATCGCCCCCATCAGTTACTGATTCTTACATGCTAATTTCCATAATCAGTATTTCGGTCTACGCTTTTTTGAACCTGCCGAACCTGCCGCTCCCGTCATAGTCCGGATGGCCTACGGTGAGACCTAGCGACGGTCAATGCGCGTGTTTCAAGCAGTGTTGAGAGTACTAGTTTTACCTCCTGAGTTTTACATACCCGATAACAGACTGCTGTGCAGAACGATAGCCTGCCTCATGACACTTCAGTCTGCGAAAGACAAAACATTTTCCGTTTGTATCGACTTTTACTTACTGGCTTGCCGTGTGCTCAGTTCGTCTGTCACAGAGGCTTGGCGAGGGAATTGCTCTTACGGTTCGACATTCGACAACTTAGCATTCGCAAAGAATTTGGAGGTTCGCGTGGAAAACAGATTCGCTGGGCAAGGCGCGATCTTAGTAATCATCCTGTTGCTCCTGGCTGCTGGTTTGGTTCTCGGCCAGGGCATTGTGACTGGGTCTATTTCCGGAACAGTCTTCGATCAGCAAGGTGCTGTCGTGTCGGGGGCTAAGGTGCGAGCTACGCAGACCGAAACCAACCGCGTATTTACCACCACGAGTTCAAAGGCGGGAGTGGTTCAGCTTCCGTCCTTGCCTCCCGGCGGGTACAGCGTAGCGGTCGAAATGCCAGGTTTTGCCTCCTACGGGGTGCAGGGCGTTGTGGTGGCGGTCGGCAAGGATACCTCTCTGGGCCTCATCAATCTGAAGGTCGGAGAAACCTCGGAGACGGTCGAGGTTCAAGGAACTGCGCCCCTGGTTGAGAATACAACCGACCAACTCTCACAGACCTTTGATGCCAAACAGGTCTCCGATGTTCCTCTCGGCAACACCTACGATTCCTTTGTGCTGTTCAGTCCCGGAGTTTCGACCGCTGGCAGCGGAGGTTTCGGCAACAACAACGGCGCGGAGCTGTCGATCAACGGCCAACGCGCTCGCTCGAACAACTACCAGTTGGACGGACAGAATAACAATGACAACACCATCGGCGGTCCGTCCATTTTTTTTGGCAACCAAGACACCATTGCAGAACTGCAGGTGGTGACCAATTTCGACGCTGAATATGGGCGCAACATGGGTGGCGTCATCAACTACGTGACCAAGTCCGGCACCAACGCCTTCCATGGCACGGGCTTCGAATTTTGGCAGGGCGATCATTTTGATTCTCTGCAGAATCAGGAGAAATCGTCACTGTTTGGATTCTGCAGCCCGGGGCAAAGTCCCACGACCGGGTGCTCCGCACCCGTCGTGCCCCAGTTCGTGCAAAACCAGTTTGGGAACACAATCGGCGGCCCCATCAAGCGAGATAAGGTTTGGTTCTTTGGGTCCACGAACTTCGAGCGGCTACGTTCCTCGGGCGCCCCTTTTTCCTCCTCCGCGGCGCTGACCCCAACCGCCAACGGAATTCAGCAGCTGCAGACCGCCTTTCCGAACGACCCTGCCGTTGCGGCGCTAGCGCAATTCGGTCCGGCAACCATAAAACTTGGAAACCCGACCTTTAGCAACATTCAGGATGTCCCAGTAACCGCCAACGGAACCACGGCTGCGATCGAGATGGGAACCCTCACGCGATTCCTGTCGCAGCCCTTCAATGACTACGAGGCCACGGGCCGGGTCGATTTCCAACTTACGAGCAAGGATCAGTTTTTTACCCGCTACATTTTTCAACAGACCATTAATTCGAATGAGGCGTTTTTCGGACCCGTTCCGAGCGCGCAGGGGCAAATCGTCAATGTCCCCGGTCGCAACCAGCAGATCGGACTGGACCTCACTCATACTTTCAGCAACTCGTTCTTGAACCAGCTGCGCTTCAGCTACTCCCGGGCCTTTTCCGGATTTGAAGCGGGTGCATTCCCCAACTGTACTTTAGCGACCTTCGGCGCCTGTCCGCCGCAGATCACGATTCAAGACCCCACGGTTCTCGGATTGGGCCAGAACATTGAATTTCCCCAGGGCCGCATCATCAACGTCTATCAGCTGCAGGACAATGCCTCGATGATTCGTGGCAGGCACGTGATGAAGTGGGGGGGTGAGTACGATAAGCAGCGTTCCCCGAACTACGGTCTGTTCAACGGGAATGGAGCTTTCACTTATGCGGACTTCGACTCCTTCATCGCCAACACGCCGGTACCGGCCGACACGGCGGTCGCTTATGGGCAACCGGTCTTGCGCTTCAAGGAAAACGATCTGGGGTTGTACTTTCAGGATGACTGGAGGGTCAAAGATAACCTCACCCTGAATCTCGGACTGCGATGGGATTTTTACCAGCAAGCCAGTAACCTGCTGCACGACGAGAGTGTGGCCCAGCAGTCCGGATCCAGTCCGCTCTGGGATCCCACGCTGCCGCAAAGCCTGACCACGGTGCCAAAACTTCCGAACCAGTACCACAATTTTGGTCCGGTGGTGGGTTTTGCTTGGACTCCGCGAATCCTCGGCAACGACCAGACCGTGTTTCGCGGCGGCTTCCGCATGGCCTATGATTTTGCTTACTACAACCTGGCCACCAATGTGGAGCAAAGCTCACCCTTCACCAACCTCGCCGACATTCCGAACGCGGCCGGAACCGGTGCCGCGGGCTTACCGAGCGTGGCCACGCTTGACGGCGCGAGCATTGCTGCCGCGCTGTTTCCTCTGGCGCCAAAGGGAAATCCCGGCTTTGCCACAGAAGTGCAGTTCGGGCCCAACTTCCGCAATCCCTACTCGGAGCAGTGGAACTTCGGCATCCAGCACCAATTCGGCAGCAGGGTGGCGGCGGAAATCCGTTACGTCGGAAACCACGATCTGGGCAATTTCCAGGAAATCAATGGGAACCCAGATCTTCTGCCATTGATCGCCGATGGATTTGGCAAACTGATTCCAGCCGGGCTGACACCGTGCACCACTCCCGGGATGCCGGGATCGACTGGGACCGACCAGTTCGGAAATCCCGTAGGCTACGCCAACTGCAACTTCAGCCGGGTCATCGAATACTCCAACACCGGTTATTCCATTTACCACGGCCTGCAAAGCCAACTGCGGGTGCAGAACTGGCACGGCTTCACCGGGGAGGCTTCCTACACTTACAGCAAGACCATTGACAACGCTTCCGAAGCTTTTTCAACCAATGCGGGCACCGTTTTTGATCTTGCCCAAAATCCCTTTGACGATACCAAAGCCGAGCGGGCAAACAGCACCTACGATTTCCCCAATGTGGTCAGCTTGCTATGGGTTTACGACCTGCCTTTCCGACACCAGCAAGCGGGCTTCCTCGGGCGGGTCCTCGGGGGATGGGAGATCAATGGGGATTACCGCTATACCAGTGGTCAGCCGTGGACGGTGACGCAGAATGCAGGTCAGGGATTGTGTGATCCAACCGACTTCACCAACGGTGCGCTGGACAC